>ERZ1673740.12-NODE-12-length-321261-cov-46.795107_pt1 | contig 321261 bp, 230 predicted proteins | sample MGYA00580221_ERZ1673740 | MGnify/ENA primary metagenome ERZ1673740 (study PRJEB41218, sample SAMN15661786) | gut metagenome | host: Homo sapiens | place: Canada: London | collected 2015-08-20/2019-03-30 | study: EMG produced TPA metagenomics assembly of...
TAACAGGACTATAAATTATAGAAAAAGGTTGTGCCAACGTTTTGACACAACCTCTATGTGTATCAGATTGTTAGCTTCTTCTTTGGTGAGCATAAACATAAAATCCTCAGGAAATCTTTCAATATTCCGTCTTACTGCCTGTTTTAATGTTCTTGTTTCTATTCCATAGAGTTCTGCTAAGTCAAAGTCCAACATGACTTTGGTGCCACGCACTTCGTATATCTTATTTTCAATAAATATTAGTTCGTCGTTCATGATTAGGTATTTTAATTTGTATATACAGGTTACGGTATTAATAATGAAGAATCCCCATAACTTAGAAAACGGAAATCATGGTTTAATGCAAAGTCATATATGTTTCGCCAATTGCCTTTTACAAAGGCGGAGACGAGTAATAGTAAGGTACTTTGTGGTTGATGGAAATTAGTGACCATGGTATTTACAATCTTGTAGTCGTAGCCCGGTGCAATAATAATTTGCGTACTGGTGTGCAACGCTTCCATATTATGGCGGTTCAAGTAATCGAGAATGGCCTGCAACGCTTTTACAGATGTGATACTTGCAGTATCTTCAGCTGTCTCATAAGGCTGCCATTGATGAACATGAAGTTCTTCTTCTGTTGCATTCGGATTTTTCAGAAGGGTGACACCGATATGATAGAGACTTTCCAGTGTTCGTACGGAGGTAGTGCCTACGGCAATTGCTTTTCCGTTGTGGGCAATCAGATTTTCAATTGTCCCGCGAGAAACAGATATATATTCGGTATGCATCTCATGTCCTTCGATTTCTGCGCTCTTTACAGGTTTGAAAGTTCCAGCGCCTACGTGCAATGTCAATTCCTCCAAATCTACTCCTTTTTCTTTTAATGCGTTCAATACACGGGGAGTAAAGTGCAACCCGGCGGTCGGAGCGGCTACTGAACCTTTTATTTTAGAATAGACAGTCTGATAAGTTTCCTTATCACTTTCTTGTGTATCCCGATTCAGATAAGGCGGAATGGGAAGTTCACCGAATACTTCAAGGATATCAGCAAAAGTTATCTCCGGATTATCCCAACGGAAATCTACCCAATGGCTGGTGCCGTGGCATTCACCACGGGTAGCAGTCAAAGTAATCGGTTGCTCTTTTACAGTCATTTCCCGTTTCAGCGTACCTTCTTTCCATTTCTTCAGATTACCGATCATACAAAGCCAGGCGGCATGTTCGGTTTGCTGGAAATTAAGCACATAATCGTTCGGCTCAATCGGTTCCAGACAAAAGACTTCAATGAGAGCGCCGGTTTCTTTACGGAAGTGCAGGCGTGCCTGTATCACTTTTGTATTATTGAATATCATCAGACTTCCCGTCGGGAGATAGGATGGAAGTGAAGTAAAGCGGTCTTCGGATACTTCACCATGGCGGTAGACCAGGAGTTTGGACTGATCGCGCACTGGTAGAGGGAATTTTGCGATACGTTCATCCGGTAACGGATAGTTAAATTCACTGATACGGATATGTTTTGGATCTTCTTTCATGATAAACTTCTTTACGGGCTGCAAAGGTACGGATATTTATTCTCTTTTTTCTATCTTTTTTTATTGAGTTGCCGTATCTTTGTAGAGCGATTGGGCTTTCGAACTTCAATCGTAAATTCTAATTCGTCAAATACTTAAATAGAAAGAAGATGAAAATAGGTGATAAAGTACGCTTCCTGAATGAGATCGGGGGTGGTATTGTGACGGGATTTCGGGGAAAGGATATTGTGCTGGTAGAAGATGCCGATGGATTTGATATCCCGATGCCCATACGTGAGTGTGTGGTGATTGATACGGATGATTATAATATGACGAGACCGGTGCCGAAAGCTACTCCGAAGAAAGTAGAAGAGAAGCCGGTGCGATCTTCTATTTCCCATCCTGTACATGAAGAAAAAGAAATGGGACATTTGTCTAAGCCTCAAGTTTCTGCTTTTCGTCAGCCGGAAATGCGTGGTGGGGATGTGCTGAATGTTTTTCTGGCTTTCGTTCCGGAAGATATCAAAGCAGTCAGCACGACTCCTTTTGAAGCTTATCTGGTGAATGACAGTAACTATTATTTGTATTATACCTATCTCTGTGCTGAAGGAAAAGCATGGGAAGTCCGTTCCAATGGAGTAGTAGAGCCGAATACAAAATTCTTGCTGGAAGAATTTGAAAAAGCAGAACTGAATGATCGTGAACACGTAGCTGTGCAATTTATTGCTTTTAAGGAAGGGCGTTCGTTTGCTATGAAGCCGGCAGTAAGCGTGGAACTCCGTATTGATACGGTGAAGTTCTATAAATTGCATACATTCCAGGAGTCGGAGTTCTTTGAAACGCCTGCATTGATTTACGATATAGTAAAGGATGATGTTCCCACTAAACAAGTGTATGTTTCTGCTGAAGAATTGCAATCAGCTTTGCTTAAGAAAACAGTGGTAGACAAACCCAAATCTCAGCCGATTGTGAAACGTGGCGGACAAAGTGGCATTATTGAGATAGACCTTCATATTGGTGAATTGCTGGATGATACTCATGGAATGAGCAACAGCGAGATACTGAATTATCAGCTGGATAAATTCCGTGAAGTGCTGGAACAGTATAAGAATAAACGTGAACAGCGTATTGTCTTTATCCACGGAAAAGGTGACGGTGTACTTCGTAAAGCGTTGCTGGATGAACTGAAACGTAAATATCCTACTTTCCGGCATCAGGATGCCTCTTTCCAGGAATATGGTTTCGGGGCAACGATGATAACGATTAAATAGTTACAAGCCACAAAAGCTACAAGCTACAAGTTGCTGCGCTATTATTCTGCATAGCACTCGTAGCTTGTAGCCTGTACTCCTAGCTATTATATTTTCTTTCCCAAAGGAATAGAAAGTCCGATAAAGGCATTCACATGTTTGGAGTTATTTCCAAAATACATATAGTCAGTACCCAGCATCAAAGGACCTATCTTGAAAGCAATACCGAATGTTTCGCCACCTTGTAACATGGAATAGCTCAACGTAGTATTAATCAGAGTATTGGGACGATAATTGGCGGAGAATGTCAATTCAGAATACGTTTTTAACTGGCCGAAACGTGTTGTTGATAATAATCCTAATCCCAGTTTGTTGTTCAGTAATCCGTATTCACCTCCGATAACCATAGTCGGTGATAAGGAGGTGGTGCGTGATTTGTTTTCCTTCTTCTTCAAACCGAATAAATCAAAGTCCAGCACATCGGATGATTCGCTATAGTTATTTTTATCAATAGTAGTATTCTTATCTGATTCAGCTATTTGAGTACTTGATTTGCCCCAGGAAATGAATCCCAAGTCAAGAATGGCGGCAGAAACAGTCAGATTCTTCATCACCTGATAGCTTGCTCCTAAATCGATACCTGCTCCATAACCACTGATGCCAAAACTATTATAATCCAGGTCAGTGATATATCCGTTTTCTTCTTCCAGATCAAGTCCTTTTGCAGAAGCTTCCAGATATGCATCCGTTTTTAGTTGGAATTCCGAGTCGATGCCAGCATCCTTTCCATACATGTAGAGCTGGTTGATATTCAGGTTTATGTTTCCTGCACCTAATAGTAATTTGGCTTTACCGCCTACGGTTAAGCGCTCGTTGATGGCACGTGAATATCCTGCTCCGACTTCTATGTAAGCGTTCAAACGTAGTTTTTCATTGCGGATATCAAAACTCTCACCGCTCCAGCTGAAATTATCAGCGTCTGTTGCGCGCAGGTAGTCGAACATGGTTTTAGGAATAGTGGCGTCCACATCAGCCCGTGCCCCTACATTGAATGACCAGAAACCTTTTCCTTTATAGAATCCGAAAGATATAACATCTGTATTCGCACTGATATTCACTTCATTCATTCCTTTCAGGCGATTGTAGAACTTGTCGTTGTTATAAAATTCACCGTCGGAATCGAAAACGTCGATGACATCTTGTATACCAAGTGAGTTAGTGGCTACTTCGGCATTCACGGAACCGATGCCGGGGAGATTGACATAACCACGTTTGGGTTGCAACGCCGGATTTAACTGAATGCGGGTACTGCTACCTTCCATAAAATAGGATGAACGCAAGTATTGCGCCTGCATAGCTGTGGGGAGAAGAAAGGAGATACAAATCCCCAAAAGTATAAGCTTTCTCATTGTGTCTCGTAATTTGTGGGTTACTGTTAATGATTACTTCAATTTGTTTATGCAAAGTTAAAATAAGTATTTGTGATACCCAAATTATATAATAAGTAAAAACAGGATAAATAAATATCTTAGCGGATAAGTGGTCTTAAAATTGTACTAAATGGGAAAAACTATTATATTTGTAGCAATGCATGAAGGATATCTTTATTCTTTATATAAATGTCAATAGCTATGAACACGATATATGGCAAAATTCTGTGGAGAACTTCTCTTCCGGTTCTCTTACTACTATTCTTAGCTGTTTCGTGTAAACAGTCTGAGCAGCATTCCTCTTGGGAAAAAAAATACGACTCTTTTTATCGTTCGGTTACAGACTCTTTGACCACTCATCCACAACAGATACGTGCGCTGGCAAAGCAAAAGATGGAGATGTCGACTGATAGTCTGGAATGGTATTACTACTCTGCTATAGTATTAAAAACGTATATGTTCACTTCGGATGTGGACTCAGCCCGCTATTTAATAAAACGGATAGAAGACTTTTGTGCCCGTGAACAATCTTCACCCTATCTTGCTGATTTACGCTCGGAATATCTGAATACAAAAGGTAATATTTATGTGCGTGTAGGCGCTATGGATTCGGCTATTGTCTGCTTTACAGATTCTTACAAACAACGTTTGCAGGGAATGAAGACAGAATCAGTTCCGGATATTCTTATCAATCTGGCTGATGCATGCAGCCGGCAGGGAAAATATGATGTAAGTGCATTTTGGTATCGTAAAGCGCTGCAAATCGGAGATTCTTTAGGAATATCGGAGGGGCGTCGTCATCCTGTTTATTATGGGCTGGCTCAGGTGTATATGGCTTTACACGATTTTGATCAGTGCGACTATTACTATAATCTGGCAGGGATGTTTTATGATAAAATGCTTCCTTACGAGAAATATATCTATTTGAATAATCGTGGTAATTCATATTATTATCGTGAGGATTATCCGGAAGCTTTAAAATATTTCAAGAAAGGTTTCTCGCTGGCGGTTTCTCATCCCGATATGGGCTTTGAGAAAAACCTGTGCATGGTGAATCTGGGGGATGTCTATCTGCAAATGAATGAACCTGACTCAGCGGCTAAATATATCAATGAATGCCAACCCTTTTTTCGGAAAATAGGGGCGGCAGGAGCGCTTTATTATATTGATACCCAACGCATCGGTCTGGCTCTGGAGCGAAATGATATGGCAACCGTAAGGAATCTGCTAAGTAAGGCTACCAATCCGAATCATATAGAGCCGGACATGCTGCATATTCGTAATAAGTATTTGCAGGAGTTTTACGAGAAGACGGCAGATTATAAAAATGCTTTCTTTTATCAGAAAGAAAACAGCCGGCTGGACGATTCTATCCGTAATGAACATGTAAGAATGCGTACAGCCGATATGTCATTGAGATATCAACAGGACTCTACACTGTTGGCAAAGAACATATTGATTGAGCAGCAGAAGGTAGAGATGTTAAAGTTGCACGAGGGACGTTTCTTCTGGATTGGAGTTTGCGTTTTGGTATTGGTTATTGCTTGTTTCATCTATCTGTATGAAAAGAAAAGACGGGCTCTTCTGCTCGCGCAAAGTCAGCGTACCATATCTTCTTTACGTTTGGAGAATATACGTAACAGAATGTCACCGCATTTTATTTTCAATGTGCTAAACCAGGAAATGGGCAGTCGGGAAGGGGAGAATAAAAAAGAACTCTCCTCATTGGTGAAACTAATGCGACGGAATTTGGAATTAGCTGAGCAAATGTGTGTTACCTTAAAAGAAGAATTAGGTTTTGTGCAAACCTACATTGATCTTCAACGCCGTTCTTTGGGACCGGAATTTAAGGTGACTATTGAAGTTGGTGAAGATGTAGACACCAATCAGTTGCTTCTGCCTTCCATGTTAATACAGATACCGGTGGAGAATGCCATCAAGCACGCTCTTCGGGGTAAAGAAGGTGAACGGCGCCTTTGGATTGATGTTCATCGTTCCGGTACTTATATTTGTGTCCGGATTACGGATAACGGGGGCGGGTTCAAACTGAACAGTGCTAACAGAGGGACAGGGACCGGAATGAAGGTAATCATGCAAACTATTCAGATTTTGAATGCTAAGAATAAGGAAATGATTGAAACTACGGTACACAATATTCCTTTGCCGGATGGCGAGACCGGATGTGAAGTAAGTTTTCATTTACCGTTGAATTATGATTATTCAGTTTAATGATTTTCGAATAATCCTCAATTTTGATTGGATATCCGTTGTTTTGATCGAATATCCTGAAAATGACATATTCTGATTTTTTAAATTGCTTTCAGTTCTTTAATTTCGCAGAAACAAGAGAGGTATGGACAGGTATAAGGTTGCAATAGTAGATGACGATGAGTTGTCCTTGGATAATCTGGTATTCGGGTTACAGAAATTTGAAAACTTTCATTTAGAAGGTACTGCACGCAATGGAGTATCCGGGAAGAAACTGATAGCTAAAGTGCGTCCCGATTTGCTCTTTTTAGATGTAGAGCTACCTGATATGAGGGGGATGGATTTGCTGGACAGTATTCGCGAATCTTTGACTTGGGGCATGAAAGTCGTTTTTTATACTGCATACGATAAATACATGATGTCAGCCATTCGTCAATCTGCTTTTGATTATTTGTTGAAACCTTTTGAGGACAAAGATCTGGAACTTATTATTTCCCGATTTATGGAAAGAATAGAATTAGAACGGAAAGCTGCATTTTTTCCTGCGGCATTAGCAAACACTAGTCAGACATTTATGGTGTTTACTCCGACAAATGACATGCGGGCATTACGGCCTGCCGAAATTGGATATTTCCGGTATTGCTCTGAACGGAAACAGTGGGAGGCGGTGTTGAGTGGACAAACGCCGTTACCTCTGAAGAAGAGTACCACGGCCGATCAGATAGTGAGATATGCTCCTTGTTTTGTGCAGATTCATCAGTCTTTCATAATCAATATTGATTATCTGATGATTATCAAGGATGGTAAATGTGTGTTGTATCCGCCATTTGAGAATGTAGATGAGCTGCTGGTCTCTAAGAAATATAAAAAGGAGCTACAAGACAGATATTGTTTGTAAATGAAATATATATATTGGTTAGGGAGTCGACACTTGAATAGTGTTGATAAAGGAAAGAGGGCACAAAACGTGATGTTCAGTGCCCTCTCTTATTATTTCACTTCGATACCTTTATTCTGCAAAGTGACATTCAATACTTTCGCATAATCAGCGTATTGCTTGTCAGTAAGCGTTTTCTTCATCAACTTCAAGTTTCCGTACACTGCATTGTGGAGTTTCTTTTCCTGGTCCTTCTTTGCAGTTGTGGCACGTCCCATCTGTGTAGAGAAGTATTCGCAGATGTTTGCTACTTCTTCATGCTGGCCAGCCGACAATTTTAAATATTTACTCAACTTGGTTACGTTGATGTTACCATCCCATTTTGCAGTTGTAGGTTGATTTCCTGCTGCAAATGTCGTAGCAGTCAGACAGATTGCTGTTATTAATGTTAATCCTAAACGTTTCATAATACCTACTTTTAATTTGTTATACCTAAAAACAATTCTAACTCTAAAAATCTAATACCTATTGAAAACAGCTCTAAGCGCTTAGCTTTTTCTTTTTACCTATGCAAATATAGAAATATGTTTTATAACATAAAAGCAAAGAAGAAGGAAAGTGCAGTTTAAGGGAGTATTTCTTGATATAGATCAATTATATGGTATTATTTTGCTTGTTTAAGACCTTATTTGTAATATGAATGTAATATGGTTATCGAACACGGGTGATCATAATGATAGTATTTATCCGGATTTTACCACCATCCCCATTTTTTATCCGGCATATCTATGGTGTATTGAATTTCAGATGAAATACCTACAAAGCCCAATCCGCCTTCTACATTGCTGGGCAGGCTGATAGGTTCCATCAGGGCTTCGTCATAATCTTCGTCATCCATGCAGTTTAAAGCTTTCAGGTAGCGATAATATGTTTCAGGCAAACTGAGCACGCGCACGGTGATATTTTGTTTCAGGTAGCAACGGGTATAATTCAGTGATTGGAGAATATCATAGTTGTCATCGTAAAGTGGGGTGTAAACTTTCAGCGTGGCAGATGAATTGGTGAAACGATTATCTGTGAAGATACTGTATTTGTTTTCAATGTTAGTGGGAAACATTGCATTTTCATCATCATCCGAGCTGGTGACATGTCCGTCGGTCAGGATCACGTCTTCACGGTTGATAAGTTCGGTATATCTATAGTTGACAACTGTGTCTTTCGTTATGGTGTAAATGTAATCTCCATTTTCATCCTTTATATAGTCTCCGTTCTCGTCTTCGTTGGGCGTATAGATAACGCAGCGGAAGTCTTTGTTATTCACTATCTCCAGACGGTAATAGTTCTTTTCGTTAGGGAGATCCTCTAAGGTGATGCGGTATTGACGATGGGCTCTCATGCTACCCCATTGGCGGATGAGGGCGGTACAGGTGTCCACTTGCAGGCTTTGTAGGGGACGGGGAACAGTTACTTGCGAACTGACATGATACTTTCCGCCTTCCGCTGTGGCTTCCAGGCGAATGTTATCTCCGGGTTGCAAGCGGGCAGTGAGACGGAATATTTTGAAGCGCATACTTTTTAGTAATGCTTCATATTGCCCCTTGTCAAGCTGATTTTGCATATTTCCATAGTATTCTTCGGGAGATATGGCTTGAGGGGATTCAACCTGCTTATCGTTTACGTAGAGGGAAAGCGTTGCTTCATTGATGCGGCCGATGCTGTTTCCTTCACTAAGATGCAGATAAACGAGATTCTCTGTTTGTCCGGCGTTGAGCAGGGCATTCATGATAAGCTGCGGATTTTGTTGTCCGGGATTATATGGAATTTCATTTTCACAAGCCATAAAGAGTCCGGCGAAAGCTATATATATAATAAGGTGTAATTTAATTCTTGTTTTCATAATCTGGTATGGCTTTTAAAATTTATAGGTATAAGTCACAGAGGGTATGCAGGGTAATATCGTCAGTTTCTTGATAACAGTCTTCGACTTTTTCTCTGAGTTGTATTGATCACCGTTTCCTTGATATATGCTGTTGTAAAAGTCATTGTAAATCAGATTGTAACCTTGTTCCCATTTGCTGTAAACCAGGTTGGGGTTCATAGCATTGTAGGCATTATAAAGGCTGATGTTCCAGGTACGCATGCCATGCTTGGTTTTCTTGTTGAAGTTGATACCCAGGTTTAGGCGATGACTGGCTGGCAGGCGGTAGTTGTTGCGCCGGGAAATATAAGGAGCAGATTCTATATTGCCTTCGGGACGGATGATAATGGTCTCCCGTTCAGGTACTGTGATGCATCCCCCGGTATTGAATATCCACGAAGCTCCGACATCGATACGTTCACTGAATTTATGATTCAAACACAGACTGATGGTGTGGCGGCGGTCATATTTATAAGGAAACCATTTACCCTGGCTGATGGCACCATCTTTGAAACGGTGATCGGTCTTTGCCAGCGTATATGCCAGCCAGCCGGTAGTCTTTCCCAAAGTCTTTTGTACCATCATTTCCAGACCAAATGAACGTCCTTCACCCATTTCTACCTTTTCCTCCCAATTAGTGGAAGTGCCGAAAAAGGAAACGCCATCCTGATATTCCAGTATGTGACGCATCTGCTTATAATATCCCTCTATAGAGAACTCCCAGCCAGCCAGACCGGTATAATAGCCTCCAAGAGAGTATTGATTGGCGTACATGGGGCGTATGTTTTTGGTAATTGGTACCCAAAGATCCGTAGGCATAGAGAAGGGAGTGGATGAAAGCAAGTGTACATATTGTGCCATGCATGTATAGGATGCCTTGGCGGAGAATCCCTGTCCGAAGTTGTAGCGTGTAGAGAGGCGTGGTTGAATCGAACAGTAGTTCTTTCCTTGTGTAGAGAACAGAGATGCCCTTATACCGGCATTTAGGCTGAGATGACTGTTCAGGTTGAAATTATCTTCAGCATAGAGTGATACCTCTTGTCCTCGTAGTACATGATTATTGCTGGCGGCATAAATTGTTTCTTCCTGTTGCTCCCCGTTTTCCACTTCCTGAGTCTTGGAAGTGGAGATGCCTGGGCGGAAAGTATGGTGGATATATTCTGCTCCAAACTTGATGTGATGTTCCGGAGCGGGTGTAAAATCGAAGTCCATGCGCGCACTCCAGTCACTGATGCCCGAACGGAATTGGGATAAATAGCTATAGCGATCTAATATTTGCCCCCGGTAGGTGCGTGTATCTTCCACATCCTGATTCAATTTCATCAGATAGTTATTGTAGGAAATAGTGGTGTTGCAGAACAACTTACTATTGAATACATAATTCCAGCGGCCATAGGCTATCGTGTTTCCCCAGTTCAGGTGGCTGTCATCTTTATAATAGACTTTAGTTTCGTCGTTGTTCTGATAGTAGTTGTTGCTGTCGGTGGTGTCAAAGTGGTAGTGGTCCTTTCCTTTATAGAAACCGATGAAGAGGCGGCTGCGGTCATTGAATTTATGGTTCACCTTGGCATTGATGTCGTAAAAGTAGTAGTTGTATTTATCAGCGTAATAATCATCTTTATCCACTATGAGGTTTTTGAAGAAGGCGGTGTGCGTGGCACGTGCACTAAGACTGAAAGAAGTGTGTCCTTTCCAGATAGGTCCTTCAAAATGCAGTTTGTCGGTAAGTGTACCTACACTGAGTGCACCGTGGTAATGGTGCATATCTCCGTCGTTGGTGCGTATATCGACAATAGAGGAAAGCCGACCGCCGTAACGGGCGGGAAAGGAACTCTTGTAGAGTGTAGTGTTTTTTATAGCTTCGGGAGTAAATACGGAGAACACCCCCAGAAGATGATCTGCATTATATACCGGAATACCGTCTAGCAATATCAGGTTCTGGTCCGGTCCTCCTCCGCGTACATATAAACCTGAAAAGCCTTCCGTTCCGGCTTGTACACCTGGCATTAACTGAATGGTTTTCAATATATCAGCTTCTCCAAGTACGGCTGGAGTATGTTGAATTTGTGCCATCGGAATTTCATACGCTCCCATGGCGGTGGCTTGGATGCCGGCTTCTTTCTTGTCCGAAAGGACAATCACTTCCGCCAGTTCATTATTGCTGTCCAAGCGGATATTGAGCACGGTGTCTTTGTTTAGCGGGAACGAACTGTGCCGGGTTTCGTACCCTAAATACGAAAAAATCAATTCCGCATCTCCTTCCGGCAAAGTAAGAGTATAGAAACCGAAAGGATTGGTGGCAGTGCCCACACGCTGACGACTATCGAGGATATTGGCACCAATCAGCGTCTCGGAAGACGCCCCGTCTGTCACGTATCCGCTGATAGTGAACCGACGGCTTGCGGTTTTCTGCGGCACGGGCCGCTTGTTTAGCAAAATATGTTTTCCGGAGATTTCGAAACCTATCGGTTGGTTTTCAAAAGCTTTCCGGAGAATTTCGTTAATAGTAAGGTCTCGGACGGCCAGTGTGATGCGTCCATTCAGACGTACTTCTTCTCCGTATATGAAACTGTACCCGGTTTTTTGTTCCACTTGTTTCACAAACTCCTCCAGTGTCGCATTTTGCAGTTTGATGCTGAAACGCGTTTGTGAAGGATTGGTCTTCTGTAGAACGCAGGTGGCAAATACAATCGTACTTTGTAGTGTACAGGTTGATAGGAGAACCGCTCCCACCAGGAAAAATTTCCTGATGGTGCGGGGTGAACAGATAGAGGATTTCATTCTAGTTTAATTTTTGTGTGATTGTTATTATGTCATTAGTTTTTGTGTATTCAAACTTTTGATTGCGGCAAAGCAGCGAAAGAATTTCTTCCAGCGTTTCGCCATCAGAGAAAGTACCCGTCATGCGATAGTTCTGTAAGTCAGCGTCTTCAATACGAATGTCTGTGTGGAAAGCATTAGAAAGTTGTCGGACAATCTCTTGTAAAGGAATGCTTTTGAAAAGCAGTGTTCCGTTTCTCCAGATAATCTCTTCGGATGCATTATTTTCGGTATGTAGAGTCAGACTTTTCTTATCCTTATTATATATAGCGCTTTCATTGGGTGAAAGTATCAGGCTTTCTTCTGCTTTACCGATGAGGCTGACAGAAACGGAACCTTCCAACAAGGTTGTTTTCACTTGTGTATCTTCGGGATAGGCTTCGACATTGAAATGTGTACCTAAAACCTGTACTATAATTGCTCCGGCTTCTACTTTGAAAGGATGTGCTGCATCTTTGCTGACTTCGAAATAAGCTTCTCCTTGTAACTGTACTTTCCGGTCTTTTCCTCTGAAACGTTCGGGATAAGTCAGAGAAGAATAGCGGTTCAGTACAATTTCTGTTTGGTCGGGCAGTGTTACGGTACGTGTTTCTGCCAATGTGGATACGGTTTGCAATGGTACCGGGGCGAACATATAATATGCCCACCAGCCCAGTACGCAAAGCACGGCGACAGCGGCTGCACCAGCCATTGTGTGCAATGAAAGGATGCGGCGTTGCAGATGCGGCAACCGTTTCTCAAGAAGTATCCAGCTATTGGCTTTCGAGAATCTTCCTCTCGGCGAACGGGTGGAGGTTGCGAGTTTATCGAGTATTCTTTCAAATTCTTGTTCCATGTTCTTCTTCTTTTCTATAAAGACAGGTAAAACGGAAAAACTCCCTATGCCGAAATTACTTTTTTTTCCTACATCCTACACCCGCTATCATTTTTATCTGGTTATCAAATAGATAGGTGGCGTGGGAAGTGGTGTAGGAAGGTGTAGGAAAGTTGCATCCTACACCGAAAAATAGAAAAAAAGAGCGTTTTTATGTTTGTAATTCACTAATTCACAAGTCCTTAATATGTATTATACAAACTTTGCCTGTATTCATGCAAATATCTCCTTTTAAACTGAATTTTCATCGCAAAAGTTATCACTTCGTAAGAATTGAGGAGTCAGGCTTCATAATCCCATTATATAGAAAGCTGAATGATAGAGGAGAAACTTGATATGCGCCTTCCTTTTTCTCCTAAAGCCTTAATGTTAATGTCATTATGCTATAAGCAAAACCTCGTTTTTCAGTTGAGGGCTGTGTAGCCCGCAGTTGTGGGATCGACAGCCCTCAATTGGAAAACGTAGAGCCCGCAACTGTGGGACGAAGTTTTGTTACGGGCAAAAGAACAAAAACAATAAAGCAAAGCTTAGTTTTCATACGGCCTTAAGGCATTTATGTACCAAGCTCACGTGAGAAAAAGCTAGTGATAGGATGAAACAGAATGGAGTTGTAGTTCCCATTATTGGGGACTTAGATGGATAGTGATCTGTGTCTTTTTGCCTTCTTTATCCTTCGGGGTACAGACGATGCGGAATTCAGCTTTGTCTGTCACTCTCTTCGGATAGATCTTCACTCGTAGATTGGCTGATTTCTTCTTGGCAGGGATAATGACCGTCTTGTTTTCAATACTGAAAATAGCTGCTTTACCCGGCATGTTTATGCCATTAATGAGAACTTCCCTATCCTCATTTTTCTTTTCAGCGGCAATAATCTTTACGTCGAACTCTTCTGTGTCTTTGTTTTTGTCGAACGAATAGTTTTTGGTGGCTTTCTCAAAACCTACATACTCTTCGGGATAACTGGAACTGTTGTTACTGCATGCGGCAAGGATAAAGAGAAGCCCTGCGGTTCCTGCCATTTGTTTGTAAAATCTTTTCATGTCGTTTTAATTTAGTTTAGTTTATATAGTTCATGAGTAAAGACAGGAGCAAAAAAGAAATTCCCTATGGCGATAGAAATAAAAAGTGTTAATTAATCAGGTGGAAGATTGTTTTATTACATAAATTTTTCTGTCCGTTACATGTATTTTCGGGGAGTTTCGGGGAGATGGAATAAGTGTTTTTTAGATGATGAAATGAGATCAAAAAAAGGAATAATGGATATTAAAAATGAAGATTTGTGTTACATTTTATTGAGGGTAAATGTTTGTTTTATAGTCTGTTGTGTTGCTAATGGTAACGTGGCGTTGAATGCTTGGGAAATGCTTGAAAAAGGATGTAACGAATGATAAAGCTTGTGTTACAATAAAGTGAGATTCAATAAAAGTCTATTTTCTATATTTGCAGCAAAGAATCATGATATAATAATTGATTTAATACTATGTGAAAACATAAGTTGTTAGCTGAAAATGAAAAGAAAAGTGTCCGAAAATGAGAATTGCAGTTTCAATATTGTTTTGCCTGCTTGTAGTTCTGGAGAAAGTGATGAAAAATACTCCCGGTTATATATAAAGAAGGCTGAAGGATGTTTTTCTCTGATTTATATTATGTTGTATACAGTAAAATTATATATGTATTTAATCTTAAATGAAAAGTGTATGAAAACAAAATTATTGTTTATGTTGCTTCTCTTTCTTTGTGTGTCTACCGCATGGGGGCAAAGTAAGAGTATTAGTGGTAAAGTCACGTCTACTACTGACAATGAACCGGTTATCGGAGCATCTGTTGTAGTAAAAGGAACGACGAATGGTACAATTACTGATTTTGATGGTAATTTTACTCTTTCGGCAGATGCCAATTCTACATTGGTGATTTCGTTTGTTGGATATGTTACGCAAGAAATTGCTTTGAGTGGTAATACTTCTGTTAATGTATTGCTGAAAGAAGATACACAAATGCTGGATGATGTGGTTGTTATCGGGTATGGTACTCAGAAGAAAGCGGACCTGTCATCGTCTATTGCTGTATTGGATACCAAAGAACTGAGCAAAGTGCCGGGAGGTTTGTCTGCAGGACTCCAGAGTTCTGTGGCCGGTGTACAAGTTACGAATGGTAGGGTTCGTATTCGTGGTGTGGGTTCTATTAATAACACTGATCCGCTTTATGTAGTAGACGGTATGATTGGAGGAGTTGTACCCGATGAAAGTAATATTGCCAGTATTCAGGTTTTAAAAGATGCTGCATCCTGTGCCATTTATGGTGCCCGTGGTGCTAATGGTGTGATTATGATTACGACTAAACGGGGTACCAGCGGTGATGTGAAGGTAGATTATGACGGTTATGTGGGTTGGAAAGGACTTTCACACGATGTAGAGATGTTGAACGGGCAGGAGTTAGCTGAGCTTATTAATGAAGAAATGTATAATGCCGATCCTAACCGTACTGACTATCTGACGGCTCTCTCTGATCCGGCCGCGATTGGTGAAGGTTACAATATGATGGATATTTTAAAGCGTACGGCTTTTTATCAGAAACATAATCTTGCTGTTAGCGGTGGGTCGGATAAGGCTAATTTTCGTATCAATACCACTTACTCTACAGACCAGCCGGTGTTCATTCGTGAAGATTACAAGAATTACGGTATACAGTTCATCTCTGATTTTACAAAGGGAAAGCTGAAGTTGGGAGAAACGGTAACGATCAACCGTAACTTGCACGATTGGAGCGATTGTAAGATATTGGGTGCTCAAAAGTGGTCTTCTACATTGCCTATTTATGACGATAGTCATCCTACAGGTTTTGCTGGTGCCGGTAATGGTACAGACTGCGGAAATCCGGTGGCAGAATCTTATATGAACTGGAATAAGGGTGAAGGTACAACTATCAATGGTAATATCTGGGCTACTTACGAAATCATCCCGGGGTTGAAGTACAAGTTCAATATGGGAGTGGATATGTATCGCTATATGGTACAGAATTATATTGCTGATTATTCTATTGGCTATGAAAACCATACACCGGACGAGTACAAAATGTCCAGTACGAAGACTAATCGTTTCTTATATGAAAACACTTTGTCGTATGATAAAACTTTTGGTAAACATAGCATCAACGCTTTGATTGGTGTCACTTCAGAAGAGACAAAAGGTCTTGGACACAATGGTGGGGCACGTGCTATGCCCAGTCCTGATATTCTGATTCTGGGTTCCACGCAAGATGATGCGTCGAAAGTGGTTGGCTCTTCCGTTAGCCGTTCGTCTATGTTCTCTTTGTTGGGTCGTGTAAACTATAGCTATGATAGTAAATATATGCTGACTTTCAATTTCCGTCGTGATGGTTCTTCTAACTTTAGCAAAAATAATCGTTATGGTAATTTCCCTTCTTTCTCTGCTGCATGGCGCATCAGTCAAGAGAAATTTATGAAGAACCTGACTTGGATCAGTGATCTGAAACTGCGTGGTAGCTGGGGTATGTTGGGTAATTCCAATATTAGTCCGTATCAATATCAAAGTACAGTGAATTTCGCTCAGATGTGGTATTATTTGAATGATAGCAAGGTGACGGGAGCATTGCCTACTACACCTGCAAATCCGGACGTAAAATGGGAAACGCAATATTCTACTGACCTGGGACTCGATTTGTCTGTTCTGGATAGCCGTCTGTTGTTTACAGTAGATTATTATTATAAGAAAACAAAGGATATGTTGATTCAGGTTCCTATTTCTTTCTCTGCCGGATATATGGGTAATTTCCCGACGTTGAATGCCGGTAGCATTGAAAACAAGGGTTGGGAATTAGCTCTCACTTACCGTGATCATATCGGAGATTTTGATTATTCGGTTACGGGAAATCTGTCTACCGTTAAAAACAAAGTGCTTGACTTGGGGACTAACAATGCTATTTTTGCTGCCAACAGTGTGACGAAGACGGCTGTAGGAAAGTCTATCGGGCAATTCTGGGGATATGTAACAGATGGATTGTATAGAACTCAGGCACAGTTGGATGAGGATAAGAAGTTTGCTCCGAATGCGCAGTTGGGAGATGTACGTTTTAAGGATTTGGATAAAGATGGTGAGTTGACTGATGAAGATAAGGACTACATCGGTAATCCTATTCCTGATTTTACTTACGGATTAAGTTTGGATGCAAGATATAAGACAGGGTTTGGTGATGTTGATTTCTCCATGATTTGGCAAGGATCACAAGGTAATGACATCTTTAACTATAGTCGTGTAGACAATGAAGGTATGCACCATTATTATAATAACACCAAAGAAGTTCTGAACCGTTACCGGGCAGAAGATCTCACTTTCGTCAATCCTATTTCAGGTGTTACGACATTCTACCCGAAGAATACGGATACGGATATTCCTCGTGCAGTGATCGGTGATCCCAATCAGAATCGTAAACTTTCTGATCGTTATGTAGAAGACGGTTCATATCTTCGTTTGAAAGCCTTGACATTGGGTTATACTTTTCCGAAGGTTTTTCTGAGTCGATTTGGCATTGAGCATCTGAGACTTTACGTAGGTGCTAAGAATCTGCTTACTATCACCTCATATAAGGGATATGACCCGGAAGTAGGTGATCAGGATAGATACAGCGGCAAAAATCTGACAAGAGGTGTTGATGGTATGTCTCTCTGGGATCCGACTTTCCCTAATACGCGTGAGTTTTACATGGGTTTACAATTGACTTTTTAAATAATAGAAAGATATGACTTCACTTAAAAATACATTACGTACTTGCGTTGCACTGTCTGCTGTCTCCATTGTAAGCAGCTGCGTGCCCAACATGGATTTGAACAATCCGGAACAGCTTTCAGTAGACACTTATTATACTACCGAAGCTCAACTTGAAGCATCCATTATCCCGGCTTATGAAGCTTTGATAGGACAGAATCAAGGTGGCTATGCACGAGCTTTGTATTACAATTTATTGGCTCCTGGTGATGATTTTGATAAAACATTCAAGTGGCCTAACCTGTATCAAGATACTTACTCAACTCCGGCTAATGAAGGACTGCTGAAAAGCTCCTGGCAAGATCTTTTTAATGGCGTATTTGCTTCTAACATAGCTATTGAGAAAATTACACACTTTGAAGGAACAATAGATGAGGCCCAAAAAGATCGCCTGTTAGGTGAAGCTTATTTTTTAAGAGCTTTACATTATATGCATTTGGTTCAATTATTTGGCGAAACGGTTCCTTATTGGGATCATCCTGTATCCGATGCATCAGAGTATTATCCAGGCAATGCGGAAAAAGGACAGATTTATGCATTGATTATTGCTGATTTTGCAAAGGCAGCCGAATTACTGCCATTGAGAAGTACGCTTTATGCCGATGCTGCCAATAAAGGGCGTGCTACTAAGGGAACTGCACAAGCTTACTTGGCAAAAGCCTATTTGTATCGCCCCATTCTGGAACGCGGACAGGCTGCGGAATTTGGAAAAGCGGAAGCTGAGTTGAAAAAGGTAATAGACAGCGGGGAATATAAACTGGTGGATAATTATCGTGAGAACTCTATGTGGGGTACAGACTATGAGAATAATATAGAGTCTGTGTTTGAGATACAGATGTTCAATGGCCCTGATTGGCTGGGAGGCGACAAGTCTGATTCCTGGAGATGGCAGGAAATTGGTGTGCCTGACGGAACCGGTGGCTCTTGGTGGAATCTTGCTCCAAACCAACGTACATATGATGAATTTGAAGAGGGTGACCCGCGTAAATTTATGACGATGTGGTGTCCGGGGGGTGCTTATTACACTCAGCTTGATGGTACTGTGGCCGATTGGGATTATATGTATGCACACCTATCTTCGGATAAACACCTGTACGGGACCCGTAAAGAATGTCCGGATTATCAGATTGCTGATGCTGATAATGAAATTAATACCCGCCTGATGCGCTATTCGGATGTACTGTTGATGTATGCTGAATGTCTGAGCGAAGCAGGCAATGATAATAAGTCAATAACTGATCCTACAGGACCGAAGTATTATATTCAGCAGGTTCGCGACCGTGCTAATAAGATTGTTCCTTCTGAACAGCCACATCTGTGGTATCAGCATGAACCGGGATATATTCCCAATGTAGATGAACTGTTGGCCAGCGATAAAGTTATCAACGGCGTTCCGATGAATACGATTAAAAACATCATTGTTCATGAACGTTTTGTAGAACTCTGTGGTGAATATCTCCGTTATTTTGATCTTCTTCGTTGGGGGCTGGCTGATTCTAAATGGCTTGACTCATTGAAGGCATTGGGGTGGAGTGAAAAGGCTATGTATTATCCCTTCCCTGAAGAAGAACTGAGTAATAATTCCAATCTGAAAGGTAATGATATGAACTGATTCTTGTGAATGAATATGAACTAAGGTAGTTTATAGAATTGGAATTGTTTTCAATAGGTATTTTTATCAGTTCGGGGCAGGCAAAAGGTCTGTCCCGAATTTTATAAATTTGTATTGTGGGTAAAGTGGCAGCCAGAGTTGTCTTATTCTATTTTTACATTTGGTAAATATAAATTTTAGGTGATATTTATTATCTTTGCAAATCTTATTGCACTACTATGAAGATCAAAAATATACTCTGTATTTTGTGCCTGTGGATATCCATAGTTGGTTATGGACAATCTGGCAAAGTTTTTACCACAGATGGGGAACTCTCAAACAGCTTAATCAATAAACTATATCAAGATAGAAACGGATTTATTTGGATTGCCACAGAAAACGGCCTTAATCGATATGATGGAGCGAAAGTAACTATATACAAACATGATCCCAATGATCCCCATTCTTTGTCTCATAATTACGTACGAACTTTATTTGAGGATGCCAAAGGACGGCTTTTTGTCGGAACATGTAACGGGTTACAAATATATGATGCAGCCCGTGATAGCTTCACTCTCCCCGCCCGACGCGAAAATGGAGAAGTCTTTAATAGTAATATATCCGCTCTTCTGCAACGAAAAAATGGAGATATCTGGGTGTCCGGCAATGAACTCTGTCAACTCTTTATTGAAGATGATGAACTGATTGTAAAGCCATTATTGCTGGATATTCCGACTTCCATGACTGGGGCTGTTATAGAAACTACTACAGGAGAGATATGGATGACTGCGGGTGAAAATGGTATTTATCGTTTGACTCCTGCTGGAAAGGGAAAACAATATTTGATACAAAAAAAAGGAACTCCAATAATTGATGTATGTGAAGATTATAAAGGTAATATCTATGCGATAAGTATGGGCAATGGACTTTTTAGGTATGACCGCACTCATGATAGTTTTATTCCCATACCTTATAAAGGACAATATAATCTGTTTATCAAAACAATATATCAGAGTTCTCAGGATATACTCTATTTGGGAACAGATGGAGAAGGAGTTAAAGTCTATAATAGTAGAACCAACGAGATTACAGATGCTCAATTCAGCAATAGTTGTTTTGATGTTACAAACGCTAAGGTACACTCTCTTCTTAAAGACTATGCAGGCAACTTCTGGCTTGCTATTTATCAAAAAGGAGTGGTGATGATTCCCACTGTGCAAAATGGGTTCAAGTATATAGGATCTAAAGATGTGAATAGTAATATAATAGGATCATATTGTGTTACCAGCCTGCTTCGTGATCATAATAATGATTTATGGGTAAGTACTGACAATGACGGCATTTATGTAATCACTCCCGAATTAGAGCAAAAAGAACATTTTGTACATGAAAACACTTCGAGCTCTGTTCCTGCCATCATCATTACGTTATATGAAGATTCGGAGCACAATCTTTGGTTCGGTTCTTTTACCAACGGCATGGGGAAAATAGACCGTAATACAGGCCGATGTACATATCTTGATAATCTGGTTGATGCTAATGGTAAACATGTACAACGTGTATATGCATTTGCCGAGGATAATAGGAAACGATTATGGATAGCTACAATGGGGGCAGGGTTGTTATGCCACGATTTGAAGAGTGGAAAAACAGAACAGGTTACTCCTCCCGATTCTTACTTGTGGTTAAGTAGCGTATTATATTCCAAAGACAATAAACTTTATATCGGAGGTTATGATGGGCTGATATGTGTTGATTTGAATACAAGTCCATTTAATATTTCCTATATATCACCTAAAGTCATAGTACATTGCTTGCATCAGGATAAGGAAGGAGTGATCTGGGCGGGTACATCAGAAGGAATATATAACTATTCTCCACAAACCGATAAACTGACGCTTTACACTGCACAAGACGGGCTTCCCAGTGATGTAGTGTATGCTGTTCAAGAAGATAATCAAGGTTTCTTATGGATTAGTACGGATGCCGGTATTTCTCAATTCAATAAGCATAATCATAAATTTATTAACTATTATGTAAGTGATGGATTACAAGGTAATGAGTTCAGTAAAAATGCCTCATTCAAAGATGCTGATGGTACTCTCTGGTTTGGAGGAGTGAATGGGGTTACTTACTTTAATCCGCAAGAAATTACTGATCCTGCAAAAAAATGGAATATTCGTATTACTGATTTCTATATTCATAATACTCCCGTGAGAAAAGGGATGAAATCAGGTAGATATGAAATTATTGATCGGCCGGTATTTGAAGCGCAAAAGTTTCATTTGGCTCATAAGGACAATGCATTCAGCATCGAATTTGCCACTATGGAATTGAATAGTCCCGAACGGCTTATATATATGTATTCCATGAATTATAGTGACTGGGTGGTGCTGCGTAATGATATAAATCGTATTTCATTCAACGATCTTCCTCCTGGTACTTATAATCTTAGAGTACGGGCCGGGGATCATAATATGCTTTCGAATATTAAAGAGATTACAATCCTGATATCTCCGGCATGGTATGCATCGAATTGGGCAAAATTATGTTATGTCATTTTATTGGCATTAGCCATTTATCTGATTCTTATGCAGATTCGTAATCGCTATCAGATCCGTCAACAAATGATTGAACATGCTCGTGCAGAGGAGATTAATGAGGCAAAGCTCCAATTCTTCATCAATATATCTCATGAAATACGCACACCGATGTCTCTTATAATCAGTCCACTACAGAAGCTAATGATGACAGATAGCGATGCTGATCGGCAGAGGTCTTATAGTATCATGTTCCGAAATTCGAAACGTATTCTTGATCTGGTTAACCAATTGATGGATATCCGGAAGATCGATAAAGGACAAATGCTTCTGAAATTTCAAGAGATAGAGATTGTAGAGTTTATCAGAGACCTTCAATCTACTTTTGAATATCAGGTTAATGCAAAACATATCTCTCTCAATTTTCATGTACAGCAGGAAAGGCTTAATGTATGGGTAGATCCTAAGAATTTTGATAAGATCATTCTGAATTTATTGTCAAACGCTTTCAAGTTTACACCCGAGCAAGGGCAAATTGATATATACCTGCGAACGGGAGAAGATATGGAAGCCCCCGTTCCATTGCAGCATTATTTTGAGTTTGTTGTGGCGGACACAGGCATTGGTATTGATGAAAGTGAGATGAATCAAATTTTCGAACGTTTTTATCAGATCAGGAATCATCTGAATAACTCTAACATAGGCACTGGTATTGGGTTGCATTTGGTACATTCATTGGTCAAGTTGCATCATGGAACAATACGGGTTGAAAATAATGAAAATGGTAAAGGTAGTAGGTTTATTGTTCGTTTACCACTTGGAAATAAGCATCTAAATTCGAAAGAAATAGATGAAAATGAGAAGTCTGCTTTATCTCCTTCTAAGGAAATGCTCATTTTGTCTGATACTATAAGTACGGATGAGGAGGTAAAGCTAAAATCAAAAAGCAAGTATAAGGTTTTGATAGTGGATGATGATGAGGAAATCCGTAAATATATTTGTCGGGAACTTGCTCCGGATTTTCATATGATGGAGAGTACTAATGGCAGAGAAGCCTTATCCATAGTATTAAGGCAAACTCCTGATCTGGTTATCAGTGATATTATGATGCAGGAAATGGATGGATTGACTTTGTGTCATAAGATTAAACAAAATGTTAATATTAATCATATACCTGTCATATTGCTGACTGCGAAAACACGTGAAGAAGATAATATGGAAGGACTGGATATGGGAGCTGATGCCTATATTATCAAGCCATTCAATATTGATATTCTAAGAAAGACGGTTATAAATATAGTGAAAGGGAGGGAGATGTTGCGTAATTGTTTTGGTGGGAGCCAGAAACAAGAGGTTAAGAATCAGATGGTTGATATGCAATCTACAGACAATAAACTATTAGATAAGGTAATGAATATTATCAACCGAAATATTAGCAATCCGGAACTTACGGTAGAAATGATAGCTAAAGAAATTGGGATCAGCCGTGTGCATCTACATCGTAAATTGAAAGAATTGACCAATCAAAGTACACGTGATTTAATACGTAATGTAAGATTGAAACAAGCAGCTAATTTGTTGATTTATAAACGCTATAGTGTAACAGAGGTTGCTTCATTGACTGGCTTTTCCAGTATTACTCTTTTCTCCAGGTCTTTCAAAGAATTATACGGAATGACACCCAGTGAATATATAGGGAAACATTCAAACGAGGTTGGGGAGCATAGAGAGTTATAAAAAGAATGTGTTACTTATTAGAGCAGTATTTCTTTCAATCGAATGGTTGCTTTCTGCAATTGCGCATCCACCGTTTTTGTACTGATGCCCAACTCTTCTGCTACTTGTGCATAGGTTTGTTTTTCTTCGCGGATGCGGATGAAGACTTCACGGCAACGTTCCGGTAGCCGGTCGAGAGCTTTTACATAGCGGGAAAAAAGCTCCTCGCTGATCAGAGTATCTTCAGGTGATACTGCTTGATCGGAGTGTTCATGTAGGGTTTCTGTTGATAGGGTGGGGCGGCGCTCCTCTTTTTCTATATAGTTGAGAGAGGCATTCTTTACGAGTATGAAACAGTAATCTTCGATATTGGTAATTTCTAATAATTGCTTACGGTGTTCCCAGAGTTTCATGAAAACATCGAGCACAATCTCTTGCGACCATTCTTCGTGGTGAGTGTAGTAATAAGCAATACGGAACAGACGGTCATACGTCATATCATAAAAATCCCGGAAAGCAGTTTGCGAATCCTGCTCGCTCATTTTCCGTAGATACCTTCTGACTTCCTGTTCTGTCATATTGTCGTTTCATGTAATCAGCGGACAAAGGTAAGAGTTTCAAATTAAATATCCATCATTTTATTGACATCCTAACTTCACTTTCTTGTAGCGTAGTTGAAATTCACAATTATTCTATGTCCAAGAGGTCGCTCATGATACCGTCTGAGATGAAAATACCCTCTCTGGTTAGCTTTAACCGATCGTTATGTAACTCTAATTTTCCATTTTCCAGATAAGAACTGGCTTGTTCCAAACAATATTTCCAAAGTCGGTCGCCAAACTTCTTTTTCAGCTCTTCAGTGGATATTCCCCACATTGTGCGCATACCTGTGATGATGTATTCATTGTAGCGGGTTTGTGTGTCCAGTTGTTCTGTTTCGTGTTGGCGTTGCCCTTGTTCTATGGATGAAAGATACTGATTTAGTGAGGCTACGTTCCATTCGCGCGAGCCTCCATCAAAGGAATGTGCGGACGGGCCGCATCCCAGATAAGGGATACCTTGCCAATAAGAAGTATTGTGTCGGGAGTACATTCCGGGTTTACAGAAATTGGATATTTCGTAGTGTTCGTATCCAGCGGCAGAAAGGGTGTCTATCAATGTGGAGAAGAAGTTCAGGCTACTGTCCTCATCCACTTGAGATACAGAGTGCTGTTGCAGCATTTTGTAAAGTGGTGTACCTTCTTCGTAAATCAGATGGTAGGCTGAAATATGCTCTACATCAAGACTGACAGCCTGCTGTAAATCCTGTGCCCAACGTTGTTCAGTCTCTCCGGGCAAACCATAAATTAAATCGATGCTGATATTCTGAAAACCTGCTTGCCGACAGCGTTTTACTGCTTCTATGGCTTGTGTGGCATTGTGTCGTCTGTTCAATAATTGCAGTGTTGCATCATCAAAAGTTTGTATTCCCATGCTGATGCGGTTGAACGGTAGAGTGTGCAACATTCCGATATATTCTTCCGTAAGGTCATCGGGATTTGCTTCAAGCGTTATTTCTGTTGCTTCCCTCATTCCGTAAACCTGTTCAATCGTTTTGAAAACCTCCTTAAAGTCTTCCTCCGATAACTGTGACGGTGTACCTCCACCGAAATAAATGGTTTCAACAGCTTCCCCTTTCAGATATTCCTTGCGTTCCGTCAACTCCCGGCAAAGGGCACGGATATATTGCGATTTCAATTCCGAACGTGTAGTGGAATAGAAATCGCAATAAATGCAACGTGTCTTGCAGAAGGGGATATGTATGTAGATGCCTGCCATAATTATATTGTTTCTGTAGAAGAGCTTTCGTAGCTCTTACTTTGGCGGCAAAGATAACTATTCCTTCCGAAACTTATATCAGGAGAGAGAAACCGTCTTTACCGTCCCGTCAGAGAAATAAATGGTTATAGTGTCTCCGGTCTGTTTAAAGGACTTTACAGGTGTCAGTTCCTTTTTAGTAAATGGCTTGCCACTCTTTTTCCATAATTGTAGTGTGATAAAGACTTTATCACCGGAATGAGTTGTGGCTGCATTGATTACAGAACATTTATTACTTACCGGATGTAGTCCTTCAGTCTGTACAAATTCCACTTCCGACCAACCCTGGAGATTGATAAGCGCTGTTTGATAGGCACCATTATCCATGCAGTAGGCAGTGTATCCTCCGGCCTTTTGTTCCTTTGTAACAATGTGACTTTCTAATTCCGGTAATGAATAGTGTCCGTAACGTAATTCTGTCGTAAGCGGGAAAGAAACTTTGTCTACACGCAGAATACCGTTAGGAAGCGGAATATCTGCCAGTCGGAATTTGATTTCCGGGTTTGTTTCAAGTTCTGCATCTCGGTAATAAATTCCATCTTCAAACTTTTTGAATGTATAGAGGCGCAATACTTCCCATTCTTGTTTGTCATTCAGTACAGCATAGTTCATGGACACTTTACCATCTGGGCTGTCTGCCATCCAGGGGAATGCAGTGTTATAAGACAGTTTATTATAATTTTCGGTAGAACGGAATTTCTGCCAGTCTTTGGCAACCCTTTCATGGCACCATGCACGTATTTCCGAAGTACCGCTATTGGGATAGTTGGTCACTAAAGTATTGGAACCTTCCATAAACTTATTGTATACTTTGCCGGATTGAAATTCTTTTTCCCAAGCTCCGTTATTCTCAATAGCTGTCCAGAACGGATTATCGGCAGGCAATAATAATCCAAGGAACGCTTTTCCCATCCAGTAAACGCTGCCACGGCAGCTATAAATCTGTACGGCAGGCTCAAAAGCCCCATAAAACCCCAGTGTTGGTACCCGGTCTTCCATTAATGCAGGATTTTCAAGGAACTGGAGCAAGGTGGAAGAGGCAATGCGGCGCATCCAGCCATAGTTGATAGACGGATCATTGAGCCACCCCATCAGCGGGAAGGGCACAGCGGCAGCTATACGGTACGTAATACTGCGTCCATACATATTCATTTTTCCATCTTCGGCAAACATGTAGGGATAATTAGGGACCAGGTCACGGAAGTTGCTGACAAACTGTCGTCCGGCTTCCGGATTGAACTTCTCACCGTAGTAATGCGCCCAAATCATACCATACATCTGAAAAGCCCACATACTATAATAATCATAGGCCGGACTATCATTATACCATCCATATCCACGATATTGTGCCAGTGATTTTTGCAGCAATTCATCCATATAACCGTCTTTGACTTCATAACCCTGATCTTTGAAGAAAGACATGACGAATATATTGAAGAAGCGCCAGTTAGAACCGATTGTAGGCCCGTTGCCATAACTAAGCATCAATGCGGCAAGATCATCTTTCTCCTTTTGAGTCAATGGTTCCCAGATAATTTCAGGCATCACGGTAAGTGACAGGGCAAGTGCTCCGAACTCAACAAGCGTCTGGCTTGGCCCGCCTTTGAGATGCTGAATATATCCGGACTTCGACGGATCACTCATATTGCGTAACTGTTGCCGGTAATAATCTCCGACTTTGATTCCATTCAACACCAGATCCGGATTTTCTTTTAGTAGCGGAATTGCTACGAACATAGTGCGGCAAAGTCCCTCCAAATTCTCCGTTTTATTAGGTTTTCCATCTGTTGGATAACTCTTTCCCGGCTGTTTCGGGAAATGCATCGGATCGTCCGGTGTGTGGATGTAGCTGAATGCTCCGTCCAGTAAATAGGTTGCAGCATCAAGCCAATGTTGGCGAGTCATACCGGTGAGAGGACTCAACTTGTAGTCCGGTTGTACTAAATGAAATACGGAATCATTTTTAGCCTGTGGCAGGGAGGCATTTACTTTTAATGAAACTAATAAAGTAAATAGTAATAATCCTCCGGTCATTTTTGAGAATACAATTTTCATCATTGCGTGTGTATTACATGGTAAGAATATTCTTATTTATTTTTCTCTGCAAAGAAAAGGTATTCTCTGCAATGTAAACGGCTACTTTAGTGCCAAAAAGGGTGAAATTTAGATCAATATTGTCTTTTGGGGCTTATCAGCTCCTTATCCGAATCGTATCTGGACCGTACTTGCTCCGTACGTTCTTCGGTCAGAAGTACCTCTGGACGGAGAAACTACGGACTTGGTACGGAGCAAGTACATCCCGGGTACGTCCCGATATAGAATTATTGAAATATAATATTACCAATGGATAAGATACTTTTAGATATATTTACGTATATTTGTCGGGCTTTATTAATTATATTCTAAACCGAGTTAACCATGAAGGTAATGTTTACAATGAAAGAAAAAATCTGGAGTTTTGTATTTTGCTTTGGAATATTTTTCCCTTTGGTATGTCAGGCCATCGCAACACCTAAGCCAAATACTCTGGTGTTTAAGTCTTCATCCATATTGAACAGTTTGCCCAGTAAAGATGTGCAATCTGTCTATCAGGATCGCGACGGATATATCTGGATATCTACCCGTAATGGACTTTTCCAATATGATGGTTATTCTCTTACTACTTATAAATCCAATCTTTTTCGCACTGATTTGCTGACCAATAATAATGTTTTCTGTGTGGCAGAGGATGCAAAACACCGTCTTTGGATTGGTACTTACAGTGGTCTGAATGTTTTGGACAAGAAAACGGGTGCGATACGGAAAATAGATCATCCGGAGATGAATGGTAATAGTATCCCTCAAGTCCTGATAACCAGTGATGAACGTATTCTGTTTGCAACAGATTGGGGAGTGTATGAGTATCAGGAAGATAAAGATGATTTCTTATGCCATGGTGGCGAAAATACAGGGAATGTGATGCCCAGGACTGCCATCAAATCTCTGTTTGAAGATGACCGGGGAGATATTTGGATTGGAACATGGGATGCAGGGTTGTATCGTTATGAGAAGAAAACCGGGAAATATTTCAGATACCCGCGGTTGAATGAACAAAACTCTGCTCATTATGTATTTCAGGACAGCCAAAAGAATATTTGGGTAGGTACTTGGCGTGGCGGTTTGGTTTTGTTGAAAGATGCCTACCAGCCGGATAAGACCACTTGGATTACTTATCGGTATGATGAAAAGAACCTTGCCGGTATCTCGGATGATATTATCTATGCGTTATCCGAAGATCTTAATACTCATTCTTTATGGGTAGGAACCCGTAAAGGACTCAGTGTACTTCCGTTGACAGGGAATTACACGGGTGCTGAGACTTTCAGTAATTATTATCCCAGTGAATCGGATAGTTCTATAGCCAGTGACGAAGTGGCTTCCCTTTTGCGTGATCGTCAGGGACTGATGTGGGTAGGTATGATTGGTGGAGGTGTAAACAAAGTGAGTACTCGGAAAGCTGATTTCTATTGGGATCAGTTGTTGGAAGTCAAACGAATGCTAAAGACTACTTCGGTTCGCAGTATTTTGCTGGATGATGAAGGATTACTTTGGCTGGGAATAGGAACTTATGGATTAGGGGTGAAGAATCGTCAAACCGGGAAATTTACTTATTATACTCAAATGCCTGAATTCGACCGTTATCGTGGTATTTCTACGGTAATGTCTATGATGCAACATTCCGTAACGGGACATATTTGGATTGCAGCTTATGACGGAGGAGTTTATGAGGTAGATAAGAAGGCGCCTGTGGCACAGAGGGTGAGGAATTATTATGCTCAGGATGCGCCGTGGTTGGCAGGTTCCTGTGTTTTTCATATCTATGAAGACTCAAAGCACAACCTTTGGTTTGCTACGCGTAATGGAGTTTCAATGCGTACAATGGATGGAGAAGCGGTGCGGCTGGATACTTTGCAAGTAGGAAATAGCCAGATGAGAAACGTTCCGACTATGTATATGACCGAAGGAAATGACGGAGATATGTGGGTGGCTTCCAATACACATGGAGTTTTTCGGCTTCATTGTGATGAAAAAGGGAGCTATACCGTTTCATGTTATTCTGCTACGAATGGAAAGCTCAACAGTGTGTATGCCGATTGTCTTTACACAGATGCCAAAGGACGCATTTGGGTAGGAACAGGAGGCAGTGGACTGAATCTGTATGATGAAGCAACCGACACTTTTCTTCCGGTACATGCGAAATGGAATCTTCCGGGAGATGCAGTTGTCAGTATCAGGAGTGATAAAGAGGGTGATTTATGGTTGGGTACGAATGCCGGATTGATAAAACTTGCCCTATCGGATAACTTGGAAAGTGCGACATTCCGTTTGTACACCACAGTAGATGGTTTGCAGGACAATATATTTATTCGTAGTGCCCAGGCGGTTGCAGCTGACGGTGAAATGTTCTTCGGCGGACACCGGGGATATAATAGTTTTTATCCTGAGAATCAGCAGGAACAGCCTTTTTCTTCTTCTGTGATAGTGACTGACATTAAGATTTTCAATCAGTCATGGGGAAATCTGCCAGCTAAAGAGCGAATGGAGATTTCAGAACTTTCACCTGCTTTTGCAGATGAGATACAGCTGGACCATTGGCATAATAATTTCAGCATCGAATTTTCGGCATTGGAGTATGCTAATCCGGAGAGAAACCAGTATGCTTATCAGTTGGCAGGTTTCGATTCTGACTGGCAATATACGGGTGGGGCCAAGCGTTTTGCTTATTATAATAACCTGAAGCCCGGAACTTATACTTTCCAATTGAAAGCTTCTAATGCCAATGGCATTTGGGATGATGAGATGCTCCGGATGGAAGTCGTTATTTTACCGCCTCCCTGGAAAACATGGTGGGCTTACACCTTATATATTATATGTGTTTGTGTTATTATCTATTATACTTTCCGGGTGATACGTAATCGAATCCGTTTGCGAAATGCTCTGCATTTGCGTGAGATGGAACAAGCTAAGGCAGAAGAGGTTAATCATGCTAAATTACAATTCTTTACTAATATTACTCACGAGCTACTGACTCCGTTAACCATTCTTTCTGCTTCGGTGGATGAGCTGAGACGGACCGCACCCACGTATAAGGAGCAATATAGAGTGATGAATAACAATATCAATCGCCTGATACGTTTGCTGCAACAAATCCTTGAATTTCGTAAGTCGGAGACAGGAAATCTTAAGCTGCGGGTTTCCGAAGGTGACCTTACGCAATTTGTACATCGCAGTCTGGATAGCTTCCGCCCGTTGATGAAGAAGAAAGATATTCAGTTTCAGATTTCATGTTCACCCGATCCTTTCAACGCTTATTTTGATCCGGACAAACTTGATAAGATACTCTATAATTTACTGTCTAATGCTTCTAAATATAATCGTGCCGGTGGTCTGGTCAGTGTGGAACTGTCTGAAAATGAAGACCGAACAGCACGATTAGTGGTGAAAGACAATGGCCCCGGTATATCAGCAGAAGCCCAGAAGAACCTTTTCAAACGCTTTTATGAAGGAGATTACCGGAAGTTCAAGACTATTGGAACCGGCATCGGTTTGTCATTGGTTCGCGATTTGGTAGTGCTGCATCATGGCACTATTACGGTAGAAAGTGAAGAAGGAAAAGGTACATTGTTTATTGTAAACTTCCCGGTTCTTCGTAATTCGTATGCGGAGGAAGAAATAGAAGAAAGTCTGCCGACAGATGCGGAAGAAGCAAAGAAAGAACTGTTATCAGATGAGTTTGGCGAAAATGTCTCTGATGATGATAGTGAGGAACAAGCCGAGCCGACTGCTATCCGGTCTTCGTACTCTTTACTGATTGTTGAGGACAATGAAGAGTTATTGCAGTTAATGACGAAATTGTTGGGTGCGGATTATATGGTTTACACAGCTAATAACGGTAAGGAAGCTATAGATGTGGTAGAGCAGGAAGAGATCGATCTGATTGTTTCTGACGTAATGATGCCTGAGATGGATGGCATTGAATTCTGCCAGTATATTAAAAATAAGTTTGAAACATCCCATATTCCTGTAGTTTTGCTGACGGCTAAGAATAAGGAGGAAGACCGGGTTGAGGCTTATGAGTCCGGTGCTGATGGCTTTATCAGTAAACCTTTCAATCTGAGTGTTCTCCATGCACGTATCTCCAACTTGCTTCGGAGCCGTGAACGTATGGGAAAGGACTTCAAGAAACAGTTGGTATTTGAAGCTAAAGAATTGAATTACACCAGTGTTGATGAGGATTTCCTGCAACGGGCTATTGATTGTGTGCATCGTCATTTGGATGATCCGGATTTTGATCAGGCGAAGCTGTTGGAGGAGATGTATATGGCTAAATCGACTTTCTTCAGGAAGTTGAAGTCATTGACCGGTCTTACTTATGTTTCCTTTATCCGGAATATTCGTATGAAAGCAGCCTGTCGTATAATGGAAGAGAAGAAGAATATTCGTATTTCAGAATTGGCGTATGCTGTGGGTTATAATGATCCGCGTTATTTTAGTAATAGTTTTAAGAAAGAGTTTGGTATGCAACCTTCCGAATATATGGAGCGCTTTACTTCGAATGGCACAGTGGAAGATGATGTTCCGGAAACATAGAGCATATATTTATTAACCATCTTGTCTTTTATACTGCAAGAACAACTTCCGGAAAATGGAATGTTGTTCTTGCAGTCTTATTGTGTTACTTACCCGTTTATTCGTTTTATACATTTCTTTTAAAACTCTCTCACATTTGAAAACTTATGTAGAATAATGTTTCATTTCATGTAGAAAATTGTGTCATGAGACAAATTAGCATCTGTTTGGGCTGTTGTAGAAGGCATATTGCTTTTTGCCCCCATACTTTTGTGTCGCAATCAAGAATGAAAATAATAGAGATTTTTTTAGTTCTTGTTGTAAATAACAAACCAATGTTTAATCTTAAAATTAATGAGAAACATGAAAAACAAAAGAGGCAAATTGATTACAGTACTTTTTGTTGCTGCAATGTCTGTTAGTCTTTTTACAGGGTGTAGTGACGATGCTACAATTACTGGATTGGATGAAGGTGCATTGCCTGAATTGGCATCCGACACAAGGGCTGTTACAGATGAGTTGATTGAATCAGATTCAATCAGTAACTTTAGTTTATTAGCTGCAACTGAATATAGTGATGCAGAGTTAAAGAAACGCATAAGGAATGGGTGGTGGAAACAGTATTCTTATACTTTGCCGAATGGCAGAGTAACTCCGGAAATATCAGAGTATACTGATTATACGCAGAATATATATCCGGATGCTACTACATTATTCTTTGTTGGGAGTGAGGTATTGGAAAATGTTAATGTACAATTCTCTCAAATAGGTACAACTCCATACTATTATGAAGAAATTAATACTGGATTTTATGAGTTTAAGGTTGCTTATCCTGTTCCGGTCTTTTTTGAATTCGTAAGTAAGAAAACAGGAGAGATAATTGATACTATTATCTTTTTCCCTAGCCGTTCTGTCCAGTAAGGGCTATATAATGAGACTTAATAATTAAATATATGTTTAATCTTAAAATTGTTGCTAATGGAAAAGCAAGAAAATTTCTGTAAACGACAGGCTCAAAAATTATGTCGATTATTTCCAGTTGCAATTTTATTGTTTTTGTTTTTATCTGTCCCTCTTAAGGGATATAGTAACGAAGCTTTCTCTTCAGAAGGCATGCAGCAAAATACAGTAAAAGTGACTGGTACAGTCAAGGATACTAACGGTGAGCCAATTATTGGTGCTAATGTGATGGTGGTAGGCACAGCCACTGGTGTCATTACCGATATTGATGGTAATTTCATGTTGGAGGTTCCTGTTGGGGGTAAATTACAATTTAGTTTTATTGGGTATAAGGAACAGGTAGTTCCTATTAAAAAAGGTATTAGTCTAAATATAGTATTGGAAGAAGACTCGCAAATGTTAGGCGAGGTAGAGGTTGTAGCTTATGGTGCTCAGAAAAAAGTATCAATAACAGGTGCTATTTCTTCAATGAAGGGGGATGATTTATTAAAAACGCCAGCCGGTTCAATTTCTAATATTCTTTCTGGTCAGGTGACGGGTATTTCTTCAGTACAATACTCTGGTGAACCAGGTGCTGATGCGGCAGATATTTATGTTCGTGGTGTAGCTACGTGGCAAGATGCCTCTCCGCTGATTCAAGTAGATGGTGTAGAGCGTGATATGTCGCAAATAGACCCGAACGAAATAGAAAGTATTACTGTTTTGAAAGACGCTTCTGCCACAGCCGTGTTCGGTGTACGTGGTGCAAATGGTGTTATTTTGATTACTACTAAACGTGGTGCCGAAGGTAAAGCTAAAATATCATTTACAACTTCCGCTGGTGTCAATGTCCGTACGAAAGAATTGGATTTTGCGAATTCCTATCAATATGCGGACTATTATAATATGATGAAGATTAATGATGGAGAACAGCCGACTTTCACAGATGAGCAATTGGTTGCTTTCAGAGATCATACTGATCCGATTATGTATCCAGATATAAATTGGATTGATTATTGTATGAACAAAGCTTCATTTCAGTCACAGCATAATGTGAATATTTCCGGTGGAACAAATAATATGCGCTATTTTGTTTCTACAGGTTTGTTTACACAAGGTGGTATGTTCAAGAAACTGGGTGCGGATAACAATGCGAATTTTGATTATAAGCGCTATAATTATCGCGCCAATCTTGATTTTGACGTAACGAAATCTACTACATTGTCTGTCAATATTGGGGGACGTGTAGATACAAAGCGTACGCCGGAGTCTGGTGAAGACCAAAATCAGCTGTTTCGTAAACTTTACTGGGCAGTTCCTTTTGCTGGGGCAGGTATTGTAGATGGTAAACGTATTGTCACTAATCAAGAGTATATTTCTTTGAATATGGTGGATGGCTTGGAATCATATTATGGTAAGGGTTTTCGTAATACGACGACTAACACTTTGAATCTGGATATGATCCTTGATCAGAAATTGGATTTTGTAACTAAAGGACTTTCCCTTAAATTAAAAGGATCTTATAATTCTAGTTATGGGACAACTAAAGTTGCAAGCTCATCCAAAGCAAAATATACTCCGGTAATTACGGAAAATGGCATTGCGTATCGTAAAGAAGGCTCTGATACTCAAACCAGCTATAGTGAAGGCGGATACAGTAAGGCACGCGACTGGTATATGGAATTGGCTCTGAACTATAGCCGTAAGTTTGGTGATCATAATGTAAGTGGATTATTACTTTATAATCAATCTAAAAGATATTATCCGGGCGGTACTTATGATTATATACCTTCTGGTTATGTGGGGCTTGTAGGGCGTATTACTTATGACTGGAAATCTCGTTATATGGCAGAATTTAATGCCGGCTATAATGGTTCGGAGAACTTTGCCCCGGAGAATCGTTACGGTTTCTTTCCTGCCGGTTCTATTGGTTGGGTATTAAGTGAGGAGCAATTTTTTGCACCTTTAAAGAAAGTCGTTGGCTATTTTAAAGTTCGTGCCGCAGTCGGTATGGTTGGTAATGACAGGATGGGTAGCAATCGTTTTTTGTATTTGCCGGGTAAATATTCTTATGGAAGTGGTGATGGATATTATTTTGGAACGAACGTAAATAATAAGAAGCCAGGTGCATGGGAGGCCAGTCAGAGTAATCCTGATGCAAAATGGGAGACCGCTGTAAAACAAAACTATGGTATTGATTTTAATATCTTAAATGAGCGTTTGAGCGTTTCTGCTGATTATTTTATCGAAAAACGTCGTGATATTCTTGTTTCACCTGATTACTTACCGGGCATTTTGGGTATGACACTGCCTGTTGTTAATGTAGGAAAGACTGAAAACAGAGGTTTTGAAATACAGGCAAAATGGAACGATAAACTGAATGATGATTTCCGCTATTGGGCTAATTTCAATTTGTCATTTGCTCGCAATAAGATCATTTTCAAAAATGAAGTGGCGCAGAATGAGGAATGGATGTATGAAACCGGACGTCGTATAGGTTCGCGTTCTATGTATAAGTTTTGGGGTTTTTACGATGAAACGGCTGATAAACGTTATCAAACAGAATATGGAAGACCTATTGCTGATCACGGAATGACATTAGCACCTGGTGATGCTGTCTTCGTAGATTTGAATGGTGATGGGGTTTTGAATGGTGATGATGCAACCCGAGATATCGGCTTCACTGATATTCCAGAATATACTGCCGGATTGAATTTAGGATTTTCTTGGAAGAATTTTGATTTCTCTATGCAATGGACAGGGGCTTGGAATGTGGATCGTATGTTAAGTGAATTCAGACGCCCGCTGGGTGATACAAACAGTAAAGCTTTGTTGCTTTATCAATATGAAACAACGTGGCGTTCTTCGGAGGATACATTTACGGCTAAATTCCCACGTGCTTCAAACTCACATGCGTCCAATAACTATAGAGGAGCCGACCTTTACTTGATTAATGCAAGTTATCTCCGTCTGAAGAATGTGGAAATCGGATATAATTTTGATTTTCCATTTATGAAAAAAATGAAATTGGATAACTGTCGCTTATATATTAATGGGTATAACTTGTTGACAATTACAGGGTTTGATTGGGGGGATCCGGAATCTCGTCAGAGCGACCGTCCTAATTATCCGTTGACTCGTGTATTTAATATCGGTTTGAAAGTAGGTTTCTAAATCCAATAACTTTTAATAGAGATTTAAGATATGAAATATTTAACTAAATGGTTTATAATGGCATTTGTAGGAGTATCTATACTCTTTGCATCATGCGTAGATCAAATAAAGTTTGGTGATAGTTTTCTTGAGAAACCACCTACGACAAGTGATTTGAATCAAGACTCAATCTTTGGAAAAGCTGATTATGCTCGTGCTTTTCTTTGGAATACTTATAGCAAAATGTATTTCGGTTTACCTTATAATTGGGGCGATGTGACCTCTAAAATGAATACCGGGGTATTTGAAGCATTATCAGATTGTTATCAAAGCCATAATGGATGGGATGGAGTGAATCGACATTATTATCCTGGTTCATATACTGCTGCCAATGAAACAGGTAGTGATACTCGTTTTGGATATTTAAAACAGGATTGCTGGCCTGCAATCCGCTCTTCATGGATGTTTATAGAGAATGTAGACCGCGTTCCCGATATGGAAACAGACGAGAAAGAGCGGTTGAAGGCTGAGGCTAAATGCATTATTGCTTCCCGTTATTTTGACTTGTTCCGTCATTTTGGTGGACTCCCTATTATAAGAGGTACTTATGGGGTGGAAGCTGAATATGAAATACCAAGAGGTACTGTTGATGAGACGGTTAAGTTTATGGTAGGACTGTTGGATGAAGCTTCTTCTGCAATGCCCTGGAGCTTAGGTACTGAGGAGGATAATTGGCAGGGGCGTTTTACAAAAGCGGCTGCGATGGGATTGAAATGTAAAATATTACTGTTTGCTGCAAGTCCTCTGTTCAATGATAATGAACCCTACTGTACAGAGCCTCCCCAAGAGGCAGTAACTAATTTACAAGTCTGGTATGGTGGCTATAATGCTGATTTGTGGCAACAGTGTTGGCAAGCTTGCTATAATTTCTTTGAAGAAAATGCGAAACAGGGAAATGCCTATTCTTTGATACAGGCTAAAGGGACATCGGGTACTGATTATCGCGAGGCCTTTAATAAAGCCTATTTCATTCGTGAAAACAACACTGAATTATTGATTTCGACCAGAGTAACAGGTAAATATGGTGGTGAGTGGTGGCACTATTGGGGAACTAATAATGACTCAGAAGAAGGTTGGCCTAACAATCGTGGATATACTCCGACTTTAGAGTTTATGGAAATGTTCCCGATGAGTGACGGTAAAGCTTTTGATCCAGAGGTTATGCTTGCAGATGGAGCTGATCCTTTCTTTGAGAATAATGATCGGAATAAACCTGTACGTGATCCTCGTTTGTACGAGACTATGTTGGTGAATGGTGCTTCTTATGATAGCCGCGGTGCTGAATTGTGGTTAGGCGGACGCGATAATCTGACTGATACAGAAAAGGAAACTAATAAAACTGCAACAGGTTTCCGTCTCTATAAATTCTGGAAAGAAGGAAAAGGAAGTTTTAATGGTACTTATTTAGAGTGGCCTTATTTACGTTTATCTGAGTTATATTTGATCTATGCTGAGGCTATCTTGAAAGCTAAGAATGACTTGGTGGGAGCAATCGCGCAGGTGGATATTGTACGTGGACGTGTTGGCTTGGGAGGCTTGGCTGAGTGTAATCCTGACAAGCATTTAACTTCTAATTCGGATGCTTTGTTAGAGGAAATCTTGCGTGAACGTGCATGTGAATTAGGTTTTGAAGATGTGCGTCTTTTCGATATGATTCGTTATAAACGCGCTGACTTATTTCAGAAAAAACTTCATGGATTAAAAGTTTATCGTAATGATGGAAGTGGCAAAAAACCGTGGTCAGGTTCGGATGGTAACTCTGCCCAATACCCATGGCCTACAGAATTTACTTATGAGCCTTTTGTTCTTAGTGCACGTTCTTGGTGGACTAACTTTAGCCCTAAATGGTACTTGTCTGCATTCCCTGTTGCAGAAATCAATAAGGGGTATGGACTGACACAAAATCCGGGTTGGTAACAGAAATAAAGAACAACCGTTAAATTAGAAAAGAACAACATGAAAAAGTATAAAATAGTAATTTTAGCAATATTTGCTTGCGTTTCTCTGAAAGGCTGGGCGCAAGAGGAAGGAAATGTTGTCGGTAAAGTGATTGACAAATTAGGTAATCCGGTAGAAGGTGCATTGATTTCTGTTGAAAACAATTCGCTTGTACAGGTTACGACCGATCGCAAAGGTCAGTTTGTAATTACTGCTGATAAGGACAATCTTTTAAAGGTACGTACAGGAAAGGATGATGTGAAAATAGTACCTGTAGCAGATGGAAAGGAAATGACGATTGTTATGGATTTCTCTGCTGAAAAAGTAAATTATGGTTTTGGACTGAGCCAGACTAATGCTGAAAGCACAGGAGCTGTTTCTACGGTATATGCTGACCAAATAGATAATCGTTCCACTTTTAATGTGGGTAATGCCTTATATGGTAATGTAACCGGACTTTATACAATGCAAAAAACGGGCGATGTATGGGAACAGATATCATCTATGGCTATCCGTGGTTCGAAAACATTGAGCAATCAAGGCGTTTTGTTGGTTGTAGATGGATTGGAACGTGATAATGCTTATCAGGCATTAAATTATATTTCACCGGAAGAGGTGGAATCTGTAAGTATTTTGCGTGATGCGGCGGCTGTAGCTCTTTATGGTTTTCGTGGAGCAAATGGGGTTGTTAATATTGTTACTAAACGTGGTAAATACAAGACTCGTGAGATTAATTTCTCTTATGATCATGGGTTTAACTATCAGACCCGTATACCTGAAATGGCAGATGCTTTTACCTATGCCAATGCTATGAATGAGGCTTTGGCTAATGATGGTAAGTCTGCACGTTACTCACAGAATGAACTGAATGCCTTTAAGAGTGGGCAGTATCCATATCTGTATCCTAATGTAAATTGGGCAGATGAGGTGTTCCGTGATCAGGGAACTACTGATATCGCTACTTTGACTTTCCGTGGTGGTTCTACTAAGATGCGTTATTTTACGATGCTGAATCTGCAGAATAATCGTGGTTTTATCAAGAATGCAGATTCTAATGATGGATATTCTACTCAGGCTAAATATTCCAGAGCAAACTTTCGTTCAAATTTGGATATTGATTTGGCACCTAAAACTCGTTTGCAGGCGAATATTTCCGGTGTATTGAATGAGTTCAGCAGACCGAGTTCTGCTGGTGATAATTTGATTGGTAAACTTTATACAGTTCCTTCCGCTGCATTTCCTGTTAAATCAGAACAAGGTCTGTGGGGTGGTAATAACACTTGGAGCGGAGATTATAATCCTGTTTATCTGGCACAGGGACATGGATATACGAAGGGACATACCCGTGCGTTATATGCAGATATGAAATTAAGTCAGGATTTATCTGCTGTGACAAAGGGATTGGGAGCTTCAATGCGTATCGGTTATGATAATTTAGCTTCTTACTGGGAGGATTATCGCAGAGGAGAAAAATGGGGAATGCAGACTGTATCACGTTGGGAAGATGGCGTACCTGTAGATTTAGTTGATGTTACGGGAGGTGCGGTTAGCAATGCTTCCGGTTCTTCTAAACTGGACTGGCAATATCGTTCTTTCAATTTCCAGATGAATGTGGATTGGAAACGTCGTTTTGACAAGCATGATCTTTATAGTATGTTGTTATACACGTATAAATTTGATGATAGAAATGGGACCAATGTGACATTGTATACGCAAAGTGCCGGTTGGTATACTCATTATGGATATAATAATCGATATTTTGCAGATTTTACATTGATGTTCTCTGCCTCTAATAATCTGGATCCTAATAGCCGTTGGTTACCGGCTCCTACAGTTGGATTGTCATGGATTATTTCCAATGAAGATTTTATGAAAAATCAGAGTGTGATAGATTTCATGAAATTACGTGCTTCGTTTGGTATTATTAATACAGATAACACTCCATATCAAGGTTATTGGTATGATAAAATGAGTAGCAGTGCAGGTGGATATCCTGTGAACAATAACTTTGGTGGTGACAGCGGGTGGAGTGAAGGTGCATTGCCTTCCTTGAATGGTACCCTGGAGAAGGCCTATAAATATAATGTCGGTTTGGATGTGTCGTTATTGAGAGGCTTGACATTTACTATTGATGGATTTTATGAAAGACGTTCAGATATTTGGGTAAGTGCAGGCGGCCAGAATTCTGCTGTGTTGGGTATCACAAGCCCTTATAAGAATGCCGGTATTGTTGATAGTTGGGGCACGGAATTAGGTGTAGATTATAGTAAGAAATTAGGTGATTTTAAATTACGTTTAGGAGGTACATTCTCATTCAACCGTAGTGAGATTATTGAAAATCTGGAAGAGCCCAAAGCCTATGATTATTTAAGTGCAAAAGGGAAACCTCTTGGACAGATTTGGGGATTACAAGCTATTGGACATTTTGTAGATCAGGCAGACATTGATAATAGTACACCTCAGCAATTTGGTCCGGTGAAACCGGGAGATATCAAATATAAAGATGTGAATAATGATGGTGTTATCAACTCTAATGATATGATACCTATGGGATATAGTACTGCTTGGCCCGAGATTTATTATGGTTTTAATGTCGGTTTAGAATGGAGAGGGATTGGTTTCAATGCTTATTTTCAAGGTGTAAGCAACTATACTGCTTTATTGAATTCCAGTATTTATCGTCCGTTGATAAACAATACATCCATATCACAATATGCGTATGACAACCGTTGGACACCAGAGAATCCTTCAGCTCGTTTTCCGCGTCTGACAACTGAGGCTGTAGAGAATAATACTCAAACCAGTTCTGTATGGTTGCAGGACCGTTCTTTTTTGAAGTTACGTAACTGTGAGGTATATTATAATTTACCGTCTTCTTGGCTGGATAAGATTAAAATGAGAACGGCAAAGATTTATGTGAGAGGTACTGATCTATTTAGTATTGATAAAGTTGATATTACAGATCCGGAAGCGATTGGAGATGTTTGGCCTGCTACCCGTTCTATACACATTGGTTTATCGTTAGGTATCTAAATAACAGAATTTATATAAAAAGAATTACAATATGAAATTAAAGAATATATGTTTCGGTATTGTTTGTACAGTAGCATTGGTCGGATGTACAGATAAGATGGACTATCACGAATATACCAACTACGGTAAGGAGTATGTATTTTCCGACTTCGGACGTACAGCTGCATTTGTGAATAACATTTATTCCTATTTGGATTATGATCTGCTGGGAACAACTTCATTGGCTTCTGCTTGCGATGAAGCAGAAATGGCATTAAACTATTCTAATGTACTTGATTATACAAATGGTAATTGGACTGCTCTCAATCCTAAATCTCAATGGAATTATTACACTCCGATTCGTGCAGCTAATTACTTCTTGGAGAATGGTTTGAATTTGGAATTCTCCGACTTGATACTTAATCAGGATTATGAGGCGCAGATGAAGCGCTATGGACGTTATCAATATGAAGTACGTTTGTTGCGTGCATACTACTATTTTTTATTAGTACGTGCCTATGGCGATGTTCCTTTTACAACGAAAGTACTGACAGAGGCGGAAGCCAACAGTTTGGAACGCACGCCGGCGTCACAGGTCTTTGACTTTATCATAAGTGAATGTGATGCAGTAGCACCCCAATTACCTGTTGATTATTCCAAACTGGATAATGATGCCGCAGGTGGTACTAACCCTGAAGCAGGGCGTGTGACGCGCGGTGCTGCATTAGCGCTGAAAGCGCGTGCATCACTGTATTGCGCTAGTAAATTATTCAATGACAGTGAAAATCGGGACTTATACAAAAGGGCTGCAACAGCCAGTTTGGATGTCATTAATTACTGTGGGGAGAATAATATAACTTTAGGTAAATATACGGATCTGTGGGGGGCTGATAATTGGAAGGCCTCAGAGATGATTTTTGTGCGTCGTGTTGGCGATACTGACGATCCGGAACGGACAAATTTTCCTATTGGCATGGAAAACGCTAAATCAGGCAATTGTCCTACTCAGACCTTGGTGGATGCCTATGAAATGAAAAATGGAGGTGAACCTAATCAGAAAGATCCCTATACTGGAAGAGATCCTCGTTTTGCTATGACAATTGCGGTGAATGGTGATAAATGGCCCAATACAAATCCCAATCCGTTAGAGATCTACACAGGTGGAAGAGACGCTGCTCCGGTGCCTTATGCAACGCCTACTGGTTATTATGTGAAGAAGTACGTGGATGGTGCTACAGATATTAGTGCTAGTACGAGTTCTGGTGGCAAACGTCACAGTTGGATAACTTTCCGCCTTGGAGAATTCTTATTGAATTATGCAGAAGCTACCTTTAAGTATTTTGGTTCTGCTGATATTAAGGATGCGGAATTGACAATGACTGCACGTGAGGCTGTGAATAAGGTTCGTAAACGTACTGGGGTAGATATGCCTGATTTTCCCGAAGGTATGAGCTCCAGTGATTTCTGGAGTCGATATAAAAATGAGCGTATGGTAGAATTAGCTTTTGAAGGTCATCGCTTTTGGGATGTACGCCGTTGGAAAGAAGGTGGTTTTACTAGTATCGGCAGAATGCTAATCACTAAGAATTCTGATGATTCATTTACCTATACTCGCAGTATCAAGGCATTGGTTTGGGATGATAAAATGTATTTCTATCCGATACCGGATAGTGAAATTCGGAAAAATCCGAATTTAAAACAGAATCCAGGCTGGGATAAATAAGGTATGTAAATTTCAAAAATAGAAGATTATGAAACTAAAATATATATGGATTACAACAGGTTTATTAGCTTGTATTACAGGTTGTGATGATAAACTAGAAACATACGAAACATCAGGGGGAGCAAATGCTCCCACTGCTATTGCAAGTTCATCTGTTGATTCTGAAGCATTACCAGGGCAGATAAAGTTGGTATGGGACGCTCCTGCAGAAAATGCTTATGAATATTTACAGGTAAAATATAGAGACCCATGGACACAAGAAGAGATTTGTGAGATTGCTTCTAAATATACTACAGAGCTGACAATTGATAACACTCTTGCTCGTTTCGGTGATTACTCTTTTTATTTCCAGACTTTTAATGTAAAAAACCAAGGTAGTGAAGTTACGGAAATAAAAGCTAAGTCTGGAGCTGCTCCTATTACAGTTCAAGAGAAATCAAGAAAAGAGTTTGCATTATCTGCCAGCCAATTGAGCACAAATGCCCAAGAGCCTAGTGAAGGACCTATTTCTAATCTGGTAGATGGAAATGTGAATAATTTTTTTCATACTCGTTGGAGTTCTCCACAGATAGATTTGCCACATTATATTCAGATAGACTTTAAAGAAGCACATGAGAATTTCTCTGTCTATTATCGTACAAGGGGTGATGATACGTGGACTACCGCTGCACGTCCATCTTCTGTAGAACTTCAGATTAGTAATGATGGAGAGTCGTGGGAAACATTGACAACCCTTTCGGGTCTGCCTACAGGTCACGGTGATGAATATACATCAGAATTTGTAATGCCTGGAAAGAGTTTTACCTATTTTCGTTTTAATGTAATTGCGACTTCGAGTAATACTAAATATTTTAATATGGCAGAGTTTAAATTCTATGATGTAGAAGTTGAAGTCTATGACCCGGAAACAGCTCCTTTGGATTAATTTTAATAGAGGGATAAGAATATGAAAACTAAGATAAAAAATTGGGCAGTTCTTTGTATGATTGCTTGTTCTGTCATTTTTGCCGCTTGTGATGATGATAAAGACTTTAGTTACAAAGGAAATTTGGATTTAAACTTATTAAGTATCAAACAGGCTCGTGATTTGTGGGATGGAACGAAATGTAATGTAACTACGAGTATTAAGCAACCTTTAGTAGGAGAAGAACAAAAGGTAGATGAATTTAATTATCGGTTGAGCTTGACACTGTATCAGAACCGGCAGGCTACAAAGGATGCCACTGTAGACTTGGCAATAGCGTCAGATTCTTTGAATAAAGCTATTGCTATGGCTGGTATGTCTTCTGCTTATGCTATATATAAAGATGTTGAACTTCTACCGGAAGGATATTACAATTTCTCTGCAAACAAAGTGACACTGAATGCTGGTGAAAAGCAATCTGAAGAAGTGGAACTGAATGTTGATTGCAGCCAACTGATAAAATGGGTACAAAATGAACGTGGAAAGAGCGTTACATTTGTGCTACCTGTACAGATTCAGAATTCAACTTCTTATGGCATAAATGATAAGACAAACACGATTATGTTTTTCTTTGATGTGACCTATGTATCACCTGAATACATTGCTGACGGAGAAGGTGTGCCTGATGATCATGAATTGGAAGGCGGATATAGATTGGTCTGGCATGATGAATTTAATGGAACAGGTGCACCTAATACTGACATGTGGAGATTTGAAGAAGGATTCCAGCGTAATGAAGAAGATCAGTGGTATAAAAAGGATAATGCAGAGATGAAAGAAAATGCATTGGTCTTTACAGCCAAGCAGGAACGTGTGAAGAATCCGAACTACAATCCGAATGCAACAGGTGGTAATTCTTGGAAACAGACTCGTGAATATGCGGAATATACTTCCGCTTGCGTGGTAGCCCAAAACAAGTATGCTTTCAAATATGGAAAACTGATTGTGCGTGCTAAGATACCTATTGAGCAAGGTGGATGGCCTGCAATATGGGCAACTGGCAATTGGTATGAATGGCCTTTAGGTGGCGAGATTGATATTCTTGAATTCTATAAAGAGAAAATTCATGCTAATCTTTGTTGGGGTGGTTCTTCACGTTGGAATGGTACATGGAATTCTAAAAATTACCCTATTACTGATTTCACGTCCAAAGATGCGAAGTGGGCGGAAAAATATCATGTTTGGATGATGGATTGGGATGAAAAATACATTCGCATCTATCTGGACGATGTACTTCTGAATGAAACCGACCTGAGTACAACCTATAATAAAGGTGACCATGGTGCCGGAGAGGGTGGTTATATTAACCCTTACTCCAATGATTTGGAAGGTTTTGGTCAGCTTATGATGTTAAATTTGGCTATTGGTGGGGTTAATGGAAGACCTATAGAAGCGACATTCCCACTTGAATATCGGGTAGACTATGTACGAGTTTATCAGAAAAAATAAATAAAATCTTTAATTTTGTATTCCGTATTGTCCCTATGAACCTAACAGAACATTGGGGCAGTACGGAATATTTGTAAAATAGGTAATAGTATATGAAATATATAAAGTATTTGGGAGGATTCTTATTATTGACAATTATTTGTCTTCCTCTATTATCGCAGACTAAAGAACGGTGGAAAGATGTTAATAATGAATATATCAACGCCCATGGTGGCGGCGTTTTATTTCATAACGGATTATATTACTGGTTTGGCGAACATCGCCCTGAAAACGGCTTCACTACCGAAGTGGGAGTGAACTGTTACGCATCTTCCGATTTACAGAACTGGACTCACAAGGGCGTAGCGCTTGCCGTATCCGAAGAACCCGGTAGCGATATTGAACGTGGTTGCATCATGGAACGCCCTAAAGTGATATACAATAAGAAGACAGGGAAGTTTGTAATGTGGTTCCATCTGGAACTGAAAGGTCAAGGTTATGGACCCGCCCGCGCGGCTGTGGCCGTCAGTGACAAACCGGAGGGACCTTATCGCTTTGTTCGTTCCGGACGGGTGAACCCCGGAATCTATCCGGAGAATATGCCTGAGGCAGACCGGAAGCTGACATGGAACATGAAGAAATATAAAAAGTGGTGGACTCCGGAGTGGTACAAGGCCGTTAACCAGGGACTGTTTGTGAAACGCGATATAGAAGGCGGACAAATGTCTCGTGATATGACTTTATTTGTGGATGACGATGGTAAAGCTTATCACATTTATTCTTCAGAAGAGAATCTGACTCTGCATATTGCAGAACTGACAGATGATTATTTGCAGCATTCAGGGCGCTATATTCGTATCTTTCCCGGTGGACATAACGAAGCACCGGCCCTATTCAAGAAAGATAATATGTATTGGATGATTACTTCCGGATGTACCGGTTGGGATCCTAATGAAGCCCGTATGTTTTCAGCGTCTTCCATTTGGGGACCGTGGAAGCAACATCCTAATCCATGCCGCGGACAGAACAGTGAGAAAACCTTTGGTGGACAAAGTACGTTCGTATTGGAGTTGCCGGAGAACCGCTTTATATTTATGGCTGATGTCTGGAAACCGAAGAGTCTGATGTATTCCGGGCATATTTGGCTGCCTATACAGTTTGATGAACAGGGTGTTCCGTTTATTGAGTGGACGGACGAGGTAAATCTGTCCGCTCAATCGGAGTGGAAATTGGTATGGAGTGATGAATTTAATACAGACGGTCTTCCGGATACGACTGTTTGGAGTTATGATAATGGCTTTGCACGCAATGAGGAAGCCCAGTGGTATCAGAAAGGCAACGCTTACTGCAAAGATGGAAAGCTGATTATTGAAGCACGAAAAGAAAAAGGACGTAAAAATCCCTGGTATGAGGCCGGAAGTAATGACTGGCGGAAGAAGCGGGAGTTTATTGAGTACACTTCCTCATGCATCACTACGGCCGGCAAGAAAGAGTTCCTGTATGGCAGATTCGAGGTTCGTGCCAAGATTCCCGTGAGCGGAGGGGCATGGCCGGCTATTTGGGCTTTGGGCAGTGGTATGGAATGGCCTTCGTGTGGTGAAATTGACATAATGGAATACTATCGTATCAAAGGTGAACCGCATATTCTGGCAAATGCTGCCTGGGGAACTGACTGGCAGTGGAATGCAAGATGGAATAGTAAAGCGATTCCTTTTACTCATTTTACAGATAAAGACCCGGCGTGGGCGGATAAGTTTCACATCTGGCGTATGGATTGGGATGAAACGGCTATTAAAATCTATCTGGATGATGAATTACTGAATGAAATTCTTTTGAGCGAAACTGTTAACGGTACCATCGGAAAAGGAACGAACCCCTTCCGCATGCCACAATATCTTTTGCTGAACTTGGCTCTTGGTGGCATAAATGGTGGCGAAATTGATGATAAAGGTATTCCTATGCGTTATGAAATAGATTACGTTCGGGTATATCAGAAATAGTTTAAGACGGGTGAATCTAAGTTTATTGAATTGTCACTATGATGCTGAATAGTTGATTTCAATGACGTAATGTGTGTTTTTGTCTGTTATTAACAACGAGTCTTTCCGTGGAATAGAGCCTTCTGGAAGATTCTACCTGTCTTTTCCCTCAATTCAGACCGTCTGTTTAGGAAAAACAGACGGTCTTTTACCTTCCAACAAGCGGTCTTTTACTCTAAAACATACCATGTAATTTCCCAAAAGACTTATTCTTTTTTCCGAAGGGCTACACCATAGGTCCAAAAGGGTGTAGTCTTGTTGACTGAAGGGCGATACCATCCGGCATAAAGGGTGTAGCCGTGCTTTTTACAGGCAATATTTTCTCTATTTCGGTGGAAATAGGAAATGGACTGAAAGAAGCATTTTTTTAGATATTGTCAATAATGTCTTCTATAGTGTTTTAACTTCGAACTTATCATTGTCTAATTGTCTGGTATTTCTTTCTGTCCGTATTCTTTTGAATTTACCTGATAAAGAATCCTTGCGTTTTTCCGTATGATGCCGTGGTCGGTACGGAAAGAAAAGAATGTGACAGGGTAGGATTATCAATTTGTCATTTTGTTAATTCCTCATCTATATTCATTTACATACATGCCACAGTCTGAATCAGTGATTGGTTGGTGTGATAGTGTAGCACTCCTGAAAATAATCCTATCGAACAAATAAGATAGTTTTAGAACTTTTTATGTATATTTGCCGGAGTTGATTAATAATATTTGCTAACTAACAACTATGAAAGAAAAGATCAGGAGTTTCTTCTTTATCTTGGGGGTATTGTTTCCTATAGTATGTCAAGCTATGGTAGCGCCCGGACCTAATTCTTTGGTATTCAAATCTTCATCTGTTCTGAATAGCTTACCAAGTAAAGACGTGCAGTCGGTGTATCAGGACCGGGATGGTTATATTTGGATATCTACCCGCAACGGACTTTTTCAGTATGATGGCTATTCCATTACTACCTATAAATCCAATCTGTATTGCCCGGATTTATTAACGAATAACAATATTTATTGTGTGGCAGAGGATGCGCAACATCGGCTATGGATTGGTACTTACAGCGGACTGAATGTGCTGGATAAGCAAACAGGACAGATTCGGAAAATAGATGACCCGGAAATAAATGGTATTGGCATATCTCAAATATTGGTGACAAGTGACAATCGCATTTTATTTGCTACAGAAGGGGGATTGCTTGAATATCTGGAAGATAGCAATCGTTTTTTAGCTTTTAATCAGGATAATACCGATGGCGTTTTCCCAAAAACAACTGTAAAGTCTTTGTTTGAAGATGATCGGGGGGATATATGGATTGGTACATGGAGTCAGGGATTGTTCCGCTATGAAAAGAGAACCGGTAAATACTGGAAGTACCCGCAAATGAACTCAGGTAACTCAGCTCATGTTGTCTTTCAGGATAGCCATAAAAATATATGGGTAGGAACCTGGGGAGCAGGATTACATTTGCTGCATGATGCTTATAATCCGGAGAAAACCACTTGGACAACATTCACCCATGATGAAAATAGGTCGGGTACAATTTCCGATAATCTGATTTATGCTATTTCCGAGGATCTCAATACGAATTCTTTATGGGTGGGGACTCGTAGTAGTTTAAGCATACTTCCAATGCGGAATGTGGAGACGTCACGCTTTTATTTTGAAAACTGCTATTCCGGTGAATCGGAAAACTCTATAACAAGTAGTGAGGTCGCTTCTTTGTTGCGTGACAGGCAAGGTATTATGTGGATAGGGATGATTGGTGGCGGTGTCAATATGGCGAATACTCGTAAAGCAAAGTTCAACCTTGATCGTTTATCTGAAGCAAAACGGATACTCAAAAGTAATTCTGTCCGTAGTATTTTGTTGGATGATGAAGGGCAACTTTGGATGGGAATCAGCACTTATGGCTTTGGTGTGGAAGATCGCAGGACCGGGAAATTTACTCATCATGGTCAAATGCCCGACTTCAGCTCATATAGAGGGATTTCTACAGTGATGTCCATTATGCAATCTCCCTCTACCGGACATATATGGATTGGAGTGTACAACGGAGGAGCTTATGAAATAGATAAATCAGCCCCTGTTGGAAAGCGCGTGAAAGCACATAACTCTTCTAATGCTCCATGGATGTGCAATTCCTGTATCTACTATATTTGTGAAGACTCCAAGCAAAACCTATGGTTTGCCACTAAGAGTGGGATTTCGATGCGTGCGGCGGATGGAACTTCGGTACGCTTCGATTCATTGAAGGTTGGAGACGTGGCTGTGCGGGATATGGTGGTCATGCAACTTGTTGAAGGACGTGACGGTGAGATGTGGTTGGCTTCCAATACACATGGAGTTATTCGCATTCAGGGTAGTGGGAATTCTTTAAGTGGATATACTTTTTCCGGCTATTCGGTTTCCAATGGAAAGCTGAACAGTGATTATGCAAACTGCATTTATAGGGATATTGAAGGACGTATTTGGGTAGGAACCGGTGGAAGTGGATTGAGTCTTTATGATGCTGTGGAAGATGTATTCCTGCCGGTACATAAATTGTGGAATCTGCCGGGAGATGCAGTAACCAATATTCAGAGCGATAAGAAGGGTAACCTTTGGTTGGGAACCAATGTAGGGCTGTTGCGCCTCACTGTGCCACGGGATTTGCAGAATGTAACTTATCGCCTTTATACTACTTCTGATGGCTTGCAGGATAATATATTTAATCGGGGAGCGTCATTTGTTGCTTCTGACGGCGAGATGTTCTTTGGAGGGCATCGGGGGTATAATAGCTTCTATCCTAATAAACAAGATGAACAGGTTTTTTCTTCTCCAGTTGTAATCACTGATATTAAAGTGTTCAATCAGTCCTGGACAGCTCTCTCTGGGGAGGAACGTTCCGAAATATCGAATTTGTCACCAAGATTCACAGATAAAATAGTCCTGAACTATAAGCGTAACAACTTTAGCATAGAGTTCTCTGCATTGGAGTATGCCAATCCCGAAAGGAATCAGTATGCTTACAGATTAGATGGTTTTGATGCAGGTTGGCAACATACAGATGCATCAAAACGCTTTGCGTATTACAATAATCTGAAGTCTGGTACCTATACTTTTTATGTGAAATCTTCCAATTCTAATGGTATTTGGGATGAGAATGTACAAACCGTAAAAGTTGTTATTCTGCCTCCGCCTTGGAAAACCTGGTGGGCTTACACCTTATATATAATAATACTTGTAGGTATTGCCGGATATATCTACTGGATTATTCGCAACCGTATTCGTTTGCGTAATGCATTGCATCTGCGTGAGATGGAGCAGGCAAAATCAGAAGAGATAAATCATGCTAAGCTGCAATTCTTTACAAATATCACGCATGAACTATTGACTCCGCTAACCATTATTTCGGCTTCTGTAGATGAACTGAAACAGACGGCACCTGCTTATAAGGAACAATATGATGTGATGACACATAATATTAATAGATTAATACGTCTGCTGCAACAGATATTGGAATTTCGTAAGGCAGAGACGGGTAATCTGAAACTGAAGGTATTGCAGGGAGACTTGGTACTGTTTGTGCGCCGGAGTCTGGATGGTTTCCGTCCGTTGATGAAGAAGAAGGATATTCATTTCACTATTCAAAGCAGTATGAATAAATACTTAGCTTTCTTTGATCCGGATAAACTGGATAAGATACTATATAATCTGCTTTCAAATGCTTCCAAGTATAATAAACCTGGTGGTAAGGTGGGAATTGAACTTAGCTGTGATGAAGCGAATGGAGTAGTTTGTATAATCGTGAAGGACAACGGACCTGGTATCCCGAAAGAGTCGCAAAAGAACTTGTTTAAGCGTTTTTATGAAGGAGATTACCGTAAATTTAATACTATCGGCACAGGTATTGGGTTATCGTTGGTACGCGATTTAGTTGTTCTGCATCATGGTTCCATATCTGTAGAGAGCGAAGAGGGGAAAGGAACTGCTTTTAAAATAGAATTCCCGGTTCATCGGTTTGCTTATTCGGAGGAAGAGATAGATGATGCCGTGACTCTGTTGGATTCGGATGGAATAGATGCTGTGCAGGAAGATGTGTTGATTGAAGATATTCAGACAAGTGCATTAGAAGATAACGTTGTTTCGGCAGAACAGAATGTGGCAGAAAAGAGCCACACCTTATTATTAGTTGAAGATAATGAAGATCTATTAGGCTTGATGGTGAAACTTTTGGGTACTGATTATAAAATTCATACTGCAACTAACGGCAAAGAAGCGCTTGAAATCGTAGAATCGGAAGATATCGACCTGATTGTATCTGATGTAATGATGCCGGTGATGGATGGTATTGAGTTTTGCAGGAGTATTAAAGGAAATTTTGATACTTCCCACATTCCATTAATTCTGCTGACTGCTAAAAAACAGGAAGAGGACCGTGTGGAGGCCTATGAATCGGGAGCGGATGCATTCATAACAAAACCGTTCAATTTGAGTGTACTTCATGCCCGTATTGGTAATTTATTGAAGTCACGTGAAAGGGTTATGAAAGATTTTAAGAAACAACTGGTGTTCGAGGCGAAAGAATTGAACTATACCAGTATGGATGAAGACTTCTTGCAACGTGCCATTGATTGTGTAAATCGCCATTTGGATGATCCGGGATTTGATCAAACTCAATTTTTAGAAGAGATGAATACGACAAAATCAACCTTTTTCCGTAAATTGAAGTCTCTCACCGGATTGACTTATGTTTCATTCATCCGTAATATCCGTATGAAAGCGGCTTGCCATATTATGGAAGAGAAAAAACATGTGCGTATTTCGGAATTGGCGTATGCAGTAGGGTATAATGACCCGCGTTATTTTAGTAGTATCTTTAAAAAGGAAATAGGGATGCAGCCTTCTGAGTATATGGAACGGTTCACTTCGGGAGGAACGATTGAGGGAGAGTAAAACCCGGTTGAGGAAAGGTGCAAAAAATAGAGGCGTATGTGCCATTCATCATAATTAAATCATTTTGAAACATTTCTACGTATTGCTTACGCTTATGCGGAATAACTTTGCTTCTATGAATTTGAAACAATAAGACTTGTTTCGTTCGCAGAATATTAATCTTAAAAGTTATTACGTATGGAAAAACAAAAGCAAAAAACTGGATTGTGCAAGATGATTTCAGCTTGGATAATTTGCATAGTTCTGGTGATGAGTGTGCCGATACAGGCGCAAAATTTACTTACCGGTTGGGACGATACAGCTGGAACTCCTTATGACGCCGGTTGGCGGGTCGATGAAAGTATCTCTATTACTTGGGGAAATCTCGCAGCTTCTTCTGGCAATCGATATCGTATAAATGTAGGTAGTCCTGCCAGTAATGGTACAGATCAGATGTTGTATATAACAGAGGTGGATACCAAGTACGGTTATCCGGTAAAGCCGGTGGAAAACAAATTCTATCAACTTTCTGGTAAAGCGTGGCGAAGAAATGGGGGATCTGGAAGTGCAACCTTCAATTTTTATTTTGCTGACGATCTGTTGGCAACAAAGCCTGTTTCAAAAAAATCTTTGACTCTTTCGGGAAACAATGTAGTAAATACATTCAATAGTTTACGTTTTGTTGCACCGGAGGGTTTTACGTCGGGTTATTTTCTTTGGGATGTTCATGTTAATGGTGGGAACTGGAATGAGGCTGGCATCTGGCTTTTGCAACTTACTGAATTAGGTAATGCTGTTTCCGTAAAGTTTGATACCAATGGAGGCAGTTCAGTAGACAATCAATATTTTTTAGAGGGGGAATCTTATACGATAAGTAAACCTGCCGATCCTGTTAAAGACGATGGTTCTCCTTTTGATGGTTGGTATGCCGATAAAGAATTTACTATACCTTACGACTTCTCGGTTGCTATTACTGCTGCAACAACCATTTTTGCTAAGTGGGAAGATGCGAGTGTGGTAAAAACTCAGCTACAAACGTTGATATCTGAAGTGGAAAGTGCTAAAGAAGGTGGTACGGAAGCCGGAATAAACTATCTGCAAACTGTTATCGGAGAAGCGCAGGCGATTGTCGATAATTCCGGTTCTACAATCAGTGATTTCACAACAGCCATTAGTAACCTAAATACTGCTCTTGCTATTTACCGTGATTGTTCTTTAAAGGAACTGTTGGTGGAGAGGAGCATTATTCCCGGTTTCTCGGCTACAACTTACATATATACCTATGATCTTGCTCCGGGTGCTTCCATTCCAACAGTTACGGCTACGGCTGTAGCTTCGGTTGCATCGGCCAGTATTAAACAAGCATCTGCCATTCCGGGCAGTACTGTGGTAACAGTTACGGCTGGTGACGGTTCTACACAAACTTACACAGTAACTTTTAGAGTAAATTATATGGCTGCTTGGGATGGTAACGGTATGGGGACAACTACAGATATTCCGAGCAACTTTGGTTGGAAGTGTAGTAGTGACGTGACATGGGTGAATGCAGATAATAGTAACGACACTTATGCATATAGGTATAGAGATAATTTTGGCAGTGGTGTTGGTCGTGTGATTACCCATCCTGTTAATAATAATGTCTTTTCTTTTCCGGTTTCTCTAACCGGAGGTAAAGTCTATAATTTCACTTGTCGCAACTCAAATGTAAACGGTACCTGTACCACTATGTTTGGCATCAATATGTCGAAAGATGCAATGGGTAGAATGTTGAATTCCCAAAGTAAGACTTCTGCGAAGTGGAACTCACTATCGACATTTAACTTCAACTTTGCGGCAGCAGTGTCCGGCACATACTATATGGTATGGCAAACGACAAATGGCACAGATAGAAATATAGCTACCGATTTCTTACTTACAGAAGTGGGCAATGCCCTCAATGTATCCTTTAATACTGATGGAGGAAGTGAAGTTGCTACACAATATTTTGTAGAAGGAGAATCGTATGTGGTAAATCCTCCTGTTGAACCTACCAAAAACGGCTATGTATTTAGTGGCTGGTATAAGGACAATACTTATACATCACTTTTTAATTTCAATATTCCAGTTCTGGAGAATACAATCATTTATGCACGGTTTGTACCGGATGGAAATCCTACCATGACGAGCCTTACCATAAACAATGAAACGATTGCCATTCAATCTGCTAAATATATGAATATTACAGTTAATGGAACTTCTGAATTACACATTTCAAGCGAAAGTCCGCTGGTGGGCAGTAATATTAATCTTGCTTCGGACAATGCCTGGCTCTATCTTGAATCTGTTAAACCTTCGGAAGTTACTTCCAATTATTTGAGTTCTATAAAAATCAATGGACAAGCTTTCAATGCAGAAACGGATCGTATAGCCATTTACGGAAGTGGTACAGTGATTATTCCCCAAGGGAAACAAGTTTCAAAACATGCTCTGATAGCCTATACAGAAAATAATTATGGAGGTGAATCCATGGAATTTGAAGTGGAGAAATACTATCGGACAGCCGAACTTGGAGCTACTTTCGATAACAAAATCCGCTCATTCAGACTGAAGAAAGGTTATTCCTGCACGCTTGCCAATAATCCTGATGGTACGGGCTTTTCACGAGTGTACATTGCCAGCGATGCAGATATTGAAGTACCCGAAATGCCCGAAGGATTAGAATTTGTTTCATTTGTGCGTGTATTCCGTTGGGAATGGGTTAGCAAGAAGGGAATTTGTAACGGCGGACTTGCTGCAATCACTAATTCTTCCTGGTACAATGACTGGGCTGCTGGTGGTGCTACGGATAATCCTGATTTTGAATATGTTCCTATGCGTCATAATTTAGGTTGGGACTCTTTTGAAACTATCAATACAAGGAACAATGTATCCCATGTTTTGGGTTATAACGAACCGGATCATACTGACCAGGCGAATTGTACGCCGATACAAGCGATTAGGCAGTGGCCTGAGCTGTTAAAATCGGGTTTACGGCTTGGATCGCCTACACCTGATGCTATTAGAAAAGATTGGTTGGTCAAATTCCTGGAGTTGGCAGATAGTTTGAACTATCGTGTTGATTTTGTGGTGGGACACATGTATTGGAATGGGCAATCGGGACAAAACCTGTATAATGGAGTGGTGGATGCTTGCACTCGCCTGTATGGAGGACGTCCGATGTGGATAACTGAATGGAACAACGGTGCCAACTGGACAACTGAAAACTGGCCTACTAATTCGGGACCTCAAAGAGATGCGGATTTGAACATCATTTATGATGAGGATGGAAATGAAAAAACAGTGACCAGACCGTTGTCGCCCGAAAATGCGGCAAAACAAGCTACGTGGATACTGGATGCGCTGAATGGGCTTGAACGTTGTGAATATCTTGAACGACATTCACTCTATAACTGGGTACAGGATGCAAGAGCTATAGTGCTGGACAATAAACTGACTCCTGCGGGGAAAAACTTTGCAGCATATAAATCGAAAGTGGGCTTTTCAAAAGCGCGGGAGTATACCCATACCTGGAAAATTGCTCCTCCTCTTCCCAGCTATACTTTGTCGAAAGACTATAAGTCGATAACTATTAGTTGGTATGATCACAATGGAGAGACGGGTAAGAATTACACATTGCAGAAGAGTGTGGATGGTGGAGAATGGACAGATGTAAAGGTCTTTATTGCAGCAACTGACATGAATCCTGATAATCCTTTGGTCTATACATATGGAAGTACGATTTCTTATACCGAAGAAATTGATTGCACATCGAAGGTTGATTACCGTGTCATCGCGTTGAGTTATAAAGATACACAGTCTTCTTATTCACGTACAGCAAGTGTGACCAGAGATGCCGTACCCGATAAACCTATCTTGCAAGGTGAAGCACTCTCTTCTAAAATTATAAAATTGACTTGGAGTGCTGTGGATAATGCTCGTTCTTACAGATTGGAACGTGCGGAAAGTGCAAACGGAGAATATGTGGAAATAGCAAACCTACTTACTGGTACAACTTATATGGATGAGAATTTAGCAGTGAATACTCCCTATTATTATAGGCTTTATGCGCTGAGTACAGCAGCTACAGAACCGGTTTCTGATGTTTTAACCGTAAGTACGAAGGCATTGGCTGTTCCTTTGGCGATAAACGGACTGCGTATAGCAGCAGGGGACGGGCATTTGACTTTAACTTGGGATTTCGCTTATGATGCTAAATATAGGGTATTACGTGCCGAGGAGAAGGATGCTTCATATGAACAAATAGCAGATGCTATTGAGACTACGCGCTATGTGGATAATGGGCTTGTTGAAGGTACTACTTATTATTATAAGGTGCAAGCCTATAATACTGCCGGTGATGGTCCGGAAAGCGAAATACTGTCAGCTATACCTGTTGCCGGGCAACATGTATATCTTTCGTTTGATGAAAATGCAGGAACAACAGCTTTTGATGCATGGGGTGGATATCATGGAACACTGGTGAATGGTGCTGAATGGACTACCGGTAAAACAGGAAGCGCAGTAGCACTCACCAAGAGCAAAAGTTCTTATATACAATTGCAGGATGGTGCACTTAGCAGTTTGGAAGATTTCACCATTACCACCTGGATTAACTTTAACGGAGGAATAGGGCGCTTGTTTGATTTTGGCACCGGGACAGGCACATTTATGATGCTGGCACCGGCTACAACTAAGATACGCTATAAAATAACATGCGGAGCTGGTACATTCGATATCACCATTCCTTGTACGATAAAAACTAAGGAATGGATACATTTTGCTATGACACAGGCGGGTACTTCGGTTAAGTTTTATCTGAATGGTATCTGTGTGGGTACAGGCGAAAATGCGGATAAAATTTCTCCTAAGGATATGGGAATAACTACACAAAACTATTTGGGTAAATCTCAGTGGTCGAGCGATGCGTATTGCGACCATATCTATGATGATTTTAGGATATATAATAAAGCATTGTCTGACTTGGAAGTGGCAAAACTGGCTGATGCTATGGTAACTGTTTCTGTTTATAAAGGCAATAGTACCGGAGAAACAGTAGAAGTATATAAGGATGGTAGTGGTCTGGCTGACATACTAACCGGCAATGCTATTGCCGTAGTGGACGATGCTGATGGTATTAACCTTCCGGAGGGACAGAACAACGTTGTCGTAAAGAATGCGGCAAACACTTATTCTTGTACCAGTTTATTGCTTACGGATAAACAGCCTTTTTATTCGCCTGTCAGTTTTACGGCTACATCTGCTGTCTATCGACGTGACCTGACCGGATATGTATATGCCGATGGTACAAATGGTTGGAGTTCTCTTGTACTGCCTTTTGCAGGAACCTTGTATGCCGGTGAAGATGCCAAGAATCCTTTTATTAGTGATGATGACGCATCCGGAAATTACTGGCTGAAGAGATTTGCCGGTAAAACAAACGAGGCTATGAACTTTGAATATGCAAGCTCAATTGAAGCTGATATACCATATATCATAGCTTTGCCAGGGGAACGCTGGGGAGTGGAAAATAGTATTAAAGATAAGGAAATAGAGATTCGTGGTACGGATGTAACTGTATCAGCCACTAAGGGCATTGCTAAAGTTACGGCAGATGATTATAGCTTTAATGGAACTTATGCAGTTGTTCAACCTGTCAGAGCTCATTATAGACTAAATGCTGAGGGAAATGCTTTCATTAAATATGATGATGGAGCTACAGTTGAACCTTTCCGCTGCTACTTGCTTCCGGATGTAGAATCGATGTCGATGCCGAAAAGCTTTAGCATAGGTGGTGGAAATGGCGAAATTACCGGTTTAGAGAATGGGACTAAGGATCATGCTGGCAAATTACGTGTGTATTCGGAAGCTGGCAATCTGAAAATTGTTTCCCCTAAGGTAACTATAGTTCAGATTCATGGTGTGGATGGAGTATTGGTACGTACGGTACAATTACAGGAAGGTGTGAATATTGTTACTGGTCTTGCTCCCGGTTTCTATGTTGTGGAAGGTCAGAAGGCTGTGATATATTCCAAATAAAATAAAGTGTAAATTTTAAAATGAACAAGTATATGAAAAAAGAAACTTATGTGAAGCCAACTGTCGAGTTGATTTCGATGGAGAATGAAGGTTGTGTCATGACTGGCAGTTTTACTGGTGGCGGACAGATAAATCCGGGTGCACGTTCTGGTTATGGACGTAGCCGGGGAAGAACCTACGGAGGAAATTCAAACTCTGTCAGTGACCTGGAACAACTGATTGAGGATATACTGACAATAGATAAATAGTCAGATTGTTGAAGAATGGTGCATTATTGATGGGAGAATGTTTCATGCACCATTCTTCAACATCTCTGGCATTTTTGTAATGCCGCAATGTATTTCCTTTCCATACATTTGCCATGCAGTTCGGGAGCCAGGCATGCAGTTTCCGGATTGAAGATAGAGAACTTATATTATTTTTTTAATCTTAAAAATTATACGATGGAAAAACGAAAGATTTCCTCAAGAGCAGGACTAAGCAAGGTACTTTTTACCTTAATGGTCTGTATGACTCTAATGATGAACGTCCCATATCTGGGCGCTCAAAATTCCCAAGTTACAGTAACGGGTAAAGTAGAGGACACGATGGGTCCTGTGATTGGTGCCAGTATTGTTGAGAAAGGCGTAGCTTCTAATGGAACAATTACCGATATTGATGGTAACTTCTCCATTAAAGTAAACCCGAATGCTACGTTGGTAGTGAGTTTTATTGGTTATAAAATGGTGGAAATTCCTGTAAAAGGGCAAAGGAATGTGAAAGTGACACTACAGGAGGATAGTGAAATGCTGGATGAGGTTGTGGTTGTGGGTTATGGTCAAATGCGTAAAAAAGACCTGACCGGTTCTGTTATCCAGATTCGTCCAGATAAATTAGCGAATGAGGCTCCCAAAACTGTGCAAGATGTATTGCGTGGTACACCGGGTTTGAATGTCGGTTACGATGCTTCTGCTAAGGGCGGTGGTTCTATGCAGATTCGTGGTCAGCGTTCTGTATATACGGATGGTGGACATAATGATCCGTTGATTATCCTTGATGGTATGCAGTTTTATGGTGAACTTTCTGAAATTAATCCGAATGACATTGGTCAGATTGATGTATTGAAAGACGCCTCTTCTGCTGCTGTTTATGGTGCTAAAGCTGCCAATGGTGTTATTATTATTACGACTAAAAAAGGTAAATCAGGTAAGCCGACTATCAATTTTACTGCTACTCTTGGTATCAATACAAAGAGTGAATATCGTGATGTTTATGATGCCAACGGCTATATGAGATATCGTGAAGATTGGTATAAGAAAGATACTTATGCCACTGACCCTTTTACCGGTGTTTATGGAGCGTATGCAGCCGGACAATGGAAAAACAAGAAGGATGAGAACGGTAAAGATATAATAGGCTCTGATGGCAAACCCTTACAAGAATATATATATAACCGTGCTGCCGGTTATTATGATAATCCTGCGAATTTAGGTCGGTATGGTATCTCCGTTGACCAATGGAGAGCGTTCACTTCAAATGAGAGTGGAGAATCGGACGCCAGTATTTATGCAAAGCGTTTAGGACTGGAAGATGGTGTTTTAGCTAACTATCTGGCCGGAAACACGTACGACTGGTACGATCGTACTTTCCGGACAGGTATCAATCAGGATTATACAGCGAGTATTTCCGGAGCCGGTGATCGGATGAATTATTATATGTCTATCGGTTACCTAAAGAATGAGGGAGCCGTGAGAGGCAATGATTACAATGCTATCCGTGCCAATTTGAAGGTGAATGGCAAAGTAACCGACTGGTTGGAAATAGGAACGAACGTTAATTTTCAGGATCGTAGTGACGGTGATATTTCTGTAAATCTTGGTACGGATTACTGGGATGCCAATATGTTGCGAAACAGTCCTTACTCTACTTATCGTAACGAAGATGGTAGCTATTGCCAATATCCGATGGGTTCCAATAAGAAGTGGGGCTACAACTATGACTTTGAGCGTCAGTATCTGGATCTGGAGAAGGGCTATACTGTGTTGAATACTATTTTCAATGCCAAAGTAAAATTGCCTTTTGGAATCACTTATGATTTCAATATAGCTCCTCGTTATCAATTTTTCTATGATCGCTACTTTATGTCAGCTGCCAAACCTGATTCTAATCCGGATAGCCAGGGAGTAAATCGTGAACAAAGTAAACGTTTTGATTGGTCTTTGAATAATACTATTACATGGGATTATACATTGGCTCAAAAGCATCACTTTATTCTTACTTTGGTGCAGGAGGCAGAAGAACGCCGTTTTTGGCAGGATAAGATTAACGCACGCAAGATATTACCCTCGGATGCCTTGGGATTTCATAATACCAGCAATGGTAGCAAGACGCTGAGTAGTTTTTCTTCAAATGATACGCACGAAACGGCTGCTGCTTATATGGCACGTCTGTTCTATTCTTACGATGATCGCTATATGATTACTGGTACGGTTCGTCGTGATGGTTATTGCGCTTTCGGTGCTAACAATCCATGGGCTACCTTCCCTTCTATATCTGCTGCATGGAATTTTACTAATGAAAAGTTCTTTAATTGGGAGCCGATGAGTACCGGTAAATTGCGTGTCTCTTGGGGTAAGAATGGTAACCGTTCGTTGAAAGACCCTTATATTGCTCTTGCCAATCTGGGGGCCGGAGCAGGGGCTACAATGGGGTATTTGGTTGCTAATGGCGGTACAGTAGATGTTAAGTATTTGGGTATGGACCGTTTGTCTAATCCGAATCTGCAATGGGAGAAAACGGAAGCTTTAAATTTTGGTTTGGACTTCGGATTCATGAATGATCGGATCACGGGTAGTGCTGAATATTATATTATGAAGACGCATGATATGATTATGGGACAACGTCTGCCGGGATTTACCGGATTTGGAAGCATTACTACCAATTTGGGTGAAGTGCAGAACAGAGGTTTCGAACTTTCATTGAATACCCTGAATATTCAGAATCGGGATTTCGAATGGCGCTCTACTTTAAGCTTCTCCATCTATAAGAATGAAATCAAGCATCTTTATTATGAATATGAAGACGTGCTCAATGAAGCTGGAGAAGTAATTGGTCGCAAAGAGATGGACGACACAAGCAACGGTTGGTTTATTGGACAATCCATTGGTACTATCTGGGATTATGAGATGGATGGTATCTGGCAGGCTGATGAGGCAGCAGAAGCTGCTAAGGTAGGACAACGCCCGGGTGATCCGAAAGTAGTGAACCACTATACTGCTGACGATAAAGAAGATGGCACACCGGTTTACAATGAGAAGGATAAAGTGTTCCTGGGTAAGAAAAATCCGCCTATCCACTGGTCGTTCCGTAATGAGTTCACTCTCTGGAAGGACCTTAATATTTCTTTCAGCATGTATTCCTATATGGGACATAAGAGTCTGGAAGGTTATTATCTGAATCAAGATAATGGCGGTTCATTGATTACTTATAACAGCAATACTTTCAAGAAGAGATACTGGACACCTGAAAATCCGACTAATGAGTATGCACGTCTCGATGCCTATGGTCCGAATGGTGCTAAGGGTGTACAGAAGTTGCACAATCGTTCCTTCATCCGTCTGGACAATATTTCTGTGGCTTACACCTTGCCACAAGCGTGGACGAAGAAGATACAGTTGGAACGCGTAAAACTCTTTGGTACTGTTCGTAACGTAGCGACTTGGGCGGCAGACTGGGAATATGCAGACCCGGAAACCGGTGGCTTGGCTACTCGTACCTTTACATTCGGATTAAACTTAACTCTTTAAACTGTTGAAACAATGAATAATTATATTAAGAATAAGCTCTCTAAGGGGGTATTGTTCCTTACAGGAATAGCAGTATTCAGTGCATGCACTGACAACTTTTTGAAACCGGATCCTCTGTCGTTTTATGAACCTGAGACTACATTTGCTACTGAATCAGGTTTGGAGGCCGTATTGGCTATGGCTGACCGTCATCTTCGCACTTGGGCATTCCACTATAGTAGTGGTGACTGTAATATAAGCATACCTCTTGGTACGGAATATCTATTTTCTGAACTTTCTCTGTATGGTAAAACTGATGGTACAGGGGGGGTATATGGTAATTTTGCCAATCAACTGCAACCTACCAGTGGTTTGAACAACGGTGATGACAACCGAATCATGTACTTCTGGAATGAAGGTTTCACGGGTATTAAGCATGCCAACACTATATTGTCCTTTATAGATAAAGTGACTGCGTTGAGTGAGGAAACAAAAAATGCCTATAAAGGGCGTGCTTATTTCCATCGTGCTTACCGTTATTTGAACCTAGTGATGCAGTTTGGTGATATTCCTTTGGTAACAAAGACACTGGAAGTACCTAAGCGAAACTATCGGTCTACCAAGAAAGAAGAAATTCTGGATATGATTACCCAGGATATGGAGAAAGCTGTGGAGTGGGTGCCTGTGCAGAATGATACCCGTTACATTGGTATGGTGAACAAAGAGGCATGTCGCCAGCTGCTTATCAAATGTTATTTGGCAACGGGCCAGTTTGAAAAGGCTGAGAAGCAAGCTGACATTTTGATTGATCAGTCAGGATTATCACTGATGACAGAGAGCTTTGGTAATGCAAATGATGGTGGTGAACCGAATACCTGGAAGATTACCCGTAACGTGATCTGGGACTTGCATCGCCCTGAAAACAAGATGATCGCTGCGAATAAAGAGGTCATCATGGGAATGCCTAACTGTACGGACGAATCATTTGTGAACTTTCTATCTATGCGTATTTTCGGTCCATTCTGGAGTGACGGTAACCTGAAAACACCTGATAGTAAAACAGCTGGTGAACGTTATGCACGTAATAATGGCAAATATGAAGCTACTACTGACTTTACACGTGCTTTTGGTCGTGGCATTGCCACTGTTCGTGCTACTCATTTTGCTCAACATGGACTTTGGGTAGTGAACGGTGTGGAAGATAAGGAAGATCTCCGCCATAACTCAAAAGTTGGAAACTGGGTAAATATGGAGGACTTGACTTACAATAACAAGGATTCTAAATATTATGGTCAGAATTTTATGCTCTATTCACCTGAAGATGTTTGGGGGGTAGATAAGGATGGTAAACCTGTTATCACAACTCATAAAGGAGCTTTACTCTGTAATGATACAATTCGTGATTGGTTTGATTTCCCTCACTACAAGATCTATTTGGAGGATGTGCGCAATGAAGCTAATATGGGTGCCAATGACTTTCAAGGTGCAGCCGGTTCCGGTGCTAATGCAAACTGGTATCTGTATCGTTTGGCTGAAACTTATCTGCTGCGTGCTGAAGCTAAGTATTATCAAGGTAAGGATGCTACATCAGATGTAAATGAAGTACGTAAACGTGCTAAATGTTCACAACTTTATGCAGTTGGAACCGTGACTATTGGTGATATCATGAACGAACGCGCTCGTGAACTTTATCTGGAAGAATGGCGCAATGTAGAATTGACCCGCGTATCTCTTTGTCTGGCGTTGAGCGGCAAACCTGATGAATGGGGAAATACTTATAGTAAAGACAATTGGGATAAACAACAAGGTACGGATAATGTTGGCGGAAGCTACTGGTATCAACGTATCATTCATTATTCTTTGTATAATAAAGGTGACATCGTTTCCAATGGCAAGACTCTGAATTATTATATGGATAAGCGTAACCTTTTCTGGCCGGTTCCGAATAGTGCTATTACTGCGAATAATAAAGGACAGCTAGCTCAAAATTACGGTTACGATGGATATGATGCTAGTGTACCGATGTGGGAAACTTGGGAAGAAGCTGTTGCTGATGAGGATAAGAGTGAATAACCAGGTTGGAGGATTTCTATAGGTTTAGTTCTTAAATAAAGAGGTTGGGTCTAAAGTACTGTGCTTGTAGAGGCGAATCGTCATTCGTTCGGAATACACAAAGTGATTTTGACACAACCTCTTTTCTTTTTTAAGATATGAAGATATGAGTAAGCATTTGAATATAACAGGATGTTTTTTATTCCTTTCTTTTTTCTTTCAAACCATTCTTTCCGCACAAAATACTTCGATTGGTACGAAAGATATTGTTTCCGGTGAAGTCTGGAAAGATACAGACGGTAATGTTATTAACGCCCATGGCGGCGGTATCCTCTTCAACAACGGGAAATACTACTGGTTTGGAGAGCACCGGCCTTCTTCCGGTTTTACAACACAGGTGGGAGTGACATGTTATTCATCAACCGATTTGCGTAACTGGAAGTACGAAGGTGTAGCTTTGGCTGTATCTGACGAAGCAGGAAGTGATATAGAGAAAGGATGTATCATAGAACGTCCTAAAGTTATTTATAATCAGAAAACAGGAAAATACGTAATGTGGTTCCATTTGGAACTTAAAGGAAGAGGATATGGGCCTTCCCGTGCCGGAGTTGCAGTAAGCGACACCCCGGCGGGACCTTATCGGTTTATCCGTTCAGGGCGCGTGAATCCCGGTGTCTATCCGCTAAATATGACACAGGAGGAGAAGAAGCTTACCTGGAATCCGAAAGATTATGAATGGTGGACTCCGGAGTGGCGTGAGGCTGTCAATAAGGGAATGTTTGTGAAACGTGACCTGGAAGGTGACGGACAGATGTCCCGTGATATGACTTTGTTTGTGGATGATGACGGCACAGCCTACCATATTTATTCCTCGGAAGAGAACCTGACACTCCATATCGCAGAATTGTCCGATGATTATCTGAGCCATACCGGAAAGTACATTCGTATATTTCCCGGAGGACATAATGAAGCGCCGGCTATATTTAAGAAGGATGGAACTTATTGGATGATAGCTTCGGGATGTACAGGATGGGAGCCGAATGAAGCCCGTTTGATGACTGCTTCTTCAATTCTGGGGGAATGGTCGCAATTACCCAATCCTTGTGTAGGTAAAGATGCGAAAATTACTTTTGGAGGACAAAGTACCTACATACTGCCACTAAAGGATGGTGGATACATGTTTATGGCAGATGTGTGGCGTCCGAAAAGCTTGTCGGATTCTAGGTATATTTGGCTGCCTGTTCGTTTTAATGGGAAAGGAATTCCATTTATAGAGTGGGTGGATAAGTGGTGAGTGTGGAGTGAAAATCGGCCATTTTCCTATAGAATGGTCGATTATATACCCTTTTTGAAATAATTTTAGCAGTTCGGTTTATCTGAAAACGAATATATTTGCAACGATGAAAAACAACTTATAATTGAATATCATGAAAACGTGGAAATATTTGTGGCTACTGTTGATTGTAGCGTTGCTGGTTCCCCTCAATGTTTCGGCAAAAAAGAAAACGGAAAAAGTAAAGTCTGATCGTGAACTCTGGGCGGGAATTCTGTACCAGATGGCAGCGCCTGTACTCAGTAATATGAGCGAAGGCAAGTTGCAGGAAAATATGCTGGTAGAGTTGAGCCCTACATGGGACGGTCGTGATAAGCGGGTGACTTATATGGAATGCTTCGGACGGTTGATGGCCGGACTGGCTCCGTGGCTGTCACTGCCTGATGATGATACGGCAGAAGGAATACAACGCAAACAATTGCGTGAATGGGCATTAAAGAGCTATGCTCAATCTGTAGATCCGGAAAGTAAAGATTATCTGTTGTGGCGGAAAGAGGGACAACCCCTGGTGGATGCCGCCTATATAGCTGAAAGTTTTTTGCGCGGATATGACGCTTTGTGGGTTCCATTGGATGATTTGACAAAACAGCGTTATATTGCTGAATTCCAGCAACTGCGTCGGGTGGATCCACCCTATACAAATTGGTTATTATTCTCTTCAACTGTTGAGTGCTTCCTGAAAAAGGCAGGTGCCCAGACGGATTATTACCGTATCACCTCAGCTTTGCGTAAAGTCGATGAATGGTATGTAGGAGATGGCTGGTACAGTGACGGAGAGGATTTCGCCTTCGATTATTACAATAGTTTTGTGATTCATCCCATGTATGTGGAATGCCTTGAAGTGATGACAAATGGCGGAAAGCAGAATATCTGGAATGTGAAAGGCGGAAACTTTCCGAATGCCTTGAAGCGTATGCAGCGTTTCGGCATGATATTGGAACGTTTTGTTTCTCCCGAAGGCACTTTCCCGGTATTTGGCCGTTCGATTACTTACCGTACCGGCGTACTGCAACCGCTTGCCTTGCTGTCATTGCGTGGTTGGTTACCAAAAGAGTTGCCTGCCGGACAGGTACGTGCGGCAATGACCGCTGTCATTCAACGTATGTTCGGTGATAATCGCAACTTCAATGCGGAAGGCTATCTGACATTGGGTTTCAATGGTTCCCAACCTAATATATCGGATTGGTATACCAATAATGGCAGCCTATATTTGGCCTCACTTGCCTTCCTGCCGTTAGGATTGCCCGCTGACGCTCCTTTCTGGACAGATGCCCCGCAACCGTGGACATCAAAGAAGGCGTGGGGTGGAGAAGACTTCCCGAAAGATCACGCCTATTAAGAAATAAGTTATCATGAACAGATACATTCTCTTTTTCTTTCTGATTCTCTTGACACTTACCACGCTCCGGGCACAACAGTCCCGGCTCGTGGAAGTGGGGAATGGGTATAGTCAGACATCAGTCAACACTACTGTCTTCAGAAACAATTCACTTGTGACGCAGGGAGACGAACAGTATATCAGTTACTATGACGGCGACGGCTATCTGGTGCTCGGTAAACGGAAGTTGGACTCTGACCAATGGACACTGAAGCGGACACAATACAAGGGAAATGTGAAAGATGCCCATAACATAATCAGCATGATGCTGGATGGCGAGGGGTATCTGCATCTCTCATTCGACCACCATGGGCATAAACTGAATTATTGCCGTAGTACCGCCCCTTATACGCTGGAACTTGGAGATAAGGAACCGATGACCGATGTGGATGAAGGTAATGTGACTTATCCGGAATTCTATCCGTTGAATGGGGGAGATTTGCTGTTTGTTTATCGCTCCGGCTCTTCCGGACGGGGGAATCTGGTGATGAATCATTATTCTGTAAAGGAGAAGAAGTGGAATCGTGTACAAGATGTGCTGATAGATGGTGAAGACCAACGGAATGCCTACTGGCAACTCTATGTGGATGAACAAGGCACGATACACCTATCTTGGGTGTGGCGCGAAACGTGGCACGTGGAAACAAATCATGATCTTTGTTATGCCCGTTCTTACGATAATGGTGTGACCTGGTACAAAGCAAATGGCAAGAAATACGATTTACCTATCCGGTACAATAATGCGGAATATGCCTGCCGCATCCCGCAAAACTCAGAACTGATCAATCAGACCAGTATGAGTGCCGATGCAAGCGGTAACCCGTACATTGCCACGTATTGGCGTGATCCTGACAGCGAAGTACCGCAATACCGTATTGTGTGGCATGACGGACAGATGTGGCACAATCGCCAGGTTTCGAACCGCCATACTCCCTTTTCTCTGAAAGGGGGTGGTACGAAGATGATTCCTATCGCCCGCCCGCGTATCGTAGTGGATGGTGGCGAGATATTTTATATTTTCCGTGATGAGGAACGGGGAAGCCGGGTATCGCTGGCGCACGCTGCAGCTGTAGGAGTAGGTAAGTGGACGTTTACCGATCTGACCAACTTCCCGGTAGATGCTTGGGAACCGTCTCACGATACGGAATTGTGGAAGCAAAAACGTCGTCTTCATCTCTTTGTGCAGCACACCAAACAAGGTGATGGAGAACGTAGGGTAGAGTTTGCCCCTCAACCGGTATATGTGCTGGAAGTTGTAAAGCCTAAGGGCGATTGAAAGCCTTACATAAGATGATTCTGTTTTCAACGTGATGAAACTCTATTTTCACAAAGGAGAAACAATCGTTTCAGCACGATGAAACATTGGTTCCGCCATGTTGGAAATATTGTTTCAATAGAGAGAAACAGAATGGAACATTAAACGCTCAGACAATTAGTATAGTAAATAGATAAAGAATAGCAAGAGTATGAATAAGTATTTAGTAAACATCCTGATTGGGGTTTTCTGCTGGAGTGGAATGTCCGCTTGTGCATCTCCCAAGGATGAGGCCAAAGAGATTGTGGATATTATTTATAAAGTGAATAACTACTGGCAAACTCAGAATCCTGAGCACGGACGCTCTTTCTGGGACAATGCAGCTTACCATAGTGGTAACATGGAAGCGTTCTTTCTGACCGGTGATTCCGATTTCATGAACTACTCCAAGGCTTGGGCTGAACATAATCAATGGAAAGGTGCTAAGTCGGATAATAAAGCCGAATGGAAATACAGCTATGGCGAGAGTGACGATTATGTGCTTTTTGGTGATTACCAGATTTGTTTCCAGACGTATGCCGATTTATACAATATAGAACCGGATACTCAAAAAATAGCTCGTGCCCGCGAAGTGATGGAATATCAGATGAGTACGGATAAGAATGATTATTGGTGGTGGGCTGACGGTCTTTACATGGTGATGCCTGTGATGACTAAACTATATAAGATTACCGGCAATCCGCTTTATCTGGAGAAACTGCATGAGTACTGGGCATTTGCCGACAGTTTGATGTACGATCCGGAAGATGCGCTTTATTATCGTGACGGAAAATATCTCTATCCTAAACATAAAAGTGTGAATGGTAAGAAAGATTTTTGGGCTCGTGGAGATGGATGGGTTTTAGCTGCTTTGGCTAAGGTCCTGAAAGATTTGCCTGAAACGGATAAATACCGTCAGGAATATATAGACCGTTACCGCGCGATGGCAAAAGCTGTGGCAGCCTGTCAGCAGCCGGAAGGATACTGGACACGGAGTTTGCTTGATCCGGAACATGCACCCGGACCGGAAACCAGTGGCACTGCTTTCTTTACTTATGGTCTGCTGTGGGGTATGAATAATGGCTTTTTGGATAAGGCTACTTATCAGCCTGTAGTAGAAAAAGCCTGGAAGTACCTGACAACTGTTGCTTTGCAGTCGGATGGACGTGTCGGCTATGTGCAGCCTATCGGTGAGAAGGCTATTCCGGGACAAGTGGTAGATGCCAATTCAACAGCTAACTTTGGAGTAGGGGCTTTCTTACTGGCGGCTTGCGAAATGGTACGATTCCTGAATTGATTATTCTATTTTTTCCAGAAGATACAAAATGGAGTTTGTCGGCATTGGCAAGCTCCATTTTGGTTTAATAACCTGGGTAAAACTTTGTTTTTTAATGAAATGACACAAAATTATTCCCTTTTTGCATGATTCGTGGTAGTATATCTCTTATTTTATGTGTATTTTTGACACCCAATAACTAACGTGAATTTTATGAGGAACACTATGAGACATTTTGCAGTTGCTATTAGTTTAATGTTGGCAATGACATTGCCTTCTTTTTCCCAACAACATCCTATCGTTGAAAAAGATTATGTGGCTTATTTGTTTACCTACTTTACAGGTAACCACATCAGTGAAGAAGCTGTATGTTATGCCGTAAGTATGGACGGATATACATATTGGGCACTGAATGACGGCAAGCCCGTTCTTGATTCAAAAGTAATAAGTTCGACCGGTGGTGTGCGCGACCCGCATATCCTGAGAAGTCAGGACGGTCATACCTTTTATATGGTGGTGACAGATATGGTATCTGACAATGGTTGGGATTCGAACCGTGCAATGGTGCTGCTGAAGTCTAATGACCTTGTAAACTGGACGCATTCCATCATCAACATGCAGAAACGTTATAAAGGACAGGAAAAGTTGAAACGTGTTTGGGCACCGCAGACGGTTTTTGATCCTGAAGTCGGAAAATATATGGTGTACTGGTCTATGCAGTATGCCGGTGGAGCCGATATCATCTACTATGCATATGCCAACGATGACTTTACAGATCTGATCGGCGAACCGAAACCGCTCTTCATTCCGGAGAATAAGAAATCATGTATCGACGGAGACATTGTCTATAAAGACGGTGTTTTCCACCTGTTCTATAAGACAGAGGGACATGGAAACGGCATTAAAGTGGCAACCACCCGTTCACTGACTTCCGGTCAATGGGAAGAAGAACCGGACTACAAGCAGCAGACAAAGGACGCTGTAGAAGGAGCCGGTACATTTAAACTGATAAATCAGGATAAGTATATATTAATGTATGATGTATACATGAAAGGCAAATATCAGTTTACGGAAACTACCGACCTGAAGAACTTCAAAGTGATAGACAGTGAAGTGAAGATGAATTTCCATCCCCGTCACGGAACGATTATTCCTATCACGCGCGATGAATTGATCCGCATCACGGATAAATGGGGCAAGCCTGCCGAATTGGGTGCAATACCGAATAACCCTGTACTGCCCGGATTCCATGCCGACCCTGAAATCTTATACTCAAACAAGACAAAGAAATATTATATCTATTCCACAACAGACGGACAACCCGGCTGGGGCGGATGGTACTTCACTGTTTTCTCTTCAACCGACCTGAAGAACTGGAACTATGAAGGCGTTATGCTGGATTTGAAATCCGAACAGGTACCTTGGGCGAATGGAAATGCCTGGGCACCGTGTATTGAAGAAAAACTCATCAAGGGAGAATATAAGTACTTCTTTTATTATAGCGGCAATCCTGCCAAAGGCGGAGGAAAGCAAATCGGCGTAGCAATGGCCGACTCACCTACCGGACCGTTTACCGATCTGGGACAGCCCATCATTACAGACTCTCCTGTAGGACACGGACAGCAGATAGACGTGGATGTCTTTACCGATCCCGTATCCGGTAAACCCTATCTATATTGGGGTAATGGCTACATGGCCGGCGCCGAACTGAATAAAGATATGATCTCCATCAAGAAGAAAACACTTACGGTGATGACTCCCGAAGGAGGAACCTTGCAGGATTATGCATTCCGCGAAGCTCCTTATGTATTTTACCGTAACGGACTTTATTATTTTATGTGGTCGGTAGATGACACCGGTTCACCCAACTATCATGTGGCTTACGGTACATCTAAATCGCCGCTGGGACCTATTGAGGTCGCTAAAGATCCGATTGTACTGATTCAGAATCCGGAGAAACAAATCTACGGTCCTGCACACAATGCAGTGCTACAAATTCCGGGTACGGATGAGTGGTATATCGTTTACCATCGTATTAATAAGAACTTCCTGAAAGATGGTCCGGGCGTGCACCGCGAGGTGTGCATCGATCGCATGGAATTCAATGCGGACGGAACCATTAAGCCGGTAGTGCCAACCCTTTAATTATATGACTATTAAAATACCAGAGAAACATTATTTGATCATGAGAAACAAACTGAAGGGATTAGCTTTTTTATGTATGGCGGTAGCCTTGCCGCTGACAGCACAGAATGTAACCGTCAGCGGACCTGACGGTAAATTACAACTAACAGTTTCGTGCCCGGAAGGGAAGGAAGCATCGTATTCTCTCACCTATAACGGAAAACAGATGTTGGAATCATCTCCGTTGGGTCTGGAGACCAATGTGGGAGATTTCGCGAAAGCAATGAAACTGACCGGGCATAAAGAAAGGAAAATTGATACCGTTTACACGCAATCGCGTATCAAAGCTTCCAAGATACACTATCAGGCCAATGAATTGGTATGTGCTTTTGCCAATGCAAAAGGGCAGAAGATGGACGTAATCTTTCGTGTGAGCAATAATGACGTTGCTTTCCGCTATACGTTGCCCCGCCAGGGCGAACGGGGAAGCCTTGTTGTGAACAGTGAGGCAACCGGCTTCCGTTTTCCTGAACAGACTACTACCTTTATGTGTCCGCAAAGTGACGCTATGATAGGCTGGAAGCGGACAAAACCGAGTTATGAAGAAGAATATAAGGCAGATGCCCCGATGGATGTCCGTTCACAATACGGCCACGGATATACTTTCCCCTGCCTGTTCCGCGTAGGAGATAATGGCTGGGTGCTTGTCAGTGAGACGGGAGTAGACAGTCGTTATTGCGGCTCGCGCCTGAGCGATGTAACAGAAGGAAATCTGTATACGGTAGCTTTCCCGATGGCTGAAGAGAATAATGGTAACGGAACAGTTGCCCCCGCTTTCGCTTTACCGGGTTCTACACCTTGGCGTACGATTACGGTAGGTGAAACATTGAAACCTATTGTAGAAACCACTGTTATCTGGGATGTTGTGGAACCGTTGTATGAGACGGAACATGATTATCAGATGGGACGTGGTACCTGGAGCTGGATACTCTGGCAGGACGGCAGTATCAATTATGATGACCAGGTGCGTTATGTTGATCTGGCTGCTGCAATGGGCTATGAATATGTATTGATTGATAACTGGTGGGATACGAAGATCGGCCATAAGCGTATGGAATCACTCATTGACTATGCACAAGGTAAGGGAGTGGATGTATTCTTGTGGTACAGTTCAAGCGGCTACTGGAATGATATCGAGCAAGGGCCCGTCAACATGATGGATGATCCGATTATCCGCAAGCGTGAAATGAAATGGCTTCAGGAGCAGGGTGTGAAAGGTATCAAAGTCGACTTTTTCGGTGGAGACAAACAGGAAACCATGCGTTTGTACGAAGGTATTCTGAGTGATGCTGACGATCATGGTCTGATGGTAATCTTCCACGGCTGTACAGTGCCTCGCGGATGGGAGAGGATGTATCCCAACTATGTAGGCAGCGAAGCGGTACTGGCTTCCGAGAATCTGATTTTCAACCAGCACTACTGTGACGAAGAGGCTTTCAATGCCTGTCTGCATCCTTTTATCCGTAATTCGGTAGGCTGTATGGAATTTGGTGGTACTTTCCTGAACAAGCGTTTGAACCGTGGAAACAATGGCGGAACTACCCGTCGCACGACGGATGTATTCCAGTTGTCAACGGCTGTGTTGTTCCAGAATCCTATTCAGAATTATGCTTTGGCACCCAATAACCTGACAGATGCCCCGCAAGTTTGCTTGGACTTTATGAAACAGGTGCCTACTACGTGGGATGAAACACGTTTTATTGATGGTTATCCCGGAAAATATGCAGTCGTTGCACGTCGTCACGGCAAGCAATGGTATGTGGCTGCCGTTAACGGTACAAAGGAAGTGTTGAAGTTGAAACTCGAATTACCTATGCTGGCAGGAGAGACTCTCTCACTCTATAATGATGATAAAGAACTGCAACCCCAGTTGCAAACTCTGAAACTGAAAGCTGACGGCAAACTTCAATTGACCCTCCAACCACAAGGTGGCGCGGTACTGGTTCAGGACTGGAAAACGAATGAGAAGGAAATGGGAGCTTACCTGTTTACCTATTTCAAAGACGATACACATAGTTTATATTTCGCAGTCAGCGATGACGGATATACATTTACGGATGTAAATAACGGTCAGCCCATTATCGCCGGTGATACGATTGCCGAACAGAAAGGTATCCGTGACCCGCATATCTATCGTGCACCGGATGGTACTTTCTACATTGCCATGACCGACCTGCACATCTTTGCCCAGCAGAAAGGTCTGCGCAACACCGAGTGGGAGCGTGACGGAGCCAAATATGGCTGGGGCAACAACCGTGGTTTTGTCCTGATGAAATCAAAAGACCTTGTAAACTGGACACACCATGTGGTTCGTATTGACAAGACTTTTCCCGGATATGATGAGATCGGTTGTGCCTGGGCACCTGAGCTGGTCTACGATGAACATGCAGGCAGAATAATGATCTACTTCACCATGCGCATGGGCAATGCACGGAATATGCTGTACTATGCTTATGTAAACGAAGACTTCGACGGTCTGGAAACAGAACCCCGCCTATTGTTCCAATATCCTGATGCTACCAAATCAGCTATCGATGCCGATATCACGAAAGTAGGTGATAAGTATCACATGTTCTACGTAGCTCACGACGGAACACCGGGTATCAAACAAGCTGTATCGAAATATATCAACCGTGGATATACTTATCTGCCGGAATGGGTAGACCCGGAACCGAAAGCCTGCGAAGCTCCTAACATGTGGAAGCGCATTGGCGAAGACAAATGGGTGGTAATGTATGACATCTATGGTATCAATCCTCATAATTTCGGTTTCAGTGAAACCACTGACTTTGTGAACTTCAAAGATTTGGGGCGTTTCAACGAGGGCGTGATGAAGGCGACTAACTTTTCTTCACCGAAACATGGAGCAGTAATCCACATCACAAAGAAAGAGGCTGAGAAGCTGAGAAAGTATTGGAAAAACAAATAACCCGATAAATAATACCATGAACAGATTGATTAGATTTTTAAGTGTATGTTTACTTCTGTCTTTTGTCTTCCCTGTGCAGGCAAAGGTGGAGGGCGTGACGAATGAACCGAATCAGGTGTACCTCTTTTCCTATTCGAACCGTGACGGACGCAGCGGCCTGAAGTTTGCCTGGAGTCCCGACGGAGAGAAGTGGTTTAGCGTGGCCGATGGATTTGCCTATGTGAATTCCGACTTCGGTCCGTGGGGACGGGCAAAGACTATGTTCAAGCCCCATTTGATGCAAACCCGTGCCGATGGCAAATGGCATTGCATCTGGGAAGCTACGAATACCGGTAAGGCACTTGCCTATGTAACCTCTCCCGACTTGCAGAAGTGGGAAGCACAGAGTTATTTCTCTCCCGAAGAACGTAGCAAGTATGAGCCCAAAGATGTGTACCCCACCACTCAGAAGAAGGTGTTGGTGAATGGTTCCGAAGAAGAAGGCTGGGTACAGGAAGTTCCCTATACTACCGTGCAGCAGATCATCCGCTATGCCGAGCATAAGAAATACCGTCAGTCACTGAATGCCGAGCGTACCGAGCAAGACCCTGTACGTTTTGCCAACCTCAAGCCTGTAGAGGCTACTATTCAGGTAAATGCAGGTCAGGCGAAAGAAATCAGCAAGCATCTGATTGGTATTTTCTTTGAGGATATCAACTATGGAGCTGACGGCGGTTTGTATGCCGAACTGATTCAGAATCGCGACTTTGAATATACCCCGACCGACCGTGGTAACGATCAGAACTGGAATAGTACTCATTCCTGGAGTGTTCAGGGCAGTGATGCTACATTGAGCATTGCAACAGAGAATCCTATTCATCCTAATAATCCCCATTATGCCGTCTTCGATGTGAATGCAGCTGAACAAACTGCATTGATGAATGCTGGTTTCGATGGCATAGCCTTGAAGAAAGGCGAGAAATATGACTTCTCACTCTTTGGTAAAGTACTTGAGGGTAAAGGGGGTAAGGTACTTGTGAACTTAGTTGATAAAGATGGAACAATTATAGGACAAACTGCCGTAAATGTAACATCTAAAGATTGGAAACAACAGAAAGCAGTCCTGACAGCCACAAGCGATGCGGTGGCTGCATCTCTGTCCATTGTTCCCCAGGCTGTCAGCAAGTATGCGCTGGATATGATTTCTCTCTTCCCACAAAAGACCTTCAAAGGTCGTAAGAACGGACTCCGTGCCGATCTGGCACAAACGCTTGCCGACCTGCATCCTCGTTTCGTACGTTTCCCCGGTGGTTGTGTGGCTCATGGCGATGGAATAGATAATATTTATGATTGGAAAGGCTCTATCGGTCCGTTGGAAGCCCGCAAGCCGCTTCGTAATCTTTGGGGATACCATCAGACACGCGGTCTGGGATACCACGAATACTTCTTGTTCTGTGAAGATATGGGTGCGGAGCCCGTACCTGTGCTTGCAGCCGGTGTACCTTGTCAGAACTCTGGTACCTGCGCTCACCATTCCAAGGATGAACTGACTTGCATGGGACAGCAGGGTGGCGTGCCGATGGAAGAAATGGATCAATACATCCAAGATGTTCTCGACCTGATAGAATATGCCAACGGAGATGCCCGCAAAACCGTGTGGGGTAAGAAGCGTGCGGAAGCCGGACATCCGAAACCGTTCAATCTGAAGTTTATCGGTATCGGTAATGAAGACATGATTACACCTGTTTTCGTGGAACGCTTTAAGATGATATTCGATGCAGTAAAAGCAAAACATCCTGAAGTTACTGTGATTGGTACTACCGGTCCGTTCTACGAAGGTACGGATTATGAAGTAGGTTGGGACCTTGCTACCGAATTGGGTGTACCGATGGTAGACGAGCATTACTATGTAGAACCGGGTTGGATGATCCATAACCAGGAATATTACGATCATTACGACCGTAGCAAAGCGAAAGTTTACTTGGGAGAATATGCCGCCCACTTGCCGGGACGTCCCAACAATGTAGAAACTGCGCTTGCCGAAGCTCTCTATCTGACGGCCGTAGAACGTAACGGTGACGTGGTAGAAATGACTTCCTATGCTCCGTTGTTGGCTAAAGATGGTCATACACAATGGAATCCGGACTTGATCTATTTCAATAATACGGAAGTGAGACCCACAGTAGGCTACTATACTCAACAGATGTATGGTCAGAATGCTGGTACCGAATACCTGTCTTCTACGGTAAAACTGAATAATGGTTGGGATGCCGTGAAGAAACGTGTCGGAGTATCAGTCGTGAAAGACGTTAATACCGGAGATTATATCGTGAAGTTAGTGAATATGCTGCCGGTGGAAGTTTCTTCCCAAGTGAAACTGGACGGAACTACTTTGGTAAATCCTTCGGCTACAAAAACGATATTGACAGGTGATCCGAAAGACAGAGGAGCTAAACCCGCTTCTTCTGATTTCAAGGTAGAAGGAAATGACTTTTCTTACTCAATGCCGGCTTATTCGTTTACTGTGATACGTATCCATCAGAATATTGAAAAGAAAAAATAAGATATAATAATGAGAAAGTTAACTGCCCTTTTGGCTTTGTCTCTTGCTTTGAGCATGCAGGCACAACAACATGTGATGACCGTCGACGTTTCTAAACCGACGGCAAAGATACAACCTGAAATGTATGGCATCTTTTTCGAAGATATCAACTTCGGTGCCGATGGCGGTCTGTATGCCGAACTGGTAAAGAACCGTTCGTTTGAGTTTCCACAACCTTTCGTGGGTTGGGTGCCTTTCGGTAATGTAACCGTTCAGGATGCAAATCCTTGTTTTGACCGCAATCCTCACTATGTACGCGTAGTGAACGACGGACGCCTACTGCGTGCCGGACTGGATAATGAAGGTTATCGCGGCATCGGTGTGAAGCAGGGCGAAGAATACCGTTTCTCCGTTTATGCCCGCACACCGGATGCGAAGCCGATGAAGCTCTCCATCGAGCTCGTCAACTCCAATGCACAGAATCTGTTGAAGAAAGAAATCGAAGTCAGCGGCAATAGCTGGCAAAAGCTGACGGTGGTGCTGAAATCTCCTTTCACAGACGCTCATGCCCGCCTGCGTATCGTTCTCGAAACGCAGGGTACGGTGGATATGGATCATATCTCCCTGTTCCCTGTGAATACTTGGAAAGGACGTGAGAATGGCCTGCGTGCCGACCTCGCACAAGCCCTTTATGACCTTAACCCGGGCGTATTCCGTTTCCCCGGTGGTTGTATCATCGAGGGTAACAGTCTTGAAACCCGTTACCAGTGGAAGAATTCCGTAGGTCCTGTTGAAAACCGCCCTCTGAATGAAAACCGCTGGAACTACACCTTCAAACATAAAGCCTTCCCTGACTATTTCCAGACTTTGGGACTTGGCTACTTCGAATACTTTCTGTTGAGCGAAGACCTCGGTGCAGAACCTCTTCCGGTAATCAGCTGCGGGCTCTCCTGCCAGTACGAAAGCAACGAAGTGGTCCCGATGGATGAACTAGACCCGTATATACAGGATGCACTCGACCTGATTGAATTTGCCAACGGCCCTGTTACTTCCAAGTGGGGAAAGGTGCGTGCCGATATGGGACATCCCGAACCCTTCAATCTGAAGATGATCGGTATTGGTAATGAACAGTGGGACAAGGTTTATGTAGAACGGCTCGAAGCTTTCACAAAAGCCATCCGTGCGAAATACCCTAATGTGAAGGTTGTAGGTAGCTCCGGTCCGAGTGCCAACGGTGATAAATTCGATTATCTCTGGCCCGAAATGAAGCGTATCGGTGTAGACCTGGTGGACGAACACTACTACATGAATCCTGATTGGTTCTTTGGCAATGCGTCACGCTATGACAATTACGACCGCAAAGGTCCGAAGGTTTTCGCCGGAGAATATGCTTCACACGATCATTCCACGAAGAAGGATAACAACTTCCTCGCCGCCCTTTCCGAAGCTGCCTTTATGACGGGATTGGAACGGAATGCGGATGTTGTCCATCTGGCTACTTATGCGCCGTTGTTTGCTCACGTAGACGCTTGGCAGTGGAATCCGGATTTGATCTGGTTCGATAACCTGCGCATGATGCGCACACCGAACTATTACGTTCAGCAGATGTACGGCATGAATGCCGGTACCGATGTGCTCAGCCTGAAGATGGATGGCAAAGCAGTAGCGGGGCAGGACAGCCTCTATGCAACAGCTGCACTGAATGCACCTACCGGAGAAATCATTCTGAAACTGGTGAATGCAAGTAGTAAGCCTGCCGATGTTCAGATCGATTTCAATGGTTTGAAGAAACGTCAGTTGGTTGCCGGTTCCTGCACTTATTTACAGAATGACAATTGGCGCACAGTAAATACGCTGGATCAGGAAGCGATTGTTCCCCGTGTACGTCCGGTGCAGGTAGAAGGGCAATCTCTGAAACTGAAACTTGAACCACGTTCGTTTGGAGTGTATAGATTACAGTAGCTTGTAGCTCTTTGAACTCTATTCCCCCTTTTTTGAACTATTATTCACCCTAAAAAAAGTTCATTCATCCTATCTTTGTAGCGGTATGCAGAAAATATTCTTCGTACCGCTACAAACATAATAATTTTATATCCATGAAGAAACATCTTATTACCGGACTCTTTGCAGCCCTGGCTCTGACTGCAAATGCACAGTCCTTTAAAGAGTGGCTTGATCCGGAAATCAATGCCGTGAACCGTGCTCCCATGCACACTAATTACTTTGCCTATGAATCGGCAGATGCCGCCATGCAAGGTAAGAAAGCCCAATCTACTAATTACATGACTTTGAACGGTACCTGGAAATTCTCTTGGGTGCGCAATGCCGACCAGCGTCCTACCGACTTCTGGAAAGTAGGTTTCAATGACAAAGGTTGGAATAATCTGCAAGTTCCCGCTGTGTGGGAATTGAACGGTTATGGCGATCCTATTTATGTAAACACCGGTTATGCTTGGCGTAATCAGTTCCAGAACAACCCTCCTGAAGTTCCTACAGAGAACAATCATGTAGGTTCTTACCGTCGTGAAATCATTGTTCCCGCCGACTGGAAAGGGAAAGACATTATCGCTCATTTCGGTTCTGTAACCTCCAACATGTATCTCTGGGTAAATGGCCGTTATGTAGGATATAGCGAAGACAGCAAGCTCGAAGCTGAATTCGACTTGACTCCTTATTTGAAGCCCGGACAAACGAATCTCATCGCTTTCCAGGTATTCCGCTGGTGTGATGGAACCTACCTGGAAGACCAGGACTTCTTCCGTTACAGTGGTGTGGGACGTGATTGCTACCTCTATGCCCGCAACAAGAAACGTATCCAGGATATCCGTATCACTCCGGATCTGGACGAGGCATACAAAAATGGTTCCCTGCGTGTGACGCTCGACCTGAAAGGCAGCGGTAACGTAAACCTGGAATTACTCGATGCTGCCGGCAAGGCAGTAGCTACGGAAACAGCCAAAGGTAGCGGTACCATTCTGATGAATGTGGAAAATCCGCATAAATGGACAGCCGAAACTCCTTACCTCTATACACTGCGTGCCACTTTGCAAGGCAGCAACGAAGTAATCCCCGTAAAGGTAGGCTTCCGTAAGATCGAATTGAAAGGTGACCAGATATTAGTAAACGGCCAGGCCGTTCTCTTCAAAGGTGCCGACCGTCATGAAATTGATCCGGATGGTGGTTATGTCGTATCTCCCGAACGCATGATCCAGGATATTCAGGTCATGAAGAAATTCAATATCAACGCTGTGCGTACCTGTCACTATCCTGATGATAACCTGTGGTACGACCTTTGCGACCAATACGGTCTGTATGTAGTGGCTGAGGCTAATATCGAATCACACGGTATGGGTTATCGTGAAAAGACACTGGCTAAACGCACCGACTATGCCAAGGCTCACATGGAACGTAACCAGCGCAACGTACAACGCGGCTTCAACCATCCCAGCATCATTTTCTGGTCATTGGGTAACGAAGCCGGCTTCGGACCTAATTTTGAAGCTTGCTACCGTTGGATTAAGAATGAAGACTCCAGCCGTGCCGTACAATACGAACAGGCACACGGAAACGAATTTACCGACATCGACTGCCCCATGTATGCTGATTACAAGCACATGGAAAAATATGGCCAACGTACAGATGCCAAGAAGCCTCTTATCCAGTGCGAATATGCCCACGCTATGGGTAACTCACAGGGTGGTTTCAAAGAATATTGGGATTTGATCCGTAAATACCCCAACCTGCAAGGCGGTTTTATCTGGGACTTCGTTGACCAGTCCGTTCGTTGGAAAGGTAAAGACGGTGTAACTATCTACGCTTATGGCGGCGACTTCAACCGTTACGACGGTTCCGACAAGAACTTCTGTGATAATGGTCTGATCAGTCCCGACCGTGTTCCCAATCCGCACATGTACGAAGTGGGTTACTATTACCAGAACATCTGGACAACTCCCGCTGACCTGAAGAACGGCGAAGTGAATGTGTACAACGAAAACTTCTTCCGTGACCTTTCCGCTTACTATCTGGATTGGCAATTACTTGCTAACGGTAAAGTAATTCGTACCGGTCGTGTAGAAGACCTCAACGTAGCTCCACAGCAGACTGCCAAAGTGAAATTGAACATCGGCAAAACCTGTGAATGTAAAGAATGGTTGCTGAATGTAACTTATCGCCTGAAGAACCGCGAAGGTTTGCTCCCTGCCGGATACGCCGTAGCCAAAGATCAACTTGTACTGAACCCCTACAAGGCTCCTGCCATGGACTTGAAGAATGTGGAAGTTGTGAATATCCCCACCGTTGCTCCTCAAATTCAGGAAAACGATTGGCGTTATCTGATTATCAACGGTGATAACTTCCGTTTGGAATTCAACAAACATACCGGTTACCTGAATCGCTACAACGTAGCAGGCACGGAATTGATGAACGAAGATGCCGAACTGGCACCTAACTTCTGGCGTGCACCTACAGACAATGATTTTGGTGCAGGTTTGCAACAGAAATTCGCTGCCTGGAAGAACCCGGGTCTGAAGCTGACTTCCTTCAAATGGGAAACAGTAGACAATCAGACTGTGGTACGTGCAGAATACGAAATGAAGAATGTTTCTGCCAAACTGGATCTTACTTATGTAATCAATAACAAGGGTGCTGTAAAGGTGACTCAGAAGATGACTGCCGATCCGCAGGCTAAAGTATCTCATATGTTCCGTTTCGGTATGCAGATGCAGATGCCCAAGACTTTTGAAACTGTAGAATACTATGGCCGTGGCCCGGTAGAGAACTACAGTGACCGCAATCATTGTACAGATCTGGGATTGTATCGCCAGAGTGTAGATGAACAATTCTATTCTTATATCCGTCCGCAGGAAACAGGTACGAAGACCGATATCCGCTGGTGGAAGCAACTGAACGATGCTGGACGCGGTTTGCAGATTGTAGCTGATGCTCCGTTCTCTGCATCAGCCCTGCACTATACTATCGAGTCTTTGGACGATGGTTGGGAGAAAGCCCAGAACCACTCTCCCGAAGTGAAAGAAGCTAACCTGACAAATCTCTGCATCGACAAGGCTCAGATGGGCTTAGGATGTGTGAACAGTTGGGGTGCATGGCCGTTGCCACAATATCAGTTGCCTTATGGTGACTATGAATTTACGTTCATTCTTACTCCGGTACAACACGGTATAGAAATTGAATAAGTAAATCTATCTCAATTCTCCTCCCAGGAGGAGGGGAATTGAGATACTCTTTATTATACTCATTATTATTATAGCATGAAGAAAAGAGAACTATTACTCCTTTTATTCTCCTTGTGTTCTGTCCTTGCATCTGCCCAGCAGAAAGTCCCAAACCGTTTCCGTACCAACATCCCTCTCGATTCCATCCACCTGAGTGACCCATGCATACTGGCCGATAAGAAAACCTCCACTTATTACATGACCGGTACCGGCGGCCTCCTATGGAAAAGCAAAGACCTTGCCCGTTGGGAAGGCCCTTATCGTGTAGCTGAAACTGATCCTAACTCCTGGATGGGTCCTAAACCCGAAATTTGGGCAGCCGAATTGCATGAATACAATGGAAAATATTACTATTTCGCCACTTTTACGAATAACGCCATCAAGATTGATACCGTAAAAGGAAACGTTATCCCCCGTCGTGCCAGCCACATTCTGGTCAGTAATAAACCGGATGGCCCTTATAAACCTATGAAAGACCCCACTTACCTACCCGAGAATATGCCTACCCTTGATGGTACATTCTGGGTGGACAGTGACGGCAAACCTTATATGATCTATTGCCACGAATGGCTGCAAAACTGGAACGGTACAATGGAAAAGATTGAATTAAAGTCCGATTTAAGCGGTTCCATCGGCAAAGGAAAGATTCTTTTCCGTGCCAGTGACTCTCCTTGGAGCCGTGAGAAGATGGGGGACAAAGTTTTGCCCAACCGTGTAACCGACGGACCATGGCTTTTCCGCACAGGTACGGGCCGGTTAGGCATGATATGGACAAGCTGGGTATTCCAGGACTATACACAAGGCGTTGCCTATTCCGAAAGCGGAACTCTGGATGGCCCCTGGATACAAGAGAAAGAACCGATCACTCCGCCTAACTTCGGACATGGAATGTTGTTCCGTACTTTGGATGGTGAGTGGATGATGTCGGTTCATAGTCATAAAGACGTGAACGGGCGATATATTCGTATTCCACACCTGTTTAAAGTCGATTTATCGGGGGATAAACTGAAAATTGACTGATTTATCACCTTTTATGAAACAATTGTGCTACTACTGAATAGGAATTTCACCCTATCTTTGCAACATCGACAATAGGTTATAGATTAACATAAGATTGGTATTAATAAACAAAGGGTAGTTTTTAAAGTCACAGTTTTCAGTAGGTAGTATTTATAAGAGAGGGCAATCTTCGAATCAAGAAGATTGCCCTTTTATATTAACCATATGAAGATTCCCTATACTGTTTAGGCGACATACCCAAATGCTGTTTTACGTACTTTCCAAAAAAAGACAGATTGGGGAAATTCAGTTCATTGGCTATTTCTTTAATACTCTTCTGAGAGTTTCTCAACAGATACAAAATATCTTTCACCATGTATTGAGTGATGAGTTCGGAAGCCGTCTGTCCACTGACTTCTTTGCAGACTGCCGATAAATACTTAGGAGTAACATACAGTTGGTTGGCGTAGAATCCAATCATGCGTTCTTTGGGGTATGATGAAGACAAGAGACTGATGAACTCCTTAAATAAGTTTTCGCCCGAGGTGAATGTCGGTGGTTTCAGCTTGATGAAGCGTTCCAGTGCATCATGAAACTCATAAAGAAATGCTTGGATCAGAGAGTCGATCAGTTCCTTTTGATGTTTGCAGGGAGTGCCCAGCATTTTAGAACGCAACAGGGAATAATATTGGCAAAACAATTCTGCCTCTTCTGCATTCAGTGAAAGAATGGGGATTTTCTCAATGAACATTTTCAAGTCCCAGCTTTCGCCCGCTATGAGAAGTAATTGCTTCATGTACTCCGATGACAGACAGATGCAACGGCATTCAAAATCAATACTTATCATACTATTTTCCAATATAATATTCGGATGGCAAATGAACAAATCGTTCACGTGTATCATTCGCGATTCTCCATTGATATAGAGTGAACCTTTTCCTTTTACACACAACAAGATGATGTATGCCTCAACTTTTACAGCCTGTTCTATATTTAAACTTTGCAATTCATCAATGATAGCTATGCGGCTGTCATTATATACAGATATCTTTTTTACCAAGACATCATTCAAACATCCTGATCTCAGTTTTGCCTCCATACACTATATTTCTTTTTGGTTGCAAATAAACAGAATATCCGGTAGATGTAGATGATAGATATTTCCAGAATAGTGTCCTATTTAGCTTATTTGATATTTGTTTTGAAAAATAGAACACTTCTGTGGTAATATGGAAATTAAGCCCTTTCGATAATTCATTTTCCTTTGCACCGGAAATAATGAACTAAAAATGGAAAAAAGTATGAGACAACTTTGTAATGTAACGGTGCTATTGCTATTATTTGGCCTGACGAGTTGCCAGAATAATGGAGACAAACAGACTACTATGAGTCCGGTAAAGGTGAAAGTTTTACGAGTTTCTTCTTCTGAGATAGATGGAACGGAACGTTTTTCCGGTACGGTGGAAGAAGCGAACAGCACTTCGCTTAGCTTTTCGATTATGGGAACGGTAAAAACGGTACATGTGGGTTTGGGTGACCGGGTAGCGAAAGGCCAACTTATTGCTACGGTCGATCCGCTTTCCATGCAGAGCAGTTATGATGCTGCCAAAGCCTCACTGGAGCAAGCGGAAGATGCCTATCGGAGAATGAAGGAATTGTATGATAAAGGAAGCCTTCCCGAGATAAAGTGGGTGGAAGTGCAGAGTAAGTTGCAACAGGCAAAGTCAATGGAAGAAGTGGCGCGCAAGAATCTGGATGATTGCAAACTCTATGCACCCTTCAGTGGAATCATATCGGAAAAGATGGCAGAGGTAGGGCAGAATATAATGCCGGGCTTACCGGTGGTCAAATTAGTGACAGCCAATCAGCTGAAAGTGAAGATTGCCGTTCCGGAGACAGAGATTGCCGCCATTGCCACGGGACAAAAAGCAACGATTACCGTCTCTGCCTTGAATGGGCGTGTCTTCGCGGGAACAGTAACAGAGAAAGGAATTGTAGCCAATCCGCTTTCACGCTCATACGATGTCAAGATACGGGTGGATGATGCTGATAAAGAGTTGATGCCGGGTATGGTGGTGGAAGCGGTCTTGTCTGGTACGGGGATGGGAACACTTCATGTTATTCCTGCCCACATTGTCCAACTGGACGAACAGAACCGCTCCTTTGTCTGGGTGAATGCCGGGGGAAAAGCCAGTAAACGCATTATCCAATGCGGAGGATTTACAAGTGAAGGAGTCATTGTGCTGTCCGGTTTGGAGGAGAGTGAGGAAATCATTGTGGAAGGACAGCAGAAAGTATGTGAGAATACATCCGTGGTTTTATAACTAAATGAGGAACAATCAAAATATTAGTCACATCACCGACAAAATATAAGATAATGAATAAGAAACGTAACGCAGTAGAATGGGCGATGCACTATCGCCAGATTATAATTCTCGTTGTGTGTTGCCTTGTTGCTTTTGGAATTTACAGTTTGCCGAATATGCGCAAGAATGAATTTCCTGACTTCACAATCCGTCAGGGTATTGTAGTGGCAGTAGCTCCGGGCAACACGGCAGAGGAAATGGTGGAACAGGTAGCCAAACCTTTGGAAAATTATATTTTCAGCTATAAAGAAGTGAAGAAAGATAAGACTTTCTCCATGAGCCGCGATGGCATTATTTATATTCAGGTACAACTCAATGACGAGCTGAATAACAAAGATGAATTCTGGAGCAAGTTCAAGCACGGTGTTTCCACTTTCAAGGAGCAATTGCCCAAGAATGTACTGGCTGTACAGGTAATGGATGATTTTGGCGATACTTCCGTCTTGCTCATCACTATGGAAAGTGTGGACAAGACCTATCGTGAACTGGACGACTATATGGACGCCCTGCAAGACCGCCTGCGCCGTATCAACAGCATCGGGCGTATGACGGTAAGCGGAATGCAAAAGGAACAGATCTCCATATACTTGGATACCCATAAACTTTCGCAATATGGGCTGACTGAACAGACACTCGCCGTTACCCTTTTTACGAAAGGTTTCACTACTTCGGGCGGTCGGGTGAAGAATCCTGCATATGTTCAGCCTGTCTATGTGGCTAAGTCATTGAATACGGTACGCGATGTGCAGGAACAAATTGTTTATACTGATCCGATGGGAAATAACATTCGCCTGAAGGACGTGGCCCGTGTGGTAAAAGAATATCCTGCCCCCGACAGCTATATCACTAACAATGGTAAAAAATGCCTTTTGCTAAGTATAGAGATGAAGAAAGGCAAGAACATCGTTCAAATGGGAGAGGAGATAAACCGGACGATTGCAGAGTTCCAACCGTCATTACCGTCGGATGTCAACCTTTTCTGTATCACCGATCAGAGCCAGGTAGTAGGAGATAGTGTGGATAATTTCCTGCACGAACTGTTGGTTGCCATTATAGCGGTGATTATAGTGGTGATGCTCCTGTTGCCTATGCGTGTGGCACTGGTAGCCGCTTCCACTATACCTATTACAATATTCATATCATTGGGATTGTTTCATGCTTTTGATATCGAACTGAATACCGTGACTTTGGCGGCTCTTATTGTAACCTTGGGGATGATTGTGGATAACTCAATCGTCATTATCGATAGCTATCTGGAAAAGTTGGGTGAAGGTGTGTCGCGCTGGCATGCTTCGATACAGAGTGCTACGCATTTCTTTAAATCGATATTCTCGGCGACGTGTGCCATCAGCATCACCTTTTTCCCCTTCCTTATCACAACAACAGGACAGATACAGGATTTTCTGGTTAGTTTCCCTTGGGCCATTAGCATCGTGTTGGGAGTATCCTTGTTAGTGGCTGCATTGCTGGTGCCGTTCATGCAGTTCTATTTCATACGCAAACCGATGGAGAGCGCAACAAATAAGAATGGGAAAAAGAAGTTTTCCTTCCTCGATGCCTTGCAGAAATACTATAATAAATTACTGGATCTCTGTTTCACCTGGCCCCGTATGACGATGGCTTTAGGCCTTCTTTCTATTATCATAGGCATCGTCCTGATGGGTAAACTGCCGCAAAGATTGATGCCGATAGCAGAACGCAACCAGTTTGCTGTGGAAATTTCCCTGCCTACGGGAACCGCTGTAGAGAAGACCGGCCAAATAGCCGACAGCCTGGAACATATCCTGCGCAATGATCCGCGTGTAGTGTCTGTGGCATCCTTTGTGGGGTGTGCTTCTCCACGTTTCCAGACAGCCTACGCTCCGCAGATAGCCGGGACTAATTTTGCACAATTCATTGTCAATACGGTAAGCAACCAAGCGACGGAAGACCTACTGAATGAATATGCGCCTAAGTATACCGATTACTTCCCGGAAGCCTTGGTACGCTTTAAGCAACTGAGCTATAACGAAGCGACGTACCCTGTTGAAGTACGCCTCAGCGGTGAGAATATCGACACATTACGTCGTGAAGCCGACAAGGTGGCGGCACTGTTGCGCTCCATGCCCGAACTGGTATTGGTAAGCACTAACTTTAATGATCCGCTTGCCACTACCCGCGTCGTACTGAAAGAGGATGAAGCCACCCGGTTGGGCATCAGTAATGTAATGCTGGAAACCACCCTTGCCATGCGTTACGGCAGTGGTATCCCCGTGGCAACCGTTTGGGAAGGTGATTACGATATTTCTGTCAAGTTGAAGAACTCCCAGGCAGATTCGGCCAACAGTTGTGATTTGGAAGACGAACTCATACCTGTTGCCGGAGGACTGGCGAATGTACCTTTGCGACAAGTGGCCGATGTGGTTCCGGCATGGGAGAACGGTCAGATTGTACGTCGCAACGGCATTTATACGATTACTGTCATGGCAGACCTTCAGCGCGGTGAGAATGGTATGGACGTAACCGGCAAAGTACAGAAAGCAGTAGCGAATCTTTCATTTTCTCCTGATGTAACCCTGACTTATGGCGGTGACCTGGAAGATAGTGAAGAGAAACTGCCTCCCATTCTGGCCGGATTGCTGATTGCTGCCGCTATTATCTACTTTATCTTGCTGATCCATTTCCGTAATGTCAATATTGCCTTGCTCATCTTTGCCTGTATGGCCCTTTGCGTGTTTGGAACGGCTGTAGGAGTACTTGTGCAGGGCGTGGACTTCGGCGTAACCAGTATTCTGGGCGTTGTTAGCCTGATGGGTATCATTGTGCGTAACGGTATTATCATGATAGACTACGCTGAAGAATTACGGAAAACGGAAAAGTTGAGTGTACGCGATGCCATTTATCATTCGGCCCGTCGTCGTATGCGTCCCATCTTCCTTACTTCGGCAGCTGCATCCATGGGTGTCATCCCGATGATATTGGGAGGCAGCGGACTGTGGATGCCAATGGGAACCGTTATCTGTTACGGCACACTCATCACAATGGTATTTTTGCTTACAGTGCTTCCGGTCTGCTACTGGTTCATGTTCAGTGGCTCTACACGTAAGCGCATAGCTATGGAGAAAATGGAAAATGAGTAAAACAATCAATAGATACAGCATTATGAAACAGAAATTGAATCGATATATATTTCTTTGGTTAGTAGGTTTCACACTGTTGGTTCCGGTTTCTGCCCAGCGTGTGTATACTCTGGACGAATGCCTGCAACGGGCTCTTGAAAACAATGTGCGGATAAAGAATGCCGGCAATAATCTGGAAATAGCCAAACAAGGCAGTCAGGAAGCATTCACCAAGTATTTCCCTTCTTTGAGTGCGACAGGTACGGGATTTATGGCCGACAAAGGATTACTCCAGTTGGACATGGGACCTGGAATGCAAATGTCACTTATGAAGAAAGGAGTGGTAGGGGGCGTATCGGCCTCGATGCCGCTTTTCACGGGAGGGCAGATTGTAAACGGTAATAAGTTGGCGAAGGTAAACATTCAGGTTAACCGGTTGCAATATAACCAGTCGGAAAATGAAGTGAAACTTACTACTGAGAACTATTACTGGCAGGTTGTGATGTTGAAAGAGAAGTTGCAGACCATTACCGTGGTCGAGGCACAGTTGGCTAATCTGCTGAAAGATGTCGAAGCTTCGGTAAATGCCGGAGTGACAACGCGCAATGACCTGCTTCAGGTACAGTTGCGGCAGAACGAGATAGAGAGCAGTCGCAGCCAGATTGAGAATGCGTTGACGCTTTCACAACAAATGCTGGCACAGTATATAGGAGAAGATTCCGGAATTGTGGATGTTCCTCCTGTCGCTGGCGAAGTCTTGCCGGAACATCCGCAGGGACTTTACCGGAACCCTGAGTCCTCTCTGGTTCTGACCAATGAATATCACTTGTTGCAGCAAAACCTCAAAGCCAATAAGCTGCAACGCCGCATAACCGTTGGCAAATATCTGCCTACCGTTGCCATTGGCGGTGGATATATGTATGACAACCTAATGGATAAGGACCACCCTTTCTGGATGGGTTTTGCCACAGTTTCAATTCCTTTATCCGGTTGGTGGGGCGGCTCGCATGACGTGCGGAAACAGGAACTCCAGGTACGCAATGCCGAGAATCAGCTTACGGACCAGAGCGAACTGCTTATCCTCCGTATGCAGCAGAATTGGAACGACCTGACGGATGCTTACAAACAGATGCAAATATCCATGCGATCCATTGAACAGGCCACGGAGAATCTTCGCCTGAATACGGACTACTACAAGGCCGGAACCTGTACGATGAATGACTTACTGGATGCCCAGACGCTTTTCCAGCAAAGTAAGGACCGCTATGTGGAGTCTTATGCCCGGTATGAGGTGAAGAAGTGCGAATATTTGCAGGCTACGGGGCGTTAGTCTTACGATTTCCGTAACCTGATATATTCTGATGGTGCCATTCCATATTCCTCCCTGAAGCAGGAGCGGAAATATCCAAGGTCATTGAAGCCGCTTGCATAGGCGGCTTCTGAAATATTATGCCCTTCTTCCATCAGTAACCGCAAACTGTTTTTCAGTCTGATTTTCCGGATGAGTTCATTGCCTGACATTCCGGTCAGGCTCTTGATCTTCCGGTAGAGTGTGGAATGGCTCATGTTCATTTTCTCCATCATGAAGGACATGTCCATCTTTTCCATGTCTATATTCTCCTCTACGATGGTGGTGAATTTAGTCAGGAATTCTTCATCCAGCTTATTTAGTTTGATGGTTTCTTCCTGTTGTTCCGGTTTCAACTCTTTGGTGCGGTTGGCTACTATAAGTGCCAGCTTTTTGCGGGATTCCAGCAGGTTGTGTACACGGCTGTTCAACAGTTTGGCACTAAAGGGTTTGGTCAGATAGGAGTCTGCACCACTTTCGTATCCTTCTTCTTTATCCTGGATGGAATCTTTGGCTGTGAGCAGGATGACGGGGATATGGCTGGTGCGTATATCTTCCTTCACTTGTTTGCATAGCTCTATTCCATCCATTATCGGCATCATGATGTCGCTGATGATGATGTCCGGAATTTGCTTTAGAGCTTGTTCCAAACCTTCTTTGCCATTGATGGCGGTAATAATCCGGTAGTTGCTACTGAAAGAAGAGGCTATGTACTCGCGAATATCATCGTTATCTTCTACTACAAGTATCATCGGGCGGATGTCCGTATCTTCTTTTTCTTCTTCGGGCTTTTCTATTTCCTCTTGAATGACAGTTTCCTTTTCTTCCTTATGCAATGCATCCGGATAGGTATTCTCTGCCAGTATGCGGAAGGTAAAAGTTGTGCCTTTGCCTATTTCACTTTCCACATATAGCGTACCTTCATGCAAATCTGCCAATGACTTGACTAAGGCCAGACCGATACCTGTACCGGGTGCCTGATGCTTGCCTTTGACCTGATAGTAGCGGTCAAAAATATGCGGGAGTGCGTCAGCATCTATTCCATATCCGGTATCATTGACCACTATCTCCATATATCGGTTGTCTTTATCGTCTATCTGATGCATTCTCAGGTTGATTTCCCCTTCGGGTGTATATTTTATGGCGTTCGACAACAGGTTGTTCAATATTGTAGAGATAATATCAGCATCAAAGTAGAGCTTGGCTTCTTTGGGCTGTACCTGAATATGGAATTTGACCTTTTCGTTTCGGTTCAGTTCCTTGTAACGCAAACCTATTTCTGTGACTAAATTGCCTAAATCACCTTTAGCAACCGTCAGCTTCCGGTTTTGGGTTTCCGTTTTGCGGAATTCCAGTATCTGGTTGATTAGGTTCAACAACCGGATGGCACTGCTGTGAATCACTTTGACCTTGTTGCTGTAGTAAGCTGATAGGTTTGAGTCATTTATCAAGTCTTCCAGCGGACCAAGGATTAAAGTCAGCGGGGTACGCAGTTCGTGTGTGATGTTGGTATAAAAACGCAGGCGCTCATTATTGAGTTCCTGTTCATTCAGACTTTTCTTGCGTTCCAGCTCAAGAGAATTTTCAAGCATTAGTTTACGCTTATAGAAGCGGAACCAGACATATATTCCTGTAACAATCAGTAAGATATATAACGCTTTGGCATACCATGCCAACCAAAAAGGAGGATGAATATGCACTTTCATGGTAGCAATGCGATTGTCGTCCCAGTCATGGTTGCGCAGGCGTGCTTTTACTTTGAAAGTATATTTCCCGGGAGATAGATTTCGGAAGGTTACCTGATTCTCTCCCTGTGTATTGGTCCATGTGTTTCCTAATTCCTCAATCATATATGCATATTCCACGACCTGACTTTGCGAATAGTCCGGAATCATAAAAGTGATACTGAATGAGTTCCGGTCATAAGGTAACTCTATCGTTCCATTGTCCGACAAGATAAGTGTCTCGTCACTGCTGCCTTCCATGCGGCTGCTGATGCCTTTGCACTCTACTATCTGTACGGAAGCAACCTGATTTTCTTTTGATATATCCTGTGGATTGAAGTAACAGACACCGTTCAGTGAGCCGAAATAGAGTGTACCGTCTTGTGCGGCATAAGCGGAGCCATCTGTAAAGCTGCCTAAAGGTATTCCGTCCCGATAATCATAGTTATCGAATTTATTTTGTTCCCTATTCCAGCAAGAAATACCTTTGTCTGTACTGAACCATATATTCCCGTCTTTATCTTCTTGCAAGGCATGAACGTAGGTGTCCTCCAGACCATCCCCATATTTGTATCCGGTGAAATTTTCAGGATGGTTGGTGTCTTTAATATATCCGATTCCACTCCGGGTTGCCGCCCATATTCCCCCTTTGGTATCTATATAAAGTTGATTGATGGAATTGGAACAGAAGCCATTTTCGCTTAAAAGTTGGATTACACATTTATTATCTTTGTCGAAAACGAAGATGCCCGAACCGTAACTTCCTATCCATAACTTGCCTTGCCGGTCGTGCAGGACGCCGTAGACCGACAAGTTTGATATCTGGTTATTAATTTCTTCTTCCCTGCGAAGGATTCCTTTTTCATAGCTGGCGAGTCCATATTCCATACCTATCCATAGCTTTCCGTTTCTATCTTCATACAGTGCGTTGACGTCTACGTAATCTTGTCCAAGATCAATACAGGTTATACGGTTCGTACGGGTATCGAACTTCAATAGTCCGTCATCATACAGTCCTAGAAAAAGATTTTCCTTACTACTGTGTATGGTGAAGATTTGCGCGTATGTTCTGGAAAGGTGAGCGGTGAGATCGAATTTCTTTTGCAGATTGCCATCTTTGAACATGGCAATTTCGTTTTCGCTGCCCAGCCATACTTGTTGTTTTTCATCGACATGAACACCCCATACTGATTTATATTTGATAATTTGCTTTTTCTCTATCATGTACGGAAGAGTGTGGAAAATGGGTTGCATGTGGCTGATAAAGTCCACCCCACTACTGTAATTCCCAATCCAGATGTTTCCAAATGAGTCTTGAAAGAGACTTCGGATATTTCCCGAAGAAAGTCCATGCTTGTCGTATGTATTGGTTATGTTCTGGAACTTGAGGTCTTTCGGGTTCATAAAGGTGATGTTACGCAGGTCGAGTATACTTATTCCACCAATGTCTGTGGCAATCCAAAGCCGGTTGTCTTGCATTTCTTTTATTTCATATACGTGGTCGGATATGAGAGATTCGGGATTTCCGGCTTCGTACCTGAAGATTTGAAAATCTTCTGTCACAGGATTATAAAGTGCTAAACCCTGGTTGGTACCCATCCAGATGTTTTCGAGATGATCAATATAGATGCTGTAAACACTGCTTCCCGGCAGGCTTTTAGGGTTGTGGGGATCATTCTGATAGCGTTTGATAGTCCCGCTTTTCAGGTCGATGATACTCATACCTTCACCGGAGTGTCCTACATATAATTGTCCCTTGCCATTATCGAAGACAGACCAGTGTGAATGGGGTAATCCTTGGATGTTTTCTCTCGAAAGGGTGGTTACTTTTCCGCCTGTCTTGTTATAGTGTACTATTTTCCCGTAATGGTTGGCAACCCATATGCCTCCATCGGCAGCCGGTGAGATAGAGACTATGTTGTTGTTCATGTCTATACTGTCAAAAGGAGTGGATTGCTCAAATTCTTGTGTTCTGCAATCCAGTAGGCTTATTCCTGTTTTGGTTCCTACCCACAGTTTGTTTTCTTCCGGATCGTACAGTAATCTGGTTAGTGCATCGCCCGCAATGTCAGAGTTGTGGGTATTGTAAACGGTGAAGTCTTTTCCGTTGAAACGGTTCAGTCCGGCTTCCGTTGCTATCCAGATGCATCCCTGGCTGTCTTGTACAATGTCGGTTACGTAATTGTTCGATAATCCGTCCTCTATGCCCAGGTGACGCAGAGTATAAGGTTGTGCCATACTTTTACTTGCCAGTAGCATCAGACAGGCGAACAAAGACAAGAGGTACGTGTATGTGCGCATGATTCTTGATGAGTTTTAAATGTTTGTCTCTGTAACAAAGATATGATAAATCTCTATTGCATATACTCTTAATTGCGGTTTTGCCTGATTTGTCCCTGTTATTTGACGAATTTACCTGCGGATGTAAACCTTGTGTGTACCCCGTCCCGAAGTGCCGATGTTGCTTTCCGGTTGTTCCGCCCATTTTCTCAGTTCCAGTGAGGCGGTAGTGTGGCGCAATCCGTTCAGGTTGGCATAGTCACTTACCGTCATAAAGGGATGCTGGGTAAGATACTGTTGTGCCCTTTCCAACCGTTGTTCGGGGCTGTACTTTTGCGATGACCGGTGGAATTTTTGTTGCGAGCGTTCCAGTTCGCAATTGTAGTTGGTATTGCGTAAAAGTTCTTTTTCTGCACGGAAGTTGATGCTTCCTACTACGATGCTCCGTGCATTTCGGCGGGTGCTGTCTTCTTCGCCTGTTTCCCGTTCCTTGTCTGCGCGTAAAGCCAGTGAAGGAACGAAAGTGCCTATTCCGTCCAATTTTACCGATTTCCCTTGTCCCATCTGATAAGCCAGTTCTTCACCCAGTTCTTGCAGCAAACCTACGACATCTCCTTTGCTGAAAGCGCTTTTTTGTGCCAGTGTCTTGGCAATGTAGTCCGTGTCTGCCTGACCTCGTTGCACAAGGCGGGGGTAGAGTACTCGTTTTCCTTCTTTATTGGGCAGGTTCATTTCCTGCATTTCGTATTCGGCCATTATGGTGTGTATTTAGTTATTATAGGTCTCCTGTCTGTTGTATACAGGGCGGAAACTTACTTTTTGTCTGTTATAAATATCCTTTTCTTTAATAGAAAACTTTTCCATATCGAATAAAAATATTTATTCGTAGATTACGAATATAAATTTATAGACTGAAACTATAAATTTGTAAGTTGCGAATATATAATTGCAGTTGCAATATACGCTATTTTATTCGATGGAGAAAAGTTTTCTCTTCATTTATGATAACTTTTTAATTAAGGTGAAGAAACTTTTTGGTTAGTGTGGGACGGAAGAGTCTCTACTATATCGGAAGAGGATAACATTTCTATGTCGGATACAGGGACTGATTCGTCAAAGTCCGTGGTAAAATGTTCATGACCGATTTACCTTTTCCTGAAGGCGAATTTGTCCCCTGTCTCTTTTGGAGGGGCATGATATCTTTGCGCATCCCTCTTCGGGGGGACGAAGTTTTGAGATTCTATTAACCTTATTATTATCTAATTAAAAGGAAAACAATGAAATCAGATTCTTTTAAGAACAACCGTAAGGCTCTTGCAGCCTTATTGATCTGTACAGGTTTTATTGCTGCACACCCTCTTGCAATGAGGGCTGAAAGTAGTGGACCCAGTGTGCAGACAGTGCAACAACAACAAATCAAAGTTACAGGTACGGTAAATGATGACATGGGGCCTGTTATCGGTGCCAGTGTTGTAGAAAAAGGCAATCCGTCCAATGGTACGATTACCGATATTGACGGTAACTTTTCTCTTTCGGTGAAACCGGGTGCAACGCTTCTTATTTCTTATATCGGATATAAGTCGCAGGAAGTGCAAGCAATTTCCGGAAAGTCTGTCAATATCACTCTGAAGGAAGACACGGAGATGCTGGACGAAGTGGTGGTAGTAGGTTTCGGTACGCAGAAAAAGGTGAACCTTACCGGTGCTGTCGGCACGTTGTCAAGTGATGAATTAAAGGAACGTCCTGTTGCAAATGCTACACAGGCACTTCAGGGATTGGTCCCCGGTTTGAATATCGACGTTACCAACGGTAGTCTCGAAAGTCGTCCCGATATCAATATACGCGGAACAGCAACGATTGGTGAAGGTACCAGCGGAGCACCGTTGATTCTGATTGACGGTATGGAGGGTGAGTTGCATAGCATAAACCCGCAGGATATTGCCAATATCTCTGTTCTGAAAGATGCCGCCGCTTCTTCTATTTATGGTTCGCGCGCGCCTTTCGGGGTAGTTCTTATCACTACAAAAAGTGGAACTAAAGATGGAAAAACCTCTATCAACTACAACAACAGTTTCCGTTTCGGCAGCCCTATAAACAAGAAGGAGATGATGAACTCTGTGCAGTTTGCCTCGTGGGTAAACGATGCGCTGACCAACAACGGGGGAAGCCCACGCTTCAATGAAGCATATATGGACAGATTGATAACCTGGCAGAATGCAAAGCCTTATGCACCGGGACAGCGCATGACAGCTGACGGAACTATCGTTTATCCCATCGAAGCACAGGCCAGCGGACAATGGTACGGAGGGTTTTCTACCGGAGCCGACGACGTGAACTACTATGATGTGGTTTACAAAGACCATACTTTCTCACAGGAACATAATGTGAGTGCCAGCGGAGGAAGTAAAAAGTTTAATTACTATGCTTCGGGCAGCTACTTCGATCAGGATGGATTGCTGAATGTCGGCGAAGAAAACCTGCAACGCTTTACGGCCACTGCCAAGATCAATTCCGAGATTACCGATTGGTTGAAGTTTAACATGAATATGCGTTTCACACGCGAAGACTATGTGCGCCCTTCGGCTTTGACCGATTATTTTTACGAGGCGCTGGCCTTTAAAGCATGGCCTATTCTGCCGCTCTACGATCGCAACGGATACTACTATTACAGTGATGATACTTCGGTAGCTGCACTGGCAGAAGGAGGTTCGGACAAAAAGCAAACCGATCATTTCTACTTTCAGACCGGTTTGGAAATAGAGCCTGTGAAGAACTGGGTGACAAGCGTGGACTTCAACTATCGCATCAAATCGGCCAACCGTCATTGGGATAGCCAGCCGTATATCAACCACGACCTGAGCGGTGCACCGTATTATCGCAAGAGCAGTTCGAATGTGCACGAAGACTATCTGAAAGAAAACTATTTCAACTTCAATGCACGTTCCGAGTATTCATTCTCATTGGCCGACAGCCACAACTTTCACATTCTGGGCGGTTTTCAGGCAGAGAATCTGAAACAAAACTTGTTCGGTCTGCAACGAAACGGAATTATGATTAATTCAAAACCGGAAGTGGATCTGACCAACGGACTTGATATTGATGGAAATCCCATTACACCCAGTGTAAACGGAGGACGCAACGAATGGTCGACTGTTGGATTCTTCGGTCGTTTGAATTATGACTATAAGGGACGGTATCTGTTCGAGGTCAATGTTCGTGCCGACGGTTCATCGCGTTTCCGTAAAGGCAATCAATGGAAAACATTCCCTTCGGCATCCGTTGGCTGGAACATTGCGCAGGAAGAATTCTTCAAACCATTATCTTCTACTGTTGACATGTTGAAGATTCGTGGTTCTTACGGAAGCCTTGGAAACCAGAATACGGATAATTGGTATTATACTTACCAGACGCTTTCGGCACAATCATCAGCCGGAGGCTGGTTGCAAAACGGTATAAAGCCCAATATAGCCACTGCTCCCGGTTTGGTATCCGAGAGTTTGACATGGGAAACGATAGAAACTTACAACATTGGTTTGGATTTAGGTCTGTTCAGAAACAGATTGTCGGGTTCGTTCGATTACTATGTGCGCAATACGAAAGATATGGTGGGGAATGCACCTGCTTTGCCCGAAATATTGGGTACTTCCGTTCCGAAAACCAATAATACCGACCTTCGTACGCATGGATGGGAGTTGTCTGTAATGTGGCGGGATGCCTTGAAAAACGGATTTTCGTATTCGGCCAAGTTACTGTTATCCGATTCGCGAACTAAGATACTCCGCTATCCCAATAATCCTACCAACAATATCTATACGTATATCGAAGGGCGATATATCAATGAAATATGGGGATACGAAACCATAGGTATAGCCAGAACGGATGAGGAAATGAAGGCTCACTTGGAGAGTTTGGACAAAGCGTATGAAGCATATCACGGAGTAGCTCCTTCCACTCCCTTGCAGGGACAAAGTAATTTTGGAAGCAACTGGAAAGCCGGTGACATCATGTACAAAGATATAGATGGCGATGGCCGGGTTTCCAAAGGTAGTGAAACGCTGGGTGATTTGGGGGATAAGAGGGTAATAGGTAACAGCACGCCACGCTACCGCTTCGGTCTCGACTTGAATGCCGCATGGAAGGGATTTGATGTACGTCTTTTCTTCCAGGGAGTTCTGAAACGCGATTATTGGCAGGGAAGTGCCTATATGTTCGGCTATACCGGTGATTTGTGGAATTCAGCAGGTATTATAGGTGTCGATGATTATTTCCGTGACGAGAATACCTGGTCGGTACAAGCAGGATATACTACACCCAATATCAACTCATACCTGCCACGGCCTGTGGGCAGTAAGAATCTTACAACGCAGACCAAGTATCTGCAAGATGCTTCGTATCTCCGTCTGAAGAACCTGCAAATAGGATACACTCTGCCTACTGCTTTGACCACGAAATGGGGTATGCAAAAGGTGCGTGTTTATTTCTCGGGCGAAAACCTGTTCACATTGACAGGTCTGGCCGATCAGTTTGATCCTGAAACTATCGGTACCCGTAATGGTAATGGATATCCGTTGTCCATGACCCTGTCGTGCGGTTTAAGTTTAACTTTTTAAATCTTACAGCAATGAAAGTAAATATCAAATCATATATAAAGAGAGTGCTTCCGCTGTTTATAGTGGGAGCGGCATTGACGGCATGTGAGGACTTTTTAGATAAGCAGCCTCCTTCCTATATTGTTCCCGAAGACTATTATCGTTCGGAAGACCAGATTTTGGCCAGCGCCAATAAGTTTTACACGGATCTCTTGCCTTCGCACGGAGGCAACTACGGAACATTCCAGTCGGATGTTCATACTGACAATCAGGCAGGAAGAAGCGGTGACAGCAAATATGCCATCGGACAATGGAAAGTGGGAATGGATAACGGTAACTGGTCGTGGAGTGCTGTTCGCAATATCAACTATCAATTGGGTACAATACTCGACAGGTACGGAAAAGGAGAGATATCGGGTGCCGATAAAAACATCCGTCACTACATCGGTGAGCATTACTTTTTCCGGGCATTCCGTTATTTTGCAATGCTCAGAATGTGGGGTGATTTGCCTATCGTGAAAGAAGTCTTTCCTGATGACGAAGCAATTCTGGTGGCTGCCTGCAAGCGGATGCCTCGCAATGAAGTAGCCCGTTTCATCCTCGAAGACCTCGATACAGCTATTGATTATATGAGTGATAACTTTGAAAGTCGCCACACACGTATTTCTAAGGATGTCGCTATCTTGATGAAATCACGCGTAGCATTGTTCGAAGGTTCGTGGCTCACCAACTTTAAAGGTACTCCATTTGTTCCCAATGGCGAAGGCTGGCCCGGCAAAGCGAAAGAATATAATGCCGGCTATCAATATCCTACAGGAAGCATCGAGAACGAGGCGAAATTCTTCTTTGAAGAAGCTGCAAAGGCAGCTGAAATTATTGCTGAGAAATATAAAGGAGACTTAGTACAGAATACTGGTGAAATTCCGCAATCGGCTACCGACCCTGTGAATCCTTACTTCAAGCTTTTCGGGAATATCGACATGAGCGGTTTTAAGGAAGTACTGTTGTGGCGTGAATACAGTCGTGCACTGGGGATTCAGAATGCTGTTGAAACAGCAGTCAACCGTGGTAACTACGCTGTCGGCGTCACCCGGAGCATGGTTGAAGGTTTCCTTATGGAAGACGGTAAGCCTATTTATGCCCGGCACACCGGTTATGAGTATGGTGACGAAACCTTGTCTGCTGTCCGTACTAATCGCGACCCGCGACTGAAAATTTTCCTCAAAGAACCGGGACAGATTAATGTGTTCATCAATATGGATGACCGCATTGGTGATATGTTTGTTGAAGTAGAGCCTAAACCAGATATTACCAACGGTGCCGATGACTACCTTTATACTACTGGATATACGCTGCGCAAAGGTGGAACGTTCGATAAGGCTTTGGCCGGAAATCACAAAGGATATACTGCCTCTATTGTATTCCGCGCTACTGAAGCATTCCTCAACTACATTGAAGCACAGTATATGCTTACCGGTAGCATCAGTTCGGGTAAAATCCTCGAATACTGGAAACTTATTCGTGAGAAAGCTGGGTTTGAAGGTGCTGCCATTGATCCGCAAACCACTATTGCCGCTACTGAAATTTCGAAAGAAAAACTTGACTGGGGGGCTTATACCGCCGGACAATTGCTTTCTGATGCGGTACTTTATAACATCCGCCGCGAACGCCGTTGTGAGTTGATGGCTGAAGGACTTCGCTGGATGGATCTTATCCGTTGGAGGTCACTCGACCAGTTGAAGACTGAAAACTACCACATCGAAGGCTTCCATTTGTGGAATACTCCGATGCAGAATTGGTATAATTTTACTGCAACTGACTACAATGGCAGCTCATCATCCAAAGTTTCCAGCCCTGAACTGAGTGAATACCTGCGTCCGTACCAGAAGAATATGACTTCGGGCAACCTTTATCGCGACGGTTATACCTGGTCTATGGCGCATTACTTGCAACCTATGCCTATCAGACAATTCCTGCTGACATCTTCGGATTACAGTTCGATTGAGTTGTCACCGTTGTATCAGAATCCGTACTGGCCGACAACGGCGGATATGCCTGCGGAGAAATAACCTTTAACTGGCAGCTTCTAATAGGTGCTTAATAGAAAAGGGATAGCTTTTTTCGGTCAAAAGAAAGAATCTATCCCTTACTGTTATCGTATGACAATAATAAAGAAATTATGAAGAAGAATTCAGTGAAAATCTTTTTAGTTGCATTGGGGCTATCTCTCGTTTCTATGCCTGCGGTTTGGGGACAATATAAAGAAGTACATGTGAAGGCTCCTTTTCAGATGGAGCCTATTAAAGAGTATGTATATCCCGACCGGAATTTCTCAGTTGTAGATTTTGGTGCGGTGAAAGGAGGAATAGCAGACAATACAAAATCGATAACTGCTGCCATCAATGCCTGCCATAAAGCAGGTGGCGGCAGAGTCGTAATTCCCGAAGGAGAATGGTTGACCGGTCCTGTGCATTTGAAAAGTAATGTCAACTTATACTTATCGGAAAATGCTGTGTTATGTTTTACGGACAATCCATCTGATTATCTGCCTGCTGTAATGACTTCATGGGAGGGTATGGAATGTTATAATTACTCTCCGCTGGTCTATGCTATTGGTTGTGAGAATGTGGCGATTACCGGAAAAGGCATGCTGAAACCTAAAATGGATACTTGGAAAGTGTGGTTTGCACGTCCGGAAGCCCATTTGAATGCATTGAAAGAGCTCTATACGATGGCCTCTACGGATGTTCCCGTAGAGAAACGGCAAATGGCGGTGGGAGAAAACAATCTTCGTCCGCATCTGATACATTTCAACCGTTGCAGGAATGTATTGCTTGACGGATTTAAAATTCGGGAAAGCCCGTTTTGGACTATTCATATCTACATGTGTGATGGCGGTATTGCCCGGAATCTGGATGTAAAAGCGCACGGTCACAATAATGATGGAATCGATCTGGAAATGACCCGTAACTTCCTGGTAGAAGACTGTACTTTCGATCAGGGTGATGATGCGGTGGTTATCAAGGCAGGACGCAACCGGGATGCATGGCGACTGAATATACCAACTGAAAATATAGTGATCCGTAATTGTAACATTGTGGAAGGGCATACTTTACTGGGTATCGGTAGTGAAATATCAGGAGGCATTCGGAATGTGTATATGCATGATTGTAAGGTGCCGCAATCTGTCAGGCGACTTTTCTTTGTGAAAACCAACCACCGCCGGGGAGCATTTGTAGAAAATATTAACATGGAGAATATCAGGGCCGGCCATGTACAGCGGGTACTTGAGATAGATACGGATGTGCTTTACCAATGGAAAGACCTTGTGCCTACGTATGAAGAACGCATTACGCGCATTGATGGCATTTACATGAAAAATGTGGTGTGTACTTCGGCCGATGCCATCTATGAGTTGAAAGGAGATGCGAAGCTGCCGGCCAGAAATGTAGTGATTGAAGACGTGCATGTAAATGAAGTGAGAGATTTTGTGAAAAAGATAGATAATACGGAAAATGTGACGGAAAGGAATGTGACTTATTCATTCTCCGAGCACTAAAGACGATAAAATTAATGGGTTTGTTAATCAACATTGATATGGTGAAATTAATATTGTTATTAGCTTTTTTTTGTGTAGGTTGTTCGGACGCCTTTAATGAAGGTTCTGAAAAGATTGTTTATAATGGTATCCCTTGGTTTGACGATCAAGGCAATATAGTCAATGCACATGGTGCCTGTATCGTGGAAGACGGCGGCAGATATTATCTTTTCGGGGAATATAAATCGGACAAAAGCAATGCCTTTCCGGGATTCAGTTGCTACTCTTCGGATGATTTGGTGAACTGGAAATTCGAAAGGATTGTATTACCCGTACAATCAGACGGAATACTGGGGCCTGATCGTGTAGGTGAGCGTGTGAAGGTGATGAAATGCCCTTCTACCGGAGAGTATGTCATGTATATGCATGCTGATGATTTAGGTTATATGGACCCGTACATAGGCTATGCTACCTGTAGCACGATCAATGGGGAATATAAATTGCAGGGACCGCTGCTTTATGAAGGTAAGCCTGTGAAACGTTGGGATATGGGAACCTTTCAGGATACGGATGGTAAGGGGTATCTGCTGATTCATCATGGACCTGTCTATCGTTTGAGTGACGATTATTGTTCGGTTGAGGCGGAAGCTGCTTATATAAAAGATTCAGGTGAATCGCCTGCCATGTTCAAGAAAAACGGCATGTATTATATGCTGTATTCTAACTTGACCAGTTGGGAGAAAAATGATAATTTCTATTTTACAGCACCGAATATTGAAGGCCCATGGATGAAGCAAGGGCTATTTTGCCCCGAAGGAAAACTGACTTATAACTCACAAAGTACTTTTGTTTTTCCTTTGAAAAGAGGGAATGATACAATCCCGATGTTTATGGGTGACCGTTGGTCGTATCCTCATCAGGCCTCGGCCGCTACTTATGTGTGGATGCCTCTGCAAGTGGATGGAACGCATATTTCCATTTCGGAATATTGGCAATGCTGGGATATCAACCGGCTGAAACCTGTAGATGCATTACGCAAAGGAAAGCAGATTCCTGTTTCAAAGATGGAATTTACACCGGACTGGGAGCAAGACAACGGGCGGTTGCTATCGAATGTGAAGGGCAGTGTTCTGAGTATTCCTTTTAAAGGGACTCATACTGCGGTGATCGGGGAATCGAATCCTCATAGCGGATATGCAAGAGTGAGTTTGCTGGATGCAAAGAAGGATACGGTGTATGTTTCTTTAGTGGACTTTTATAGTAAATATCCGGAAAAGGCAATTCGTATCATGACTCCGGAGATGCCGGAAGATAATTATACCTTATTGATAGAAGTGACAGGCATTATGCCTGTGTGGACTGATAAAACAAAGGCTGTTTATGGAAGTGACAATAGTTTTGTGACTGTCGATAGTATTTATTATTTTTGAAAAGTCTAAAAAGAATAGAGAGCCAAATTATTAAAAGCCAGAACTATTACCATGAAGAACGAACTGATAAAAAGAATCGGAATTTTTGTTTGTCTGTTGATTGCAGTCAATTGTTTATCTGCCGGGAATTTTCCTGTGGAGATGCGTATTAATCCCTCTACCGGTGCCATTAGTGAACTGACCTTGAAGGGCGATAACCGTAGTATGAACTGGGTAGTGAAAACTGATGGGACTCAATACCCCTGGGTTAAGGATAACTATGGTTGGGGATTGGGATACTTTACGGTGGTTAAAGGAAGGGAAACTGTAAAGCGGGAATGGAGAGTACCCGTGGAAATCAGTCCTGACGGAATGAAGGTTTTATATCGTGAAGGTGATATACGTATTCTGATAAAAAGAGAAATAAAACAGGGCGATTTGGTCGAAGAATATTCTTTTACCAATGAAGGAGAAGAACCTGTGTCTTTATATGATGTGGCTATCTATACTCCTTTCAATGATAATTATCCGGATGCACAACAATGTATTAATTCCCGTGCTCATATGCATATTTGGAAAGGTGGAAGTGCTGCCTATGTCAATGCTATCCGTATGGGAGCTTTTACTCCCTATCTGGGACTGGTGGTGACGGACGGAGCTATCAGAAACTATGAAATCTGGGAACGTGGACGTAAAAAGGTAAACTCACAGACAAGAGGTATCATTGCATTGGATCTGCCGGATTTATTGTTGAAGCCGGGAGAAAGCTATTCATTAGAGTGGCATGTTTTTGCTCACAATGGGAATGATGATTTCCGCCATAAGCTTCTGGAAAAAGGGAGTGTACTTGTATCTTGCAATAAATATGTGTTTGAGAAAGGAGAGAAAGCCCGTGTGGAATGTCGGAGTCTGGAACCTTTAGAAGCGTGTACCGCTAAAATGAATGGAGTACCTGTCCCCGTAAAGCAGGAAGGGAATCTTTGTTTTGTGGAAGTACCGATGGAACAGGCTGGTGAGGTACGTTTTGATTTCTATTACAATGGAAATAAGCAAACTCATGCAGACTGTCTGGTCATCAGCAATACGGCTGATTTAATCCGAAAACGTGTCGATTTTATTCGTACCCGTCAACAGATGAACAATCCGTCTGATTTGCGTGATGGGGCTTATATGGTTTATGATAATGAAGGTGATAGCATTTATCTGAATGATACGCCAAACTGTAATCCGGTGGATCGCGATGAAGGAGCGGAACGTCTGGGCATGGGGGTATTACTGGTAAAACAGTATTTGCTAACTAAAGACCCGGAATTAAAGCAATCTCTTTTGAGGTACGCTGATTTTGTACGCCGGAAACTGCAAACGGATAATTACGTAACCTATTCGAGTGTAGACCAGAAGAATCGCAACCGTGGGTATAATTATATGTGGGTGGCAGAACTCTATTTTCAGATGTATAAAGTGACTGGCGACAAGCAATTTGTGACTGATGGCTATAAGACTCTGAAATCTATGTTCCAGCAGTTTGGTTATGGTTTTTATGCAATAGGCATTCCTGTTCGGTTGGGACTGCAAAGCCTGAAAGAAGCCGGAATGAAGAAAGAATACACGGATTTGCGGAACGATTTTATAAAGACAGGTGATGTGTTTGTAAAGAATGGTTTGAATTACCCTGCGCATGAGGTAAATTATGAGCAAAGCATTGTGGCTCCTGCCATCCAATTCCTTGCACAGCTCTATCTGGAGACAGGCAGTCAGAAATATCTGGATGAAGTGAAACGGCAAATGCCTGTACTGGAAGCATTCAATGGTTTCCAACCCAGCTACCATCTGAATGAAGTTGCGATTCGTCATTGGGATGGGCATTGGTTTGGCAAACGTGAACTGTTTGGCGATACTTTTCCCCATTATTGGAGTACGATAACCGGTGCGGTGTATTATTACTATGCGTTATGTACCGGTGATAGCTCTTATCAGAAGCGTGCGGAAAATGTAGTGAGGAATAATCTCTGTCTTTTCTTCGAAGATGGGAAGGCGTCTTGTGCTTATATGTATCCCTATAAGATTGACGGTGTGAAGGCGGAATTTTACGATCCTTATGCGAATGATCAGGACTGGGCGTTAGTCTATTATCTGTTGGTCAATAGGGGATTATAGAAAGATTGTACTTCTTTATGTACGATAATACATCTAATTGTACGTAGCTCCATACGCCGTATCTATGAACTTACTTATTTTTACTGAAAATTTCTTAGTATGAAAAATCTGAAAATAAAACTACTGTTTGCACTCTGTGCGATATTACTCTTTTCAGCCTTTATAACGGAAAAGAAAGACGTTATCACTATCTTCATGATAGGCGATTCTACTATGGCTAACAAAAGCCTGAAGAACGGTAACCTGGAACGTGGTTGGGGGCAGATGCTTCCCTGTTTTCTGACGGAGGATGTCGCAGTGGACAATCATGCCATGAATGGACGGAGTTCATTGAGTTTCATCAATGAAGGGCGTTGGGATGCGGTGCTTGCCAAATTGAAAAAGGGAGATTATGTGTTTATTCAGTTCGGACATAATGATGAGAAAGCTTCCGAAAAACTGCATACCGATCCGGGAACTACCTTCGATGATAACCTGCGTCGTTTCGTAAGAGAAACCCGCGAAAAGGGGGCTTATCCTGTACTGTTTAATTCCATTGTGCGGAGAAACTTTCCTCCTGAAGGGGTGACGGAGCCTAAAGGAAGTTATGAGGTGGAAGGGAATGTGCTTGTGGATACACACGGAGAGTATTTGAATTCTCCCCGCCGGGTAGCTGAAGAAATGGACGTGCCTTTTGTCGATCTGAATAAACTGACGCATGATCTGGTAGTTGATATGGGCGTAGAAAAATCAAAAAGCCTCTTTATGTGGGTACCTGCGGGGATTTATGATTTTTGTCCGAAAGGGAAAATAGACAATACACATCTGAATATTTATGGCGGAAAGGTAGTGGCTGGCATTGCTATGGAAGCTGTTGCTAAGGTTGTTCCGGCACTGGCACCGTATGTACGGCAGCATGATCCGGAAGTGCATGCTGCCGATTATAAAGATAATAAAATCAGTTTTTGAAGAAATGTATAGAATATAGCTTTGAAAAATAAATTGAAATATATGAAGAAGGGATTTATAGGTTTAGTTTTTCTTTGGGTGACACAGATTTGTTGTGCACAGTTTAATCTGCGTTCCGACCAACCGATCAAGTTGGCTTGTGATAATGCGGAAGAGAAGGTAGTGCAAACCGCATTGAAACTGTTCATGCGTGATTATCAATCGGTATTTTCAGCATCTGCCGCCGTAGATGCCCGGCAAGGAAATATCATAGTAGGTACGGTTGGAAAAAGCCCGTTGCTGAAAGCTGTGAGTGCGGACGTAAGTGCTTTGACAGGCAAGAAACAGGCTTTCCTTTTGCAGGTTCTGCCGGATGGAAAATTGCTGGTAGCAGGTAGTGATTCGCATGGTACGGCTTATGGTATCATAGAATTATCCCGTCTGATAGGTGTATCTCCCTGGGAATGGTGGGCGGATGTAACGCCGGAGAAGAAGATTTCTTTTGTGCTGCCGGCTGAGTATCAGACATTGCAATCTCCTTCCGTGGAATATCGGGGTATATTTATCAATGACGAAGACTGGGGATTGATGCCTTGGAGTAGTCAGACGTATGAACCGTCGGATATAAAAGGACATATCGGTCCGAAGACGAATGCACGTATCTTTGAACTGTTGCTGCGTTTACGTGCCAATACCTATTGGCCTGCGATGCACGAATGTACTTTGCCTTTCTTCCTGACGGAAGGCAACAGGAAAGTTGCGGAAGAATATGGTATTTTTATAGGTTCATCGCATTGTGAACCGATGGTGTGTAGCGCTGCCGGTGAGTGGCGCCGTCGCGGTCAGGGTGATTATGACTATGTGAATAATAGTGCGTCTGTTTATAAATTCTGGGAAGACCGGGTGAAAGAGGTTGCTCAACAAGGTAATATCTATACTTTGGGTATGCGTGGCGTACACGACGGACAGATGCAGGGAGCCAAAACCGTAGCAGAACAGAAAGCGGTATTGGAGCGTGTGCTTAAAGACCAGCGTGGACTCTTGCAGAAGTATGTCAATAAAGATGTTACAGCTATTCCGCAAGCATTTATTCCTTATAAAGAGGTGTTGGATATTTATAATGCCGGCTTACAGGTGCCTGATGATGTAACGTTGATCTGGTGTGATGATAATTACGGGTATATCCGTCACTTCCCGACAGCGGAAGAGCGTGCCCGCAAAGGAGGCAACGGTATTTATTACCATGTATCTTACTGGGGCCGTCCTCACGATTATCTTTGGTTGGGAACTTTCAGCCCTTATCTGCTCCATCAACAAATGAAGCTGGCTTACGACCGTGGCATTCAGAAGATGTGGGTGTTGAATGTGGGTGATATCAAGCCTGCGGAATATCAGATAGAACTTTTCCTAGATATGGCGTGGAACATCGATGAAGTGAACGAAATAGGAGTCACTGCCCATCTGAAATCTTGGTTGGAGCGGGAATTTGGAAGTAATTGTGCCGAGGAACTGTTGCCTGCCATGGAAGCACATTACCAGCTATCCTACATCCGTAAGCCCGAATTTATGGGAAATACGCGTGAAGAAGAGCGCGATCCGAAATACAAGGTGATTAAAGATCTGCCTTGGAGCGAGCAGGCTATTAGTGAGCGTCTGAGATCTTATACCGTCTTGTCCGATGTTGTCGAGAGAATGGGGAGTAACATTCCGACGGATAGGCAGGATGCTTACTTCCAGCTTGTGAAATATCCGGTGCAGGCCGCTGCACAAATGAACCGGAAAATTCTGACGGCCCAACTTGCCCGTCACTCTAAGGCTGACTGGAAACAAAGTGATGCTGCCTTTGACAGCATCGCATCCTTGACGCAGCAGTATAATTCATTGCAGAATGGCAAATGGAACCGTATGATGGATTTCCAACCCCGTAAGTTGCCGGTATTCAAGCGTGTAGAGCATACTGCCGCTACCGAGCCTATGGTGACAGACCGGAAAATGCTCTGCAAATGGAATGCTATGGAATGTACGTATGGAAAACCTGTTCCGTACGAGGGCTTAGGATATGAAAGAAAAGCGGCGGGTATCCGTAAAGGTTCCTCTCTGACCTTCGCTTTTGATGATTATGGAAAAGATTCTGTTGAAGTTGAGATCAGGCTATTGCCAAGTCATCCACTGGATGAGAAACAGCTTCGTTTCGCTATATCTGTAGATGAGGCCGTTCCGCAAACGGTATCTTATGAGACGAAAGGACGCAGCGAAGAATGGAAAGAGAATGTATTGCGCAACCAGGCTATTCGGAAAGTGACTTTACCGATTAATAAACAGGCTTCTCATAAGTTGGTTATTACGGCTTTGGATGAAGGAGTGGTGCTGGATCAGGTGATACTTTATTAAGATCTCACCACAGAGTAACACAGAGTCCCATGGAGTTCATTCATTTGATTTTAAATCAATAGAACTCTGTGGGACTCTGTGTTACTCTGTGGTGAATCAGATTAGTATTTGAAGTTTTCCCCTTTCACATAAATCTTGAAATCCTTGATGCCACCCGGTACTTCGCTTTCCATTCGGGGTAAGCATTGGAAACCTGTCAATGCATGACTGGCGCCCAGATCGATTACAATCGTATGCGGATAAGGACTACCTTTCTCTGTGCTCCAATAGGTGGATTCCTGAAGGTCGAAAGTCTTGTCGGCAGAGCGGTTGACGTGAGCTACGTCTTCGCTGTCGGCATACTTCACAATCCAAGGCTCGCGGGACAGACGGCTACCATCCTTGTCCAAGAAATACATTTCGGCAATACAAGCCAGGTCTTTTCCATCCTGTGAGTTTAATGCTTCAATGCAAACATAGCGTCCGGTAACAGGTTTGTTGAATTTAACTTCCTGCCAGCCGTTACCCGGTTTGAAACTTCCCGTGAATACAGGCTTTTCACCTGACAAGTTCAGGTTCTCGCCTTCATTGCGATGTGTCAAGGGTTTTTGTACAAGCAGCTGGTCAAGGAGCGGTTCACTTAAACCTTCGGACTTAGCTTCTTTAGGACCTACGATATCGAAAACTACGATTTCATTCTCACCTTTCTTCAACCAGCATCCCGGTACATAAAGAGTTTGCTGAGGACCGATCTCCCAGATACGGCCTAGTGCATAACCGTTCACATAAACCAGTCCTTTGCCCCATGTTTCGAAGTTCAGGAAAGTATCGCTCGGTTTCTTCACCTGGAATTTAGCACGGTAAACACCCGGAATACGTTGTCCGAGACGATCTGTCAATGACTCTATCGGCTGGAACTTCATGCCCTGATAGAATTCATAGGTATCTTCAATGTTGAAAACTTCCCAGTTCTTCAGGTCGCAAACGAAAGGATATCCGTTGATGTCCATAGAAAGTTCTACGTTTTTCGTGATTCCTTTGAAGTCTTTGATGGCACGTCCGAAGTTGATACGACCCATGGCCTCTACCAGAATATCAAGTCTGGAACCTTTGACGCAGGCGGGGAGTACCAATTGCTTTTCACCGTTTCTTCTGTCGAGTTTGCCGATGTATTTCCCGTCTACGAATACCTGTGCATAGTCGTGCGCATCGTTCACTGTGAGGGTAGCGGGCGATTTCAATTCAGGCAGGGTAGTGCGGTAGAGGATGCTTCCGAAGCCCTGGTTGTACTCTTCCATGGTGCGGATGTTTTCATCCTTCTTTGCTGCGGGCAGGTTCTCGAACAATGGTGCCATTTCTGTGAATCTGAAAGCAGGGATGCTGATAGGTTTGATCAGTGCAGGTACTTTCGCCTGTTTCTCACCATCCATGTATTTCGCCATGGCTTCTCTCAACGCCCAATACTTAGGAGTTGTCTGACCGGATTCACTGATAGGTGCATCATAATCGTAAGACGTCACATCGGGTGCAAAGCCGGGAGAGTTGGCGCCTGCCCAGTGTCCCCAGTTCGTACCTCCATGTGTCATATACAGGCTGAATGAAATGCCTCTCGATAACATATCGTCGATACCTTTGATCATATCAGCAGCAGGACGGGTTTCGTGGTTGGCACCCCATTTGTCGAACCAACCACTCCAGAATTCAGAACACATCAGCGGGCTGTTGGGACGAAGTTGTTTCAGTTTGGCAAATTGCTGGTCGACGTTGGCACCTGTACCGAAGTTCATGGTCCAGATCAGATCATCGAGTCCGTTCAGGGTGAAGTTAGAGGCCCAGTCGCATTGGAACAGGGCGATGTCATTTCCGAAGTTGGCACGTACGATGTCTCTGATTTGGGATACATAACCCTTATCTTCTCCGTAAGATCCATATTCGTTTTCTACCTGTACCATGATGATGGGACCGCCATTGGCAATCGTCAGGTCTTTCACTTGCTTGGCTACGGCTTCTTCGAACAGAGCTACACGCTCAATGAAGTAAGGATCGGATTCGCGCAGACGTACATCCTTTTTCTTAAGCAGCCACCATGGCAGACCACCCATTTCCCACTCGGCGCAAACATATGGTCCGGGACGGAGGATGACATACATATCATTTTGCTGGCACAGACGGCAGAACTCGGCCAGGTCGTTTTGCTCCGTAAAGTCATATACGCCGGGTTGCGGTTCGTGAGAGTTCCAGAATACATAGAGGCAAACGGTATTCATACCCAGTGCTTTGCACAACTTGATGCGTTGGTCCCAATATGGTTTCGGGATGCGTGGGTAGTGCAGTTCGGCGGCTTTAACCACAAATGGCTTGCCATTTAGCAGGAAAGTTCCTTTGCCGGCTTCAAAACGACCTTGGTCGGCAAAGCTGTCGAAGTTCCATTTGTCACGCCAGGGAATGGTGATTTTATCACCTTCGAAGGAGAATGGAAGCCATACATAACGTGAGTTTTCCAGGTCTTTCTTATTCCAGCGGTCGAACATGGCAATGTACATGTCTTTCTTGCCCATAACTTTCTGCACGTAAGTGCTTTGAGCATAGAATGTCTTGTCGGCATCTGTTCCGGTACAAGGGTTGCCGATTGTTTTCCATTCACCCATAATGGAGTCTGCTACTGCCAGTTCAGCCTGATTGGGATCCCAACCGGTACAGCCGGAAGAGAGCATGTAGTATTTTCCGTTACGCTTGAAGACGGCGGGAGCTTCGCGGCTTTCCTTGACGAAGTTACGGGTATAGCGTCCGCTCGGTCTTTGATAATCGTCAGTCAATTCGCTGATGTACAGCGTTGCATTGTTTTCTGACGAATAAAAGTGGTAGGCACGGCCATCATCGTCTACGAATACGGTTTGGTCGCGGCTCATGGCACCGTTGGGGCGGAAACTGCCCAGATAGGTGAATTCTCCGGTAGGGGAGTCACTGATGGCTACTCCGGCGCATGCCTTGCTGTAGTCGGCACTTTCCACATGTGCCCACATCACGAATTTCTTGGTTTTGGGGTTATAAATCACCTTCGGACGTTCCAGTACCTTGCTGGTGTGCAGGTCGTGACCTTGGTCGTCCTTCACTGCGGGAAGCACGATGCCTTCGAACTTCCAGTTCAGAAGGTCTTTGGATGAATAGCAGCTCACGCCGGTTACATCCGTGCGGTAACACTCCCATGTAGCCCATTCGGGCAGGATGGTTTTACCTTTTTTGTACTCACCGTACCAGTAGTACGTTCCTTCATGGTAGAGGATACCGCCGCCATGTGCATTGATGGGGTTACCGTCGGTGTCGTTCCATACTTCACCCGGCACGATGGCATTGTTGGTGGTTACCTGTTTTTGGGCTTGCGCTGTAGCAGCTCCAAACAAACAGGCAACAACTAATGTCATACTCCAGAAAATGTTTCTCATGATTTGAATGGTTTATTGTTAGTTTACGAATTAATTTCTGTTGCAAAGATAAGAACGACTTATCATTTAATGTTCCACAAATAATTCAATATAGGTAGACAGATGTTTCAATTTTATACGATTTATAATTTATATCTTTGTAGTCAGTAAACGAAATTATAGAAAACATTAACATGAAACACTTACAATGGTTATTGGCAACTGCTTGTATGCTTGCGGTTTGTCTGTCTGTCTCTGCTCAAAGTGGCAAGAAAGTAAAAAGTATCTCGCCTGAAAAATGGGTAAAATCGAAAGTCTGGAGTGAAGGTTTGAAGGCGAAGCCCCATTCTTCTACGAATTTAGCGGAATTCAAAGCGCAGTACGAAGCGAATCCGGAACAATGGAAGGCGGCTTTTCGCTGGTTGGCGTCGCACGACCTGACTACTATCGAGAAGGGAAAACATCCGGTAGAAGGAACATCACTTGTGGTTTCTGTTGAAGATAGCAAGAATGAACCGTTAGAGAAGCGGACATCCGAATCACACCGGAAACATATAGATTTGCAGTATGTGGTGAAAGGAACGGAGCGTTTTGCATTGCTGGATCATGAGTCTTCAAAGGCTAATTGCGAATATAGTGAGAAGAAAGATGTTATTCACTATGATTTTGATCCGGAAAAAACTACCTTTATCGACTCTGTTCCCGGTGAGTTTTTCTTGTTCTTCCCGTCCGACTGGCATATTGCAAAGATAGCTACGGATAAGGAAGATCAGGATATAAGGGTGATCGTGATTAAGTTGGATTATATGTGATGCACGCGCGTACCTATATTATAATAATAGCCTCATCTTATGAAAATAAGTCTATTGATAAAAGTAAGGGTGTAGTCGTAAGATTGCGCCCTTTCTTGTGATTAGGAGGAGAGATACTTTAGCTTTGTCAGGCTCTTGTTTGTCCCATTTTGTTTCTTCCCACTGAAACAAGAGTGCCTTGCCTAAGAAACAAAAGTTTCTTCCCTTTGAAATAAAAGTTTCTTGCCTGAGAAACAAGAGTGCCTTAACTGAGAAACAAAAGTGACTTGCCTATGCCTTTCGAGATGAGTAGGCACCGGGTTTATTTACTCCTTCGGAATGCCGTTGCTTTATCAACCAGAAAGTGGAAGAATCTGGCAGATATACTGTCGCCTGCTACTGTTAATGCTTCCGGGTGGAACTGTACTCCCCAAATAGGCTTTCCATTGATATTTTCAATGGCTTCGGGAATGCTGTCCGTGGTCCATGCCGTAATCCGGAAACCGGGTGCTGCCTGCTTCACCGCCTGGTGATGATGCGTATTTGTGAAAAGCTCCGTTTGCCCCGTAATTTGAGCTATTGCGGAGCCTTGCAGGAGATGAATCGTATGTGTGGGCACACTGCTCGGTTCTTTTTGATTATGTCGTACGGTAGTGTCCGGGTATTGTGTCGGTATGTCCTGATAGAGTGTCCCGCCGAACGCTACATTTATCAATTGCTCACCCCTACAGATACCTAACATCGGTACATTGCGCTGTGCTGCAAGACGAATCAGGGCGATGTCGTAAACATCGCGCAGCGAATCAACCTCCCCCAGTTGCTCGATAGGTTCTTCATTATAATAAGAAGGGTGAATGTCAGCCCCTCCTATTAATATAATTGCATCCAGCCGGCTGACGATATCCGCCAAAACCGTACTGTCCGTTGTGATAGGGATGAGCATCGGAGTACCACCGGCTTGTATCACAGATTCTGTGTAAGTCATTCGGGCAGTCGAATAATCATTGGGGTGGGAGCAGGATATGCCGATCAATGGCCGTTGCCTGTGCGAGGCACCATTGGATTGGCATCCGCTGAACAATAGAAGAATCAACAGCGTGGTGGCGGATAGCAGTGCTTTCATTGTAAGTTTAAAGATTAGTGATTTATGCTGTAAAGTTAAGAAAATCTTTCTGTTAGTAGTGATGTGTTACATAACATAGTTTAGTAACACTATCGATTTATTGCTTTTCTTTTGATAAATTCATAATTTGCGCCTCACAAAAATTAAGGGTATGCGAAGGCATACTGAGTTATTCATTTTAAATCTTATATATCATGAAAGTATATCAGACGAATGAAATTAAGAACATTGCCCTGCTTGGCAATGATGGCTCGGGTAAAACCACTCTCACAGAAGCGCTGCTCTTTGAGAGTGGTATTATAAAACGTCGCGGCAGAATTACTGCCAAGAATACAGTCAGCGATTACTTCCCGGTGGAGCAAGAATATGGCTATTCTGTGTTTTCCACCGTTTTCCATGTGGAGTGGAACGGCAAGAAACTTAATATTATAGACTGTCCGGGAAGTGATGACTTTGTTGGAGCTGCCATGACAGCACTCAATGTTACTGATACTGCAATATTACTTCTGAATGGCCAATATGGTCCTGAAGTGGGTACCCAAAATCATTTCCGATATACAGAAAAGTTAGGTAAACCGGTGATTTTCCTGGTGAATCAGCTTGACCATGAGAAGTGTGATTATGATATGGTACTGGAGCAGTTGAGGTCTGCTTATGGTTCGAAGGTAGTTCCCGTGCAATATCCGTTGGCTACCGGACCGAACTTCAATTCGTTGATTGATGTACTTTTGATGAAAAAATATTCGTGGGGCCCCGAAGGTGGTGCACCCACCATTGAAGATGTTCCTGCAGAGGAATTGGAAAAGGCAACCGAACTGCATAAAGCGCTGGTAGAAGCAGCTGCTGAACACGATGAAAGCCTGATGGAGAAATTCTTTGAACAAGAATCTCTAACGGAAGATGAAATGCGTGAAGGTATCCGTAAGGGACTGGCTTCACGTGGCATGTTCCCTGTATTCTGTGTTTGTGCAGGTAAAGATATGGGTGTGCGTCGTTTGATGGAATTCCTGGGTAATGTGGTTCCGTTTGTAAACGAGATGCCGCCCGTACACAATACTCGTGGCGAGGTTGTGGAACCGAATCCGAATGGACCTACTTCTCTCTATTTCTTCAAGACCGCTGTTGAACCTCATATCGGTGATGTTCAGTACTTCAAGGTTATGAGCGGTAAAGTGCACGAAGGTGAAGACTTTACGAATGCTGACCGTGGTTCAAAAGAACGTATCGCCCAGATTTATGCCTGTGCAGGTGCCAACCGTATTAAGGTAGAAGAAATGGTGGCCGGTGATATCGGTTGTACTGTGAAATTAAAAGATGTGCATACAGGTAATACTCTGAATGGTAAGGGTACTGAAAACCGTTTCAACTTTGTCAAATATCCCAATTCAAAATATTCCCGTGCTATCAAACCCGTGAATGAGGCCGATACAGAAAAGATGATGGCCATATTGAACCGTATGCGCGAGGAAGATCCGACTTGGGTAATAGAGCAATCCAAGGAATTGCGCCAGACTATTGTTCACGGACAGGGTGAATTCCACTTGCGTACGTTGAAATGGCGTTTGGAGAATAATGAAAAGTTGCAAATCAAATATGAGGAACCGAGAATTCCGTATCGTGAAACCATTACGAAGGCGGCTCGTGCAGACTATCGCCATAAGAAACAATCGGGTGGTGCAGGCCAGTTTGGTGAGGTGCATCTGATTGTAGAACCTTATTACGAAGGTATGCCGCTGCCTGATACTTATAAGTTTGGTGCGCAGGAGTTTAAGATGAACGTGAAAGGTACCGAAGAAATCCCATTGGAATGGGGCGGTAAATTGGTATTTATTAATAGTATCGTAGGTGGTTCTATTGACGCGCGTTTCATGCCGGCTATCCTGAAAGGTATCATGTCTCGTATGGAACAAGGTCCGTTGACCGGTTCGTATGCTCGTGATGTACGTGTTATCGTGTATGATGGTAAGATGCACCCGGTAGACTCCAATGAAATTTCCTTCATGTTAGCTGGCCGTAATGCATTTAGTGAAGCATTCAAGAATGCAGGACCGAAGATCCTTGAACCTATCTATGATGTGGAAGTATTTGTTCCGTCGGATAGAATGGGTGATGTGATGGGTGACTTGCAGGGACGCCGTGCCATGATTATGGGTATGAGTAGTGAAGCCGGTTATGAAAAGCTGAGTGCTAAAGTACCTTTGAAGGAAATGGCATCTTACTCCACAGCCTTGAGTTCTTTGACAGGAGGACGTGCTTCATTCATCATGAAATTTGCCAGCTATGAACTTGTTCCAAGTGATGTACAAGATAAGTTGGTTAAGGAGTTCGAAGCTAAGCAAGCTGAAGAATAAAAGACTTCACTTCGTCTGTTTTTATAATTTGTTAAAGCCGTTACTCCCTCAGAACGAGGGGTAATGGCTTTTTTATTAACACTGATTAAGAACATGCGTAAATGTGAACGGGAATGATTAATTTTTTATTAAATTTGCAAACCAAACACACGCTGATTTGTTATAATGCTCGTAATGCAACTTAAAAAACTCTTTTCGGTTAATTTACGAGAACTTGCGGTTAAATCAGGTTAATAGGTTAGGAGTGTTAATTAGGGAGTGTTAATTTTGTGACTATGAAGAAGTCAACAATATGGATATTAGGCATCGTTATGGGGTTATCTTTCCTCAGCCTCTTGTATCTGCAAATCAGCTACATAGAGAAGATGGTAAAGATGCGTAACGAGCAATTTGATGAATCTGTGAAGCGTGGACTGATGGCTGCTTCTAAAGAAGTGGAGTCCGCTGAGGTTGCCCGTTGGTTGCGGGAAGACATCTCTGAGGCAGAAAAGAGAGCGTGGGAATTGACTGAGCAAGGACAGGCATTGGTGCAGACACAACGGTTTACGGTGACGTCGCCGGATGGTTCCAAGTATTCGGCCATGGAACTTCAGACGATCACAAATAAGCCGTCAGAGCTGCCGAGAGCGATGATTTCGCGTAAGCATGGCGCTAAGACGATTCCTAAAACAGCTCGTACACAAATTGATTTAATGAAAGAACGTTATGTGTACCAGCGTGGCTTGTTGGATGAAGTTGCCTTGCAGATGTTATATACGGCAAGTAGTAAGCCGATTGAGGAACGCATCAACTTTAAGAATCTGGATCAGTACTTAAAGTCGGGCTTGGTAGATAACGGCATTGATCTTGGATATCACTTTAAGGTGATTGACCGGGATGGACGGGAAGTATACCGTTGTTCGGACTATGTCGATGAAGGTAGCGAGTATTCTTACTCCCAGCCTTTGTTCCTGAATGATCCACCTGCCCGTATGAGTATCGTAAAGATACATTTTCCGGGCAAAAGAGATTATATTTTCGACTCGATCAACTTTATGATACCGTCGATGATATTCACCTTTGTGTTGCTGATTACGTTTATCTTCACGATTTATATCGTGTTCCGCCAAAAGAAACTGACGGAGATGAAGAATGACTTTATCAACAATATGACGCATGAGTTTAAAACGCCGATATCGACCATTTCGCTGGCGGCGCAGATGTTGAAAGACCCTGCAGTGGGTAAGTCGCCTGCCATGTTCCAGCATATATCGACGGTCATCAATGATGAGACGAAACGGTTGAGGTTCCAGGTGGAGAAGGTACTCCAGATGTCGATGTTCGACAAACAGAAAGCTACCTTAAAAATGAAGGAATTGGATGCCAATGAGTTGATTACCGGTGTTATCAATACATTCACCCTGAAGGTAGAACGTTATAACGGTAATATAGAGTCGGAACTGAACGCAACAGACCCGAATATCTTTGCAGATGAAATGCATCTTACGAATGTGATTTTCAATCTGATGGATAATGCGGTGAAGTATAAGAGACCGGATGCCGATTTGGAATTGAAAGTGAAGACCTGGAATGAACCGGGCAAGCTGATGATTTCTATTCAGGATAACGGAATAGGTATTAAGAAAGAAAATTTGAAAAAGATATTTGAAAAGTTCTACCGCGTGCATACAGGTAATCTGCACGATGTGAAAGGCTTTGGATTGGGATTGTCTTATGTGAAGAAGATTATTACAGACCATAAGGGAACTATCCGGGCAGAGAGTGAACTAAACGTTGGAACTAAATTTATTATTGCATTACCTTTACTTAAAAATTAATGATATGGACGAGAAACTGCGTATTTTATTGTGCGAAGATGATGAAAATCTTGGCATGCTTTTAAGAGAATATTTACAGGCAAAAGGTTATTCTGCGGAGTTATATCCCGACGGTGAAGCTGGATACAAAGCTTTTCTGAAGAATAAATATGACTTGTGTGTGTTTGACGTGATGATGCCGAAGAAAGATGGTTTCACTTTGGCTCAGGAAGTGCGTGCTGCAAATGCCGAAATTCCTATCATCTTCCTGACTGCAAAGACACTGAAGGAAGATATTCTGGAAGGCTTTAAAATCGGTGCGGATGATTACATCACCAAGCCGTTCAGCATGGAAGAGTTGACATTCAGAATTGAAGCAATTCTGAGACGTGTACGTGGAAAGAAGAACAAAGAGAGCAATATCTACAAGATAGGTATGTTCACTTTCGATACACAGAAACAGATTTTGTCAACGCCTGAAAAGCAGACGAAGCTGACAACGAAAGAGTCTGAACTCTTGGGTTTGCTCTGTGCTCATGCTAACGAAATCCTGCAACGTGACTTTGCTCTGAAGACCATCTGGATTGATGATAACTACTTCAATGCACGTAGCATGGATGTGTATATCACGAAGTTGCGTAAGCATCTGAAAGAAGATCCTTCCATTGAAATCATCAACATCCACGGAAAGGGATATAAGTTGATTACACCGGAACCGGAGTCTTGATAGACTCCTTGCATAAAACAAAAAAGGCGGTTGCTACCAAAGCAACCGCCTTTTTTATTCTTTTTCTGACGATTAGTCTGCCAATTTCTTATTGATGATAATGTATGTAATCAATCCCAGTACCATCAAAACTGCTGAAGTACCTAAAATGGTATTGTTGTTTACATTACCGGTAAAGGAACATGCAACCAAGATTACAGCTCCCACCAAGACTAATATCAAGCCCAGATTTTTTAATAAACCTTTCATGTGTGTGTATTTTAATAGATTATTATATTCTTGTCACAAAGAAAAGCATAATTCTTTAACAAGCGAAATTATTTTTGCAAAAAAACCATATTTTAATAAAGAATGAAGAATGACGAATGAAAAACGAAGATTATTAATCACTAAACCCTAATCGCTGATCACTGAATTTCAGTCTTTCGTATTGAAAAATATTTTTCTTAATACTTCCTGGCTTATGCTCAGTTCTTCTACGGTAATGCCGCGCAATGCTTCTTTTAAAGTTTGGTTAGCGATTACCCGTGCGCGTTCTTCCAGTTCTTTTCCATCTTTGGTGAGGTGGATAAGATTGGTGCGGCGGTCTTTTTTATCCGAGATACGGACTACCAGATGTTGACGTTCCATATTATCAATCAGGCGTGTCATACTGGGCTTGTCTTTAAAAGTTGCATTGCACAACTCTTGTTGCGTCACTCCGTCTTTTTCCCACAAAAAGATGAGGACAGTCCATTGTTCCGGAGTAATCTCCAAACCGTTCTGGCGGAAGTTACGGGACAGTTTTCGGTTGATTGCGGCGGAAACTTTACCATTCAGGATGGCAAAAATCAGCCGGATGTCAAAGTTAAATTGCTCGATCATGAAATTATTGTTTAAACAACTTTGCAAAGGTAAGTCACTTCTATGATAAATCCTACCTTCAGGCACAAAAAAACATTAAATGTTTGTAGATCAAAATAAAATCCCTACCTTTGCACCGCAAATTTTTAAACGAATTATTAATTCATTAATTAAACAAGTATGAATCAATACGAAACCGTTTTCATTTTAACTCCCGTTTTGTCTGATGTTCAGATGAAGGAAGCGGTAGAAAAATTCAAAGGCATCCTTACTGCTGAAGGTGCTGAGATCGTAAATGAGGAAAACTGGGGACTGAAAAAACTGGCATATCCTATCCAGAAGAAGTCAACTGGTTTCTATCAGCTGATTGAGTTCAATGCAGACCCTACTGTTATTGACAAGTTAGAGCTTAACTTCCGTCGTGATGAGCGCGTTATCCGTTTCTTGACTTTCAAGCAAGACAAGTACGCTGCTGAATACGCTGCGAAGAGAAGAAGTGTTAAATCAACTAAAAAGGAGGATTAATCATGGCACAAGTTCAATCAGAAATCAGATATTTAACTCCGCCGTCAGTGGACGTTAAGAAGAAAAAATACTGCCGTTTCAAAAAGAGTGGTATTAAGTATATCGACTATAAGGATCCTGAATTCTTGAAGAAATTCTTGAATGAGCAAGGTAAAATCCTTCCGCGTCGCATCACTGGTACTTCTTTGAAGTTCCAACGTCGTGTAGCTCAAGCTGTAAAGAGAGCCCGTCACTTGGCTTTGTTGCCTTATGTAACTGACATGATGAAATAATAGGAGGAGGAAAGTATGGAAATTATATTGAAAGAAGACATTGTAAACTTGGGTTATAAGAACGACATCGTAACTGTTAAGTCCGGTTATGGTCGTAACTACCTCATCCCGACAGGTAAAGCTGTGATTGCTTCTCCTGCTGCAAAGAAAATGTTGGCTGAAGATTTGAAGCAACGTGCTCACAAATTGGAAAAAATCAAGAAGGATGCTGAAGCATTGGCAGCTAAATTGGAAGGCGTATCTTTGAAGATCGCTACTAAAGTTAGCTCAACTGGTACTATCTTCGGTTCTGTTGGTAACATCCAGATTGCAGAAGAATTGGCTAAGTTAGGTCATGAAATTGACCGTAAGATCATCGTTGTAAAAGACGCTGTGAAAGAAGTTGGCCAGTACAAAGCTATCGTTAAGCTGCACAAGGAAGTTTCTGTAGAGATTCCTTTCGAAGTTGTTGCTGAAGAAGCATAATTAAACTTCATATATAAAAGAAGCCCGGTTTCCGAAAAGGAGGCCGGGCTTTTTTATTACTGACTGGTTAGTTCTAATTGTATTCTTTATCAATAAAAGTAATTGTTTCATCAATTAGTTTCATGTAGTGGCTGTATGTGAGATGCGGGTCATCATGTACAAAAGAGATTTGCCGCATGGCAGCAAACCCTTCTGGGAGGAGGATGGTGAATTCCAAGATTTCTCTTAGTGACTTATTCTCATTAGAAATTTTTCTAAATTCTTGCTGACTGACGCATTTCTCTACCGCTGTCTCTTTTGCTTTGGAGAATCCTTCATAAAAAAGATGTGCATTTTTTATTACAGCATAGGCCTGGATGATTTCGACAGCAAGCTCTTTATTTTTAATATTTTGCATGACAGAAGAAGCTCTGAGCATTTCCATAGCATCGGTGACCGGAAGAAAATCTTGTGATTGGAATGGGAAATAGCCGTAGTAATTCAGAGAGTCGGAGGATGCTTCATTCATTTTGTCTTTATATTGAAGCAGGTAGCATGCACCTTCTTTGTTGATTTTTTCGATTTTCATCATCTCTTCTATTGTTTCCCGGTTAATAAGTAATTCACTTTTGACCAACTGCAGGGCCTGTGCCACCTCTTTTTTCTTATTGTGCTCCTGAATCATATCACTTCCCACGAATGTGATTGCAATACCTAGTACGACTGCAATGAAATTGCAGATGAAATCACCTAATCTTCCCTTGATAGCTGATCGCTTAATTTTTTCTATCAGTTTTGTATTCATAATATTAGCATAATATGTAGATTAGCAAAGATAAGGATTTTCAGAACTAATCAAATAGGAAAAGTGATGAATCACTGAAGTATCTTTGGGATGGTACAAATGGGTATAAAAAAAAGTCTGTTCGTGCTTTCGCACGTCAGACTTTCAATTCTCTCAGTGTGTTGTTCTGAATTATTCAGCTACAACTGCTGCGCTATCTACTGCTACAGTATCAGCTGCTGCGGCTGCCTCAGCTGCTGCTGCGGCTGCTTCTTCTACTGCTGCGATTGAATCAGCAATACGGATAGAATCTGCTGCTGCTTTTTCAGCGTCAGCTTGTTTGTTACCACAAGATGCGAAAGATACTGCTACGATAGCTACGGCCATCAAAACTAATTTTTTCATTTTCTTTGCTTTTTAAAAACGTAATACAATCAATTGCTTTATTAAAACGCTGCAAAGGTATGTACTTTTTCAATATGTTGTTCTCCAAATCCCAACTTTTTTTATGTTTTTTTTGGAGGTTAGCCCCTTTTGATTACTTTTTGTATGTTTAATAACATACTAATCTTCTGCAATACTGTTATATAAGTAGCGTTTGATGCTCCTTTTAGGAGTTTTCTCAAACTCGGTAGGATAGAGCTGAATCTGGCTGACTTTCTCGTAACTGGCCACACTGCTATTCAGGTTCTTCAAGTTCTCGTTCATGATGGTTTTGAGGTTTTCCTCTTGGTTCAGTCCAAGGGAATCCAAAGCTTCGTAATCTGCATAAACTAAGGCTACCAGTTTTTTATTGCGTTCGATAACGAGACTTTCCAGTACGAAAGGCAGGTTGTTGAGACGTGCTTCGATTTCTTCGGGGAAGATGTTTTGTCCGCTGGAACTCAGGATCATGGTCTTACTGCGGCCACGAATATAAAGGTTTCCTTTTTCATCCAGTTTACCCAAGTCACCGGTACGTAGCCAGCCGTCTTCGGTGAAGACTTCTTTAGTGGCTTCCGGATTTTTATAATAACCTGTCATTACATTTTCGCCGCGTACCTGGATTTCGCCGATTTCTGCCTCCGGATTTTCTTTGTAGATACGGGCTTCCATGATGTCGAGCACTCGCCCGGAAGAAGTCGGGATGAATTCGTTCCAGGGAGCGTAACTGATTAACGGCGCACACTCCGTCATGCCATAACCGATGGTGAACGGGAACTTGATGCGATGGAAGAATTCTTCCACTTCCGGGTTCATGGCAGCACCGCCGATAATGACTTCTTTGAAACGGCCGCCCAAAGCATCTATCAGTTTCTTCCGGATTTGCCCATAGATTTGTCCGTCGAGCAAAGGAATGCTGAGCGCCCATTTCATAGTCTTTTTATTTATAATAGGTTGAATGACATTCTTATAGATTTTCTCGATAACGAGTGGCACGGTAATAATCAAGCTGGGTTTTACCTCTTCGAAGGCCTTCATCAGAATCTTTGGAGAGGGGACTTTGCCCAAAAGTGTGACGTGAGTACCCACGGCAGTAGCTGTAAGAAAGTCGAAAGCGCAACCGTAGGCGTGAGCCAAGGGTAAGAAGGATAGTACTTTATCTCCCTTTTTCAACAACTCGGTGCGGATACCGAAAGTGACATTTCCTGCGAGATTGTTTCCTGTCAGCATCACGCCCTTACTGAAACCGGTGGTGCCCGAGGTATAGTTCAGCAGCATTACCTTATCATTGGAAAGAGTGGTATACTGCACGTCTTCCCGGTGGAAACCTTTCGGATAAGTTATGTGCATTTCTTCATCCAGGTGTTTGAGGAAACGATTGATTGTTTCACCGTCGCGCTGATGCAGGCAACGGAAATCGGAAAGGGAGAATACGGCACGCAATCCGGCCAGGCGTTCTTCTTCCAGATGTTCCCAGATGGAATCGCTCGTAAAGAGGAAAACAGACTCGGAGTGGTTGACGATATGATGTACATCATTCGGATTAAAATCTTGAAGAATGGGAACAACGATAGCTCCGTAAGTGATGGTAGCCATATAAGCGATGCACCAACGGGCATTGTTCTTACCGATAATAGCAATTTTGTCGCCCCGGCGCAAGCTGCAATGTTTGAATAGCAAGTGCAATTTGGCTATCTCTTGCGCCACTTGTCCATAGGAATAACTCTCGTCTTCACCGTAATCGGTATAGCAAGGAAGGTCCCAGTTTTCACGGAAACTCTGCTCGTAGAGTTTGATAAAGTTCTCTTGTATCATTGCACGAAAATTGATGATTTGTGCAAAAGTAGAAAAAATCTAATAATTATATGTAACTTTGTAGCAGAAATGTGTTTAGAATAGATATGATTGATACCAATATATTTCAAGATAAGACAGCGGTTTACTATACATTAGGTTGTAAGTTGAACTTCTCGGAAACCTCTACTATCGGTAAGATTTTGCGGGATGCAGGTGTGCGTACGGCACGTAAAGGCGAGAAAGCGGACATCTGTGTGGTGAACACTTGCTCGGTGACGGAAGTGGCGGATAAGAAATGCCGCCAGGCTATCCATCGTCTGGTGAAGCAACATCCGGGGGCTTTCGTGGTTGTGACCGGATGTTATGCCCAGTTGAAACCCGAAACCGTTGCAAAGATTGAGGGTGTGGATGTGGTGCTTGGTGCCGAACAGAAAAAAGATTTGCTTCAATATCTCGGCAACCTGCAAAAGAATGAGTCGGGAGAAGCTTATGCTTCGGCGCTGAAAGATATCCATTCGTTTGCACCGTCGTGCTCACGTGGCGACCGTACCCGTTATTTCCTGAAGGTACAGGATGGTTGCGATTATTTCTGCTCTTACTGTACCATTCCTTTCGCCCGCGGGCGGAGTCGCAATGGGACAATTGCATCCATGGTGGAACAAGCCCGCCAGGCTGCGGCCGAGGGAGGAAAAGAAATTGTGCTGACGGGTGTCAATATCGGGGATTTCGGTAAAACTACCGGAGAAACTTTCTTCGATCTGGTGAAGGCGCTGGATGAAGTGGAAGGCATTGAGCGCTACCGAATTTCCTCCATAGAGCCCAATTTGCTGACTGACGAGATCATAGAATTCGTTTCTCATTCCCGCAGTTTCATGCCTCATTTCCATATTCCGTTGCAGTCCGGTAGTGACGAAGTGCTGAAGCTGATGCGCCGGCGATATGATACGGAACTTTTCGCTTCCAAAGTGCGGAAAGTGAAAGAAGTGATGCCCGACGCTTTTATCGGCGTGGATGTGATTGTGGGCACACGTGGTGAAACGGATGAATACTTTGAGCAGGCCTACGAATTTATCAAAAGCCTGGATGTGACCCAGCTTCATGTGTTTAGCTACTCCGAACGTCCGGGGACGCAGGCATTAAAGATAGACCATGTGGTAACTCCCGAGGAAAAACACCGTCGGAGTCAGCGTCTGTTGGAACTTTCGGACGAAAAGACGCATGCATTCTATGCCCGTCATATCGGACAAACCCTGCCTGTGTTGTTGGAACGTTCCAAGCCGGGAACTCCTATGCATGGCTTCACTGCTAACTATATCCGCGTGGAGGTTCCCCACAATGATACATTGGATAATCAGGTGGTGCCTGTTCGTTTGGGCGATTTTAATGAAGACGGAACGGCGTTGCAGGGAATGGTGCTATTATAATAAGGTATAAGAAAAGTATGAAATCGAAACTTGTCTACTGGCTGACTTACGCTGGCATGTGGCTTCTGGCTCTGCTTCCTTTCCGGGCACTTTATATATTGTCCGATGGAGTTTGTTTTTTGATGCGTCATGTGGTGCATTATCGTCGTAAGGTAGTTCGTAAGAATCTGAAGAATTCTTTTCCTGAAAAATCCGAGGCTGAACTGCGCGAGATTGAGCGTGAGTTTTATCGCTATATCTGCGACTATATGCTGGAAGAAATAAAGATGATGCGTATGTCGTTCGAAGACCTTTCCCGTCGTATGGAGTATGGTAATACTGAAGAATATCTTGCCATGCTCGAAAAACATGGAGGCATCGTTGTACTCATTCCCCATTATGCCAATTTTGAGTGGCTGACGGCGATGGGAGCCTTCATGAAGCCGGAAGACGTACCGTTGCAAGTGTATAAACCTTTGCGAAACAAGTATATGGATGAAATGTTTAAGATCATCCGTGCCCGTCATGGTGGCTATAATGTACCGAAACATTCCACTGCCCGCGAAGTAATCCGGTTGCGCCGTGAAGGGAAGCATGTAGTGATCGGACTGATTACCGATCAGTCTCCCAATCGCAATGAAGCCCATCACTGGACAACTTTCCTGAATCAGGATACCGTATTTATGGATGGTGGTGAACGTATTGCCAGAATGATGAATTATCCTGTTTTTTATTGTGAATTGGAAAAACGGGGTAGAGGATATTGCAAAGCATACTTTGATCTGTTGACTGAAACCCCGAAGCAAACTGCCGAGGGAGAAATAACCGAACTATTTGTGCGTCGCTTGGAGCAGACCATTCGCCGTGCTCCTGCTTATTGGTTCTGGTCGCATAAACGGTGGAAACTCACACGGGAAGATTTGAAGAAACAGCATGAATAAGATAGCAGTTGTCATATTAAACTGGAACGGGTGCGATATGCTCCGCTCGTTTCTTCCTTCCGTAGTACGCTTTTCTGAAGCGGACGGTGCGGTAGTGTATGTTGCCGATAATGGTTCTACGGATGCATCTGTTGATATGCTTTGTCGTGAATTCCTTACCGTCCGATTGATTCTGTTGGAAGAAAATCAAGGTTTCGCTGATGGTTATAATATGGCATTGCAAGAGGTCGATGCCGAGTATGTAGTACTTCTCAATTCAGATGTGGAGGTGACGGAACATTGGCTTCAGCCACTGGTTGACTATATGGATGCTCATCCTGAAGCGGCGGCTTGCCAACCGAAGATACGCAGTTGGAGGCAGAAGGAGATGTTTGAGTATGCCGGTGCGGCGGGTGGTTTTCTTGATCGTTACGGCTATCCGTTCTGTCGTGGTCGGATTATGGGTGTGGTAGAAGAGGATAGGGGACAATATGACACTATCATTCCCGTCTTTTGGGCTACAGGTGCAGCTTTGTTTATCCGCCTGAAAGATTATCGTGAAGCCGGTGGATTGGATGGACGTTTCTTTGCCCACATGGAAGAGATTGATCTTTGCTGGCGGCTTCGTGCACGTGGTCGGCAGATTGCCTGTGTGCCGCAAAGTGTGGTTTACCATGTAGGCGGTGCTACGCTGAAGAAAGAGAATCCCCGAAAGACTTTCCTCAATTTTCGTAATAATCTTGTCATGCTTTACAAGAACCTGCCATCCAAGGATTTTGCTTCTGTGATGCGTACCCGTGCAGTTCTTGACTATATAGCTGCATTGAGTTTTATACTTAAACTACAGTTCCCCAATGCATTGGCAGTTCTTCGCGCACGGCGTGAATATCGTTTGTTACGTTCTTCTTTTACTCCTGCACGTGAAGAGAACCTGAAAAAAACTTCCCTTTCCGTGATACCGGAATGGACAAAAAGCAGTATCTTGGCACAGTATTATTTACGTGGAAAGAAATTTTTCTCGCAATTATAGCTTTTTCTTTTTACCGATTGTTTATTATTTAAACGTATTGCCTTATGACAAAATTAGTTAGAAAGATTGGACTGGTGGCGCACGACGCCATGAAGAAAGACCTCATAGAGTGGGTTCTCTGGAACTCAGAATTGCTCATGGGGCACAAGTTTTACTGTACAGGTACTACGGGAACTCTTATTCTTGAGGCTCTTAAGGAAAAGCATCCCGATGTTGAGTGGGATTTTACCATTTTGAAATCCGGTCCTTTGGGTGGTGACCAGCAAATGGGATCTCGCATTGTGGATGGCGAGATTGATTATCTTTTCTTCTTCACTGATCCTATGACGTTGCAGCCGCATGATACGGATGTGAAAGCGCTGACTCGTCTTGCCGGTGTTGAGAATATCGTTTTTTGCTGTAACCGTAGTACGGCAGACCATATTATTTCAAGCCCGCTATTCGTTGATCCGACGTATGAACGCACTATTCCAGATTACACCGGCTACACCAAACGATTTGAAAATAAACCGGTGGTTGCCGAGGCAGTGGAGTCTGCAAAAAAACGGAAGAAAAAGAGAGGATAAAGGAGACGGTTGGTTCTCCGGTGAAAATTAAAGGGGGAAGGTTTTCGGATAGAATACCTTCCCCTGCTTTTTTAAAGCAAAGAACTCTATAATATATATCCTAAAGAGAAAGTGAAACTTCTGTTTTTGTATGTATAGTCGTTAGCTTTAGATACGTTCATTAAACTCCAATCAGCTCCAAATGAGAGTTGAAAATGCTTTGCATATTCTACACCAACATTGAATCCGCATCCCCAATCGAATCTTTTATACCCATATTTATCACTAAAAATGTCACTTTCAGTGTGAAACTTTTTTCCGTTTCTATAAGATTTTTCCTTGCCCCACAGTGCTACTCCTGCATATGGACCTACATTGGCGAAAAGTGAAACCGATTTACTGCATTCTATTTTATATCCTATATGGACAGGAACAACTAAATAGTTGAGATTCTCTGTGTAATGTCTTTCGTCGCCGTTCACTGGTGTTGCATAGAACATTTTATAACCTTTTGCAGACAGATGTAATCCGAATTCGGTGTAAAAACCTTTTATTACGGATGGTATTCCCAGTTCTCCTTTGGCTCCCAAGAGAAGTCCTGCTTGGCATTGGGGTTCTATGTCTCCCATAGGTTTACTTAAGTTGACACCGCCGGTGAAGCCGTATCTAAAATTTTGTGCGTATGAGAATGTGGATACCATACACAGCAGATAAATTATAGTGAATATTTTTTTCATTATAGGTAAATATTTACATTAATCTTGTTATTACTGATTTTATTTTTATACTATGATATCAAGGGATTTAGTGGTGTTGTAGAGAAAAAGAACTTTGGAAGGAAGACTTTCTTCTCTTCAAGTTTTATAAAATATATCCTAAAGAAATAGTGAAACTTCTGTTTCTGTATTTATAGCTACTTTTTTTGCATATATCCTTTAATCCCCAATCAGCTCCTAATGTGAGTTGGAAATGTTTTGCATATTCTACACCAATATTGAATCCGCAACCGTAATCGAACCTTTTGTACCCATATTCACCACTAAAAATATCACTGGCTGAGTGATACTTCTTTTCATCTCTATAAAATTTTTGTTTACCCCACATTCCTACTCCGAAATATGGTCCTGCATTGACGAGAAATGAAATTGATTCGCTACATTTTATTTTATATCCTATATGAATAGGGATATTTAGGTAGTTGATATCAGTTGTAGATTGCAGATACTCGTTTTCAAACCCTATAACTAAGCCACTTTTATGTGCTTTAGTGGATAGTTGTAATCCAAATTCTGTATAAAGGCCTTTAATGGCAGGTATTTCTAACTCTCCTTTGACGCCTAAAAGAAGCCCTGCTCTAACTCCGTCAGGTTCTACATCTCCGGTAGGTTTACTTAAATTGACACCGCCGGTAAAGCCGTATCTAAGATTTTGCGCGTATGATAATGAAGATATCATACTTAACAGGCACATAGTAATGAATAGTTTTTTCATCGTAAATAAAGTTTTTGTTTCCATCTTAAACTTGTTTTATTGGTAAAGTTTCTATTTAATTTTCTTTGCTTGTTATTGTTCAGTGATAACATTAAAACATCATGGTTTTTACGGAGTAAGCTCCGTAAAAACCATACTATTGAGTATTTGAGAATATCTTTTTATATTCTAATCTATCTCTTTAAGTAAGTTCTGTTTATGGTATATAAACAGTGAAATCTACATTGCCAACCTGACCTTCACAACATCCGGTGGTGAAATTTCTGAATGCGCATTTTACATTTTTTCCGCTATATTGTCTTGCATTTATTGCAACTGGTCTTTTTTTTGCACTGCTATCGCCATTGTTTTCAACGGAAATGTGAGCATGGCCTCCTTCTACCCATAGATCTGCTTCATAATTTGTAGGGTGTCTTCTACTCCACAATTTTTTCTTTTTTTGTGAAGCAACTCTTATCATGAAAATATTGCCAGATTCGTCTATACCAAGAGTGATGTCACTTCTGTATTTTCCTTTTTTGATTGTCACTCCAAGTACATCTCCTGCAAGTGCTTGCCATTGAGGATCGTATGGAAACCCTCCTGCACGTGTGTTCACATTTGTTGCAGTATATTTGTAGTTTGGCACATTGTTATTCGGTGCAATAACTTCATTACCTATAATCAGATAGCCTTGATTACTACCCAGAAGTTCGAGTTCAGCATCTGTAAAGGGAAGATACGGAGATAAATCATACGTATTTTCTGTATTAAAGAGGTATGTATCCTCGTATTTATCTTTGAATTCTTTGTATGCCTCAAGAAAAGCATTGTCATCTTCGATATCGAAGATTTTGTCGAGTTCGTCATCTGCTTCTTTTAAAGAAGAGTATGCACCTCTAAATCCTAAGTCGTTGAAGAAAGCTTCCTTCTTTTCCAGACTCATTCCTTGCAGTTTGTTCAAAGTCTCTTGGTAGACATTGTAATCTTTAAATTTCAAAACTGCTTGGTTCTCTACGTTACCAGATCTTGTTGTGTTACCATTGTCGGCAAAGTCGTTTAAGTTTACCACTTCCAGATCTTTGGAATTCTTTGTGTTCTCTAATGTTTCATCGTTGGAACACGAAATGCATAATAGTAGTAATGCAATAGAAATAATACTTTTAATTTTCATTTTTAGTTATTTAATCGGTTAATGTATATAAATAATATTCTGTTCTTTAGTAGATGCCTATTAATTAAATAGCATTGATAATTTATATTTCTTCAAGTGTGATTTCTCCCGTTACGTCTATGGTGGGTGAGGTTATTTTTATTGTGTAGAAATCAGCTTCTGGAGCAGGAACATTTACTGTCTTTCCTTCATGAATGGAGGCTTTTGATTCGAAAGCAACAGTTACTCCATTTTTATCAATCACAGTAATGTCTGCTTCATCTAAAAACGATTGGAAAGTAATAATTAAGTTACTGTCTATTTCATCGGCGGTCAGGTCAAAAAATAAGGGGCTGCGAGTGGTTACTTTTATATTTGAATGAATAATTCGGGTCTTTACTTTGTGCTGATGCCTTTTGTATGGCATTGCATTCATTGGCATAATGAATAATACCGATAATAGAATAAATAATACTTTTGTTTTCATTTCTATATTTAATTAATTGTTTACGGTTGCAAAGTTAGGGCAAACAATTAGGATGAATGCATTTTTGTAATCACACTATAGAAATGTAATGTGTTGGTAAATAGGTGGATAGCGAAAGAGGCAATCACATCTTGCTTTCTTCTTCAATCATTCTCTCTTTTATTCTATATTTTTTCTGACTGAGAGGATGCGTGTCGCTATAACCAAAGCAAATAGCGATGGATTGTGAATCAAGAGAGGTTTCCTGCAAACAGAGGTATAATAAATCACTTTCTGTCAATTTGGAATATTTTTTTTGAAGGAAAGATATGTAATCATGGTATATTTCAAATATGGTCTTTTTTAATTGATCTTGCTCAGCTGTGGTCAACACTTTCATTGCTTTTTTATTCGAAACAGTTTGTTTCGAAAGAGTAATCACTCTTTTATAAATATTGCTTTGCTCCAATAACCAGTTAAGTAGTCGTTGTTTTTCTTTCTTTAAGTTAGCTATACTTTGTTCTCTTTCTTCTATTTGCCTTTTAATATTTTCTTGTTCTTTCTTTAAGTTACTCTGCTCTTGGTGTAATAAGTCAATTATTAATTGATTATTTTCAATTGTACCTTGTAAAGAAGATAATTTATTCAGTGTTTGTTCTAATGATTGTTTGTATTGAAGTTGGACACGTTTCTTTCGGTTTATATAGTTTTGATAGCCAAGTATGATTAGAAAGCAAATCGAAACAAAGCCTGCAATGGTACAATATATGATGCGTTTTCCTTTTAATTGTTCCTCTCTTACCCTCATTTTAGTATTGTATTCATAAATCAGTTGTTGTATTTCGGTTGACTGTTCCATGCAATATAGAGAATCTATGATGGCGGCATGTTCTTCTAAATAAATATTTGCTGTTTTATAATCTCCGTTTTCTTTTTCAAGATCATATAAATTCTTTAAAGTAGTAGACTTACCTTCAATCGATAGCTCTTCTAAGCTTTTATTCATATAATAGCGCGCTGAGTCTTTATTTCCTCCTGTCTTCAAAATTAAATATCCTAGATTACTATAATAATTTCCATGGTTCTCCTTTTGAGGCAGTCTTTTAAGGGCATTTTGTGCATAATATAAGGCGGAATCAAGCTCATCAAAACTATCAAATTCCAGACTTAAATTGTGCTTAGACATTGCAATCTGTAGAGAATCTCCCGAAGCGATAGCATAATGTAGTGCTTTACGCTGGAACATGAGTGTGGAGTCTTTTTCATCTATTAAGCAATAATATGTACTGATACTGTTGAGGGCTATTGATTTATCCAGGTCTGTGATAGAACATTGATACATAGCTTCGTATATTTCTATGGATTCGTCATAATACCCGGCGTCAAAGTAGAGATTCCCTAACGAACTGAGGAACAAACTTTTGGTTTTAAGTTCTTTTGGAAAGTTTTGTATGATGGTCAATCCTTTTTGAAGATATGAAATGGCTTCTTTTTCCTCTTCCATTTCCACCGCCAGCCTTCCTTTATAAAGCAGTGCTATTGCTTTTTCTTTTTCATCATCGTCATAATACTCTAATGCCACGTTCAGCAGCGAGTCGCAAGGCAGCAAAGATTGTTTGCATTTATCCGTGGCACGTGCAAGAAGCAGTGCATAGCGTGCGCATTCTTTGTCTGAAAAATCTTCTATTTCTTTCGGCTGAATGTTCAATAATTGGAGTACGCTGTCAGGATATTCATCCATTAGTGAATCTGTTTTTAAGAATAAGGCTTCTGTCTCATTGTTGTGTGAACAGGAAAAGAGTAGCAATGATAAGCTAAGCAATGCTGATGTTATTTTCATTTTAGTTATAGCTTGTTTGTTTTGTCGACGGCAAAGGTATAAATAATTATTTGTAAAACGACTGTTGAAATCGTTTTTAAATATTCATTCGTTTCGCTTTTCTTTCTGTATTTCCCATCGGCAGGGCGATACAGGCTAAGACACTTTTTTTAAGAGGATAAGGTTTAAGGATAGAATAGGATAATCTTAACGGTGCAGCTATTGAAGTGTCATTTATAAGCTGTTTTAGCTATCTACATGCCACAACAGAACGCTTGGAAACAATCAGAAAGATGGGAAGAAAGCCGTATGAAAAACATGCTTTGCTTTATTGTTTTTTTTCTTTTGCCTGTAGCTAAACTTCGTCCCGCAGTTGTGGGCTCTACGTTTTCCAGTTGAGGGCTGTGCAGCCTGCAATTGCGGGATGGACAGCCCACAACTGCGGGACGAAGTTTAGCTGCGGGCATAATGACATTAACCTGAATGCTTTTTGGGAAAAAGTAAGGAGCATATCAAGTTTTATATCTATCATTTGACTTTCTACATAATGAGAGTATGGGGCTTATCATCCCTTAATTCCTAACGAAATGCTAACTTTATTCACTTGTGCGACGAATAAAAGAGATATTTGCATCAATTCGGATAAAGGTTGCATAACGTATATTAAGCGCTTGTGAATTAGTGAATTACAAGATTAAAAGCACGCTTTTTGAGCCGTTTTACGGTGTAGAATAAAACTTTCCTACACCTTCCTACACCACTTCCTACACTACCTATTTATCTGATAATCAGATAAACATAATAGCCGGTGTAGGATGTAGACAATATTGATGAAAACTCAACTGTGTGAGATTTCCTTTTATTGCTTACTGAGTTCACTTTAATAAAAAAAACAGTGGGAGTGGGTTAAGCTCTTTCACATTGCACTTCCACTCCTGCCGCATCTAAGTCTGCACCCATGGGTGGATTACGTTTAGCGAGTTTTAGCTCAATAGCTTTAACGGTGGGGAAAGTACGGAACAGGCGTTTTATGATACGTCCGCAAACATGCTCCAGCAATTTAGAAGGTATCTCCATCTCAGCCTTCACATTTTCGTATACATCGGCATAACTGACGGTATGTGTCACGTCGTCAGTCTCGGCTGCACGTGCAATATCGACTTTCAATTTCAGATTAATGACAAACTCATTACCTACTTCCCGCTCTTGCTGACCTACACCGTGGTAGGCAAAGAAACGGACGTTATCAAGGAATATATAACTGTTCATATCAAATAGAATATTCGGTGAATGACAAAAATAAGAATTACCTCCCAGTAAACAAAGAAAACAGGTGTATTCTTCCATAAACAAGCGTTTGATTTGGAAAATGAGTTACGTAGTCAGCCCCATACCCTTCAGGGGATTGGGGATAAGGCGATGGTATTTTAAAAAAAAGGCACCTACTATGGGTGCCTTTTTCTATTATAAAGATTGAGAGTATTATCCTTTTCGTCCGGTCTGTTCTATCAGTCCTTTGATCTTCTCGTTCAGACTTTCCGCTTTCATCAGTTGTTCCAGCGTCAGGTGCATACGGTAGCGCCAGTAATGTCTGGGGTTAGCAGGCACGTTGATGCGCTCTTCCTGTACATTGGGGTTGCGCCATTTTCCGTCCATAGCCATCCAGTCCTGCAAGGAGAGGATGCACAGGATGGAGTTGCTGTAAAGATGGTTGCGTACCACTTGTTCACAAAGTTCCGGAGTGGCAACGGCAGGTGCAGCGCCGTAATGTCCCAGCATGGTGTTGTAGTACCGTTGCGTTTGCTGGAAATCTTCTTCCCACCAGCCGCGCAGCGTAGACATATCATGCGTAGAGATGGTGCAAACCGAGCGGTACGGATACCAGTCCGGATGTCCGAATTCCTGTGAAGGATCTTTCGGCATGCGTTGTATCTCCAGGCTAAGGATGCGCAGGTCGTTCATCACCCAAGCTACACAATCGGGGATCATGCCGAGGTCTTCACCACATACCAGCATACGGGTGGATTGCGTCAGTTGCGGCAACTTCTTCATGGCTTGTTCGCGCCAGAACTCGTTGTGGCGATGATAGTAATACTGATCGTACAAACGATTGAATGCTGCCTTCTCCCAATCATTCAGAGCACGGTAGATGTAATCGTGTTGTACGCCGATGCGCGGATGGAATTTGTGCGGGTCTTCACGGTCGGGCACAAACAGTACGTCACTGATTAATGCGTACAGTCCGTCGCGTATCCAGATGCTGTCTTCGTCCGTCTTTCCGGCAAAGTAAGCCTCTACTTTGCGCTGTGTGTCGAACTCGGGACGCATGCGATATATTTCCCATGTTTCCGTAGGCTCTATGAAGGTCTGCTTTACATAATCAGTATGCGGACCGAACATTTGTCCGAGGAAGTATTCATGGATATAGGGTTTCGTGAAGAAATCTTCGCGGAATGCCATTCCGTAGCCTTCTATTTCTTCGCGCGTCATCGGCAGGGCGGGAACAAACTGGCCCAGCAGTCCGTGTACGGCATGCATCGGGATTTCCCAGATGCGGAAGAAGCCCAGGATGTGGTCGATACGGTAGGCATCGAAGTATTCCGACATCTTGCGGAAACGCTTCATCCACCAGGAATAACCGTCTTTCTCCATTACGTCCCAGTTGTAAGTAGGGAAGCCCCAGTTCTGACCGTTCACGGAGAAGTCATCGGGTGGTGCGCCCGCTTGTCCGTTCAGGTTGAAGTAGTAGGGTTCTGTCCACGCTTCAACGCTGTTGCGGCTGATACCGATAGGAATGTCACCTTTCAGTACTACACCATTGGCTCGTGCGTGTTCCGTTGCAGCCAGCAGTTGCAGGTGCAGGTGGAACTGGATGAAGAAGTAGATGGCGATATGCGGATAGTCGGCAGATTCCGGCTGACATAACTTTTCTATTTCTTCTGCTTTATATTCAGTGAATTTCGGCCATTCGCGGAAGTTGGGTGTCTTGTAGGCATCGCGCAGATAGCTGAACACGGCGTATGGCTGTAACCATTCTTTGTTGTTTTCGAAGAACTTCCGGAAGGCATCGGATGCCAGAACTTGTTCGCCTTCCTGTTTGTATATCAGGCGGAAGAACTCCCATTTTGTCTGATTTACTGCTTCATAGTCTACGGTAGGCAAAGCATTCAGCTCTTTCTGCCGTTTATTGAATTCTGCCATTACCTTTTTGTCCTTCAACGTACCCATCTGTTTCAGATCGGCATACATGGGGTGGAACGCATAAATGGATATGCTGTTGTACGGATAAGAATCCGTCCATGTATGTGTCATGGTGGTGTCGTTGATAGGCAATATTTGTACGGCTTTCTGGCGGGTAAGTACAGCCCAGTCTATCATCTGTTTCAGGTCGCCAAAGTCACCTACGCCGAAGCTCTTTTCGGAGCGCAGCGAGAAGATGGGCACGGCTACTCCGGCCCCTTTCCAGTCGGGTAGGGCGAAGTAAACGTAACGGTCACCGATCACCAGTGTTTCGTTAGCGCCTATCTGCGGATCGGCCATGTAGCGGTTGGGGTTGTTTTCCCATGCCACGGCACGACGCTCTTTCTTATTATAAAGGATGAATTTATACTCCAGCGGGAAGCTGATTTTCGAGGCGTCTACTTCAACCTGCCATTCCGGGAAGTTGGCGTCGCTCATCAGAACGGCTTTATCCGCATCCCAATCTCCCAGAACTTTCTGGTTGCCGCAAATGCCCAGACAGTGATCATTGTCGATACATGGAGCATACGCCTTGATCAATAATCCTTTCTTGTGGCTCTTTGGAGCGGCGTTACGTTCGGGATGTGCAAGCAGGGACTCCGTGAAAGCAGACGTGTAGAAGTATTGCTGTTCGGGCAGATTCTTCCAGCAGTCTTGCAGGCGGTAGACTTTCTTCTTGTCAGCCGATACATAGAGCGTGCGGGGAAGGCTGTTCCACTCCGTACGTGTATCTTTGCCGTCGCGATAAATGTGATAACTGTATTGTACGATGCCGTTTTCAGGCGCTTGAATGTCCGCATCTAAAGTCCAGTGAATGCCATCCACTGTTTGTAAAGGTATGGCTTTACCGGGCTGATTGTTGCCCAGTTCAAGAATAGATCCTAAGACTCTAACCTCTTCACCCCAACTTGTGCGGTACTCGATATGAAAAGATAGTATCATATAATATTAGATTTAGTAATAGCTGCATTGATTATGCAAGTATAGACATTATTCCGCATAATCAAGCAGCTACCGCTATCTAAGTTTTTTAAATTCCTATGCAAACGTTTGTGCTTGCATTTCGCAGATCTGTTTTTATCCGCAACGTGAAGCTCCGCAAGTGGTACAAATGAGGCAACCTTCCTGATATACAAGTGTTTCGTTGCCGCAGTTCGGACATTTCTTGCCTTTGGCTTCTGTGCCGTCCGTTATGTATTTCTTCAATGCGCGTTCCACACCGTTCTTCCAAGTATTGATGCTTTCGCTGTCCAGTTGCAGAGAGCCGACCAGCTTGATAACCTGTTCGATAGGCATACGATAACGCAATACTCCGGAGATCAGTTTGGCGTAGTTCCAATATTCCTTGTTGAACTTTTCGGACAGACCTTCAATGGTGACTTTATATCCGCGTTTGTTCTGGAACTGGAAGTCGTAACGCTTGCTGCCGTCCTTGTCCACCTTCTTAATAATGTGTCCGGAAGTAACGTTCTTCGGCAGAATAATGCCTTCATCGTCATCCTGAAGACCGGTGAAGATTTCGTAAGGATGTCCGTCCAGCAAACCGACGAATGCCACCCACTTTTCTTTATTATTCTGGAAACGTACGATGTCGGCATCCAGAACTGTCGGGCGGGTTTCTACTACCGTAGGCGGTTTGCAAGGAGGCATTTCTTCTTTCTTATCGCTCTTGGCAGAAATGAGTACGCCCGAACGTGAGCCGTCACGATAAACCGTACAACCTTTACAACCGGATTTCCATGCCTCTACATACAGGCGGTTTACCAGGTCTTCATCCACATCGTTCGGCAGGTTGATGGTCACGCTGATGGAGTGGTCTACCCATTTCTGGATACGTCCCTGCATCTTGACTTTCATCAGCCAGTCTACGTCGTTTGAGGTTGCTTTATAATAAGGTGATTGCTCAACCAATACGTCGATCTCTTCTTGTGTGTAACGTTTGGAAGGATTGTGTCCTTGCGCTTCCATCCATGTAACAAACTTGGGGTGGAAGACAATATATTCTTCAAAAGCATCTCCGGTTTCATCCACGAAGTCTACGTGTACATTAGTGTCGTTCGGATTTACTTTACGGCGACGTTTGTATACGGGCAAGAATACAGGCTCGATACCTGAGGTAGTCTGAGTCATCAGACTGGTGGTTCCCGTCGGTGCAATGGTAAGGCAGGCAATATTGCGGCGGCCGTATTTCTTCATATCCTCATACAACTGGGGATCTGCTTCGCGCAAACGATTGATGAACGGATTATTCTTTTCACGTTCGGTATCGTAAATTTCGAATGCACCACGTTCTTTTGCCATTTCCACTGATGAACGGTAAGCACTCAGGGCAACGGTCTTGTGCACTTTTTCAGAGAATTCGGTAGCTTCTTCCGTACCGTAACGCAATCCCAATGCAGCAAGCATATCACCTTCGGCAGTAATACCTACACCGGTACGGCGTCCTTGTCCACTCTTCTTATAAATCTTGTCCCACAATATACGTTCTGTATGTTTCACATCTTCGCTTTCGGGGTCAGCATCAATCTTTTCCATGATGCGTTCTATCTTCTCCAATTCCAGATCGATGATATCGTCCATAATGCGTTGAGCCAACGCTATATGTTTCTGGAACAATTCAAAGTCAAAGTATGCATCCGGTTTGAAGGGGTTTACCACATAAGAATAAAGATTGATAGCCAACAAACGGCAGGAGTCATACGGGCACAAGGGAATTTCACCACATGGATTGGTGGAAACAGTGCGATATCCCAGGTCTGCATAACAATCGGGTACGGATTCTTTTAATATGGTATCCCAGAACAATACACCCGGTTCTGCCGATTTCCATGCATTGTGAACGATCTTCTTCCACAAATTGGTTGCATTGATTTCCTTCTGCACAGTTGGTTCAGCGGCATTGACAGGATATTGTTGAATATATGGAGTACCTGTGATGGCAGCGGTCATAAATGCATCGTCCAGTTTCACAGATACATTGGCACCTGTTACTTTGCCTTCCGTCATTTTAGCATCGATGAACGCTTCTGAATCGGGATGTTTGATAGATACACTTAGCATCAGTGCGCCACGCCGTCCGTCCTGAGCAACTTCACGTGTAGAATTGGAGTAACGCTCCATAAATGGCACCAGGCCGGTGGAGGTTAAAGCCGAATTTTTCACCGGAGAACCTTTCGGGCGGATGTGCGACAAATCGTGTCCTACACCACCACGGCGCTTCATGAGTTGTACTTGTTCTTCGTCTATTTTGAAGATGGCACCATAAGAATCCGCCTCTCCATCTACTCCGATCACGAAGCAGTTAGACAAAGAAGCTACCTGATAGTTGTTACCAATTCCGGTCATCGGACTTCCCTGCGGAACGATGTACTTGAAGTGGTCGAGCAGATCGAATAGTTCCTCTGCACTTAATGGATTAGAGTATTTAGCCTCGATACGGGCTACTTCATTGGCTATTCTCCAATGCATGTCTTTCGGAGATTTCTCGTAAATATTTCCGAAAGAGTCTTTTACTGCGTACTTGTTTACCCAAACACGCGCAGCTAACTCGTCGCCCTGAAAATATCGTAAAGATTCTTCATAAGCTTCCTCGTAAGAATAAGTTTGTTTTTCCACGATTCTTTTTTCCTTAGATTTATTTTTTAATAAGTAAGAGTGTAGAAGTGATACCTATCATTAACAAATGCGATTGCAAAGCTAAGAATGTTTTTTGTTATAGCAAAATAAAAACAGAATAAATTATGAACAGGCTATGAGATTCCCATTTTTGAATAATAGATTGCTGATTTATAAAATATTAGCACTGTTGTGTGAACAAAAAGTTTCCAAAAAAGAAAATTGTTTCTAGACTTTGATTAAACAGGCTAATTGATTTTAGAAAACGTAGATAAACTTTAAACTCGTTATTTGACAACAAATTGCTATTCTTTTTCTATATTTGCAAAAAAATAAAAGAATGGAAATCCTAAAACAGAGAAGAACAATCCGCAAATATCAACAGAAAGATATTTCTTCAGATTTGTTAAATGATTTGCTTGATTCTGCATTTCGAGCCTCTACAGTCGGAAATATGCAGGTGTACAGTGTAATTGTAACGCGTGATGCAGAACGGAAGGCTAGGTTGGCACCGGCTCACTTCAATCAGCCGATGGTGAAAACTGCACCTGTGGTTTTGACGTTTTGTATAGACCTGCGCCGTTTTACTAAATGGTGCGAACAGCGAAAAGCAACTCCCGGGTATAATAATTTAGAGTGGTTCGTAACCGGCTCTGTAGATGCCCTTCTGGCAGCACAGACTTTTTGTGTGGCTGCGGAAGAAAAAGGATTAGGTATATGTTATCTGGGTACGACGACTTACAATCCGCAAATGATAATCGAAGCCCTGGAGTTACCGGAATTGGTGTTTCCTATTACAACAGTGACGGTAGGTTGGCCTGCCGAGGAGCCTGCACAGGTAGATCGATTGCCGCTGGAAGCTATTGTGCATGAGGAGACGTATCATGATTATACTCCTGAAGATATAGATCGCCTGTATGCCTATAAGGAATCTTTGCCCGAAAATAAGCAATTTATTTTTGAAAACAACAAAGAAACCTTGGCTCAAGTCTTTACGGACGTACGTTATAAGAAAGAAGATAACGAAGTAATGTCGGAGAATCTTTGGAAAGTAATAAAAAAGCAGGGTTTTTAACCCTGCTTTTTTAATGATGCTTGGATATCATCTATTTCTGCGCGGAAAGTTTTGTCTACTTCCCGTAATTCTTTAATGGTTTTGCAGGCGTGCAATACGGTTGCGTGATCTTTGTGGCCTATTAATGCGCCTATCTTAGCCGTCGAAAAATCTGTATAGGATTTAGCGAGAAACATGGCTATCTGGCGTGCCTGTACCACTTCGCGTTTTCGTGATTTAGTATGGATGGTAGCAGTATCCAGTGAGAAATGCTTGCATACCACGTTGATGATGTCATCAACGGTAATAGATTTACTTTCACTTTTTACTACCTTCCGTACAATGCGTTGCGTCAGTTCCAGATCAATTTCCTTATTATATATAGTAGAATGTGCCATGATGGAGATGACGATACCTTCCAGGTCACGCACACTGTCACCCACATTTTCTGCAATATAATCGATTACTTCCGGAGGGAACTGTAAACCGTCACGATGTATCTTATTGCGCAGGATGTTCTTGCGTAATTCTACGGTTGGTCTTTCCAGTTCAGCTACCATACCCCATTTGAAACGGGTGATGAGTCGTTCTTCCATGCCTTGCAATAATACGGGAGCACGGTCTGAAGTTAGGATAAGCTGTTTACCGTTTTGGTGTAAGTGATTAAAGATATGAAAGAATGTATTCTGTGTTTTGGTAACACCGGCAAATTCTTGAATATCATCGATAATCAATATGTCAATTGATTGGTAGAAGTTGATAAAATCGTTTGTAGTATTGTTACGTACAGAGTCGGTATATTGTACCTGGAACAGATGTGCCGATACATATAGCACTCTCTTGTCCGGATAGAGTTCTTTGATTTTTGTGCCTATAGCATTTGCAAGGTGCGTCTTTCCCACGCCCGATGCTCCATAGAAAAACAGCGGATTGAAAATTGTTTTCGCCGGGTTTTGAGCGACAGCTTCTGCTACGCTGCGTGAAAGTTTGTTGCTATAGCCTTCTATAAATGTTTCGAAGTTGTATTCAGGATTCAGATGAGGATCTAAATCTGCAATAGGAGCTTGCGGTATTTCTCTGCCGATTACCTTTTTCTGTGGAATAATAGTGCGGGGAGTAGATTCGAGATTGACGGTAGTACGTGAACTCTTATCCACCATAACATTATACAATAACTTGGTGCCATCACCAATAACTTTATATAGAGTTTTACGCAACAAGTCAACAAACTTGTCCTCCAAAAACTCATAGAAGAACTGGCTGGGTACCTGTACGACCAGCGTCTTGTCCTCATATTTTAAAGGTATGATGGGGAGAAACCATGTTTTGTATGTCTGCTCCGGAACATTGTCTCTGATGATTTCAAGACAGCGGTTCCATAGCCCGACATGATTTAATTCACTCATAACGGCTTTAAATACATTTATTAATTAAGCAAAACTTCTACGCATGCAAAATTCGCAATCTTATTTGAGAAAAACAAATGTGTTTTTTCTTGCTTTTTATCTAAAAACAATAATCTCTTTACTTTCAACTACTTATCTTGTTTCATGTAAATAGCCCCACAGGGAGGCTATTGCATTTTTATAAGTATCTGTATTCTAGGGTGATATGTAAGAAAGGAATAAGTTTTTTAACTTTTCAAATAATCTGACAGATGGGAATACTTTAGTTTCTACATGGACTTACTGAGGCTTTTTCTTCCAATTCTGTTTGCTCCTATTATTTAGACTTATTCTATTTAAAGAGATTTTTCCTACTTATCTTTTTTGCCGAACAGGGAGAAATGAACATACCTTTTCGGATGTGATTTCAGGTCTTCAAGAAGGCTGGCAGCATTGGCTGTTGTGGCATTCAAATTATTGTAAAGCGATGGATCGTTTAACAACAAGCCGATTGTATTGTCTTTCCTGCCTAATTGGTCTGTAATCATTTTTGCATTTGCTAAAGTCGAATCTATTCTGGCAAATGCGGCAGCGTAATCTATTTCTTTCAGATTATCACTGACAGTGACGAAATTATCTCCTATGGTGTTCAGCTTTTTAGTAAGCTGGGGAATATCTTTACTCATAATGGCCTGTAACTGTCTGCTGGTGATTTCCATGCTTGCCATTGTGTTTTGCACGCTGTGCAGTGTACCGGGAATTGCCGGGTCTCCAAGGATTGTATTCAGTGAAGCAAGGATAGAGTCTAGCTTGGGAAGCATCTTTTCTACCTGAGGCATGATGGTGGCTACCTGGTCCATTACACCATTGTTGACATTGCCTTGTAGGGTATCACCTGTCAGATACTTCTCGCGTGGATTATTGGCAAGTAGTAAGTTCATTTTTACACCACCCATCAGTTCGGAGGCTAATTCGGCGGTACTGCCTTTAGGAATACGCAGTTCCGGGTCTACATCTATTTCCGCTACCACTTTTCCCGGTTCATTGTAGTCATAATAAAGGTCGCGTACAATACCTACACGAAAGCCATCGGCAAAGACCGGACTCGATTTGGTCAATCCATTAATGTTATGGAACTTGACGTAGAAATAGTTGGTAGGCTTAAACATATGAATGCCTTTCAGGTAGTTAATACCATATACCAATATGCAGAGAGCAATAATGCCCGCAATTCCTATTCTAACTTCTTTAGTAAGATACTTCATCATGATGTTATAGTCTTATTATTTATTTCTTTTCTTTTTAAATTCTTCGATAGCAGCGCTGACGCTTGTCTTCTTTCCGTTTTTGAAAGCGATGATAAATGCGTCTTTGAATTTTAGTGCTATCTCCCGTTTAGTTCGTAATACCTTATTATAATCGGTCGATGCACCGTATGTGTATTTACAAAGTCCGCCTTCCTGATAATACTCTACACCTTTCAGCCCTTTTAGTCGTTTGTCATTGGCGGCAAGCGGACGGGAAGAAGTAAGTATTTGTATTTTAAACACTGGAGCAGCACTATCGGTTTGCCTGTCAGCTACTTTTTCTGTATTTTGTTTGGTTTCGGTGTTATTGGAAACGGGGGATGCAGGTATCTCTTCTTCTACCCTACCGGCATCCGTATCCTCCGGTAATAGGGTGCGGCTGCTTCCTGTCATCCGTATTTCATGTTCACGTTTATAAGACAGGAAAGCACGGAATATTCCGTTGGCAAGTGTGGTGGTTCCCGCTTCCGAATTGAGATAACGTTCTTCTTCCGGATTGGATATGAAACCGAGTTCTACCAGGATGCTGGGCATGGCACTTGCTTTCAATACAAGAAACCCCGCCTGGTGTACACCACGGTCTGCACGCTTACAGGTATGGCGGAATTCTTTCTGTACCAATGAGGCAAGGTGTACGCTCTGAGACATGTATTTATCTTGCATGAATTCAAAGATGATATAAGATTCGGCTGAGTTTGGATTGAATCCTGCGTACCGCGTCTTGTAATCACTTTCGTATAAAATTACGGAGTTCTCCCGTTTAGCGACTTCTAAATTGGCATCCGACTTGGCTAAACCGAGCGTCCATGTAGAGGCTCCTTTAACTGTTTTACCGCCCGCTACGGAATTGGTATGAATGGAAATGAATAAATCAGCTTTAGCATTATTGGCTATTTCCGCACGTCTGTCAAGTGGGATAAATACATCTCTTTCACGGGTATATACCACTTTTACATCAGGGCAATTCCTTTTTATCTGTTTGCCTAATTTGAGGGCAACATTCAGGTTGATAGTCTTTTCTTTGGAGATTCGGCCTAAAGCACCAGGGTCATGACCACCATGTCCGGCGTCAATAACGACAACGAAGTCTTTTGCTTCGATGCTGGTAGTGCAAAAAGGAGAGATGAACAGCCCGAAGCAAATACAGATATATAATATGTGTCGTTTATATAGTTTCATACCCAAAAGTCGTTGCAAATGTAGTGGAAATTTATAGAAAACTCACGTTTTACATGAAGTTTTGTTACTTTTCCCCAGGATTTGTGAGAGATTTCTTTAAAACAGACTAACTTTGCACCCGCAAATTAAATAGAAAAAAGGTATGTTAGTTCGTTTTCTTAAGAACTGGACATTGCCACTGGCGATGCTTTCAGGTACTTTGGGATACTTTATTCTCGCAAATGTCCCTTTCTTGGCGCCTACCAAACCATATATTAATGATTTGATTGCGTATATTACTCCACTGCTGATCTTTGCCCAACTGTTGCTTACTTTTTGTAAAGTAGAAAAACTGAATGAACTGAAACCTAAAGCATGGCATGGCTGGTTGCTGCTGTTTCAGACAATTTCATGTCTGGCAATTGCCGCTTTGCTGGTATGCTGTCCGATGGATGAAATATATCGGGAAGTATTTGAGGGGGCGATGGTTTGTGTGATTTGTCCAACTGCTACTGCAGCGGCTGTCATCACTGGCAAGTTGGGAGGCAGTGCATCTACGTTGACTACTTATACCTTATTGTCTAATTTGCTGGCGGCAGTAGCGGTTCCTTTGGTTTTTCCGTTAGTGGAGCCTCATGCTGACATGACTTTCTTTGCTGCTTTCCTGAAAATCCTGAGTAAAGTGTTCCCGTTGTTGTTGTTCCCTTTTTTCCTGGCGTGGTTTCTGAGAGTGTTTATGCCCCGTGTGCACCATTTTTTATTGGGTTTCCATGATCTTGCTTTTTATTTGTGGGGCGTAGCGCTTGCTATTGTATCCGGGCAAACTGTTCGTTCCCTGGCAATCAGTGATGCACCGGTTTCGGTGGAAATACTGATAGCCTTTGCCGGATTAGTGGCTTGTTGCCTGCAATTCTTTCTGGGTAAGAATATAGGTGGACGTTATAATGACCGTATCAGTGGCGGGCAGGCACTGGGACAGAAAAATACGGTTCTTGCTATCTGGATGGCATATACTTATCTGAATCCACTTTCCTCCGTGGGACCGGGATCTTATGTCTTGTGGCAGAATCTGATCAATAGCTGGCAGCTATGGAAAAAGAGAAAGAGGGAAGAGGAAGAAGCGCAACATTAACGCAACAGCAATTCTTCCTCGTTATATCTTGGCCTGTTCTTTACTTCAATGTAGATTTTACCGATATATTCGCCTACAATTCCCAGGGATACCAATATTGTACCACCTACCAGCCAGAGGGAAATCATCAGAGATGACCATCCGGGCACAGTGTCGTGGAAGTAGTAAGCGCGTAGCGTCCAGATGGTGACGCATACGGCTATCAGTATAAAAATACAGCCCAGCCAGAAAACCATGCGGACAGGTTTGACAGAAAAAGATGTGATTCCGTCGATGGCAAAGTTTAACATCTTCTTGAATGGATATTTCGACTCTCCGGCAAAACGCTTGTCGCGATTATAGTAAACACAGGCGGTTTGGTAACCGATGAGAGGCACCAGCCCGCGCAAATAGAGATTGCGCTCGCGGAAACGGCAAAGTTGTTGGATAGCACGGCAACTCATCAAGCGATAATCCGCATGGTTATAAACCGACTTTACTCCCATTATTTTCATCAACTTGTAGAAAGTGAGGGCAGTGGTACGTTTGAAGAAAGTGTCGGTTTTACGTTCCCGGCGTACACCATAAACAATGTCACATCCCTCTCGGTAGCGTTCGAGCATTTCGGGAATGGCGTTGACGTCATCTTGCAAGTCGGCATCTATGGAAATGGCGACATCACATCGTTCTTTGACGGCATTCAGTCCAGCCATGAGTGCATTTTGGTGTCCCACATTTCCGGCTAGATTCAGCCCACAGGCATAGGGGGTATTTTGGTGTAAATCCTTGATGATAGGCCAAGTCTGATCTGTACTGCCATCATTTACATATAAGATATAACTATGCTGAGAGATGTGTCGTTCTGCTATCAGTTTATCCAATAGGAGACTGAGTCTTTTATGTGTTTCGTGTAATACAGCTTCTTCTTTGTAGCAAGGTACTACGATAGCGAGTACTGGAGATTTTTCCATAATCAATTATTCTTTTTGCAATATTCGTAAGAAATCGGGAGAAAAACAAATTATCTTTCTTTGTATTTGAAAACAAATCTCACTAGCAGGAAGTTTACCGGGATAGCGATGGTAAATACCGGTATGGGGGCGAAGGGTTTGGAAAAGCCTAACCAAAGGAACAGATTCAGTAAACTTATATGTAGGATATAGTTGATCAGATGGGCTCCCCCGAAGCCAAAAGCTTTCTTCCAAGATGGCTTCTTTCCGAAGGTAAAAAGGGCTGTCAGATAAAAATTAGCAATAAAGCTGAGTATGTAGCCTATGCTGTAGGCTATATTTACATTGATGAATCGCTGGAATATAAAATATAAACCATAGTGCAGAGCGGTTGCAAAGACGCCTACCATAATGAAACGAATAAATTCCGGCAGTTTTTTCAGTCTCTTCATATTCATAGAATTGAGAAGGCAAAGTTAGGGATTGTTGCAGAATAATTCGTACTTTTGCGCACAGAAATCACTAAAAACAGAAATATATGTCAGATGATAGGAAGAAAGCGTTCTGGTTTATAGCGCTACTCAGTATGCTTGTGATACTCCCTTTTCTGGGAGAAACCATTTTTTATTCTAAAGGGGAACCACGTGAGGCCATTGTTGCCTTTTCTATGTTAGAGAGTGGTAACTGGATACTTCCGGTGAATTATGGTACCGACATAGCTTATAAGCCTCCTTTCCTCTACTGGGCCATCGCTGCCATCTCTTCCCTTTTTGGAGGAGTGTCAGAGTATTCATCCCGTCTGCCGTCTGCTATTGCATTCCTGGCTATGCAGTTGGTGTTCTTCTCTTTTATAGCAAAACGTAAAGGGGTAAAAACGGCTTTTCTGACTTCTATTCTTCTTCTGTCTTCTTTTGAAGTACACCGGGCAGCGGTGGCGTGCCGTGTAGATATGTTGCAAGTGTCGCTTATTGTTATTTCATTGTGTTTGCTGTTTCGTTGGGATGAGAAGGAGTGCCGCGGTATTCCCTGGCTGGCTGTTTTACTGATGGGCTGTGCCACATTGACCAAAGGACCGGTAGGTTCTATATTCCCATGTGTCTGTATCGGTCTTTACCAATTGTTGCGTGGACGTTCTTTCTGGAAGACATTCTTCTTGTTATTGCTTGTAGGAATCCTTTCTCTGATTCCTTATGCAGCCTGGGCGGGCGCGGCTTATGCACAAGGCGGACAGTCCTTTGTCGATTTAATGTTGGAAGAGAATACCGGTCGCTTCATGGGAAAGATGTCCTACGGATCACATGAGAATCCGATATGGTATAATTTCCTGACTGTTATCTGGGGCTGGATACCCTGGACTTTGGTATTGCTGCTCTCTCTCTTTGGACTGAAGTGGAAAAACATGCGTGTGTTACCTGAGGGGACATCTTTCGGCGAACGTATCGGGAAAGCCTGGAAAAAATTCCGTTCACAGTCGCCCTTGCAATTGTTCACATGGGTGGTAATTCTCTTTATTTTCATATTTTATTGCATCCCCAAGAGTAAACGTAGCGTTTATCTGCTTCCCATCTATCCATTTATGGCAGTGCTGATAGCTGAATATTTATTGGCTTTGGTGCAGCGTGGGGCAAAAGTGTTTAAAATCTCTGCACATATATTTGCGTCTCTGTGTTTGATACTTACGGTAACTTTCATAGCGGTACGTTTAGGACTGATACCGGATAGCCTTTTTGGAACCGGCCGTCATGCTGCTGAAAATGTATCTTTTATGCATGCTTTGGAAGCGGTTTCTCTGTCTATTCCTAAATGGTGTCTGGTGGCGCTTCCTTTGATAGCAGCTGCCTGCACATGGATGGGAGTAGCGAAGCGGACCGGCGCTTACTCCTTATTATACAGTATCGCCGGATGTATGCTTTGTCTTTTTGTTTCTCTGGATGGGGTCTATCAACCTACAGTGTTGGCAGTTAAATCGGACAAGCACCTGGTTAACCAAATCAGGGAATATGTGCCGCAGGGAACAGTCTACTCATATGATGGCATGAGCTTCTATTGTGCAAACTTTTATATGAATGATCAGATGCGTCATTTTGAGAAGGATTTGCCGTCCGGTGAGGGATATGTTGTTTTGCCGGAGAGAGGAAAAGAACTGTTGTTTGAAGAATTTGGAAATACATACGACTTTGAAGAGATTTTCCTTACGAAGAAGCGCAGTTGCGATTTGCGTGATGAGATTTATATGTATAAGTTTAAAAAGAAATAAATGTCACCCGTTACAATCATCGATAAATATTATCCGGAGGATAATGAACGTAAACACATCTTGTTGGTGCATAGTCGTTTGGTGGCCGAGAAGGCTCTTTCAATTGCTGATCACCATCCGGAGCTTCAGTTGGATAAAGACTTTTTATATGAAGCCGGCATGCTGCATGATATAGGCATCTTTCTGACTAATGCTCCGGGTATCTTCTGTTTTGGAGATCAGCCCTATGTCTGTCATGGCTATTTAGGGGCGGATCTGATGCGTCAGGAAGGATATCCCCGTCATGCATTGGTATGTGAAAGGCATACGGGGGCAGGGCTATCTTTGGACGACATTATTTCGCAAAAGCTGCCAGTACCTCATCGGGATATGCTCCCGGTTAGCCTGGAAGAGCAAGTCGTTTGCTTTGCCGATAAGTTTTATTCCAAGACTCATCTGGAGCGGGAAAAAACAGTGGAGAAAGCCCGAAAAAGTCTTTCTAATTTCGGCAATGAAGGTTTGAAACGTTTTGATCGCTGGTGCGAACAGTTCTTGTAGCAATCTAAATTTCTTTAAAAAGGGAGATTATCCGTATAATTTACGTACTTTTGCCCCTTCAAGCGGAAACTATAAGTTGATTACGCCATTGAAAGCAAATACATTCATATCATTCATACTACTACTTGTCTTACTCCTGCTCTCCGGCGAGGCTTTTTCGCAACGTCGGCGTGGAAGAACTGTTCCCACAGGAAGCGAGCGGACAGATACCTTTAATATAGAAGGTGTACAAAGAGGAGACACTTTGTTGAAGGGGGATACTCTGCAAAACGATACGATACAATTGCAGCCTGCCGGTAAGAAAAAGCAGCCTTTGGATGCTCCGGTGATTTATGAAGCTACTGACTCTATTGTGTTCACTCAGAATGGCATTGCCAATTTATATGGAGATGGGAAGGTGAACTATCAGAAGATAGAGCTGGCTGCCGAGGTGATTACTATGAATATGGACAGTAGTACGGTTTTTGCCCATGGTGTGGAAGACTCATTAAAAGTCATAAAAGGAAGACCGGTCTTCAAAGATGGCGATACACCTTATGAGACGAATACGATTCGGTATAATTTTAAGAGTAAAAAGGGGCTGATCAGTAATGTAGTCAGTCAGCAAGGCGAGGGGTATGTGACTGGTAATAATGCTAAGAAGGGTATGAACGATGAGCTGTACATGAAGAGTGGCCGTTATACTACCTGTGATAATCACGATCATCCTCACTTCTACATGCAGATGACCTATGCTAAAGTACGCCCCAAGAAAAATGTAGTGACGGGCCCTGCTTATCTGGTTATTGAGGATGTCCCGCTACCTCTTGCCGTACCGTTTTTCTTCTTTCCTTTCTCCAGTAGTTATTCATCGGGTTTCATCATGCCAAGTTATATGGATGACTCTACCCGTGGATTTGGTTTGACGGATGGCGGTTACTATTTCGCTATCAGCGATAAGATGGATTTGAAGCTGCGCGGTGATATCTTTACAAAAGGCTCCTGGGCTTTGAATGCGGAAACCAATTATAATGTTCGTTATAAATTCTCCGGTCTGTTTCAAGCCAGCTATCAGGTGACTAAAACCGGTGATAAAGGCCTGGATGACTACACAGTAGCAAAAGACTTCAAAGTTGTTTGGTCGCATCGTCAGGATCCCAAGGCCAGTCCTAATTCGTCATTCTCGGCCAGTGTGAACTTTTCGTCCAGTAGCTATGAGCGTACTAATATCGGTAATATGTACAATGCGCAGGCTATGACGCAGAATACCAAAACATCCAGTATCAGCTATTCACGTAACTTTCCCGATCAGAAACTTTCTATTGCGGCTACCGGTAATATTGCACAGAGTATGAAGGATTCTTCGATTGCCGTAACTTTACCGGATTTGAATATTACCTTGAGTACTATTTTCCCTTTTAAACGGAAAAATGCTGTAGGTAATGAGAAATGGTATGAGAAGATTTCTCTTCGCTATAGTGGCCGCCTTTCTAACAGCATTACTACGAAAGATGATCTTCTGTTCAAATCCAATCTGGTGAAGGACTGGAAGAACGGAATGAAACATGAAATACCTATCAGCGCTACGTTTACATTGTTCAAGTACTTCAATGTAACTCCATCGGTGAGTTATACGGAGCGTTGGTATACACGTAAGGTGATGAAAGACTGGGATCCGAATATAGGTACCAGTGGACGGGAAGTAGAAACTGATACTATTTATGGTTTCCATCGAGTATATAACTATAGTGCCAGTCTGGGTGTTAATACAAAAATTTATGGTATGTATAAACCTTTGTTTATGAAGAAAAAGGAAATACAGATTCGACATGTCATAACTCCTTCTGTCAGTATCAGTGCAGCTCCTGACTTTGGTTCTTCCCGCTATGGTTACTATGATACTTATATTAAACCCAATGCTGATGGAACACAAGATACGATCACTTATTCTCCATATGCCGGACAAATGTTCGGAGTGCCTGGACAAGGAAAATCTGGAAATATTTCATTCCAGATATCCAATAACTTGGAAATGAAATATAAGGATAAGAATGACTCAATACGCAAGGTCAGCCTGATTGATGAGTTGGGTGCGAGTATTTCTTATAATACGGCTGCTAAGGTGCGTCCATGGAGTAACCTGACATTAAATTTGCGTTTGAAATTGAGTAAGAACTATACCTTTAGTATGAGTTCAGTCTTTGCTACTTATGCTTATACCTTTGATAAAAACGGTAGGGTTGTAACGAGTGACCGCACGGAGTGGTCTTACGGACGTTTTGGACGTTTCCAAGGCTATGGGAACTCTTTCAGTTACACGCTTAATAACGATACATGGAAGAAGTGGAAAGCATTCTTTACCGGAGAGAAGAGTGAGGATGATGGAAAAGGAAACGAACAGACTGATGCGGACAGTGAAAGTAACGAAACTGATGATGCGGGAACAAGTAATACGCCTACCAAGCGGAAGAAGGAAAAAGCTGCTGTAGATGATGACGGTTATCAGGTTTTCAAAATGCCTTGGTCTATAAATCTGAGTACAGGCTTTAATATAACAGAAGATACCTCCAGACCAATCAACAGAGAGAGCATGCGTTATCCTTATAAGTTTAGTCTGAATGCGCTTAATATTAATGGTAATGTTAAGATTTCCAATAAGTGGGCAGTCAGCTTCAACTCCGGTTATGACTTTAATGCTAAAAAGATAGTGCAGACTTCTTTCAATATAACGCGTGACTTGCACTGTTTCAGTATGTCTGCTAGTCTTTCTCCATTTGGTACATGGAAGTACTATAGCTTCGTTATCCGTGCCAATGCCAGCATTCTGCAAGACTTGAAATATGATAAGAAGAGTCAGACACAGACTAATATTAAATGGTATTAAGAATCCATTTGATATTCCTTTTACTGCACTTGCTTTTTCATAAAAAATATCCCCTTCTATACTGTTGAAACGATTTATTTATCGGAATGCTTCAGTGTAGAAGGGGATATCTTTATTTCTGATTAGGAATTGCTTTTTACCATGCTATTTCTTGTTCTCCATGTTCTTTCAAATAGGCATTCGCTCTGCTAAAATGCTTATTTCCAAAGAAACCATTGTAGGCAGATAGGGGAGAGGGATGCGCAGAAGTCAGAACAAGATGCTTGCTCCGGTCGATGAATGCACCCTTACGCTGTGCATAAGATCCCCAGAGGATGAATACGAGGTGTTCACGCTGTTCGGCAAGGACACGTATGGCGGCGTCCGTAAAAGTCTCCCAGCCGCGATTCTGATGAGAACCTGCCTGATGGGCACGGACAGTTAGGGTTGCATTCAGGAGCAGGACACCTTGCTCGGCCCAACGGGTCAGATTTCCAGTGGTGGGAGCATCTGTACCAATATCATCTTTTATTTCTTTGAATATATTAATCAATGAAGGAGGGAAACGAACTCCATCGTTCACAGAAAAGCATAAACCATGAGCTTGTCCGGGACCATGGTAAGGATCCTGACCGATGATAACTACTTTCACCTTATCGAATGGGCAAAGATTAAAAGCGTTGAATATGAGCTTTCCCGGAGGGTATATCGGATAATGACTGTATTCTTCCCGTACAAAATCCGTTAGTGTATGAAAATAATCTTTTTCAAATTCCGGTTCCAAACGTGCTTTCCAACTTTCTTCTATTTGAACGTTCATAATTTTGTGTGTTAAAAGTTTCGGATGCTAAGATACAATTTTAATCTGATTTCTGTAATAGAGCATTCTTTTTATTTCTTCGAACAGAGATAAACAGAAAAGGCAGAAATCATAAAATCTCTGCCTTTTCTATTTGTACCTGGATATTAAATCAAGTAAATATTGTGTTCCTTACATTCTTCACGCATATCTTCCGGCCAGATACTGGCTTGAATTTCGCCGATATGAGCTTTTCGTAAATAGAACATACAAAGACGTGATTGACCGATACCACCACCTATAGAAAGGGGCAATGTGTCATTCATCAGGCGTTTATGGAAATAGAGTTCCAGTCGTTTTTCTTCTCCCTCTTGTTTCAGCTGGCGTTGCAGGGCTTCCTTATCTACACGGATACCCATGGATGATAGCTCAATGCTGCGCTGCAATACATTATCCCATAATAAAAGGTCACCATTCAAGCCCGGAAGACCATTCAACCCTTCTGTGGTATAGTCATCATAGTCCGGGGCACGTCCGTCGTGTTTCTCTCCATCGCTTAGTTTACAGCCAATACCGATAATGAATACAGCACCATATTTTTTCGTAATGGCATGTTCGCGGCATTTGGGTTCCAGATTCGGATAAAGTTGACGTAACTCTTCCGCATGAATGAAATGTAACTTCTGAGGCAGGCAAGGCTTAATCTGAGGGTACATTTCATACACCATATATTCTGTACGTATCATGGCTGCATAAATACGGGTTACAATTTCTTTCAGGAAGTTCACGTTCCGGTCTTCGGTAGTGATGACACGTTCCCAGTCCCATTGGTCTACATAAAGAGAATGGAGATTTCCCAACTCTTCGTCTGAGCGTATGGCATTCATATCCGTATAAATACCATATCCGGATTCAATATTATAGTCTGCCAATGTCAATCGCTTCCATTTGGCAAGAGAATGTACTACTTCGGCTTGCGCATCTCCCAAATCTTTGATAGGAAATGATACGGCACGTTCTACGCCATTCAAATCATCATTAATACCCATACCTTTCAATACGAAAAGCGGGGCTGTGACGCGGCGCAAACGTAATTCCGATGAAAGGTTCAATTGGAAGAACTCTTTGATCTGTTTGATTCCTAATTCTGTTTGTTTTAAGTCCAATAAGGGTTTATAACCCTCTGGTTTTATCAGATAACTCATAAGTGTGTACTATGTTTTTGTCCGGCAAATATAGGTATAATATTTATATTTGCATCGTATTTGGCTAATTTTATGAGCAATTTGTTTCTTATTAACCAGTTGTGGCTCTCAAAATAATATTCTTATTTATAGGCTTTTACTGTAAAAAAAGACAAATCATTAGGAATATGCCCGATTTTTTTATACTTTTGTCCCCGCATTTAAGGCTCCGTAGCTTAGTGAATAGAGCGTCAGATTCCGGTTCTGAAGGTCGTGCGTTTGAATCGCACCGGGGTCACACGACAAAAAGGGGGATACCATCACGGTGTCCCCCTTTTTCCCTTTCCAGTTGTAAAGTCAACTCTAATGTCCTACTTCCGTCATTTCTATCGGAAGAGTAGGATATATTCCTTTTAGTCCCTCTAGTTCTGTACCGGTAGCGTAAATAAATACGCATCTGTTTACAGCGGGAATCTGTATTTCTTTTACTTGTTCTTTCCATCTGCGTTTTACGTAAATGGTAGGGAGATAAGTTATCATGCCTTTATTTTCCAAAGTTTCTTTGGTTTTTCTTTCTTTTCGGGGCAATGTCAGTACAATGTACCAGTTTCGCGTTTCGTTAAGGCGGCTTTTAATGTCTTGGAGTATCATAATCAATTTTGATTGGCGTAATGATAAAATTGAAGGTATTGAAGAATTGTGGTTTATTGTCAACAACCATGGGAAGTGGTAAAACTTCCAGCCGTATGCTCTAATATTTCTTTTGGATTTTCATACCATTTAGAGTTTACACAGCAATTTTTGTCTGTGTATTGAGCTTGTATAGTGGCAGGTAAAGCCAAAAACAATAAAATCAAGAAGCAATTCTGTCTTTTGTACTTTTTATAATCATTGTATATCCATAATAGAATTGTCAAGATACAAACAGGAATCGCTATCAGAATAAGAATCAGTAGAGTCATGGTAATTTGATTATTTATTGTTTATATCATTCTGCGACAAAAGTATCACAATTTATTTGATAAAACAAGTGAATTGTGAATAAATAGGTATTACAGGACAGATAAATTTTTATTTCACTTCCTCTAGGTTTGGATAATAAATTGTACCTTCATGGAAATGGAAAAGACTACTATATACATCGGTGAAGTTATAAAAAATGTCATGGTTGAAAAACTGGTGACAAAGGCTGAACTTGCAAGGAGACTGCAAGTTAAGCCTCAGAGTGTTGACTATATGTTGACACGAAAAAGTATTGATACAGATACTTTATATAATGTTTCAAAAGCTTTGGATTATGATTTTGCCCTGCTCTATTCTATCGATAAAGAACAGATGAATTATGATAGGGAAAATGAAGCTTATAAACTCTCTACTGCCAAGATTTTGATAGAGCTTGAGTTAAAACCTGATGAAATAATAAAGTTAAATTTAAGGAAAAAAATCAGTGAACTATTGAGATAAAATATTTTCTTTTCCATAAATAGTAAAGCGTCCGATTTCTTTATTCGAACGCTTTACGTAAGTTCTCCCAATTGTCGCAAAAATCCTGCATGGACGGGAATAATACATTTGCTCCGGCATCTAGTAAGACCTGTCCGTCAATGGGACCTGTGTTGACAGCTACTGTAAATATACCTGCTGCTGCACCGGCTTGTACGCCCATAGGCGCATTTTCTACTACGATAGCTTCATTGGGGGCTAATCCTCCTTTTTGTAAAGCCATCAGGTAAGGTTCCGGGTGTGGTTTCCCATATTTTACATCGAAGGCAGTTACCATCAGTTCGCGACGGAACATGCCGGGGAAGTTATGCGACAGGCGGTCTAATAGTGAGTGTTGTCCGGAACCAGTGACTACCATCGGTATCAGTCCGTCCGACTTTATTTTCTGTAGTACTTCCCATGCGCCGGGCATACGTTCCGGTTCGGGGTTACTGTTGAATTCTGCACTCTTTTCTGCATAAATGCTCTGTATCATTTCGGGAGTGGCATCTTTTCCATATTGCCGTTGATAGACGATATTGATAGTAGCAGCTCCGGTTCGTCCTTCATGCAGATAAGCTTCTTCACGGCTCAGGTGCAATCCATGGCGTTCCATTACCTTGTGCCAGGCATCGGCATGGTAAGGCATGGAATTGAATAATACGCCGTCCATATCGAAAAGGACGGATTTCAATTGAATTCTGGAGTACCCGCTGGACTGAAGATAGCGGGAAATGGCTTCTTGAAACATAATACCTATTGTTTTATATCTGCAAAGATACAACAAAAAAACGAGGTGTGAATGATTAAATTCATCCACACCTCGTTTATCTATGGTTAACTGACTCTTACCTAGAGTCTTGCCTGAATAGCTTTTGACTCTTCTTCATATCCCGGTTTGTTCAGCAATGCAAACATATTCTTTTTGTATGCTTCTACGCCCGGTTGATTGAACGGATTCACGCCCAGCAGATAACCGCTGATACCGCATCCTATTTCAAAGAAGTAAAGTAGCTGACCGATATTGTATTCGTCCAGCTTCTCGATGGTAATACGCATGTTGGGCACACCACCATCTACATGAGCCAACTGGGTACCCAGTTCAGCCATTTTGTTTACTTCGTCCACGCGCTTACCTGCAAGGAAGTTCAGACCGTCCAGATTTGCTTCGTCAGAAGGAACTTCCAGTTTGTGGTTTACGTTCTCTACAGAAATTACGGTTTCGAAGATGGTGCGTTCACCTTCCTGAATCCATTGTCCCATAGAGTGCAGATCAGTAGAGAAGTCTACAGCTGCCGGGAAAATACCTTTGTTTTCCTTACCTTCAGATTCTCCGTACAATTGCTTCCACCATTCGCTTACATAGTGCAGTTTCGGGCAGAAATTTACAAGGATTTCGATCTTCTTGCCATTCTTGTACAGCTCGTTACGAGTAGCAGCATATTGCGCAGCCAGATTCTCGGCAAACGGAACATTCACGCCGCAGGCCTTTTCCATGTCAGCGGCACCGGCTACTAATTTCTCGATATCGAAACCGGCTATTGCTATCGGTAATAAACCAACCGGAGTCAGTACAGAGAAGCGTCCTCCCACATTATCGGGGATGATGAATGATTTGTAACCTTCCTTATCAGCAGTGATGCGGGCAGCGCCTTTCTTGGCATCTGTGATGGCAACGATAACTTTCTTTGCCATTTCCTTACCACGTTGGTCTTCGCATTGCTTTTTCAACAGACGGAAAGCGAGAGCGGTTTCGGTGGTAGTTCCGGATTTGGAGATATTGATGACGCCGAATTTCTTGTCTTTCAGGAATTCAGTCAGTTCATACAAATAATCTTCGCTGATATTGTGTCCTGCATAGATCATTACAGGAGCAGTTTTCTTTTCCTGCAACCAAGTGAAGCTGTTTGATAAAGCCTCGATGACTGCACGTGCGCCGAGATAGCTTCCGCCGATGCCGGCTACGATTACTACCTCACAGTTGTCGCGCAAAACTTGTGCAGTAGCTTTCAGGTCGGCCAAATGCTCTTGGCTGATAGATGAGGGGAGGTGCAACCAGCCCAGGAAGTCATTACCTTTTCCGGTACCGTTTTCCAATGCTTCCTGCGCAGCTTTTACCTGAGCTTCGTAAGCAGCAACAGATGCTTTGGAGATAAATCCAAAAGTCTTTTCGATGTTCAAACTAATCATAATATTCTAGGTTTTAAAAGCCTCTTACCTGCCTCCTTCCCTGTGGAAAAGGTAGGCTTGAGTTACTTTTGGTTTATAAGATTTATTTATAATATTCTTTTCTTTATATCGCAACTCTGGCTTTATTCTCCTCTTTGCGGAAGAGGAGTTAAGGGAGAGATTATCTTAGCGAATCAGTCAGCAACTTGATTTCTATCATGGGTGAAATGCGTTCGTACAGAATGTTATAGACAGCATCCAGTATCGGCATATTGACATGGTGATGCTTGTTGATTTCCTTGATACACTTTGTACCGTAATATCCTTCGGCAATCATCTCCATTTCTATTTGCGCGCTTTTTACAGAATACCCTTTACCAATCATAGTACCAAACGTGCGATTACGGCTGAAGTTGGAATATCCTGTTACCAACAGATCACCTAAATAAACAGAATCATTCACGTTTCTGTTCAACGGATGTACTGTTTGCAGGAAACGGTTCATTTCTTGCACGGTGTTGGATATCAATACCGCCTGGAAGTTATCACCGTACTTCAGACCGCTACAGATACCGGCGGCAATGGCGTACACGTTTTTCAGTACAGAACTGTATTCTATACCGGCTACGTCATTGCTGACGGATGTTTTGATAAATGAACTGGCCAGGCGGCGGGCGATGGTACATGCCTTGTCTGTGTCCGGACAAGCGATGGTGAGATAAGAGAGACGTTCCAAGGCTACTTCTTCCGCATGGCAGGGACCTGCCAGTACAGCAATATTTTCGGGTGGAACGCCGTATTCTTTTGTGAAGTACTCCGATACGATCAGATTGTCATCGGGTACGATTCCTTTTATAGCAGTAATGATGAATTTATCCCGTATCCGCGTTTTCAGCTTCTTCAGGTGAGCTTTGAGATAGGGGGAGGGGGTGACAAATATCAGCGTATCAGACTCTTTTACTACATCGTTGATATTAGAGCTGAAGTTGATGCGCTTCATGTCGAATTTGACGCCCGTCAGGTAGGCAGGGTTATGGCCCAGTCGTTTAAAATCGGTTATACGATCATCTCGTCGCATATACCAGTTAATCGACTCAGCCTGAGCAAGTACCATTTTTGCAATGGCTGTAGCCCAGCTTCCTCCGCCCATTATGGCTATCTTTCCGGGTAGTTTCATATCGAAATTAATAATTAATAATTAAAAATTAAAAGGGGGAAAGGAAACTCCTTTCCCTCATTCGATCTTTAATCTTCTTATTTAATTTTTAATTCTTTAATTCTTAATTTTCTCAATCCAGCCTTCTACGTCGTTTACCGACGGGTTGGTCAGTTCCAGTTTGTATTTCTTGTTAATACCGCAAATGTCTTGGTGCAGTTTTTGCGGATTCACATCTTTCATATCTTCTATTGTGTTGTAGCCGGCTTTCTGAATAACAGGTACCCAGTCTTCTGCAATGCCCAGTTCCATATATTTGGCGGGAGCATCTTTCGGAGTGATCTTTTCGGGGCGCATTTGCGGGAAGAACAGTACTTCCTGAATATATGACTTGCCTGTCATTAGCATCGTCAGACGGTCAATACCGATACCGATACCTGATGTGGGAGGCATACCGAATTGCAGGGCACGCAGGAAATCCTGGTCGATGAACATTGCTTCATCGTCTCCCTTTTCACTCAATCGCAATTGATCTTTGAAACGTTCTTCCTGGTCGATAGGGTCGTTCAATTCGCTATAAGCATTGGCAAGCTCTTTACCGTTCACCATCAGTTCAAAACGTTCGGTTAGTCCCGGTTTACTGCGGTGCATCTTGGTCAGCGGACTCATTTCAACAGGATAGTCAGTGATGAAAGTAGGCTGAATGAAAGTGCCTTCGCAGAATTCACCGAATATTTCATCTATCAACTTGCCTTTACCCATGGTGTCGTCAATTTCCATTTTCAGTTCTTTGCAGACCTGGCGGATTTCTTCTTCACTCTTACCATTGAGGTCGTAACCTGTCTTTTCCTTGATAGCGTCCAAGATGGGTAAGCGGCGGTATGGTGCCTTGAAGCTGATGGTCTTACCGTCGATGGTCGTTTCTTCGCTGCCGTTCACGGCAATGCAGATACGTTCCAGCAATTTCTCGGTGAAACTCATCATCCAGTTGTAATCCTTATATTGTACGTACAGTTCCATACAGGTGAATTCCGGGTTATGGTTCTTGTCCATACCTTCGTTGCGGAAGTTCTTTCCGATTTCGTACACACCTTCAAAACCACCAACGATCAAACGTTTCAGGTAAAGCTCGGTAGCAATACGCAGATACAGATCCATATTCAGTGAGTTGTGGTGAGTGATGAAAGGACGGGCACTTGCTCCACCTGCGATGGATTGCAGAATCGGAGTTTCCACTTCCGTGTAGCCGGCTTCGTCCAGTACGGCACGCATGGTCTTAATAACCGTGGCACGTTTCAGGAATGTTTCTTTTACGCCGTCATTCACTACAAGGTCAACGTAACGTTGGCGATAGCGGAGTTCGGGGTCTTCAAAGGAGTCATAAGCTACACCATCTTTGTATTTTACAATAGGCAATGGTTTGATGGATTTTGCCAGTACAGTCAGCTTTTGGGCATGGATACTGATTTCGCCCATTTGGGTACGGAATACAAAACCCTCGATTCCAATGAAATCGCCTAAGTCGAGCAGGCGTTTAAATACAGTGTTGTAGAGATCCTTGTCTTCTCCCGGACAGATATCGTCGCGGGTAATATATACCTGAATGCGACCTTTAGAGTCCTGCAATTCAATGAACGAAGCCTTACCCATCACGCGGCGTGTCATCATACGTCCGGCTACGGATACTTTGCGAGGTTCAGCATCATCTTTGAATTCTGCTTTTATATCAGTGGAGAAAGCATTGGTTACATACTCTGCAGCGGGATAGGGCTCGATGCCCATCGCGCGAAGTTCATTCATACTATTACGTCGAATGATTTCCTGTTCACTTAGTTCTAATACATTCATTTCGTTGTACATTAACACAATTTGGGGACAAAAATACGAAACATTTTTCATATAATGGCACGAAGGAGGGGAGAATTAGGAAAAGTTTAGGGCTGATGTATGCGCTGTTATTCAAAAATGTTTTCTGTCTTAATGAACAGAATACACTCCACTGACAGAGTTTATGCGGTCTTGCTGAAGGAAAGGGGCTTATTGTAATACTGTTATAAATTAGATGAGGTCAGGAGTCTGCCGGTATAGGCAAATCGGTGAGCTAAACTTCCCCTACGACAGAAGCTATCATCAATGCCATTGATGATAGCTTCTGTCTTGAACTGTTTTTCACATACACTGAAGGCTAGCCCGGCTATCGTCTAATTCATATGTTGCTAATGGGGGAAACCTACTTTGCTGTCAGTTGATGGTATTGATCATAGAACATGGCAGCTATTCCGAAAGCATAAGCTCTTTCGTTTACAATGCCTCTGTTGTAATAATAATCTTTATCACCGATACAGGTACCGTCACAAATGTTTTTCATTTTCAGGTACTTCCCTACAGGTTGCAGACTGTTTGCTTCCAAGCCGGCATAGGCACGGTCTATCATAGGCATATACTTGTCAGCGGGTAATATTCCCAGTGCAATGCCTTTTGCTGCGGCATAGGCATACATGGCAGTGCTTGAGCTTTCTATAAAGTTCCCTTCTTCTCCCGGATAGATGGGCAATTGATACCAGTGTCCCGTCTTTTCATCCTGCAATGGATATAATGTATTGAGTTTCTGTGTGAGAGATGCTTCCAAATACGGATAGTTTTCATCATTTTCGGGAAGAAGTTCCATTAAATCTACCAGAGTCATTAGAATCCAACCATTGCCGCGTCCCCAGAACTCATTGTTTCTGCGGTTGGGATTTTCCGCCCAACCGGGTTGGCAGCAAGGGTCCTGCGAAGGAATTGTATCATTGTCCCAACCATGATACCAGAGACCGGTTTCCGGATCTTCCAGTTTCTCCGCATGCTTTTTCAATTGGGAGATGGCTTCCAGAAGGAATTCTTTGTTGCCTGTCAGTTTGTACATCTGCATCAGGAACTCACCTACCATATATACGGTATCATCCCATAATTCAATCACTTCTTCTCTGTGTGACACACCTCCGTTGGTGGCTCTGGGGATATTCTTGTATTGTTCGAAAATCTCATAAGCTTTGTCTTTGTATCGGCTTTCACCGGTGGTCTGTGCCAGATAGGCCAGTCCTAATCCGGAGATGACAGCATTCGGGTGATGACCGTTGGCGTCCCCGAAAGTGGAGTCGACAGCTGTTTGTATGTATGGAAACAGATAGTCTTTATCCATATTATTCTCACAACGTACAACGGCGGATTTTAGGAATACGGCTTCGTTCCAGTTCCAGATATAGTCCTTTGCAGGCATATATTCTTCTACTACATACTGGGTAAGTTTGTCTCCCCATCTATTAAATTCTTTTTCTGACGAACAAGAAAAGAGCGACATAATGCTCAAGAAGCTTACACATGTGATGAAATTCTTTTTCATGATAAATATTTATTGATTTACTTGTACTAATAAATAATCCATCGCCTTGACGAAGGCAGATACAGGGTATTTCTTTCCTGTCATGATGTTCAGAACCGGGATCTTGAATTCTATTACCTGGTTTTCATCTGAGAAATTAACGATATAAATATATTGCTTGCCGTTGGTATCTCTCAGTTCGGCAATCTCTACCAGCGGATGGTTACATCGAGCCGGAATCTTTATGGAAGAGTTACTGACAACTTCTTTCATAAGTTTGTCTACAATGCTTTGTTCAGGTACGGTAGCCACGTAGTACACGATTCCTTTTCCATATTTGTTGCAAGTGATGGCAGGATAGCCTTTAAAGTAATTTCCACTGAATGAAGCTGTCGGAGAAGCTGTCTTTACTTCTATTTGGTCGAACCAGAAATGGCATTGACCGGTCTGATCTCCATAAGTTAAAGTATTACTTTTTCGTCCGAACAGTGCTTCCTGCCCTTTCACTTCGATGCCTGCCAGTTGTTGCAGACGGGAGGTGACCAAAGCATCCGTCTTGTGCAGATGAATATCACGTACCCCGCTGACACAAGTTAGAAGAATTGTAGCACCTTGCCGGGCGGCTTCTTCCAGGCGTTGGCAAAAATCAGGAGAAGCAATGGCCAGATAAGGTACTACAATCAGACTATAACCGCTCAAATCTGCCTGAGATGAGATAACATCAGCCATAATTGATTGAGAACGCAAAGCATGATAGTACTTATATACTTCACGCAGGTATTTAAGGTCGGGGCAGAATGTATAGCCATTCTCGAAAGTCCAATCCATTTGGAAATCACGGATTACTGCAGCTTTAGCTATCGGCAACATTTCACCTGTCCGGGCGTAAATCTCTTGTAATTCCTTGGCTATCTGTTGTGCTTCGTAGAATTTACTTCGCTTTACATTATCGGATTCCATGACTCCTGCCATCAGATGCTCGTGTCCGGAATCGAAAGAACGGAAGGGGAAGAAAGTGGATAAACGACATCCGTAAGCTAGTTGCTGATGGTTCCACAAACGGGGATATCCCTCTTTTACGATCTCCTTTTGTGTAAGGGCCGTACGTCCGATCTGTGCTTCTGGCACCCATATAGACCGTGATTTGCCTCCTCGTATTATCTGCATGGCAAAAGATGTCATGGCAGGATCAAAAGGGTGTCCGATGTCATTCCCATAGAGATGTTCCAAAGTTACATTTACAGGATAATTGTCGAACGACAGGACATCGCATTCATCTGCCAGTTCATAGAGATTCATGGTGGTCACAAAGCCACTTCCTCCGATATTAGTTGTCACTGTCATGCCCGGAGCTACGGCTTTAACCACATCCCGTTGCATACGGAAGAATTCTAATGCTACATCCGAATAGAACCGTTGATAATCCAGATAAATACCCGGATTATCCATCCTGTGGGGTAGCCATACCTGTTCGAAGTTATCTAATGTTTCGCTCCAGAAGACGGTTCCCCAGGCTTTATTTAAGGCTTCTACAGTCTGATATTTCTTCTTCAGCCATAACTGGAATTTCTTCAGGCATTCAGGACAATAGCAATAGGGCTCTTCGGTTGCCAGTTCGTTATCTATCTGAAATCCGATGACGGATTTATTGTCTTTATAACGTTCCGCCAAGGTGCGTGTAATGCGTGTGCAGTATTGGCGGTAATCCTTGTTGTTGAGACAGGCATGGCGTCGGCGTCCATAGGGCTTCCTCTGACCGTCTGCTCCCATGATCATGATGTCGAGGTGTGCATCGTGCATCCATTTGGGTATGGCGGCAGTAGGGGTACATAACAGAGATTGTATGCCATGCTGTGACAGTGTCCGGATAGCATGATCTAACCATTCCAGCGTAAAGGCTCCGTCTTTAGGTTCCATACTATGCCAGGCGAAGTCACCCATCCGGGCTATGTTGAAATGCGCTTCCTTCATGAGACGTGCATCCTTTTCAACTTGCTCTTTATCGGTATGTTCCGGATAATAGGCGGCTCCTGTATAAACTTGCCCATGAACTGAAATGAAACCGCCTAAAAAGACTAGACAGCTGATCAGTAACTTCTTCATAGCTCTATTTTTTATAGCTGAATGATAATGGGATGATTGATGCATAATGCCTCATGGGCTATCAGGTTGATGAATGCCTCCCGTTCCCGGAACTGTTTGTCTCTCAACTCCCAGGCTGCATAAGCCCGGTAATTGTAGAGTCCGTTTGCGTCAGGTTTCATTTTGACGCACCAGGTTTTTATAATATCTGCGTTTTCTTCCGGTGTATGGAAGGTTTCTATCAAATTGTCAACAGGTACCAATAAACTCATGCCAAAATAGAAACTTCCGTTTACGGTCTGTTTGTCATGGGTGAGCATGGCATACTGTTTCCCTTCATATTCTTCTTCCGTGAAAGGTTGCGTATTCAGGTTATTGACAATGCCGGTCACCAGGAAGTAATTTCCGGGTAGGGTAGTGGTGCTGATTTTCTTTTCATATCCGTATTTTCCTGCCCATATACTGATTTCTTCGCAAAGATCTATCTTGTTATTTTCTATTTGCCATCCTTTATATGTCAAGCGAATAATTGAGCGGACTGGCCCTTCTGTAACCAGTTCGTAGTAGGTGGAGTCGATAACATCTTCTGTATAACTTGCGGGGACACCCATGCGTACCAGGCTGTCTGGAGTCTGCATGGCAAGTCCGCCCAAACCGAATGAGTTGGCTGCACTCAGAATGTCGCATCCCCATTCGCGTACTACCTGGTATGTATTTGCCGGATGTCCTTCCGGGCTGATTCCCACTGTATCCAGCACCATTTCAGATATTCTTTTACCGAAAACATCGCAACAATTACGGCCATCGAAGTACTGACGGAATCCCATTTTATCATTTTCCCAGACAGGACCATCCATTTGATAAGGATACATCTCACTTCCTCGTGGAAGGTTATGCTTGTCGTGTGCATCCCGGGACAATTCTTCGATAATTCCGGGGGAGGTCATCTTACCATAGCGGACATTCGTACGAGAGGTGAATACCGGATATTTCTCCGGAGTAAGCCATTCCACTTTTAACCGGGTCTTTTCGGAAGGGGAAAATGTATATACGAATGCCAGTTCATCCCATTCTCCGTCTCCGTCGAGGTCGTCCAGCTGACAAGGAATATATTCTCCCTGTCCGTTGGTTATCACAGGTTTGAGCAGCTTGTCTGTCGGATTGAGTTGTGCACGGGTCAATACCAGTGCTTCGTCTTCACGATTTATATCCAAAGGATTCTCCACGGTAAATTCCTTTAAACTCTGCGGAGAGTTACAACCGGTCAGGATTGCCAATCCTCCTGACAGGAGTAAACAACTCGCTATGAAATGATATTTTATATTCATGATTCTTCTGTTATTAATTGCGTATTACTTCCCACTCGTCACGGTTACCCATCTTTATTTCCAACTTGACAGGGCTTTTTTCCTGTTCGTTCCATTGAATATTTACTTGATATCCCTTATCTCCCAGATTGCTTATTTTTATGTTCCGGGATAACTTGATGGCATCCGTATTTTTGGAATGAGGTGCCAGGACAGATAACCAGCGTGTGTTTTTTCCGGCCTCCAGCGGACATTTGCTATAAACCGCATAATCATCATTCTTCCAATGTTTAGGCTGATATTGAATTCCGTTTTCCGATCCTGCCGGTGCATCGAAAGCAATAAAGAGACATTTGTCTCCTTCACCGTATTTATCAGTGAAAGCCCGTGCTTGTGCAGGGCAATGTAGCAGGGAAGCATCAAACCAGTCAGCTGTAGCCCCATCCGAATTTCCGCAACGGGGAGCGGAGGGAACGTGCCATACCGGACCGGCCACCAGCTTATCGGCAGCTTTTCCCGGCAGGAACTCATCCAATACGATTAGAAAACCTTCTTCTGTCAGAAGAGTGCTTCTTGTCCAAGATGAATCGTGGGTCCAGATTCCTTTGTAAGATACGGAACCATAACTGTCACCTGCCTTATTTTCAGCTTTGGCATCAGTCAGAATACCACCTTGCTGACGGTCCAGGCGTAAATTATGTTTCATGTCGTTATCATTGAAGGCTATCAGGATGGGTACTCGTGTCCAACCCTTGATGGGAGTGACATATTTATATGATAATCCGATGCGGCTATAGTCTTCATTCACATTAACCTGTTCATTCATTTTGATACGGAGAACCGTACGGCCATATTTCGTGCGGATGCGCAATACCTGTTTGCCCGTTTCTGCATCGGTTACAATGGCATAATCCTCTTTGGCTAATTCCGTTTCGGGGAATTGCTGTGTCTTGTCGGGAGCAACGAAGCCAAATGACAGTTTGTCCGTCAGTTTGTCAAACGGTACCAGTATTTTCTCTCCTTTATCTCCGGCAATGAACAGGTCACTGATATAAATATCTACAGGAACATCCGAAGGGCATACATTGCGTTTTTCATACCCGCCGAACCAGGTTCTTCCGGGGAATACCTTGCCGACTGATTCTTCTCCTTCGGTAGGGAGTAGTGCAAACTCCAACCTGATTTCATGCAGGTTTATCAAGTCATTATTTCCGGCCACGGCTTCTGGGTTTCCCCACATATAACCATAAGGAGCCTTCTGGTCAGTCAGTGCAAAATGAACATCAGTGGATCTTTGTGAATTGATGGTGTATCGTTTTGAAGGCATATACCCTCGGGTAACCCGCATATTGGCGGAAGAATGATACCATCGTCCGGAATACACTCCCGTGGTCTGACGGAAAGGATACTGCGCATCCGGTTCGGAAACCAGTAGCGTATTGTTCCATGCCGGCCATTCATAGCGTCCTCTGTCGGCAATGATCATGGTGCCGTCTACTTCATAATGTATCAGGTCGCCACGTGTGTCGGAGATTCCACCATGGTAGAGGACGTTGCAATCATCCTGAATCCAGAATTGGGCGAACGGAGCGCCTTCTTTACGTGAAGGTGCCAGTATCAGGCGATCTTTACTTTGGTAAGTGGCAGGGAAAAGAGATTGCACGGAAGCTTGTAGTTCCGGGGCTTTGGCTTCCATACCTGCATATTGGGGATAAGCTTTTTCAAAAGCCTCTTCCGGAAGTCTTCCGGTTTTCATGTTGCCTGCCAGATATGTTTTTTTAAGTGCCCATAAAATAGTAGGATCGGGACAGACTTCCATAATGGCATCAAAAGCCTTTACGTAAGATTCTTGGTCGTACGGTTCTCCATCTCCTGTAGAGCATACCAGACCGGAAGAACTGACATGGTTTCTGAATTTGTAATATACCTGTTTCAGCTTATCCCCTTTTAATTCCTTCTGTTTGCCAAGCTTTACACCTAAAGCTATTAGGCGGGGAATATTATGGGCCACATACGCAGGTTCATAACTGTCTCCCGGTTCATACCAGTCATTCCATACGGCTTCGGCATAAGCTTTCCACAATTTGGCATCTTTGTGTTTCGGAAATAATCTGGCAGCTGCCAAGGCTCCCATGGCATAATTTGCTGCCCGGTTGTTCGGACCGCGTTCTTCGCAGAAACTCATCTGACTGACAAGAGATTCGGACAGTTGTCTGAGTTCCGCATCCATCAGTTTGTTTTCTTTAAGTATGCGTATGGAATCGAAAAATTTCTCACGGGCAAAGAAAGATACTTCCAGAGGGCGAGATTGGTTCCGAGTAGACTCGAAGGCATCTAGGATGCCTAACAGAATGGTTTTGCCTTGAAGCATTTTCTCCTTATTGCCGGAGCTTATCAGATCATAGACAACGTAGATATTCTTATCGTTACTATGATAAAAAGTAACATGATCCTTGATTTCGGTATGTCGGAGGATTTCCTGTCGGGCTTCACTGCGCGTCATCCGGTCGAGTACTTTTTCTTGTGCACACAGTGGTGGTGTGCACAAGAAAAAGGCTGTCAGTAAAGAATATCCGGTGGTTAATACTATGTTTTTCATGTTTTGTGAGGTTAGTTTTTACTTTGTAAAGAACGTGATTTTATTTGGCAAGTAATGCATAGGCGCACCATAAAACCGGAGCTTGTCCATGGAGATCTCCCGTTAAAGCTTTACGGTTGCGGTAGTGTTCACTATTGTCTCCCAGCATGGTACCTTCGCATACGGCTTCCACATCTCCTTGTTCATTTACATATTTGGTTAAAGCTATCCAGGCGTTCCGGGCTACCGGCCCGTATTCTTCGGCAGGTAACCAGCCTTTATTGACACCTGTAATCATGGCGTATGCGAACATGGCTGAACCGGAAGTTTCTTCCCACATGGAAATATCGTCTACTACCTGTTTCCACATACCATTCTCATCTTGTGTATCTTTTAGCTTTTCCATCATTTTCAGATATCCTTTCATGATTTCTGCTCTGTCCGGATTGTCTTGCGGAAGCATCCGGAGCAGTTCGGACATACCGGCTGCCATCCAACCATTACCGCGTCCCCAGCAGAAGGGAGCTGTTGGTGCGTGGTAGAACAGTCCTGAAGGTTGCTGTATAGAATCCAGGTAAAGCACCATTTCGCGAGCTGCTCTGTCTATATATTTACGGTCGTTCGTTACCCGATAAGCCTGCGCTTGGATAGTGGTGATCATATACATGTCGTCCAGCCAGAAGCGAGTCTGCCAGGAATAACCTTTGTCGTCCCATTCCTTTTGTTCCGGTTGACAGATATCAGCATCTTTGAAATCCCCATACATACTGCTTTGGCGTTCTTCACCTTCTTCCAGTTTCCAGTTGGCTGGTAATTCCCATTGAGAGTCGGCATACATCATGCCTAATGTTTTATAACGCTCTTCTCCGGTTTGCAGGTAAAGTTCCAGCGGCACGGCTCCGAAGACATTGTTGTCTACATGATTCGGCTTCGGCTGCAAGTAAGCCTCATTGGTGAATAAAGGCTCGAAACGGGCTTTCAGACGTTCTGTCAAGTCTTTGTTGTCTGTTTCCTGAGCAAACCAAAGTCCTCCTAACCAAGTGCATACATCCGGATAGGTGATTTGTGTTCTTGGTTCGTTCACACGTAAGGGGCTGCCATATTGCGAATGCCCTTGTTCCAGAAACCGATTTGTAATTTTATTCCCGATTTCTATAGGGCTGGCTTCTTGTGGGAGATTGTCAAAGTACCCGTTCTCTTTAGGAGCACAAGATGCCAGCACCAACGCAGCCAATGCTGCTGTGAATAGTTTACTTTTCATATTTTCTTGTATTTTTTATATTGTTAGTTCGGATAATATTTCTCGGGTGTCATGAATGAAGGTACATAAGGTTCCATCCAGAATGCAGAGGTACGCTTGTATTTCAGTTCGGTATCCGGATACCAGTTAGCCCAGGATGCCGGATGTGTATCGGCGATAGGAGACTGTACGCTTTCGCCATACCCGTTCACAGTGGTAACGGTATATTCATAGACTGTAAACGAACCGACATCAAGAGTTGGATTGTCTAACTTACCGGGGAATCGGCATGCTTTGATGACTCCGGCAGCTTCCATATCTGTATACTGATTGGCTTTACCTTCAAATATAAGTGTGAAATCTTTGTCACCAGCCTTTCTCCGATATATGCGATATTTCTGTGCACCTAATACTTTTCCCCATGATAAGTCTACCTTCCCCTTGTCTAAATTCAGGTGCAGACCTTCCGGGTAATGTGGTGCTTGGCTAGTGGTATAAACCGGATACTCTTGGGCAAAGACGGCCGTATGCTTTCCGTTTACAGACAGAGCCCGTACATGTATCTTTCCGGCAGGTTGCGGAGCCAGTTTGTATACTGACCGGGTGGTTGTGCCTACCTCCGTCCATGTTTGCCCATTGTCTCGTGATGTTTCTATTTTTACCTTTTTGGCTGATGCAGGTATATCCAGATAAATAAGTGTACCGTTAGGAGTATATTCTGTGTCGATAATATCAGTTGGCATTGGAGTAACTTCACGTGCATACTCTATGTGATGCTCTCCTACGGGCAAAGAGATATTGCTTGTTCCCTGTTGTGCGATACCGTCGATATATAATTTTCCGCCGGACATTCCTTTTAGAGTTAATCTGGCTTTTCCATCACTCTTATAGCGTCCTTTGCAACTGTTGGCGTTTGTGCGGGTCATGGCAATTGCCGTACCGGCGTCCGACAATTCGATCGAAAAACCGTCGGCAGAAAGGAGTGTACCCTTCATTAAAGCAAGTTGCAAGGTTCCATTATCCATCCGGCGGATTACTCCGGCCTCTCCGGTGAATGATTCCTTTTCTGACTGATGGTTTATTCCTGTTCCATCACGGAAGATAACATCAGTACTGTGAGGAGCTTTGATGTACAATATATTAGATGGTTCATTTTGGGATTTGGGTACAAATTCGTAAATGCTTGTATGGGCCAGCAAAGCCGGGTTCACAACTTTCCCATGTAGAACGTTGATATCTCCTTTCTTGTGTGAAACCAATGTCAGCAGCGAACCGTCCGCATCCCGGTAGAAACCTTTGGAATGATTGGTTTCTCCTTTGGTCCAATGATCCGGGCGTGCTTTTTTGCCAAAGAAAACGATTTGCGGAAATTCATCTTCTTTCTGAACGAACCAAGAGAAACGGGCACCTGCTCTCCAATTCGTTCCGGTCTGATCGTAGAGTAGGAAGTAATCTGTACCTACCAGCAGGATGCTGCGTGATAAATATTCCGGCCAGGCAAAACTGTCTTCTCCTTTAGCGGAACGGAGTTCTGCCAGCTGCACTATATCCAGGTCATAAAGTGGAGCCACAAGTTCGTTCATTCCGATGTTACAGAAAGCCCCGTTTTTCATTACTCCGAAGTTAGTGATGCCATCCAGATTATTTTGTACATGGTCACCTACCACTTCGTTTTCATGCCCCGTATATATTTTACCTTTTGCATAGAAGTAAAGTCCGCCGGAGTTGCCTTGTCCCTGATGTCCCCAACGATAGTTAGGGCCTTTATCCACCTGGTTTAAGTGAATGGACAATTCTTCGTCTGTGTCTACTCCTGCACGCAGAACAATGCCGTGTCCGGTATATTTCGTACTTCTTAAATGCGGATTGGTTCCCATGTTATGGGAAGGGTATTGTTTCTGATGGACATTCCCCCAATTGGTGTGTGTATCTTTGGTTTCAACACCCGGCCCCATCTTGCCGGTCCAATATAGATTTTCAGCTAAGAGCGGATCGTAGTATTGCATCCAGTCGGCCAACTGGTAAACGGAGCAATAGCGTGGAACAATCCGTCCCCCTCCGTGAGCACCATGGGGTGGATAACTTCTTTCCATCTTTTCTTTGTATTGAATGGGAGCGGTCATCATGTCCAGCATCCAGTGTCCCCGTTGTGCCATGTATTTTCCGGCAAAACGGTTTTTGCCATCGAACTCTTTCAGTGCGATATTGGTAGCTGAGGTGGGACGTAAGAAAGCCCAATTATAGATACCCAGGCTTTCTACCCAACGTCCTCCTTTGGATTCGAAGGCTTTTACTTCAGGACGTGTATAGAAGATACCGTATATTTCCAGTGTTTTTTCAAAGAAATCCGCCCATTCTTTGGCCATCGGGTGTTCGGGGTAGAGGAAAGACATCTGCCCCGGTACTGCCCAGCCGTCTGCTGCCATATTAGCGGTTCCCGCTAATGAAGTGCGGATGGTATTCATCGCTTCCAGTGTATTGATGTAAGCGGATATGAGCATCAGGCCGTCTACGGTCTGCTTTTGTTCCGTGGTCAGTTGTTTGTAAAGTGCCAGGTAATCTTCTATCCAGCTGCCGAAAAGCGGGCGGTGAGAAATGGAATGAATGCCGGGAAATCCATTTAAGCCTGTCATATAATAAGCCATTGGAGAGGTTATTATCTGCTGATAGAATTGTTCGGCAGTGGGTGAACCTGTTTTCCCTGTAAAAGGAGTATCCGGATGTTTTGCATGTGCCGGATACTCCAGAATCCAATCTTTCACCTTATTTAAATTTAATAGCGCATACTGACGGTGTAATAGCATAGCGTAGCGGAAGCCCATCTCATCCGAATGGTCTGCACCACCCTTGACTGCTATTTCGTCAATGCTTTTATTGAATTTGTCAACTATACCCTGTTTCTTTTCAATTGTATATAAAGTTATGGCCGTGGACCGGCTGCCGGAATGGAGCGGATACTTGAAATATAATTTCTGACCTGCATAACGGAAATATACAGATAGATCCAGAGTGGGCTGCCAGATTCCGTATTGCTGATCATCCCAGCGATTATGGTCATATACAAATACGCCTAATTCTCTGGCTGCATCCTGAGTTTCCCAGAAAGAGATTGCCGGAACCTGTTCGCGTGTTGAATTTCCTCCGAAGGGTAAGAGGCGATACAACATTTGCTTATCGGGCTCTTCTATCCAGCCCATTCCTGTCCAGTGCGGATCTTCCTGGCTCCAGTTGGTGTATATGGGTTGGTCGATGGGCAAACCTCCGTCTACTGATACTTCCTTTTGCCTGTCCCAGTTGCCATAACGGCGCGTAGGATGGAAGTTATCCCATTCCATATCTATAAACACCTCATCCTGGTTTGATATATTCTCCATTTGTTCGTCGAGGATGACGAAGGGATAACCTTGTATGACTTTTACCTTGGCATAATAAGAAGCCTGGTTATCTAATATATAATGTATTCCACATTCTATAAACAAGTCGCCTGATTCTAAAACGGATGTTTTTATCTCTTTTACGGTGCGCTGTCCGGTGTGTAGCTTGTTATTGCCTATCTTTTGATGATCGTTCAATATGGAGATTATGGGAGCGGGAATTGTGTGCCCCGGATTGATTCCTCCGGCAGGTATTTCCACACCGAAGTTTCCGTCACTGATCAGCCAGGTTGACGCCTGTTTCAGAAGTGTAACAGGTGAACTTTGCCGGGAGGCATTGTTTTTCCGAAGATACAATGTATAGTTGAATTCCCCTCCGCTTGGTAGCTCTGCGAAGAAGTTTATAACGGCAGATTTCAGTTTCCCGTTTTCAATGACTTTGTCTGATAATTGGAATGGAACAGAACGGCTCTGCTTGTTATCGGAAAGGCTCAGTTCCGATTCGGACTGTATTCCTTCCGGAAAGTAAACCGGATAGCTTAAAAGAGTGCGGGGCCAGTCGTATATAGACAGGTTTATACAATCTTTCCGGGAGAAATTCAGCGGCTTCTCCCTAGATACGATGGCCTGTTGTGCAAAGCCTGTATTTGCAAAAAATAGTATTAGTAATAATGCAATCACGTGGTTTCTCATGGTCATAAACTTTACCTGAATTTTTTGCAAACTTAGGCGAAAAGCCTTTGACAGACTATGAAAATAGTGTCAAAGACTTGTATTTTAGACCTGCGACCGATTATTTACCAATATTCTTGATATATTCGGTAGGAGTTTGATTGAATACAGATTTAAAAACCTTACTAAAGTAAGCCGGATCGGAAAAGCCCACTTCATAGGCAACCTCTGCAATGGTCATGCCTCCGGACTGGAATTTTTCCACAGCCATTTTCATCCGGATATTTAGGATCAGTTTGTTGGGTGATAAATCAGATATCGCCTTAATTTTCCGGAAGAATTGTGTACGGCTCATACCTAATTTATTATATAGAACTTCCATGGATAATTCCGGATCCTGTGCATTTTCTGTAATTAATTCTACCAATTTTTGCATGAATGGGTCCTCTACTGTGATTTCCTCTACAGGAACTTCCGTCCTCTCTAACTTCTGGCAGAACAAGTCTCTCAGTTTTTCTCTGTTTTTGATGAGGCTTTCTATTTTAGCCAGTAGTATTTGCGCATTGAATGGCTTTAATATATAGTCATCAGCTAAAGCCTGATATCCATCTTTTACATGCTCTTCCAGGCTTTTTGCTGTTAGCAGGACTACCGGAATATGAGCTAAAGCCATGTCATTTTTTATAGCCCGGCAGAGCTCCAATCCGTCCATTACGGGCATCATGATATCACTGATAATCAGATCGGGCATCTGCTCTCTGGCTATATGTATGGCGCTTTTCCCTTCAGGAGCTTCCTGCACATTGTAGGTCTTGGATAGTTTGGAAACAATGTATTGGCGCATGTCCTCGTCATCTTCCACTACCAGAATCCGCAGGCGATTATCAGAATCCTCGGGTATTTGCTGGTGATATTCCGGATCTACGGACAATACACTGTTCTTTTCTACTTTCAATGTATGGGTAATTGCCTGGTCAGTATAGATTACATTGGAATTGGCGTAGTGTTCCTTTCCCAGTTGCAGGCGTATAAAGAACGTCGTTCCTTGTCCGGGCATACTTTCCAGCCATATCTTGCCGAAATGCAGTTTAACCACGTATTGCACCAGATTAAGTCCGATGCCACTGCCGAACATTCCACCTTTGTTTCCGTTTCCTATCTGAAAGAAAGGATCGAAAACCTTGCTTTGATTCTCAGGAGATATACCTTCCCCGAAGTCTTTCACGGAAAGAACAACGCTGTTTTCCTCCATATTGGATTCTAACTGGATCTTTCCACCTCTGGAAGAGTGTTTTATTGCATTCGAGAGCAGATTAAACATTACTTTACTCATCAGGTCTACATCTACCCACAAATTGTTGCCATAATAGTTGTTGGAGTACGAAATGGTAAGTTCATGCTTGTTCAGCAATTCGGAGAAACTATCAATCTGTTCGGTAATGAATACAGGTACATTCAGGCTGCTTAGTTTCAGTTGCATGGCTCCATGTTCTAATTTGCGGAAATCCATCAATTGGTTCACCAGAAGTAGCAGGCGGTTTGCGTTCTTTTGTATCTGTTTCATCGGATATTTTAAACCCGAAGGAAGCTGTTCATCATTGATGATATCGTCCACCGGACCGGTTATCAATGTGAGCGGTGTCCGGAGTTCGTGAGAGAAATTAGTGAATAATTCAATCCTCATCTGGTAGTTCTTCTCGATATTCTCTTTTTCTATCTGTTCGATTTGGCGTTTGTACTTGGCTGTTTTCTTTTCATAAAAATAGCGTGCTAATACTGCCAGAAAGACGATGATGAATAAGATGTAGAGGGTCTTTGCCCACCAGGTGGCCCAGAATGCAGGATGTACTGATATGATAATGGTTGTTTCTACCGTGCTCCAGATTCCTTCGTTATTGCATGCCTTGATACTGAAAATATATTTACCTGCAGGGAGATTGGAGTATATTACTTCATTATTTTCAATGTAATGCCACTCTTTATCCAGCCCTTTTAACTGATAAGCATATTTGTATCCCTTGGGAGAGATAAAGTCGAGCGCAGAGTATTTGATTCGTATGGATGAGTTATCATACGGCAGATCAACCTTGTTTCCTTCATTGAAGTTATTGATTTCAATATGGCCGGGTGCATTTTTAGAATTTAGTGATTCCACCAGGGATATCTGTACCAAAGGTGCTGTCTCTCTGTCATGAGACAAACGTGTCGGGTCCAGTTCCGCCAGTCCGTTGTTACCACCTATATAGATGTGTCCGTTACTGGCTTGCAACAGTGACTTGTGCGAAACTTCATTCAAAGGAAAGCCGTTGCCACGGGTAAAATTAACGATGATCCCATCCGGTTTGATCTGTGACAATCCGTTGATGGCAGATACCCATATATCCTTGCTGGTACGATCTTCCAGAATGGCACAGATGGAATTGTGTACTAATCCGTTATCTTTGTTATAATGGTGTATTTCCTGTTTTTCCAGATTACATTTATACAATCCGTTGTCATAAGTGCCGATCCAGATGTTTTTGGCATGGTCCTCATAGAGCACACTTATATTCTTGTCATTCAGTTCCTCGAAGGTGGTCCGTTCACCTTTAAAGTAGTGTTCGGGATTTTCAGGTTGATGCCTGAATATCCATAAACCATTGGTACGAACTCCCACTATCATATCATTTCCATGTCGCAGAATATCTTGTGTCAACATATACCGGGTAGTGGCATTATAATTGGTCGATAGATTCCGGTCCAGCTTTTGCGTTTTCTCATCCCAGTAAGACAGGTCATCTTCTGCTATCCATAAGTGGTTTTCCGCATCTCTTGCCATTGCACGGATTTGTTCTTCACCGCTCATTGAGGCAATCACTTTGGTTATGGAACGGGTTCTCAGATTGAGCGAATAAACTCCCATATTTAAGAAATAGAGGTAGAGCTCGTCTGGTGAATTTCGGTAAACATAGTATAAGTCCGTATCGTGTTTGGGAGAATTACCTCCGGATATATTAACTTCTTCTATATGCTTCGGATTGTTTACATCCATGGCTATAAGCCCCTTGCTATGTCCGATCCATAATTTACCTTGTGATTCGGATAATGAACCTACTACTTGGATTCCGGTGGTCTGCTGAGAGGAGGATGTTAAAGAATGATGAGTAAAAGTAAACAGCTTGGGATGATAATAAATGGCTCCCTGGCTGAAAGTACCTATCCATAATGCTCCTTGATTATCCTTATAGACTGTCATCAGGCGATCCCTTATAGCAAGGTGTTGATCTACTTTGGTATAAAAGAAAGAGTGCTTAATGTCATAAGCCACCAATCCCCGGTCGGTTGCAAGCAGCAGGGTGGAATCATTATATTCCGTGATGTCATGAATGTAATTGCTTTCTATCGGAACATCCGGATGAACCGTGTATGAAATTGGCCTGATTTCTTCTTCTTTAGGAAAGTATTGGTAGAAATTCTTTAGCTCTTCTCCGAGCCAGATGCGTCCTTTACTATCTGTAAATCCTTTCATTAAGGAGAAACGTTTTTCATTTTTGTGTAAAATCTTGTAGCGTTCAGTCCTTACGTCATAAAGTGCCAGCCCCTGATTCACCACATCCAGCAATAGGGCATACGGGCTCGCGGCAGCCATCATGTGAATATAGGTATCACGCATATCTTTCACATATGAACACGTTCCGTTGCTTTTGAAAACATATAATCCTTGTTTGGTAGCTACCCAGATATTTTTTTTAGGATCTTCGTGCAGGCCTACAACCACGGACGAGGGAAATTCTTTTCCTGTATACCGCTCCTGTAAATCGATAAACTTTTCCTGCATGGGGTCGAAGAGAACGATTCCACTGAAGGTACCGATCCAGAAGAGGCCGTCCGATAGTTGCGTGATACTCACAATATCGTTAGGCTGCTTGACTTCTTTGCTGGGCAGGTGATAATAGTTCTTTATCTCGTAACCGTCCAACCGGTTCAAACCGTTTTTGGTACCGATCCAAATATAACCTTTATCGTCCTGGCAGATAGCTTTTACAGTGCTGTTTGATAATCCATCCTTTACAGAGTAGCTATTCAGCGTAATGTTCTGTGCCGATGCGCTAATATACCCTAATGAGAGTATGAACAAGATAAATAGATGTTTTGCGATATTCTGCATTATCTTCGGAAACATAAAATTCAAGTTATAAATTGAGCCCCTAAAGATAATGCAAAATATGCAATTCATGCAAGCGTCAACGCTTTTTATATGGCTATTTACGGGATACATTCCAACTCCCTTTCATGTTTATTTGAACGGTGATTTCTTCCTTATTGTTTTTTATTTGAACGGTGCTGCATCCATCCTGGGTCCGTGCGGATAAAGACTGTGCGATATCAGCGGCCTTTTCCTTTATGCTGTAGGGCACGATTACAGTAACAAATGTCAAAGGCTCGAATGGAGTGACACACTGCTTGGAGAAGACTGTGGTGGGTTGTATCGTATATTCTTGTTTCTGAAATCCGTAACTGCGGTCGGGCTGCTTTTCAAAATAGACCAGTAATTGCCTTTTCTCTATTTCATTACCGGATGCGTCTTTCCACGGTTGACCTGCGTTTGGAGTGTCCCTGTATATTTTCTTCCCTCCGTGAGTACTGAACCAGTTTTCACCCCGTTCATCCATTTGATATAACTGCCAGATACTGCCTGCCGTGTATCCTTCGGTATCTTCACCGGGAATCAGATGATCCTGTAATATCAGGATACCTTCGGCTGTCAATACCATGCGTCGTTGCAGGGTAGAACCATCGACGCAGTGATTGTCCAGAATCACCTCACCGTATGAGTCTTTACCTTTATTTACAGCTTTGGCTGTCCGCACGATATTGGGATTGAACAGCACGCCCACTTCTTCATGTACATAGTCTTCCACTGGTTTTCTGATCTTGTTGTAGGCTCTAATCTTGAAACTCATGGGAGACTTGATTCTGCCATCAGTCGTGTAATGTTTCCAGTCGCAACCAATGTACCGGTAATCATTCAGACTGAAATCTGCCGCTACCTTCAGATTAATAAAATGAATACTGTTATCTTTCAAAGTAATACGTATCATCTTTCCGCCTTTCTCATTGTCTGCAAGCTCTACGCCGTTTCCCCATGCATCCAATGTGTTGCAATCATGCAGAATCTTTTCTCCGGCCTTGCCTCGTAGCCGAACCTTATCAATGCAGATCACTTCGCCCGGCTGTCCATTCTGAAAGCGGAAAGTGATGCTTTGAAATCCCCTCATTTGCGGATCACTTTCTGATATATGTGTGGATGAGCTGAAGTCAATCCAGTCTGTAAACCAACGATTGGTCAGCCAGCGATTGGAGCCTTCACCGAATGGGAAACCATTGCTTTCTTCTTTCATCAGGATCACGGTGTTGCCATGACGCATATCCGTAGCATGACGTTGTACGCCGTGAAAGTGCGGGCAACAGTCGGTTTCAAAATAATTGATGGTTCCGCGCAGATTCGGATGTTTGTGAGAACCTTCAGCATAAAGATCACTCATGACAAAAGGAGTACCCGGAACGTGTGAAGCTGTTAGCAATAGCTGGTCCGGTATACCACTTTGTCCTTCCCGGTTAGTGCGTGTTGTCACCATGGCACCCCAATCCGGGGTAGAAGTCTTTGGAATGAATGGCGGTAACAGGGCTATTTCCGCAATCGAAGCCCATTCGCAGGCATCCCGTAGAAACCAGCCTCGTTTAGTGTATTTTTCGGGTAAATTGGGAAGTCCTGTTTTATATAATTTGCGGGCAGCTTCCTGATAGCTTGCATTACCTGTCAGGCGAGCCATCTTTTCAAAGACTACGATCCATTCAAAATAGGCAAAGAAGAAGTCATCTCCATATTCCGGCATGTAACCGCTGGGAGCCTGTTGGTGAAGATAGCGTGAAAACCATTGTTCTATTTCGGGAGTCTGTAGCAATTCGGTCCGTCCGCTTTCCTGTGCAATGGTGATAATGTCGTTTAAGTGGATGGCTGAATATAAAGTAGCGGTCTCGTCCACATCCTTATTGGCATACCAGAAATTCCACATCGTATCTGTATAGGCTTTCCACAGGTTTGCATTGGGAGCATCCGGAAAAAGGTTATACATTCTGGTAAAGCCTAAAGCACGTTCCTGTCCCTGATTATGATCGGTAATGAAATGCGGTTCGAAGTGCAGGTCGGCAAAACGAATCACAATTCTCCGGGCTTCGTTTCCTTTCAGGCGTCCTTCTTTTTTAAGTAATTTGTAGGTGGCTGCCACGTTGCGGGTAGAGAAGAAATCATCCCGTCCCCGCATCAACTGTTCGTCCTTTTCCCAAGCAGTGACGGCACACCTGAAAATCTCTTCGGACATATCCAGAAATCGTTTCTGTCCGGTGGCTTCATAGAAAGTACCGGCGGCGGTCATCAGGTGGGTGGTCCAACGGACATTGCGGTTTTGAATTTCCTTTTGGATGCGTTCTTTACTATATGGGTGGGTCTGGTTGTCAAAGGCTTCGACGGCTATGGACAACGGATCTTTGTCTATCACGGGATGCAGGTTTCCATACACCGAAACAATTCCCCAAAGGCAAAGAAAAATGGAGGCAGACAATTTCTGTATCATACTGGATTTCTTTTGATAGGGTTTATTATAAGAGAGTGGGCAAACCGGATTTTCCGGCTTGCCCAACATACGTATACTCCCTTTGTTCTATGACAGAATTTTAATATTCGGGATTTTGCCACATGATTGTTCCGTCACCATAGGCATTGATTTCAGATTGTGGAATCGGTGCCAGCAGATTACGTTTTTCCATTGCATACATTGGTGTTTGGGTAGCTGTGTTGAAGCCTTCGTTTTTGAGAGAGAAGTGTTTCTTCATTGCTTCTTCGGCAAGTCCCCAACGAATTAGGTCGGGCCAACGAAGTCCTTCGTAACAGAACTCGATAAAACGTTCGTGAACGATGTAATCGAATGTAGCTTGCTTGCTGTTCAGTCTGGTAGCATCGATGGCTTCCAGTCCGGCTCTTTTGCGCACTTCGTTAATGATGGATAAGATTGTAGTGATATTCTCTGCATAGCCCACTTCATTCAGAGCTTCGGCATACATCAGCTTGACATCCGTGTAACGCAGAATAGAGATATTATTACCCCATTCGTCATAAGAACCGGGTTTCGTCTGCGTTGCCTTCAGAAACTTACGGGCTGTGTAAGTGTCAGCATGCTGGTAATCTTTATCGTAATAAAGGTTGTTCACCATGGTAGCGGCCCGGCGGATATCGCCTTCTTCATAAACCCCTTCACCCCAGATGGACTCGGAAACTTGAGCGGTACCGGAAGGACCTTTGAACGTAACATTATGTAGGAACGGAGCATCCTTTTCAAGATTGATACTGGAAGCGAGTAGCATACTGTTGAACGTTTGGCTGATACCCAAAGCTTTACCGGTGGAACCGCCCATGTATTGTACTTCCCAGACACGTTCGGATGTGTTGTCGAATTTATCATCGAAACAATCTTCATAGTTGTCGGCCATTTTATATAAAGCGGGTTCTTTGGCAATTATCAGCTCCAACCACTCTACTGCCTTTGCAGGATTATGCATATACAGGTAAGTACGTCCCAGCATACCGGCCATTGCATATTTGGTAATACGTCCCACTTCTGTGCCGCTTCTTTTTTCGGGAAGCAGGTCATAAGCCAGTTCGAAGTCCTTGATTGCTTGTTGATAAGTCTCTTCCTGTGAAGAACGTTTCACTTTACGCAATTCGGCCAATGAAAGATCCGTAGTGATGAGCGGAGAACCTCCCCAGCACCAGGCGAATTGCAGATAGGCCAGTCCGCGCATGGCATAAGCCTCGCCTTTGATATGATTTTTCTGATCTTCATCAGAGAAGACTACCCGGTCGATGTTGTCCAATATCTTATTGCTGCGTGATACCAGTACCCAGAGCGATTTCCATGCGGTTTCCCAGGTTTTTTCGGTAGAAGTATCCGTGAAGCGGGTGATGTTATTGTTCATGTTTTTAATAGCGTCTTCCCTCAATACGATTGCTTCCAGATAGTTACGATTATAGACAGTCTGTAATTGTGAGTAAACTCCGGCAATGGAGGCTTCACAATCAGCAGGAGTCTTGTATAAGCTCTGGTCTGTGTAAATAGACGGTTGGTTGACGTCCAGATAGCTGTCGCAAGAGGATAGACCCCACAAGCAACATACGGCTACTATTTTAGTTATTATTTTCATGATCGTTACTGATTAAAAGGTTACGTTTACACCAAATATATATTTTCTTGACAACGGATAAGTATTGTAATCTGCACCTCTGAGCATCGGATTGGTACTGTAGCTATTGGTATCCGGGTTGCCGACATAATCGGTAAAGGTATGCAGGTTTTCTACTGTTCCGTAAATTTTGGCTGCTTTGATTCCCAAGGCATTCAGCCATTTCTTGGGCATATTGTAGGCCAGGCTGACATTTTGGATGCGTAAGAAAGTTGCGTCAAAGATTTCCAAATCTGTTCTGTGCAATTGTCCGTCCTGCTCGGAGTTGTCACCCAAACCGTAAGGAGTCGGTGTTTTTCCATCCCATGACATATCTACACCCAGTTCAGTAGGAATGGGGTTACCGTTCGGATAATCTTCTTTGTAGCAGTGCAACCATCTTCTCAGTGTGTTGTTGGCACCATATTTACCGCCGGTATCCAGGTTACGGGCACCAATCCAAAGTACATTACCTCCAATCTGTCCGCGCAGGAATATGCTCAACTCGAAGTCCTTATAAGTAAATCTGTTAGTGAAACCGAACATCACGTCAGGTTCGTTTGAACCGTAAGCTACTCTGTCGTCATTGTCGATAGAACCACTTCCGTCAACGTCTACGTATTTCACGTTACCGGGTCTCTGCTTCTTACCTTTTACGGTAGGAACCAATGGCTTGTTAGGATTATAACGTCCGTCAGCACCTACTTCGAAGTCGGCTTCTGTCAGCAGACCGTCTGTGAGGTAAGTATAGAATTGAGAAATAGGACCTCCTACTTTCGTGATGAACTGTGCGTTCCATGCATCAGTGATGATTTCATCGTTTCCACCTAAATCCAGTACCTTATTCTTGTTTCCGGAAAGGTTCAGTGTGCTCGACCATTTGAATGATCTTGTATTAATATTGGTTGTTGTCAGGTCAATTTCCCAACCACGGTTCTCAATAGAAGCCAGATTTGTGCGCATACTGTTGAAGCCGGTAGCAGCGGGGAGTTGCAAATTATACAGCAAGTCGTCCGTGCGGTTGATGTAATAGTCTACGTTCAACTGTATGCGGTTTTTGAACAGGGAGAGGTCGAAACCGAAGTCGAATGCTTTGGTCGTTTCCCATTTCAAATCCGAGTTGGCATAGTTAGTCGGGTAGATGGCTATTTGTGAAGTATTTCCGTAAGCGACATTTCCGGTAGTGAAGGTAGAAACATAGTCACTGTAGCCGATACGGTCGTTACCGGACATACCCCAGGAAGCACGGAGCTTTAACAGGGAGATGAACTCTACGTCTTTCATGAATTCTTCACTGTTGATTTTCCATCCGGCAGATACGGAGGGGAAAGTAGCCCAGCGATTGGAAGGACCGAAACGGGAAGAACCGTCACGACGCATAGATGCAGATACTAAGTATTTATCATCATAGTTGTAACTTAAACGTCCGAAAAGAGAAGCCGTACGAACAATATTCTTCAGGGTGCTGGCCTGACTCGGAGTGGCTCCCTGGTTCAAGGTAGGAACGTTATCCAGCGGGAAGTCGGTAGCTTTCATATCGGCAGTATAGATGCTGCGGTTTTCTATACTTTGTCCTAACAATACATTCATCTGATGTTTCTTCCAGAGAGTAAAGTCATAGCTCAATGTATTTTGCCATCCGGTGCGGCTGCCGGAGATCACTTTGCTTGAAGCAGTAGCGCTCTTTACGGACATTTTCTGTACGTCGAGCGGGAGGAAATATTCATCGATGCGGTTTTCAGAACTATAGTTGAACATAGACTTGAAAGTCAGTCCTTTGATGATATTCGCTTCTACCCATGATGCAACGTCGAAATTCTTGATATTTCTGCTATCGGTAACCTGTCTGAGGCGTTCGTATGGGTTAACGTCATCCTTTCTGAATTTGCTGAAACCCAGCGAGCGGGTACCTTCGTTGATGCCGATAGTAGGAATCATGGTCAGGGCAGTCATGATGACTTTATCCTTACCCTCAGACTCACCTCTGTCCTGTGAAGAAATGGTAGGAGCAAAGTTCACACCGGCCTTGATGTGCTTGTTAATGTTCATTGAAGCGTTGATACGGAAGTTGAAACGTTCGTATCCGGTATGTTTTACGATACCTTCCTGGTTCAAGTATCCGGCAGAAGCATAGATAGAATATCTGTCGCCTTTGCTGGAAACCGATACCTGGTGACTGTGGGTGAAAGCTGTCTGGAGAATGGCGTCAACCCAATCAGTCTGAGGAAGATCGGAACGCAATGTCCAGTCGGTTGTGTCGGAATTAGGGTTCAGCAACCAGTCCGGGTTCACGCGGTCACCGCTCGGACGGTCTTTATTGGGGGTATCCAGTGTGTTATTGCCGTCTTTTTGCAGCCACATCGCATTTTTCAGATACAGGTTGTATGCCATCCATTCTTTAGGAGACATCATTTCGGGCAGGCCTACGGCGTTCTGGAAACCTAAGTATGATTCCCATTTAACGACAGGAGCACCTTTCTGAGCCTGTTTGGTCTCAATCAGGATTACACCGGCAGAACCGCGTGCACCATAGATAGAAGTGGCTGCCGCATCTTTCAATACTTGGATAGATGCTACATCGGACGGGTTCACATTGCTCATATTTTCGGTGATGACTCCATCCACTACAATGAGGGGATTGGAAGAACCGTTGATGGAGCTGACACCACGTACGGTAATTTGCATTTCTTCACCCGGAATACCACTGCTGGTCTGGGTTTGCACACCGGCCAGCTGACCGGAGAGGGCATCACTCAGATTGGTGACCGGACGTCCTTCAATGGCTTCGGAGGTCATCTTGGATACGGAAGTCGTCAGATTGCTTTTCTTCACGGAGCCGTAACCCACTACCACTACTTCATCCAATGACTGAGAATCTTCTTCTAATGTAACTTTCAGGTTTGTACTTCCGTTGAGAGCTACTGTTTTGTCTTTGTAGCCAATGAAAGAGACGGTTACTGTGGCCTTGTTGCTTTTCACATTTAAGGTAAAGTTTCCGTCGATGTCGCTGATCGTGCCGTTTCCCGGTACACCTTTTTCTACGATGTTAGCACCGATAATGGCTTCACCCGACGGGTCTGTTACAACGCCGGTAACTTTTACTTGTGCCCAAGTAAAACTACAGAAGCATAGAAGGAGTAAAGTCACCCAAAGTCGGGATTTTCCTTCCACACGTTTTGAGAGTGTGATTCTGTTTTCCATAAATTAAATTTTTTAGATACTATTAATTTCTTTAAATATGCATAAAGCAAGTTTGTTTTTCATTCGCAAAAGTAGCCGATGGGGTGGGAAGGGATATGGAAAATCGTTTCAAAACCTATAAAAAAGGTCTCAAACGACTGTTTTTCCCAACTTTGGTACGTTATTCCAATTTCCAGGTTTTTGTACCTTCTGGGGTGTGGAACAGAAGAACGTTACTATTGGCTTTTTGCTTCATATATTTGCTTTGAGATATGTATTCGGTATTCAGTTTTACAGGATTTCCGTTCAGTTTATACTGTCCGCTATAGGCTGTTTCGGGGGAAAAGAATGTCAGTTCCAGTGTGTTTCCCTGTAGGTTGGTATATGAAATTCCCGGAGTTTCACTCGTTTCATAGTCGCCGGAACAGTTAAACTTTACCTTTTCGCGGATATCGTTGGCAAAATTCTCCAGTTCAGCTTTCATATCTCCCCGGGCATCTTTGTATTGTTCGGTGATTTCAGTCGTTTCCAGTACCCAGGAGCCTCTGCGACGCTTCTTGTCTTTCAGGATGAGAACATCGTGTGCTTTTATATCATATTTGCCGCCGGAAACCTCAAAAGTCCATTCTTCCGGAGTGGCAAAAGCGAACATCATGGAACCGGTGTGACACAATATCCATTGCAACCCGTTGATTTTCTTCACCATTCTCTTTTTTATGCCCTTGCGGCTGAATGGTACGTACATCTGATAGAAATGGGGGATATTCATATAGTTCTCTGCTACATTATATACGCCAATGGCACTTTTTTCGTATCCGAAGACACGGTGATAAGGATTCTCCCCATACCCCAGTTTGTTGGAGTGTGTCTGATAAATCTGAGGGCGTTCGGGGTTATCATGGCACACACTGAACACGGATGCTTCCGAATTATCCGATTGCCAGACAAGGTGTATGTTCTTAGTCTCTTTAAATGCGTAGGTGTATTGGAAATCTTTCAGTTTTTCAGGAAAAGCTTCCACTGTCTGGGTGGATAAACCGTAATTCGGACTTTGATAAGTGTAGCGGCAATAGTAATGCTTGCTGTCTATCCGTAAAGCTTTGAAATCATAAGGATAGCTTTTCGAGTTGTTCAGAGCTTGCAGAAAAGGGAGTGGTTTTACAGTGCGTTCGTAGGCCAGCCAGAAGTTGAAACAGCCGAAATTGTCTCTGTTTGCAGCTTCACGGAGGATGATACGTTCATCGGGGCTACCGTAGAATAGCCAGGTTAGCTGAACGATCTGTACACCGGTGCTCAAATTACCCGTATATAAATTCTTCCAACCTTTGCAACGGGGAGGATTGGCACAATACAGGCCTTGATTCCAGGGTAACAGTAATTGTGCTATGATATGGTGGTAAGCTGATAAAGCGCTTTTACGTATCTCCTCGTTTTTAGAGAACTCGGCAAGCATCCTGATATATTGAAGATTAGTTCCCAGATAGGTAAAAGCATCCGCTTCAGGACAGTTATGGGTGATGAATTGCTTTAATGTATGTACGATCCTGTCATGCAGGAATTCTTTTAGCTGGACGGAGGTTTTGCCGTCGGCATCTGTAAAGTCGGGCCATTCTTCGGCGCAGAGCAATCCGCTGGTCTGATGCATGAGTTTCATGTTCAGTGTACCGTTATCTCTGGTATATTTGCCTATTTTCATGAAGGCTTTAATCTTTCCTCGCAGCGAGTCCGGCATTTTTTCTTTGGTGAGCATGTAGCCGTGCATGGTGGCATGGGCAAAGAAATCCATATCTGAGCCGGAGTTATAGAACGCTTCCACATGGTCCAGTTGATATTGATACATTTCGGTTAGTTTTTCTATGGCTTTTTCCTTTTCACAGTCACGCCATAAGCGGGCGAAGTAGAAAGGCGACACATATTTTATGTTACCGTTGTCTACCGGTTGGGTCTGTAACATCTGGTCGATGAGTGAATGACCGCGTTCTTCATAAGTAGAACCGTGCATATAGGCTGTCTGGGCATTTACGGCACTTGCAAAAAGAAGTCCGGCCAACAGAAAAATAAAGTGGTGATAAGATAGAGTTTTCATGTATTTCCGTATTTGAGGGACAAATGTAAGCGCGAATCTTTTCCGGAGGTATGAAAATCGTATTCTATTTTAGTAAAATCATCTCTGAACCGGGACTTTAACACTCTCCGGCGGGCTTCATGGGTATTCATTTGCTTCTGCAATAGTTTTGTTCCCTCTTGCTATAATTTTGTTTGCTCTTTTAATAGTTGATTTTTTAGTGGGATAGATGATAGGGGGATGATATTGTATCCATATTCGTTTATTGTAACATCGTTTTACTGTTGCGCAGGGTTCACAGGGGTCAAGGTTCACTATGAACCCTATCTGTCAGTATGAAATTTCTGAAATTTTTATTAATCATCAGATAGTGAGTGTGTTAATTGCTTTTTGATTTTGTGGATAATATGTGTTTTTGGGGGTGTAGGTTCACTCCCATTTATTATGTAATGTACGAAAATAATACTGTATTGCAAATGTTCTGACTATACTCTGTCGGGATACGAAGATGAATGGGTGCGAAGATGGTCTATAAATAGTTCTTATTATATTACAAAAACAGCTTTTTTCCCACATAAATACGTGGCACGTAGGGTTCATAGTGAACCTTGAACCCAAATGAACCCGAATGAACCCCATTTTTTTTTATTATTGTATTTGATTGAAATTTATTTGCTTGATATATAGTGTATTAGTTGTTTTGCATAACTTCTTGTATAATCAAATCGGTGATATCTATTGAACCATAATAGCCGAAATTAGCATGATATACCTCTTGAAGAAATAATACTACAAATAATCTATTTCTCGTCTTCTTTTGTTTGCTTGCGGGAAAATGAGTACCTTTGCGCCCTGAAAATAAAGAAATAGGTATGACAGGACAAAAGGCACCCACAGCGTTGGGAACAGAAAAGATTGGAAAACTACTGATGCAATATGCAGTGCCGGCAATTATCGCCATGACGGCATCTTCCTTATATAATATGGTGGACAGCATTTTTATCGGTCACGGAGTGGGCACAATGGCTATTTCGGGACTGGCACTTACTTTTCCTCTGATGAATCTTGCAGCAGCGTTCGGTTCGTTGGTGGGAGTGGGCGCTTCTACGCTGGTTTCTGTAAAGTTAGGGCAGAAAGACTATGATACGGCTCAACGGATATTAGGTAATGTGCTTGTCCTGAATATAGTGCTGGGATTAGCATTTACGGTAGTGACGATGATATTTCTCGATCCCATCCTTTACTTTTTCGGCGGTAGTGACGAGACGGTGAAGTACGCCCGCGAATATATGCAGATCATTTTACTTGGCAATGTCGTCACCCACCTTTATCTGGGCTTGAATGCTGTGTTGCGTTCTTCCGGACATCCGCAGAAAGCGATGTATGCCACTATTGCTACGGTTGTTATCAACACGATACTTGACCCTCTATTTATTTATGGCTTCGGTTGGGGGATCCGTGGAGCCGCTATTGCCACTATCATTGCCCAGGTCATTTCATTACTGTGGCAATTCAAGATATTCAGCAATAAAGACGAACTCTTGCACTTTCACCGCGGCATTTTCCGCTTGCGTCGTAAGATTGTGATAGATTCGCTTGCTATCGGTATGTCTCCTTTCCTCATGAATCTGGCGGCATGTTTTATTGTGATTGTTATCAATCAAGGGCTGAAGCGCTATGGAGGAGATTTATCCATCGGTGCATTCGGTATTGTCAATCGACTGGTATTTATATTTGTGATGATTGTGATGGGACTGAATCAAGGTATGCAGCCCATTGCTGGATATAACTTTGGTGCCCAGCAATACGCGCGCGTTTCCCGGGTGTTGAAACTGACAATCATCTTTGCAACAGTTGTCACTACTTCCGGTTTTCTGATGGGAATGCTTATACCTGAGCTGGTAGTTTCTATATTTACTTCTGATGAGGAATTGATAGCAATCTCGGCACGTGGTTTGCGGGTCGTAGTGATGTTTTTCCCTATTATCGGTTTCCAGATGGTGACATCTAATTTCTTCCAGAGTATCGGAATGGCCAGTAAGGCTATTTTCCTTTCTCTTACGCGCCAGATGCTTTTCCTGCTTCCGGCATTGATAATCCTGCCCCGTTTTTTCGGTGCGGCAGGTGTGTGGTATAGTATGCCATTCTCCGATTTACTTGCCAGCCTGGTAGCGCTGGTAATGTTGGTAAGTCAGTTCCGTAAATTCAAGAGAGCGGAAGAATAGGGCGAAAAACGTGTGACTTTTTTTGTTTCTTTCCTATAAATCCTTACTTTTGCTATCAGTAAACCAATATTTAGATTGAAGCTATGAATAAGAAATTCGTTGTGAACATCGGTCGCCAATTGGGAAGCGGCGGAAAGGAGATAGGGGAGAAGTTGGCAGCCCGCTTGGGCATCGATTTCTATGATAAGGAGTTGATAACTCTGGCTTCCAAGGAGAGTGGCCTCTGTCGTGAATTTTTTGAGAAAGCTGATGAGCGTGCTTCGCAGGGAATCATCGGCGGACTTTTCGGTATGCGTTTCCCTTTTGTGGGAGATGGCGCCTTACCTACCCAAAATTGTCTTAGTAATGACGCGCTTTTCAAAGTGCAGAGTGATGTGATCCGTCAGTTGGCCTCTGAGAAGTCTTGTCTTTTTGTAGGCCGTTGTGCCGATTATATTCTCCGGGAGCATCCCCGTTGCGCCAATATTTTTATTTCTGCCTCGCATGAGGCACGTGTTGCCCGTCTTTGCGCTATGCATCACATTTCGGAAGAAGAGGCGGAAAATATGATGAGCAAGGCAGATAAAAAACGTTCGGAGTATTACAATTATTATAGTTACAAGACATGGGGAGCTGCGGCAACTTATCATCTCTGCATTGATTCTTCGGTGCTGGGAATTGAAAAAACAATAGATTTCGTGGAGGAGTTTGTGAAACTCAAAATCAAGTGAAGCGGAGTTGTTTATAATCTGGTGAAATTAAAAAAGAGAGGTCATGCGAACATGACCTCTCTTTTTGCTAAAATGCAACTTGTATTACATCATTGTCAGCAATATCATTTGTCCCGCCAGAATACGCAGGAACATTGTCAGCGGATAAACCGTAGAATAGCCTACTGCCGGAGCATCGTTACCGGATGCCTGGTTGGCATACGCTAGTGCAGGAGGGTCGGTATTACTACCTGCAATTAATCCCATTAAAGTGAAATAGTTCACTTTGCAATAAAAGCGGGCAATCATACCGATAATCAGCAAAGGAATTACGGTAATCAGGAAACCATAGCCTACATATGATAGTCCGGAACCTTCTACTACGGTCTGTACAAAGTGTTCACCAGCTTCGATGCCTACACTGGCAAGGAAAAGTACAATACCGATCTCGCGCAGCATCAGATTAGCACTCATGGTTGTATAAGTCACCAGCTTCAATTTATGTCCGAACCGTCCGATAAGAATAGCAACCACCAACGGACCACCGGCCAAACCGAGTTTTACCGGAGTAGGTATGCCCGGGAAAGCGATAGGAAGACTACCTAGCAGAATACCCAGGAAAATACCCACGAAGATAGTCACAATGTTCGGTGTATCCAGCCGCTTCAACTGGTTGCCCAATACACCGGCAACCCGTTCTACAGCATCTTGCTGACCCACGACCATAACGCGGTCACCTACCTGCAATATCAGATTCGGATCGGCAAACAAATCCATACCGGAACGGTTGATGCGGGTTACATTCACTCCATACATGCTACGAAAATGCAGGCTACCCAGTTTCTTACCGTTGATTTCGGACTTAGTCACCAATATGCGGCGTGAAACCATTGGCATATCTTGTTTTTCCCAGTCCACTTGAATTTCTTTACCGATAAAAGCGATTACCGCTTCGGCATCTTCCTCGGAGCATACGATGAATACCTGGTCTCCGATATGAAATTCCGTATCTTGGTTGGGGATGCTGACGTGTCCATCGTGGCGTATGCGTGAACATACAAAAGGACGTCCCATAAACTCTTTGATCTGGAGGAGTTTCTTTCCATCGATAGATTCATTGCGAACTTCCAGATGCAACATGTGCGGCATGTGCTTCATATCAGAAGTCTGTGTAGAGAGTTCGTCTTCTTCCTTTTTCAGGTTCACCCGGCAGATGTAGCGGATAGCAATAATAGAACCGATGATACCGACAACACCGAGCGGATAAGCGCAGGCGTATCCCAATGCGATGGGATCACCCGTGTAGTTCAGTTGATTCAATGCTTCCTGTGCGGCACCCAAACCCGGAGTATTGGTGACTGCACCGTAAAGGATACCTACTATCATGGGGAGATCGATTCCTCCGTCGATGAAGTAAATGCCCAAAGCTACTGCAATATTCAGTACAACTATACCTACTGCAAGCATATTCAGTGTCATGCCTCCTTTCTTAAAGGAAGAGAAGAACGACGGTCCTACTTGCAGACCGATACAGAATACGAACAGAATTAATCCGAATTCGCGGATGAAGTGCAGAATGTGTGTCTCACCCGTAAAGCCGAAATGTCCCATCAGGATACCAGTGAAAAGTACAAATGTGACTCCCAGCGATATCCCGAAAATCTTGATCTTGCCCAAAAGCACGCCGACAGATATTACGAATGCATACAAGCATACGATATGGGCGACGGAGGCAGGGTCCCATAACAAACTCTCTAACCAATCCATAGTTACTTTTGTTTATCTTTTTTATTTGCTTATTAAATTTCGCGCAAAGGTAGGCATTAAAAGGGAGGTAGCAAAGGGTTTCCGGGAGTTTTTCTTTTGAGTACAGGCATGGGCAGAGGATAATTGAGTAGTATGCTTGAATATAAGTTTTTACTCTAAAATGTAAGGTGCACTTTGCAATCATGCATATACATACGGAAATCATGCTTCCAGAATGTCATATCTTCATGCGAATTTTACTTAAAAAACCTTGTGTTATTAAGTTATTGAGTATATTTGCAAGTCCTATTTTAGACAAATAGGCAAGTGAAGAGATTACTCATTATCTTTTTAATTATAAAATAAACTATGGCAGACAGTAAAGAAAAACTCTTCTCAGACTTTGCTCCCACCACCACCGAACAGTGGATGGACAAAGTTACAGCCGACCTGAAAGGCGCTGATTTTGAGAAGAAACTCGTTTGGAAAACAAACGAAGGATTCAAGGTGAAACCTTTCTATCGCATGGAAGACCTCGAAGGACTGAAAACGACGGATGCACTTCCCGGTGAATTCCCTTATCTCAGAGGCACCAAGAAAGACAACAACGAATGGCTGGTACGCCAGGAAATCAAGGTGGAATGCCCGAAGGAAGCTAACACAAAAGCGCTGGATATTCTGAATAAAGGCGTAGATTCACTGGCGTTCCGTGTGAAGGCGAAAGAACTCAATGCCGAATACATCGAGACATTGCTCGAAGGTATCTGCGCTGATTGTGTAGAGTTGAACTTCTACACGTGCCAGGGACATGTAGTGAAACTTGCGGAAATCCTGGTAGCTTACTTCCGGAAGAAAGAATATGACCTGACGAAATTGCAAGGTTCTATCGGCTATGATTTCTTCGACAAGATGCTGGCCAAAGGTAAAGAAAAGGGCGATATGCTGGCAACAGCCAAAGCCTTGATTGAAGCAACCGATGCTCTGCCGGAATACCGTGTACTGAATGTAACGGCTCTGACACTGAATAATGCCGGTTCTTATATCTATCAGGAATTGGGGTATGCTCTTGCCTGGGGTAATGAATATCTGAATCAACTGACCGAAGCCGGAGTTCCTGCTGCTGTAGTTGCCAGGAAGATTAAATTCAATTTCGGTATCAGTTCCAACTATTTCCTCGAAATAGCTAAGTTCCGTGCTGCCCGTATGTTGTGGGCAAACATTGTGGCTTCTTATGATGCGGAAGCTAAATGTGCTGCCAAGATGCGTGTTCACGCTGAGACTTCTACATTCAACCTTACTTTGTTCGACGCTCATGTGAACTTGCTGCGTACGCAGACAGAAGCTATGAGTGCTGCTTTGGGCGGTGTGGACTCAATGACTGTGAGCCCGTTCGACAAAACGTATGCGGCTCCTGATGAATTCTCTGAACGTATGGCACGCAATCAGCAGTTGTTGCTGAAAGAAGAGTCTCACTTTGATAAGGTGATTGACCCTGCTGCCGGTTCTTATTATATTGAAAACCTGACTGTATCCATCGCTAAACAAGCATGGGAACTCTTCCTTGCGGTAGAAGAAGAAGGCGGTTTCTATGCAGCAGTAAAAGCTGGTAAGGTGCAGGCTGCTGTGAACGAAAGTAACAAGACCCGTCATAAAGCTGTTGCCCAGCGTCGCGAAGTATTGTTGGGTACCAATCAGTTCCCGAACTTCAATGAGAAGGCAGGTGAGAAGAAACCGCTTGAAGCTACTTGCTGCTGCGGTGGTCATGACACTTGCGAAAAAGATGTTCAGACATTGAATTTCGACCGTGCTGCCAGTGAATTTGAAGCGTTGCGTCTCGAAACGGAAGCTTCCGGTAAGCGTCCGAAAGCATTTATGTTGACTATCGGTAACCTGGCTATGCGTCAGGCACGTGCTCAGTTCTCTTGCAACTTCCTGGCTTGTGCCGGATATGAGGTGGTTGACAACCTTGGTTTCCCCACAGTGGAAGCCGGTGTAGAGGCGGCCATGGCTGCCAAGGCTGACATCGTGGTATTGTGTTCGAGTGACGATGAATATGCAGAATATGCTGTTCCTGCCTTCAAGGCTTTGGATGGCCGTGCCATATTTATCGTAGCTGGTGCTCCTGCCAACATGGAAGAACTGAAGGCTGTCGGTATCGAGAACTTTATCCATGTTCGCGTTAACGTGCTGGAAACATTAAAGGAATTCAACGCTAAACTTTTGAAGTAAGATGAGAAAAGATTTTAAGAACTTAGATATATATGCCGCATTTCAGCCTGCAAACGGTGCTGAGTGGCAAAAGGCTAACGGCATCCATGCTGATTGGAAAACGCCGGAACACATTGAAGTGAAGCCTGTTTATACAAAGGAAGACCTGGAAGGCATGGAACATCTGGGCTATGCTGCCGGTTTGCCTCCTTACCTGCGTGGTCCGTACTCTGTGATGTACACACTGCGTCCCTGGACAATCCGTCAGTATGCCGGATTCTCTACTGCTGAAGAGTCGAATGCATTCTACCGCCGTAACCTGGCTTCCGGACAGAAAGGTTTGTCCGTTGCCTTTGACTTGGCTACACACCGCGGTTACGATCCAGACCACGAACGTGTGGTAGGTGACGTAGGTAAAGCCGGTGTATCTATCTGTTCACTGGAAAACATGAAGGTTCTCTTCGATGGTATTCCTTTGAACAAGATGTCCGTGTCCATGACAATGAATGGTGCTGTGCTTCCGGTTCTTGCGTTTTATATTAATGCCGGCCTGGAACAGGGTGCTAAGTTGGAAGAAATGGCCGGTACTATCCAGAATGATATTCTGAAAGAGTTCATGGTGCGTAATACCTATATTTACCCGCCTGCATTCTCCATGAAGATTATTTCCGATATATTCGAATATACTTCTCAGAAGATGCCGAAGTTCAACTCTATCTCTATCTCCGGTTACCACATGCAGGAAGCGGGAGCTACGGCGGACATCGAGTTGGCTTATACGTTGGCCGACGGTTTGGAATACCTTCGTGCCGGAACAGCTGCGGGCATTGATATTGACGCTTTTGCTCCGCGCCTGTCTTTCTTCTGGGCTATCGGTACAAACCACTTCATGGAAATTGCCAAGATGCGTGCTGCACGTATGCTTTGGGCGAAGATTGTGAAACAGTTCAATCCGAAGAACCCGAAATCTCTGGCTCTGCGTACACACTCCCAGACTTCGGGCTGGTCACTGACCGAGCAAGATCCGTTTAACAATGTTGGCCGTACTTGTATCGAGGCCATGGCTGCTGCACTGGGACATACTCAGTCTTTGCACACCAATGCACTTGACGAGGCTATTGCGTTGCCGACGGACTTCTCTGCACGTATCGCACGTAACACTCAGATTTATATTCAGGAAGAAACTTACATCTGCAAGAATGTTGACCCGTGGGGTGGTTCTTACTATGTAGAGTCTCTGACAAACGAACTGGCTCACAAGGCTTGGGAACTCATTCAGGAAGTTGAAAAATTGGGTGGTATGGCGAAAGCTATCGAAACCGGTATTCCTAAGATGCGTATCGAAGAAGCTGCTGCACGTACGCAGGCCCGTATCGACTCCGGTTCTCAGACTATCGTTGGTGTGAACAAGTATCGCTTGGAGAAAGAAGCTCCGATTGATATCCTTGAAATCGACAATACAGCAGTTCGTCTGGAACAGATTGAGAACCTGAAGCGTCTGAAAGAAGGACGTAATGAGGCTGAAGTGCAGAAAGCATTGGAGGCTATCACCAAATGCGTGGAAACCAAGGAAGGCAACTTGCTGGAATTGGCAGTGGAAGCTGCCCGTGTTCGCGCTACATTGGGAGAAATCTCTTATGCTTGCGAAAAGATTGTAGGACGTTATAAAGCAATAATAAGAACTATATCAGGCGTGTATTCATCAGAAAGTAAGAATGACAGTGACTTCAAGCGTGCTTGCGAGTTGACTGAAAAGTTTGCGAAGAAAGAGGGACGTCAGCCCCGTATTATGGTTGCCAAGATGGGTCAGGACGGTCACGACCGTGGTGCTAAAGTTGTAGCTACCGGATATGCCGACTGTGGTTTCGATGTGGATATGGGACCGTTGTTCCAGACACCTGCCGAAGCAGCCCGCGAGGCTGTTGAAAATGACGTTCACGTAGTGGGCGTATCTTCACTGGCTGCCGGACATAAGACACTGGTTCCGCAGATCATCGAAGAGTTGAAGAAATTAGGTCGTGAGGATATCATCGTAATTGCCGGTGGTGTAATTCCTGCACAGGATTATGATTTCCTCTATAAGGCCGGTGTAGCTGCTATCTTTGGTCCTGGTACTCCGGTTGCCAAGGCTGCTTGCCAGATTCTGGAAATCATGATGGACGAAGAATAAAGCTTTTATTGATAATTTCGATAATTTTAGAGAGGCAGGGTGTTAAAAAACACCCTGCTTTTTTGTTTTTAAGCGGTGTACACGAAAATTAGTTTGTTTTTAATTCCAGATTAATTCTCTTATTAACTGTCCCACCACATCTTTGCGATATTATTCTTACTTATAGAAGAACCATAATCTAATAATAATATCGCATGAAGAAATTACTACTTCTTAGTTTGTTAGCCTTATTGGCTTTGGGTGTAAGATCGCAGTCTGCTGATAAACCCGGTAACTGGAAATTAATCGCGTCGGATGAATATCCGGCAGAAGATGTAGGGGTGGCTACCTATACTGTGACTACTGACTTTAATGCAGATCCTACGGGTGTGAAGAATTCACTGGATGCTTTCCAGACGGCATTGACTAAATTGGGCGAAAATCGCCGTGGTGGTGTACTGTTTGTTCCGGCTGGTCGTTATCGTATTTCCGGAAAGTTGGTCATTCCTACCGGTGTGACGATACGTGGAGAATGGAAACGGCCGGTGAAAGGCAAGCCGGTGGAAGGAACCATCCTGATGGTGGATACGCAAAGTGGATCTGAGACAGAATCCGGTGCATTTATCACGATGGAACCGTCTACTGCATTGACACACCTGACTATCTGGTATCCGCACCAGGATCCTGATAATATAAAACCTTATCCGCCCACTATCTTGTACGGGCGTGAGGGCGTATGGGGAAACGATTACTGCAATGTGCGTCATGTGACATTGGTGAATTCTTATAGCGGCATCGTGCTGTCGAGGAAAAACGGGGGCGGTTGTCCCAATATCTACGATGTGTATGGTACTCCGCTGTCACGTGGTATCGAGATTGACCATATAGCCGATGTAGGGCGTTTTGAGTGGATACATTTCTCACCCGATTATTGGGCGGACTCCGGTCTGGAAGGAGCGCCGCAGGCAGGTGAAGCCTATGCTGACTGGATCTATAAGCATGGAACAGGCATTGTGATGCGTCGTAACGACTGGTCGTATACATGCTATGTGGATATTGAAGGCTATAATAAAGGTTTTAGTACCGGACTTTGCGTAGGAGGAGACGGTGCACCTAACGGACATAATTATGAGTTCAATTTGCGGAACTGCGAGACGGGTATTTATGTGGATGGTACTTCATCGGCAGGTATCATGTTTACACGGGCCCACATTGAAGATTGCGAAAAAGGTGTGGTAGTGACATCCGCCAGTACTGGACCGGTACAGTTCTATGGGTGTGAAATATCTGCCTCGGATGCGGCAGTATTGCTGGAACAAGGCATTTCTTCTAAATTGATGATGCAGCAGTGTACTGTCAATAAGGGGGAAGTAAAAGGTTTGGGAGGTGACCTCATCGTTTCGGATACAGACTTTAATAATGACGCGCCGCAAGTATATATTGGTTCTGATGCCCGTGCAATCCTTACAGGTAATCGTTTTGCGAAGAAAGCGGATATCAATAATCAATCCCTCTTTGAATGCCGCATTGATCATACGCCTGTAGAGATGAAGCCTTTGCCGGAGTTCCCGGAAATGAAAGTACCGGAAACCAAGCCTTTGCGTATGGCGTTGTATAATGTACTTGACTTTGGAGCCGAACCCTTTGTGGTACCATTTACTGCCAGCTCAACCAGTATGTGGCTTCAAATAGATATCCGTTCGGGACTGGAGATGGCTAAGGATAACACGGAAGCTATTCAGAAGGCATTGGATAAGGCTGCCAGTGAAGGTGGAGGTATTGTATATCTGCCCGGCGGGCGTTATAAAGTGCTGGGGAATCTGACAGTTCCTACAGGTGTGGAACTGCGGGGCGCTTCTGATTTTGCTACTATTCCACGTGGGCATGGCAGTATTCTTGAAGTCTATGCAGGGCGCGGACAGGCACAAGGAGAGGCTTTCCTGAAACTCTCAGCTGGTAGTGGCGTGCGTGGATTGTCGTTTGACTATCCCGAGCAGGTATCTTCCGCATTGCCTACTGTAACTGAATATCCTTATTGTATTCAGGCGCTGGGAAAGGATGTGTATGTAGTGAATGTAGGTTTGCGTGCTGCATACAACGGTCTGGATTTGTTTACTTATAAATGTGACAATCATTATGTCGATTATCTGGCAGGACATGTTTTTATGAATGCAATCCGCATCGGTGGCGGTTCAGAAGGTGGGCGGGTCTGCAATATGCAGTTCAATACGATAGTGTATGCTTGTGGAGAAGAAACAAAGTTTGGTTCATGGCCCAACAGTGCAAAAGCAGATCAGGACAAGGCTTATTGGCAGAATCAGACAGAATTACGTTTCATCACCGTGGGCGATTGCCGTAATCAGATTTTGTACAATGACTTCCACTATGGTGGTTTCGAGGGCATCGTCTTTCAAGCCGACCAGGGTAAAGCCGCATCGGGTTGCTCCCTTGGATTGGGTATTGATGGTTCCTGGAATTCCGTGGTTTACGAGGCGATCGATCCGGCTGGCTTTGATATGATTAATTCTCAGGTTGTAGCCCTTGAGGATCAAAGTAACACATATACAGAAACCCGCTTTCTGACTACTCGTGCAGGCTTTTCGGGTGAGGTAACTCTTTTTGGTGCGGATTTCTGGGGAAGTGCCAAGCATGGTGTCGTTGTGGAAAGTGGAAAAATGAATCTGAATCTAGTGAACTTCAGTACGTCCGGAGGGACTTCTTTCATGAACTTTCCCAAGACTACAGGTACTATCGTTTTGCACAATGCTGTCGTAAATATGAAAGACGAGGCTGCCTTCATTAGTGAAGGACACGAGAAGCAGGCTTCTGTTACGTCTACTGTAACCGATGTGGCTGCCGGAACTATTGATAAGATAGCTGTGTGGGAGAATAACTTGACGATTGCACCTGTTTTCACTACTACGGATGCGCTGTTAAATCGTCTGAAATGGAAGATCACGGCCAGTACGAACAATTCAAATGCGGGTAAAGCCATTGATGATGATGCCTCCACACGTTGGGATACAAGCGCTTCGCAGCAAGCCGGACAGTGGGTGATGGTGGACATGGGAGCGGCACAGAAACTGAACCGGATTATTCTGGACACATCGAAGAGTCCGAATGATGGTCCGGCAGGTTATGAATTGTATCTGAGTACCGGTGAAGGCGACACATGGAAACTTGTTGCTTCGGGCAAGAATGCGGGATCAGTACAAATTATCTCTTTCCCGGCAGAAGAAACTTCAAAATTCAAGATTGTGCAAACGGGAACTAAGGGCAATTACTGGTCGATTCATGAACTTTATGCCGCTTGCGTAGATGATCCTTCAACCGGTATTTTACCGGATGCTTCCTCGTCTGCGGCAGAAATGTTTTACTACAACGGCCAATTGTCCTGGAGTGGCTTAGGGAATGATATGAGTACCCGGATCGAGATCGTTGACTTGTCCGGCCGACGCCTGCTTTTGCAAGATACCAACGCTAATTTTCTGGAATTATCAGGTATGCAAAAAGGTTTCTATATCGTTATTGCAACCAATGGTATAAATGTACTGAGGAAGAAATTATTCTTTAAAGATTAATTCATTTTTTATCATTCATCTCTTTTTTGTACCTTTGCTTCCCGAAAATGGGCTGTATCTTAGCATAGTGCAAATAAATTTGCTTCTGCTTTCGATTTATACTACTTTTGCCCGACTAAAAAAGAGATGAATGATAGTTTGTATTGCCGAAAAGCCCTCTGTGGCGCGTGACATTGCTGATGTATTAGGAGCGAAAGACAGGAGAGACGGATACATCGAAGGGAACGGATACCAGGTTACCTGGACTTTCGGTCACCTCTGTACACTCAAAGAGCCGCATGAATATACCCCGAACTGGAAATCATGGAGCCTGGGAAGCCTGCCCATGATACCGCCCCGTTTCGGAATAAAACTAATCAGTAATCCTACTTACGAGAAGCAATTCCATACGATAGAAACCCTCATGCAGAAAGCCGACATGATTATAAATTGTGGTGATGCCGGACAGGAAGGAGAGTTAATTCAGCGTTGGGTGATGCAGAAAGCCGGTGCACGCTGTCCGGTAAAGCGGTTGTGGATTTCATCGTTGACGGAAGAAGCCATCCGTGAAGGTTTTGCCAAACTGAAGGATCAGAAAGAGTTTCAACCGCTCTATGAAGCCGGACTGAGCCGGGCTATTGGCGACTGGTTGCTCGGAATGAATGCAACCCGTCTCTATACAATGAAGTATGGACAGAATAAACAGGTACTTTCCATTGGTCGTGTACAGACGCCAACGTTGGCACTCATTGTAAACCGGCAGTTGGAAATAGCGAATTTTGTGCCCAAACAATATTGGGAATTGAAGACTGTATATCGTGATACAACGTTTTCTGCCATAATCCGGAAAAGTGAGGAAGAGCTGATTCTGGAAGCTGAAAAGAATAAGGAAGCTATCGCTGCCGGGAAGAAGCCCAAAAAGGAAGAAGAAAACCGGGGTATTGATCCTATTGCCAGCCAAGAGCAAGGGGCGGTATTGCTGGAACAAATACGGAATTCTCCTTTTGCCATTACCAATGTAACCAAGAAAGAAGGAAAGGAAGCTCCCCCCCGTCTTTTTGATTTGACTTCCCTACAGGTGGAATGTAATAAGAAGTTTGCTTATTCTGCTGATGAAACTCTGAAAATTATTCAGTCATTATATGAGAAGAAGGTGGCTACCTACCCGCGTGTAGATACCACTTACCTAAGTGATGATATCTACCCGAAATGTCCGGGCATTCTGAAAGGACTGCGTGACTACGCTACGTTTACGATACCTTTGGATGGCACTACTTTGCTGAAATCCAAAAAAGTTTTTGATAATTCAAAGGTAACGGATCACCATGCTATTATCCCTACAGGGCAATATCCGCAGAACCTGACGGATATGGAACGTCGCGTTTTCGATCTGATAGCGCGTCGTTTTATTGCAGTATTCTATCCGGATTGTAAGTTTGCCACTACTACGGTGTTGGGGGTAGTTGAAGAGATTGAATTCAAGACTACCGGTAAGCAGATTCTGGAACCGGGATGGAGAGTTATATTCGGAACTCCGGGGGCACAGTCGCAAGAAGAAAAAGACCCGGGAGAGGAAGAGAATGTATTACCTGCTTTTGTGAAAGGTGAAAGCGGACCCCATGTGCCTGATTTATATGAGAAGTGGACGCAGCCGCCTCGTCCTTATACAGAGGCTACCTTGTTGCGTGCCATGGAAACCGCAGGTAAACTGGTGGATAACGATGAATTGCGGGATGCCCTGAAAGAGAATGGCATCGGCAGGCCGTCTACGCGTGCAGCAATTATTGAGACTTTGTTCAAACGCAATTATATCCGCAAGGAAAAGAAAAACCTGATTGCTACACCCACAGGCGTCGAACTTATTCAGATTATCCATGAAGAACTGCTGAAGTCTGCCGAATTGACGGGTATCTGGGAAAAGAAGCTCCGGGAGATTGAAAAGAAAACATATAATGCTGCACAATTTCTTGAGGAACTGAAACAGATGGTTTCCGAAGTTGTGATGAGCGTGCTTTCGGATAACAGTAACCGGCATATTACAATTGTACAGGCTGTGCAGGAAGCGACTGCCGACGGTAAGAACGGGAAAGCTGCTAAAGAAAAAGATGCTTCGAAGCCTAAGCGTCAGAGTAAACCGCGGAAAAAGGCTGCTGAAGCTAAACCTGTCACACCGGTTGATGGTGCTTCGCAGACAGGGAATATTCAGACAGATGCAACTCAAACAGATTCTGTTGAGGGACAAGTTTGTCCGTTGTGCGGCAAAGGAACCATTATTAAAGGTAAAACCGCTTATGGTTGTTCTGAATGGAAGAACGGATGTACGTTTCGTCAGGCGTTTGGTTCGGAATGAAAGATACAATAATCTGCCGATTTTTCAGTTTATTAGAATGAACTATGAAAAGTAATGGAGCATGAGATTATATAGGCGTTTTCTTTTCTTTTTTCTTTCTGTCGGTTTACTTCTCACTTCCTGTGGAGTGGGACGGAGTTTGCGCCATGCAGAGCAAAGCTATGCTCGTGGTGAATACTTTGATGCTGCCCGTCATTATAAAACCGCCTATACCCGTACTTCTCCGAAAGATCGTTCGCAACGGGGTGTACTGGCCTATAAACAAGGCGATTGTTACCGTCGCATCAATTATACATTGAAGGCTAAAGGCGCTTATATGAATGCTGTCCGTTATCGTTATCCGGATACTCTCTCTCATTTTTATCTGGCGGAAATGCTCCGTAAGAATGGTGAGTATGCAGCGGCTATACCTTATTATGAGAATTACCTTGCTTACGCACAGACCTTGCCTGCCGGGAAAGAACGTAAAGACTCTCTGACACAAATCGGACTCACCTCTTGTCGTTTGGCGCAGGAATGGAAAAAGAAGCCTACCCGGTATATTGTAAAACGGGTGCCTATTCTTGTTTCCCGCCGTAGCGATTATTCTCCTATGTATGCGGGAGATGATCCCGATATCTTGTATTTCACCTCTACCCGTAATGAAGCGAAAGGTACTGACCTGAACGGTATTACCGGGATGAAGAGTGCTGATATATTTCATTCTAAACGGAATGAAAAGAAACAATGGCAGAAGCCTGAACCGCTTGCTTCGGAAGTGAATAGTGAGTTTGAAGAGGGTGCCTGCTCTTTTTCGTCGGATGGTAAAACAATGTATTTTACTCGCTGCCGGACCTTGCCCAATGCACCAGCTTATGCCGAGATTTATGTTTCTCAGCGTGCCGGAGCAGAGTGGGGAGCTCCTCAGAAATGTGCAATTCTGAATGATACGCTTTCTTCTGTTGCTCATCCGGTGTTGTCTCCTGCGGGTGATTATCTTTATTTTGTATCTGATATGCCCGGTGGGCAGGGAGGGTTGGACTTGTGGCGTATCAACATAACCCGCGACGGTTTCGGCTATGTCGACAATCTGGGACCTGAAATAAACACCTCTGCTGATGAGATGTTTCCTACCTTTTCGCCGGATGGTACTTTGTATTTCTCTTCTACCGGACATCCTGGTATGGGAGGGCTGGATATATTCCGTGCTATAACAGACAGCCTGACGGGGCGATGGCGTATTGAAAATATGCAGTCTCCGGTGAATTCACAGGGTGACGATTTCGGTATGACTTTTGAGCCTGGTGCTCCCAATCGGGGGTTCTTTTCTTCTAACCGTGGAGATGCCCGTGGTTGGGATCATATTTATAGTTTTGAGTTTCCTGAGGTACATCATGTCTTGAAAGGATTGGTGTACGATAAGGAGGGAGATGCGCTCTCTGATGCGCTTGTCACTTTGGTGGGGGATGACGGTACTTATTTAAAGATAAACGTGAAGAAAGACGGTACTTTCACTCAAGAGCTCGCACCGGGATGCCGTTATGCCCTGCTGGCTTCCTGCCGTGGTTATTTGAATGACAAAGAAGAAATGGCAACGGAAAATATTAATGAGGATCGCCTCTATGAACTTGAGTTTCCGTTATCTTCCATTACCCGCCCTGTACTGATAGAGAATATTTTTTATGAGTTTGATAAGGCTGATCTGACATCAGAGTCTACAGTGGCTCTAGATGAACTGATAGAGTTGTTGAATGACAATCCGAATGTTACTATCGAACTTTCTGCGCATTGTGATTATAAAGGAAATGACGATTATAATCTTCGTCTTTCGCAACGCCGTGCAGAGTCTGTTGTACGCTATCTTATTAAGGGAGGGATTGATCCGGAACGTCTTACACCGAAAGGATATGGTGAACAGCAACCTAAAACAGTGACCAAGTTTACGCTGAAATCAGCACCTTTCCTGAAAGAGGGAGATGTGTTGACAGAAGAGTTTATAAAAAATCTCCCACCGGAACAGCAGGAGATTTGTAATGCGATTAACCGTCGTACAGAGTTCAAGGTGTTGAGGACGACGTATCAATGAGTTGCAGCTACGAGCTACAAGCTAATATGAAATTCCACCACCGCTTCAATACCTTTTCTGAAAATATCGAGCGGGAAGTTTTCGTTGGGTGAGTGGATGGCATTTGATTCTAATCCAAACCCCATGAGCACTGTCTTAATGCCAAGCACCTGTTCGAACGTTGAAATGATAGGGATACTTCCTCCGCGTCGCACAGCCAGTGGCTTTTTTCCGAATGCTTTTTCAAAACCTTTCTCAGCGGCCTGATAGGCAGGCAGGCTGATAGGACATACATAACCTTGTCCTCCGTGCATCGGTGTTACCTTCACTTGTACCGTATCCGGAGCAATACTCCGAATATAATCGGCAAACATTTGCGAAATCTTGTGGTGGTCCTGATGCGGAACCAGACGGCAGGATACTTTTGCTGTAGCTTTGGATGGAAGTACTGTTTTAGAACCTTCACCGGTATATCCACCCCAGATGCCGCAAACGTCGAATGAAGGGCGACAACTGTTACGCTCCAGCGTACTGTAACCTTTTTCTCCGAACAGTTCTTTTACGCCAATAGCGTTTTTGTACTTTTCTTCATTAAACGGAATGTGTACAATCATATCACGTTCTGCCTGCGGCACTTCTTCTACGTCATCGTAGAAACCGGGTACCGTGATACGTCCATCCGCATCTACCACTTTGGCAATCATGCCGCATAGTACGTTGATAGGATTGGCAACAGCGCCGCCGAAATGTCCTGAATGCAGGTCGCGGTTAGGTCCGGTTACTTCTATTTCCCAGTATGCCAGTCCGCGGAGTCCTGTAGTGAGTGAGGGCAAGTCCGCCCCCAGCATACTGGTGTCCGATACGAGAATGACATCGGCTTTTAATAGTTCTTTATGATCTTCACAGAAAGATTCCAGACTGGGTGAGCCTATTTCTTCTTCACCCTCGAAAATGAACTTGACATTGTTCTTCAACAGACCGTACTTCACAAGGTATTCGAAAGCTTTCACTTGGATGAATGCTTGCCCTTTGTCATCATCCGCACCGCGTGCCCAGATGTGTTCATCACGTATTTCCGGTTCAAAAGGTTCACTTTTCCACAGTTCTAACGGCTCTGCGGGCATCACGTCGTAATGCGCATATATTAAAACTGTTTTTGCTGTAGGATCTACTGTCTTCTGTCCGAAAACAATCGGATTGCCTTTTGAGGGCATCACCAATGCTTCGTCTGCACCGGCTTCAATCAGAAGTTGTGCCCAACGCTCTGCACAGGCCAGCATATCATCATGGTGTTCCGGTTTTGCACTGATACTTGGTATACGGATGAGGCTGAACAGGTCTTCCAGCATCTTGGATTCATTCTTTGAAATGTATTTCTGTATTTCGTTCATAAATATATATAATAAGGTGAATTACTTTAACACCCTACCACTTCTATAATTGTGTAGTACGGTCAATAAGATAAAAATCAAGTATGGTCATGGCAGCCATTGCCTCTACGATGGGTACTGCACGTGGCAATACGCATGGGTCATGGCGACCGCGGGCTTTCAGTGTGGTGTCTATCCCATCTATGTTGACCGTATGTTGCTCCATAAGCACGGTGGCTACAGGCTTGAATGCAACGCGGAAGAAGATATCCTGTCCGTTGCTGATGCCGCCTTGAATACCGCCGGAGTGATTGGTTTTCGTTTCAATACGTCCGCAGTTATTGAAGAATACGTCATTTTGTTCCGAACCTTTTTGCTTCAGGCCTTTAAATCCGTCGCCGTATTCGAATGCTTTGGCAGCATTGATACTGAGCATGGCCGAGGCAAGCGAAGCGTGTAATTTGCCGAATACTGGTTGTCCCAGTCCGATAGGACATCCTTTGATGACACACGTCACTACACCTCCGATAGTGTCACCTTCTCCCTTGATCTTGAAAATCAGTTCTTCCATTTCCTTCGCCTTTACAGGGTCCGGACAACGTACAGGATTGGTATCTATAAGATCAAGGTCATAAGCGGTATAATTTTCTTCCAGACGGATGGGGCCTACCTGTGAGGTATATGCCGTAATGCGTACGCCCAGTTGACGGAGTGCTTGTTTGGCAAGCGCACCTGCCACTACGCGTGAAATGGTTTCGCGTGCCGATGAACGTCCGCCGCCACGATAGTCGCGAATGCCGTATTTCACCTTATATGTATAATCCGCATGCGAGGGACGGTACACTTCCTTCATATTATCATAATCACTGGAATGTTGATTTTCGTTCCATACTATGAATCCTATGGGACATCCTGTCGATTTACCTTCGAAGATACCTGAAAGGAATTCTACTTTATCACCTTCCTTCCGTGCCGTTGTGATGAGGGATTGCCCGGGACGGCGACGATTCAGTTCCGCTTGCACGAAATCCATGTCAATGCGGATACCAGCGGGAAATCCATCAATGACGCCTCCGATGCCTTTACCATGTGACTCCCCAAAGCTGGTAAGGCGGAGAATGTTGCCGAATGAGTTGAACATAATCTTTTGCTTTAATGGTTTATGTATAAGGTTTATTCATGCCAAATCCTTTGAATAAAAGCTTTTGGATGCCTAAAGATAACAAATAGTTATGGATTTTTTCTCATGAAAAGAAAGAAATATTGTTTTTTTATGGAATGAGGTGTTTTTTATCCTGTGTTGAATTGTACCAGGATCGTACCCGAACTGTATCTGAACCGTACTTGCTCCGTACATTCTTCGGTCAGAAGTACCTTTAGACGGAGAAACTGCGGACTTGGTACGGAGCAAGTACGTCCTGGGTGTGGTGAGGGTGCCCCAAAAATGCTTGTGGGGGCGATTGAAAAGGGCTACACCCTTTACCGAGGATGGCTACACCCTTTGGGTATGATAGCTACACCCTTTAGAGTAAATGGTGTAGCCCTGGATAAAGGGGAGAGACGCCTCCCATTTCCTATATAAATGGAGCACGGAAATGGTGATGTAGAGAGATCTTTTTAGAGAAAAGATTAAAAAAAGGACAAAAATATTAATGTATTGACCTTGTTTGGTGTGATAAAAAGCGGTTATTTTGCACCCCAAAAGTGATAAAAGAAAAAGCACGGTTACCCAGTGATGGGGAGCCATTATTAACTAAACAACAAAGATATGAAGAAAAATTTGTTTTATTTGTTTGCATTGATTTGCTCAATGAGCTTGTTTACTGCTTGTGATGATGATGATGATGAAGTAAGTCCTTGGATTGGAACTTATAAAATAGCAGAATATACAGCAGAGGATTATGAATGGACAGAAAATGAGACTACAAAGAATTGGCCTATGACAGGCGCCTTGTATACTGATTGGCAATTTACTGGAGAAGATAATTATCCAGAATTTATTTCAGCTCTATTTCGATATTTGGGTGGTTCTATTTTGCCTCAAGTCTTGAATTCAATCACTTTAGACAAAAGTGGAAGCATAATTGCTGATTATGTTGCAAGCCCTGAAATAGCTATGGATCCCTCTTCTATAATATCTATTTTCTTTACGGGTGCTTTTCCTTCTGTGAGTGATGTAAAAGCTAATTTTGTGACAAGTGGTTTTACAACTTCTCCTAAGGATCTGGCATATTGGAGTGAAAAGAATGGAAAATTTGTTGTAAAACTGAATATTCCTGCTATTTTAACTGCTGCTACTGGAAGCGATGCAAGTGGTATGGGGGAAATTATAGAAAATGTATTGAGTGGAGATCCGGCTACTGTTAAAGCTTTGCTTGGTGGTTTGTTGAATGCTGATCTTAGTGGAATACAAAATGCTACCATTAACCAAATAACAAGTTGGGCTAAAGATGGGATACCAATGAATATTAAAATAGCTGATAATGGCCATGTTCATATTTACTTAGATAAGAGTGCATTTGATAATCTGTTCACGCTTCGTAGTACAGGGGAAACTGATAATTTTGGAGAACCAGTACTAACAAATGACTTGATTATACTTTGGAATGCGTTGGTTGCAGGTGGTGTAGTACCAGAAGAAGCACAGGCTGCTGGAATGTTTATTCAGATGATAGGAGGATATTGGTCAGTGACGACGAACTTTAATTTAGGATTGGATTTAGTGAGAAACTAATTCAAATTTAGAAAAATAGGATGAGGATATTCGGAAGAGTATCCTCATTTTTTTATTATATGTTATCTGTGAACGTGTTTGTAAATGTATGGAATTATACAGTCCTTTTTGGGTTCTATAAATAATTCTTGAACTTGAAAACAATCAAATGTTTTTAGTTGTTTTTTTAATTCAAAGCACTTTTGTTTTTTTAATTTAGATAAAGAGGTTAATAAACTTCTTATTAAAAATAGAACATTAATAAGTAGAATAGACCTTTTAGATATTCTTTAAAAGCTGTTATTTTGCATCCTTGATTTATTGTGATGTAAAAACAGAACATTATTGCCTTCGTAGAGAAGGCTTGTATTAACTAAACAACAAAAATTATGAAGAAGAATTTATTTTATTTGTTTGCATTGGTCTGTTCAATGAGTTTGTTTATAGCTTGTAGTGATGATGATCCAGACTATTCTACAGCGATTGATGGGGAAATTGTAGGTAACTATAAAGGAACATTGAATGTAACAGTTCAAGGTCAACTTTTGGGAAAGGACATTCCACAAAAAATATCTGTAGCAAAGGCGGGTCCTGCTGCTATCAATCTTTCTTTGAAAGATTTCAGTTTTATGGGTATACCAGTGGGGGATGTTGAATTGAGTAATTGTGAACTGTCTAAGAAAGGTGATACTTACACTTTTACAGGGGTTCAGAAGCTGGATGTGCAAACTTTGTCTTGTACTATAAATGCAGCAGGTACTGTCGCAAATGGTCAGGTAAAGATTGATATGGATATTGCTGCCGTTGTGAATGGGGAGAGCCAACAAGTAAAAGTGGTATATGAAGGGAAACGCCTTAATGGTTCAGAGAGTAGTGAAGCAAAGATTCTTAGTTTTGCCTTTGATCCAAGTAATGAAGCGAATGCAGTTGTAACTGAACAACCCAAGTTGGATGAAGCTACTAATACATTTACTTTCAAGGTACTTGATGATGCTACTTCAGAAGAGTTGAAAGCTTTGGTTCCTACTGTTAAAGTTTCTGATAAGGCTACTTACTCTGTGGAAGGTGGAACTGCCGATTTCTCTCAGACTGTGGTTTATACGGTAGTTGCAGAAGATGGTACTGCTACTATTTATAAGGTGATATCTCCTAGTAAAACCTCTTTAATGAAGTTTCCTCTTGATGAATGGGAAACCGTAAAAGAAGGGAGTTATGCTGAATATTGGGCTCCTCAACCTGCCGATCAGTTAGCATCATCTAATGGTGGTGTGAAAATGGTGAATGGTAGTGCTAATCCGGTGGGATATCCTGTAATGGTGGAAGAAGCTGGTTATAAAGGAAAAGCTGCTAAGTTGGTTACCTTAGATGCGAGAGGAAATGCTTTAACTGCTAAAAATGCTCCTTTAGCTTCAGGTTCTTTATTTACAGGTAAGTTTAATTTTAATTTTATGACAGCTATAACAGCCCCTTTAAAGATGACTGAGTTCGGAATTCCTTATGATAAAATTCCACTATCATTAAAAGGAGTTTATAAGTATAAAGGTGGTGATAATTATGTTGATGGTTCTGATAAGAATAATATTAAGGATAATCTTGGTATTCAGGATGAGTGTGCTATTCAGGCTGTTCTATATGAAGCAGTAGGTGCTGATGGTAAAGATGTTATTCTTACAGGTGTTGATATCAATGATTCTGACTATCGTGTAGCTGTTGCGCGTTTAGAAGATGGCACTGATAAGGCAGAATGGACGGCATTCAATGTTCCATTTGAATATCTAGAAGGTAAGGCTTATGATAAAGAGAAAACTTATAAATTGGCTATTATCTGTTCTTCAAGTAAAGAAGGTGATAAGTTTAAAGGTGCTGTAGGTAGTACGCTTATTGTTGATGAATTGGAAGTTCTGGGAGAATAAGAGAATAGCATAAGGATATAAAAAAATCCGGAAGTATAAACTTCCGGATTTTTTTATTATTTGATTTAGCCTTCTTTATTCAGGTTAGAATGAATATCCAAATCCTACATTCAGATAAATAGGATACATGGCAAAACTAATAGTATCGAAGTTTTTCTTAAAGATATCATTTAGTCCCCAAGTTAGATCAGCATAAACATTCAAATGCTTGAAAGCTTTCCATTCGCCACCGAATTGTATGCCCCATTGGAATCTGCGGAGATCATCGGAGAAATCGTAGGTTGCAACGCTTTCACCACTGAAGTCTACACGTGAACCTGTTTCATTGGGAGTACGGAGGTGACCTTCATAAACATGGCCAGAGAAATCACCTTCTAGTAAATACGAAAAATATGGTCCGGCTACGAGCTTCCAGCGTTTGCTGACTTTATAGTTAGCAAGGACGGGAACAGTAAGATAGGAGTTCTTTACTTTGGTTTTTACCCCTCCAGTCCATAGACCCTCTAGTTCACCACCATTGGTATTGATAATCTTCATACCATAGTTTTTTACGGTAGCTTCTGTCGTCATGTTCTTTGTTTCTAGACGCAAACCTAAAGTCAATCCCCATAATTTTTTCTCGTCGAGCCATTTGGTAGCATTTCCTTCAATCGAAATGGTCATGCTGGGTACATAGCTATCTATTTTACGGATTTCCTCGGGTAAGGGTAGGGGAGCGGTACCACCAATACTAAATCCTGCTTTCAAAGAATATTCCCATCCGCGAAGGTAGGATTGTGTGATGCTTTTTGTTCTGTCTTCCTGCGCTTTTACAGATGTACTCCCTACTACTGCCAGTAAGAATGCAATAAAAATAATATAATCTTTCTTCATAATCATTTTCGTTTTTAGTTCTCTTCACAAACTAATTCTACTTCGTCTATATAGAGTGTACTACCTACTGCACCTTTGAAGTGGTCACCTTCTACACTTGAAGAGAATATGATGCCAAGTTTATATTTCCCATTTTGAAGTTTTTGTTCATCAATGGACTTATTATTCTGACGTTCAAACGGTAAGCTAAATTCAGTCCATTGGTCGGTTTCCAGTGCTTCATCGGCTTTTATCTGTGCCAGATACACAAGTTTGTCGGAAGTCTTAGCATTAGTACCGTCCAGCATGAATGAGTTATCATCAGCTTCATACATGATGGCATAGATGTCAAATCTGTCTTTCAGACCACTTTGTGGTTGACCGTTTTCAGTATAAACAGGACCAGCTTTGTACTTATAGTATCCCTTTAAAGTTTTAGGATGTTTATAGAATTGAAAACCGAAGGTGGTAGCTTTAAGGGCGCCTTCTTGTCCTGCCAATGCTTTGCTTACATCAAAATTGCCGATAAACAGATTGCCGGCAGCAATATACATTTTTACCATTGCACCAAAACTACCAGTGTCTTTAGTTTCCAACTTAACACATTTCTTATTGAATCCGCCTTCTACTTGTACTGTAGGGTAATCGGTAGGGCTTTTTGCCATTCCAGTCAATGCAAAGCCTGGATTTCCACTAGACCACTGCAGAACTTTAGATATTCCTTGTGAAGTACTTGGAGCGAACTCGTAAAGGATGTGATATGGGGTATTTTCTGCAATCAACAAGTCCTCAAAGTGATAAACTGTTGGTAATTCTGTCGGTTTAATATTTATAGTATAAGTGGGTTTGAATTCACCATTTTCAGAGGTTACGGTAAATGAACGTGAATTGCCTGCTTCACTAAAGTTGTAGAAGTTTCCGGTATCTCCGTCTCTGCTATTATTAGGTTTGATAGTTGCACCTTCTGGCAGAGTGAATTTCAACTCTTGTTTGGCAAGGTCTGCACCTTTATGTACATATACATCGACTATTTTTTCATTTGCATTAATATTGGCCAGCTGCACATCTGCACCCGTACAACCATCAATGGCCGCTTCAGAATTAAGCGCTTCGTCTTGTATACAAGAAGATATGGCAAATGCCAAAAAGAAACACGAGGTTAGCGTTTTAATCTTCATTTAATTCAGTTTTTGGTTATTAATAATGTAAAACTCGAGCGCAAAGTTAAGTTTCTTTTTTGAAATAGAAGACTTTGCGCACGTATTAAAAACATTTTTTCTAAATTTGTGTCCATTAAAATCAGTGAAATAATGATAACGGAAACGGAGAGAAAACGGATAATCGACCTGATACATCAGGAAGTGGTGCCGGCTATTGGGTGTACAGAGCCCATTGCTGTGGCATTGTGCGTAGCTAAAGCAACAGAAACACTGGGGACAAAGCCGGAAAAAATTAATGTGTTGCTAAGTGCTAATATTCTGAAAAACGCTATGGGAGTAGGCATTCCGGGTACCGGAATGATTGGCCTGCCCATTGCTATTGCGCTGGGGGCGTTGATCGGAAAATCGGAATATCAGTTGGAAGTGTTGAAAGACAGTACGCCTGATGTAGTGGAAGAGGGGAAACGTTTCATTGAGGAAAAGCGCATTCATATTTCGTTGAAAGAGAATATTGAAGAGAAATTATATATTGAAGTATGCTGTGAGGCCGGAGATGATAAAGCAACAGCTGTGATTGCCGGAGGGCATACCACCTTTATATATATAGAACGTAACGGAGAAGTTCTATTTCAGAAACAACATACGGCAAGCTGTGAAAAAGAAGAAGAATGCCTGGAACTGACTTTACGTAAAGTTTATGACTTTGCTCTGAATACTCCACTAGATGAGATCAGTTTTATTCTGGAAACAGCCCGTTTGAATAAGGCGGCTGCCGAACGTTCTTTTGAAGGCAATTATGGCCATGGCCTAGGTAAGATGTTGCGTGGCACTTATGAACATAAAGTGATGGGAGATAGTGTCTTCTCACATATCTTGTCTTATACATCAGGTGCCTGTGATGCTCGTATGGCAGGGGCTATGATTCCGGTAATGAGCAATTCCGGTAGTGGAAATCAAGGTATATCTGCCACTTTGCCTGTACTCGTCTTCGCTGAAGAAAATGATAAATCAGAAGAAGAACTGATACGTGCTCTGATGTTGAGTCATCTGACAGTAATCTATATTAAACAAAGTTTGGGACGTTTGTCTGCTTTATGCGGCTGTGTGGTTGCTGCTACAGGTTCCAGTTGTGGTATTACCTGGTTGATGGGAGGAACTTACGATCAGGTGGCTTATGCCGTTCAGAATATGATAGCCAACCTTACGGGTATGATTTGTGACGGTGCGAAGCCCAGCTGTGCGTTGAAAGTAACAACAGGTGTATCTACCGCTGTTCTTTCTGCCATCATGGCTATGGAAAACCGTTGTGTAACTTCTGTAGAAGGTATTATTGATGAAGACGTGGATCAAAGTATCCGTAATCTGACCAAGATAGGGTCGAAAGGAATGAATGAGACGGATAAATTGGTGCTGGAGATAATGACGGGGAAATAGTGATTAGTGGTGAGTGATTAGTGATTGGAAACTGTGCAGCATAATAGCGCAGCATGCTAATCACTAATCACTTACCGTTAATCACTATATTAATGATTGCATCCGCATCCCTGGTGATCGTGATCGCTGCATCCGTCACCGCAACCGTCACCACAGCTATCGCAACCGCAACTGCATCCGCCGCCGCTCATCATACGAGCGATTTCAGCTAATTCTTCATTGGTTGCCGGGCGGCTTTCTATTACTTCACCTACAAAGTTCAGGTCGCAACCTGCCAAGGGGTGGTTCATATCCATTACCACTACGTCTGCCTTAATTTCTTGTACGGTTCCGTTGATACGTTGACCTTCAGAGGTCATTAAAGGCACTACGTTACCGGCTACAATACGTTCGCTATCGAACTTACCATCTACTTCAAAGATTTGTTTCGGAAGGTCGATTACATGTTCTTCGTCAAAGTCACCGTAAGCATCTGCGCAAGCGATTGTGAAATCAAACTTGTCACCTGCTTTCAGATCTTTCACTTGATCTTCGAAAGACTCTAAAGTCAGACCCAGACCGGAAATGAATTGGAAAGGGTGTTCTGCGGTGGCTTCTTCGGTGAAATCTTTTTCACCATCTTCTATAGCGTATAATTTATAAGCTACGGTAATGTACTTGTTTTCTACTGTTTCCATTGATATATTCCTACTGTTTTAAGTTAGTAATTCCTGTTTTTTCTTTTTGGAAGGGACAAAGATACGAATAATTTAGTTGGCGAATGAGTAAGCTCTTGTAATTTTCAGATTATTAAATGCTTCGAACCCTCTTGAATAATTCCTGTTCATGGTAGCGAATTACTCAGATTTGCCTTGAATAAGTGATAAAATAAGATTTTAATGCGGGGTTTTCTTACGATTAATCATAATAATCTCATTTTTTTCTTCAAATTGTTTGGAGTTTATAAAAAAGCCCTTACCTTTGCAGCACGATTAACGAAAACAGTAAAGTAAATAAAGTTATGAACTTACATACATCTATTAACCTGGCAGTCCTGCATATTATTCGCGTCGTGGTCCTGGAATCAAGAGCGTGAGAAAGGTTGTGTATGTATTCGTACGTTAAGATATCAATTTAGGAGCCTTTCTCACCATATGTGAGGAAGGCTTTTTAATTAAAAGGAGATTTGAAGATGAAACACCAATTACGCAGTTCGTTCAGCACGCAAGGCCGCCGCATGGCAGGGGCTCGTGCGTTGTGGATGGCAAATGGCATGAAGAAAGAGCAATTAGGAAAACCTATTATCGCAATTGTCAACTCATTTACACAGTTTGTCCCGGGACATGTGCATCTGCACGAAATCGGACAACAGGTGAAAGCTGAGATTGAGAAGCTGGGATGCTTTGCTGCCGAATTCAACACGATTGCCATTGACGATGGTATTGCGATGGGACACGATGGAATGCTTTATTCGCTTCCTTCACGTGACATCATTGCCGACAGCGTAGAGTATATGGTGAATGCGCATAAAGCGGATGCGATGGTTTGCATCAGTAACTGCGACAAGATTACTCCGGGTATGTTGATGGCAGCAATGCGCCTTAATATCCCTACTGTATTCGTTTCAGGCGGACCGATGGAAGCCGGCGAATGGAACGGTCAGCATCTGGATTTGATCGATGCTATGATTAAGTCGGCTGATGAAAGTGTAAGTGATGCCGATGTGGCTCAGATAGAACAACATGCTTGTCCTTCTTGTGGTTGTTGTTCCGGTATGTTTACCGCTAACTCAATGAACTGTCTGAACGAAGCCATCGGACTGGCATTGCCGGGTAATGGTACGATTGTGGCTACTCATGCCAATCGCACGCAACTGTTCAAGGATGCTGCTAAACTGATTGTTGAAAATGCTTATAAATATTATGAAGATGGGGATGACAGTGTGCTTCCCCGTAGCATCGCTACCCGTCAGGCTTTTCTGAATGCTATGACGCTGGATATTGCGATGGGTGGTTCTACCAACACAGTGCTTCACCTCTTGGCTGTAGCACACGAGGCAGAGGCCGATTTCAGTATGGATGACATCGATGTGCTGTCACGTAAGACTCCCTGTCTGTGTAAGGTTGCCCCGAATACTCAGAAGTATCACATTCAAGACGTAAATCGTGCCGGAGGCATCATCGCTATCATGAGCGAGCTTGCCAAAGGCGGATTAGTCGATACGAACGTAAAGCGTGTAGACGGTATGACGCTGGCGGATGTAATCGACAAATACGGTATTGCCAGCCCGAATGTTTGCGAAGAAGCTGTGAAGAAATATAAGAGCGCTGCTGCCGGAAAGTTCAATCTGGTACTGGGTTCGCAAGATGCCTATTATAAAGAATTGGATACTGACCGTGCCGGAGGTTGCATTCGCGATCTGGAACATGCTTATAGCAAAGACGGTGGTCTGGCAGTACTGAAAGGTAATATCGCTCAGGATGGCTGTGTAGTGAAAACGGCAGGTGTGGATGAAAGCATCTGGAAATTTACAGGTCCTGCTAAAGTGTTCGATTCACAAGACGCTGCTTGCGATGGCATCCTTGCCGGGAAAGTGGTCAGCGGTGATGTTGTGGTCATTACACACGAAGGTCCGAAAGGCGGTCCCGGTATGCAAGAAATGCTCTATCCGACTTCTTATATCAAATCGCGCCATCTGGGCAAGGAATGTGCACTGATTACGGACGGTCGTTTCAGTGGCGGTACGTCAGGATTGAGTATCGGACATATTTCTCCCGAAGCGGCTGCCGGAGGTAATATCGGTAAGATTCAGGATGGTGACATCATCGAGATTGATATTCCCGGACGTGCTATCAACGTCAAACTGACGGATGAGGAACTGGCAGCCCGCCCGATGACCCCCGTCACCCGTCAACGCGAAGTCTCAAAGAGTTTGAAGGCGTATGCCAGTATGGTAAGTTCTGCCGATAAGGGTGCAGTGAGACTGATTGATTAACCGAGAATTGACAAATGAAATAGAATTCCATTATCCATTAATAGAATGAAAGATATAATAACAGGCGCTGAAGCATTGATGCGTTCCTTGGAACATCAGGGAGTAAAGACCATTTTCGGATATCCGGGTGGCTCCATCATGCCGGTATTTGACGCTTTATACGACCATCGGAAGACATTGAATCACATCTTGGTTCGACACGAACAGGGTGCTACTCATGCTGCGCAAGGTTTTGCCCGCGTATCAGGCGAAGTAGGTGTCTGCCTGGTGACTAGTGGTCCCGGAGCGACGAATACGATAACAGGTATCGCAGATGCTATGATAGACAGTACCCCTTTGGTAGTAATTGCCGGTCAGGTAGGTACGGGATTCCTTGGGACGGATGCTTTCCAGGAAGTTGACCTGGTAGGTATTACGCAGCCTATCACGAAGTGGAGCTATCAGATTCGTAGTGCTGAAGATGTGCCTTGGGCTGTAGCCCGCGCTTTCTATGTTGCAAAAAGCGGTCGTCCCGGTCCTGTTGTATTGGACTTTGCCAAGAATGCACAAGTAGAGAAAAGTGAATATGCTCCTGCCAAGTTGGATTACATCCGTAGTTACCAGCCTGTTCCCGAAATGGATGAAGAGGCTGTGAGCCAGGCTGCTGAACTGATCAATAGCGCTGAACGTCCATTGGTATTGGTGGGACAGGGTGTTGAGTTAGGTGATGCACAACAGGAACTACGCGCTTTCATAGAAAAAGCCGGAATACCTGCCGGTTGTACATTGTTGGGACTCTCTGCTTTGCCTACTGCACATCCTTTAAATAAAGGTATGCTGGGGATGCACGGTAACTTGGGGCCGAATATCAATACGAATAAGTGCGATGTACTTATCGCCGTAGGTATGCGCTTTGACGACCGTGTAACCGGAAAGTTGGATACGTATGCCAAACAGGCGAAAATCATTCATTTCGACATAGACCCTGCTGAGATAGACAAGAATGTGAAGACAGATATTGCCGTGTTGGGTGACTGTAAGGAGACTCTTGCTGCCGTTACGGCACTTCTGAAACCTGCTACTCACCAGGAATGGTTGGATAGCTTCTTGCCTTACGAGGAAGTAGAGGAAGAAAAGGTGATCCGTCCTGAATTGCATCCGGCAAGTAAATCTTTGAGTATGGGAGAAGTGATCCGTGCCGTAAGTGAGGCAACGAATCATGAAGCTGTATTGGTTACTGATGTTGGTCAGAATCAGATGATGTCTGCCCGTTACTTTAAGTATAGTAAGGAACGTAGCATTGTAACTTCCGGTGGGTTGGGTACAATGGGCTTCGGACTTCCCGCAGCAATCGGTGCAACTTTCGGACGTCCCGACCGCACTGTATGTGTATTTATGGGTGATGGTGGTCTGCAAATGAACATTCAGGAGATGGGAACCATTATGGAACAGAAGGCTCCTGTTAAGATGATCTTGCTGAATAATAACTTCCTGGGTAATGTACGCCAGTGGCAAGCGATGTTCTTCAATCGTCGCTATTCGTTCACTCCGATGTTGAATCCGGATTATATGAAGATAGCTTCTGCCTACGACATTCCTTCACGTCGTGTAATGACGCGTGAAGAACTGAAAGGTGCAATAGAGGAAATGCTTGCTACGGATGGTCCGTTCCTGTTGGAAGCCTGCGTTATGGAAGAAGGCAATGTGTTGCCGATGACACCTCCGGGTGGTTCGGTAAACCAGATGTTACTGGAATGCTAATTTTATTCTTCGTTCTTAATTCTTAATTTAGTATGGATAAGACATTATATACGATAATCGTTCATTCGGAGAACTTCGCCGGTTTGCTGAACCAGGTAACCGCAGTGTTTACCCGTCGCCAGATCAATATCGAGAGTCTGAATGTTTCGGCTTCGTCCATCAAGGGCGTACATAAGTACACCATTACCGCATGGACGGATAAAGACACCATTGAGAAAGTGACCAAGCAAATCACCAAGAAGATAGATGTGCTGCAAGCACACTACTTCACGGATGATGAGATCTATCAGCACGAAATTGCATTGTATAAGATAACAACCCCGATACTGGAAGAAAAACCGGAGGTATCGAAAGTGATCCGTAAATATAATGCACGTATCGTAGAGGTGAATGCTGTGTTTGCTATCGTAGAGAAGAATGGTATGGGTGAAGAAATCACCAACCTCTATGACGAGCTGCGTTCCCTCGACTGTGTACTTCAGTTTGTTCGTTCAGGGCGTGTGGCTATCACCACAAGTTGCTTCGAACGTGTGAACGAATACCTTGCCGACCGTGAAACGAAATATCGCTTGAAAAAAGAAAAGGAGCAAAACAATGAGTGAGAATAGTAGTAAGATAGGAAAATATCAGTTTGTAGCGGAACCTTTTCATGTGGACTTTACCGGGCGTCTTACCATGGGCGTGTTGGGAAACCATTTGCTGAATTGCGCTGGTTTCCATGCCAGCGACCGTGGATTCGGTATAGCCACGCTGAATGAAGACAACTACACATGGGTACTCTCCCGCCTTGCCATCGAACTGGATGAAATGCCTTTTCAGTATGAAGACTTTACCATCTGGACTTGGGTGGAGAATGTATATCGCCTCTTCACCGACCGTAACTTTGCCCTGTTGGACAAAGACGGAAAGAAGATTGGTTATGCGCGTTCCGTATGGGCTATGATTAACCTCAATACCCGCAAGCCTGCTGATTTGCTGGCATTGCACGGAGGTAGCATTGTAGATTATGTGTGCGATGAACCTTGCCCTATCGAGAAACCTTCACGCATCAAAGTGACTTCTACCGAACCGGTAGCTACATTGAAAGCTAAATACAGTGATATCGACATCAACGGACACGTGAACAGTATCCGCTACATCGAACATATCATGGACTTGTTTCCGATAGAGATGTATAAGGAAAAGCGTATCCGCCGTTTTGAAATGGCTTACGTAGCTGAGAGTTATTACGGTGATGAACTTACACTCTATAAAGATGAATTGGGTGACGGAGCTTTCGATATTGAAGTGAAAAAGAATGGCAGCGAGGTGGTTTGCCGTTCAAAAGTAATATTTACAGAGAAATAATTTTATTAATCATTAGCTGGCGCAAGCCACAAATAAAAAACTAAAAAAGAAAATGGCACAATTGAATTTTGGCGGTGTTACTGAGAATGTAATGACCCGCGAAGAGTTTCCTTTGGAAAAAGCACGTGAAGTTTTGAAAGATGAAACAATTGCAGTGATCGGTTATGGTGTACAAGGACCGGGACAGGCATGCAACCTGCGCGATAACGGTTTCAACGTAATCGTTGGACAGCGTCCGGGTAAGACTTATGAGAAAGCAATAGCTGACGGATGGGTACCGGGTGAAACACTGTTTGGCATTGAGGAGGCTTGTGAGAAAGGTACTATCATTATGTGCTTGTTGTCTGATGCAGCCGTAATGTCTGTATGGCCTACTATCAAACCTTACCTGACTCCGGGAAAAGCTCTTTACTTCTCTCATGGTTTCGCTATCACTTGGAGCGACCGTACAGGTGTAGTTCCTCAGAAAGATATCGACGTAATCATGGTAGCTCCTAAAGGTTCGGGTACTTCATTGCGTACTATGTTCCTCGAAGGTCGTGGTTTGAACTCTTCTTACGCTATCTATCAGGATGCTACAGGTAAAGCTATGGATCGTACCATTGCATTGGGTATCGGTATAGGTTCAGGATATTTGTTTGAAACTACTTTCCAACGTGAAGCTACTTCTGACCTGACAGGTGAGCGTGGTTCATTGATGGGAGCTATTCAGGGATTGCTGTTGGCTCAGTATGAAGTATTGCGTGAAAACGGTCATACTCCGTCAGAAGCATTCAATGAAACTGTAGAAGAATTGACTCAGTCATTGATGCCGTTGTTCGCAAAGAATGGTATGGACTGGATGTATGCTAACTGTTCAACTACTGCACAACGTGGTGCTCTGGACTGGATGACTCCGTTCCACGATGCTATCAAGCCGGTAGTACAGAAATTGTATGCAAGCGTTAAGTCTGGTAATGAGGCTCAGATTTCTATCGACAGCAATTCTCAACCCGATTATCGTGAGAAACTGAACGAAGAACTTCGTCAGTTGCGCGAAAGCGAAATGTGGCAGACTGCTGTTACGGTTCGTCAGTTGCGTCCGGAAAACAACTAATCCTTCTTGGGGATTAAGAATAAAAATGCCCGAATACTTGATTTCGGTGTTTCAATGTAGTATCTTTGTAACCGTATCCTGATTTAAGTTCGGGAAGAAGACAATGGGAGGAGTAACGTAAGTTGCTCCTCTTTTTTTTATAACAAAGCATGAAGTTACCGGGGACTCCATAAATCTATTATTGACAAAAAAGGATTAGCCGAAATATCCGGTGTTTACATTAAGTTCTCCGATTTCTATAGTTGAATTTAAAGCAAGCCTATTTTTACCCAGTTGAGAAAATATATTTCTCTAACTGGGAAAATATATTATCTCAACTGGGAAAAAGATATTTCAGTATAAGTCGATGAGTTTTTCTTTCGGCGAGTCTATGTGATGGTATGGATGTATTCAATGAGTTCCTTATAGAACTTGTGGCGTTTCATTGTTTCCGCTTCGCCCAATATCACCAGCTTCATGCGGGCACGGGTGATGGCTACGTTCATTCTTCGCAAGTCATTCAAGAAACCTATCTGTCCGTCTTCATTGGCACGGACCAAGCTGATGAAAATGACATCACGTTCCTGTCCTTGGAAGCCGTCTACGGTGTTAACGGTGAGTAGACTCCGGTAGGGCTTAAGTGAGCCGCTTGCTTTAATCTTATTGCGAAGATATTGCACCTGGGCTTTGTAAGGGGAGATTATACCGAAATCGATCCGCTCTTCTAACACGCGTTTTCCACCTATCCGGTTAATATAAGCTTTTAATTCTTGAAGAAGTAAATCTGCTTCTGCTTTATTGATACGCCCGAATGTTTCTCCTATAAACTCTTCTTTAAAATCCATGTCAGAAGTATCTATCCAGTTGATAGGAGTGTCCCAGTCGAGAATACCGCGGTATCGTATCTCAGGAGCCGCTTGTAGTTCTCCATTATAAAACCACTGAGAGGGAAATTTCATGATATCCTCGTGCATACGATATTGTACTTTTAATAGGGAGACGGTGCTGGGTTTATTGGCAACCACTCTTTCCATCAATGTACATTCGAGGCCTCCACGGGCAGCTTCGTAACATTTTATAGTAGGCGGAAGCTGGCAATGATCGCCTGCCAGTACTACACGGTCGGCTTTGCGAATAGCTATCCAACAGGCGGCTTCCAGGGCTTGGGCAGCTTCATCAATAAAAAGTGTACCGAAGTGACGCCCGTTCAGTATACGGTGATTGCTGCTGACAAGGGTGGAGGCTATGACATGGGCATTGTCAAAAAGATCGGCATTGATTTGTATTTCCAATTGTGTGGCACGATCACGCAGGCGACTCATACGATTGCGGGCGCTTTCACGTTCTTCATAACTGCCCCGATGCTTGCCACCTATTTCACGCATGGCTTTACGGATACTCCATAGTTCAGAATAGGCCGGATGCCCTTCGAAGCGGCGCTCATAAGTGAATGAAAGCATTTTGTCGTTTACCCGGGTGGGATTGCCAATGCGCAGGACATTCACACCACGATCTACGAGCTTTTCACAGATCCAGTCGACGGCAGTATTACTTTGGGCGCAAACCAGCACTTGAGGTTCGCGGTGCAATGTTTCATAGATAGCTTCTACGAGAGTAGTTGTTTTTCCTGTTCCCGGAGGCCCGTGTACAATAGAAACATCACGGGAGTTCAATACTTTGTTCACTGCATTTTCCTGTGTAGAGTTCAGCCAGGGGAAACGGACGGGGTAGAGTTCACGGAATCCGGGTTTTAAAGTTCCCAACATAATATCTCTTAATTCTGCCAATCGATTGCCCTTAGCGCGAATTACATCGGAGAGTGCTTCGAACATAGTGCGGTAGGATGTTTCATCAAAATAAAGCTGCACTCCGAGGTTTTCGGCAGATTGCACTTCCAGTATAGCACCTGCACCGGGCATTGCAACAACCATACGTGTTTCGTTGGCATAGCTGATAGTACCAATGGAATTGAAATATGTGATCTTTTCGTCGTATCCTTTACGGAAAAAACAGACGGGACGCCCGAATTCAAAATTATGTTCTATATCAGTATCTTCCGTATGTGTAATTTCTATTACTAATTGATTCAGTGAATTGTAGTAACTTCGTCCGGGAGTGGCAGGATACCAACAGAGTCCCCGTTTTACCTTACGGGCGATGCCCATGGTTTCAGTCTGTCTTTTGAATTCTTCCTTTTCGAATTCATATTCCATGCGCAGGAGCAGTTCTTGTCGCTGAAGATGGTCTGTTGGAGAAAGGAGGTTATTGCTCATATAAACTAATGATGAATAATGATAAATGATAATTTATCAGTGGGATATGTGGAGTAACTTCATTCCCCTCCTCCCGGGAGGAGGAGAATGAAGATACTACTGTCAATCAACTGCCACCGCTAAATTATCATTTATCGCATAGTTTTTTCGCAAAGGTAATCATTCTTCGCTTTTGCACGAAGAAAAGCTTTAATTTGTTAAACCTTTAATGATTTTAGTTTGTTTATTATATTAATTTGTAATCTTTACAATATTGGAAAACTAAAAATAAATGTGATTATGGTATATGACGTAACTATGTTAAAGGCCTTTTATGCTTCTTATAAGGGGAAAATGGAACACGTGCGGGCTATACTGCAACGTCCGCTGACATTAGCAGAAAAGATTTTGTACACTCATCTGTTTGATGAGAAGGGGGTAAAAGACTACAAGCGGGGAGAAGATTATGTAAACTTCCGCCCTGACCGTGTAGCAATGCAGGATGCAACCGCCCAAATGGCATTGCTGCAATTTATGAATGCAGGTCGCGAACAAGTTGCTGTACCTTCGACAGTACATTGCGACCATTTGATACAGGCCTATAGAGGAGCCCGGGAAGATATTGCCACTGCTACCAAGACAAACGAAGAAGTATATGATTTTTTGCGTGACGTTTCTTCCCGATACGGTATCGGCTTCTGGCAACCGGGTGCGGGTATCATTCATCAGGTGGTATTGGAAAATTATGCCTTCCCTGGTGGAATGATGGTAGGTACGGATTCGCATACGCCCAATGCAGGTGGTCTGGGTATGGTTGCCATCGGCGTTGGTGGTGCCGATGCAGTAGATGTGATGACTGGTATGGAATGGGAATTGAAAATGCCCCGCTTGATTGGTGTACATCTGAAAGGTGAACTAAGCGGTTGGGCAGCTCCAAAAGATGTGATTCTGAAGTTGGCAGGCATCCTGACGGTTAAAGGTGGCACAAATGCAATCATTGAATATTTTGGACCGGGCACGGCTTCTTTGTCCGCTACCGGTAAGGCGACTATTTGTAATATGGGTGCCGAAGTCGGTGCCACTACGTCACTTTTCCCTTATGATGATCGTATGGCTACTTATCTGAAAGCTACAGGAAGAGAAGAAGTGGCAGAAATGGCTGATTCTGTGGCGGGTGATCTTCGTGCAGATGCCGGCATCATGATTGCCCCGGAGAAGTATTACGACCGGGTAATTGAGATTGATCTTTCAAGGCTGGAACCTTATATTAATGGTCCTTTTACTCCCGATGCCGCTACGCCTATTTCTGAATTTGCAGAAAAAGTATTGGTTAACGGTTATCCGCGCAAGATGGAAGTCGGATTGATAGGTTCGTGCACCAACTCGTCTTATCAGGATTTAAGTCGTGCCGTTTCCCTGGCCCGCCAGGTTGAAGAGAAGCACCTGAAAGTAGCCGCTCCCCTGATTGTGAACCCCGGTTCCGAACGGATACGGGCTACAGCAGAGCGGGATGGTATGATAGGAACTTTTGAAAAAGTCGGTGCTACAATTATGGCAAACGCCTGCGGTCCCTGTATTGGTCAGTGGAAACGTGAGACAGATAACCCTACTCGCAAGAATTCTATCGTAACCTCTTTCAATCGTAATTTTGCTAAACGTGCAGACGGTAATCCGAATACGTACGCCTTTGTCGCTTCCCCCGAATTGACGATGGCACTGACGATTGCCGGAGACCTTTGTTTCAATCCGCTGACAGATGTATTGGTGAATCGTGAAGGTGAAAAGGTAAAACTCTCTGAGCCTGTGGGTGAAGAATTGCCACCGAAAGGATTTGCCGAAGGTAGCGAAGGGTATATAGCCCCCAGCAGTGAAAAGGTGGAAATCAATGTGAATCCCCATTCGCAACGGCTTCAATTACTACAACCATTCCCTGCCTGGGAAGGGACCGACTTACTTAATATGCCGTTGCTGATTAAGGCACAGGGTAAATGTACTACAGACCATATTTCAATGGCGGGTCCGTGGCTTCGTTTCCGTGGACATCTGGAGAATATTTCAGACAATATGCTGATGGGTGCTGTAAATGCTTTCAATGGAGAAACTAACAGTGTCTGGAATCGTTTGACTAATACGTACGGTCCGGTTTCCGGTACGGCAAAGATGTATAAGTCCGAAGAAATTTCTTCCATTGTAGTAGCCGAAGAAAACTATGGTGAAGGTTCCAGTCGTGAACATGCCGCTATGGAGCCCCGTTTCCTGAATGTTCGTGTGATCCTGGCAAAGAGTTTTGCCCGTATACATGAAACGAATCTAAAGAAACAAGGTATGCTGGCATTGACCTTTGTAGATAAAGCCGATTATGATAAGATTCAGGAACATGATTTAATTTCGGTAATCGGATTGATGGACTTTGCTCCCGGCCGTAATCTTAAGATTATCCTTCACCACGAAGATGGTACGAAGGATAGCTTCGAAGCTCAACATACGTATAATGAACAGCAGATAGGCTGGTTCCGTGCCGGTTCTGCTCTTAATGCAAGATAGAAAGATGGATAAAATTACAGTACCTTTTATTACAGGTGATGGGGTAGGAGTTGAAATAACTCCTTCTATGCAGGCTATTGTGAATGCTGCCGTGCAAAAAGCATATAGTGGACAACGGCAAATTGAATGGATGGAAGTGTGGGCAGGCGAACGGGCTTTTGAAAAATGTGGCCTGTGGTTGCCTGATGAAACGATGGAAGCTTTCCGTGATTACAAGGTAGGTATCAAAGGGCCGCTGACGACCCCTGTCGGTGGTGGTATCCGTTCACTGAACGTGGCATTGCGCCAGACATTGGACTTGTATGTATGCCTGCGCCCGGTTCGTTGGTATCAGGGTATTCACTCTCCGGTTCGTCATCCGGAGAAGGTGAACATGTGTGTATTCCGTGAAAATACGGAAGATATTTATGCAGGTATCGAGTGGGAAGCCGGTACACCGGAGGCTGAAAAGTTCTATAAGTTTCTGCACGATGAGATGGGGGTGAAGAAAGTACGGTTCCCCAAGACATCTTCTTTCGGTGTGAAACCTGTTTCAAAAGAAGGAACGGAACGATTGGTGCGTGCTGCCTGCCGGTATGCACTTGAGAATAATCTGCCTTCCGTGACATTGGTACACAAGGGAAATATAATGAAGTTTACCGAAGGAGGTTTCAAAAAGTGGGGCTATGAGTTGGCTGAACGTGAGTTTGGAGAAGCTCTGGCTGATGGAAGGTTGGTGATAAAAGATTGTATTGCGGATGCTTTTCTGCAAAATACATTATTGATTCCTGAAGAATACTCTGTGATTGCTACTCTTAATCTGAATGGAGATTATGTTTCCGATCAGTTGGCTGCCATGGTGGGCGGTATCGGTATTGCTCCCGGAGCAAATATTAACTACCAGACCGGACATGCCATCTTTGAAGCCACCCATGGTACAGCACCGAATATTGCAGGCAAAGATATTGTGAATCCCTGTTCTATCATTCTGTCTGCCGTAATGATGCTCGAATACTTTGATTGGAAAGAATCTGCTTCCTTGATAGAACATGCCTTGGAACAAAGTTTCCTTGATGCCCGTGCTACCGCCGACCTGGCGCGCTTCATGCCCGGCGGCGTCTCGTTGTCTACTTCTGCCTTTACTCGGGAGATAGTGGAAAGAATTGAAAAATAATACTAACGATTAAAACGATACGAAAATGAAGAAGGAATATTTAGTTTATAAGCTTTCCGAGGATATGAAGGAAGCGGTTCGGATTGATACCGAATTATTCTCCAAATTTGATGTAAAGCGTGGTTTGCGCAATGAAGACGGCACGGGTGTTTTGGTTGGACTCACCAGAATTGGTAATGTAGTGGGGTATGAACGTGTTCCGGGCGGCGGCTTGAAACCTATCCCGGGTAAGCTGTTCTATCGTGGTTATGATGTAGAAGATATTGTACATGCTTTTGTTAAAGAGAAACGTTTCGGATTTGAAGAAGTGGCTTATCTGTTACTGTCCGGTAATTTACCCGATAAGGAAGAGTTGGCTTCTTTTCGTGAACTGATTAATGATAATATGCCGTTGGAGCAGAAGACTAAGATGAATATTATCGAACTGGAAGGGAATAATATTATGAATATCCTGGCACGCAGTGTACTTGAGATGTATCGTTTTGACCCTGCTGCCGATGATACTTCCCGCGACAACCTGATGCGCCAGAGCATAGAATTGATTTCTAAGTTCCCGACCATTATTGCTTATGCATATAATATGTTGCGCCATGCCACTTTCGGTCGTTCATTGCATATTCGCCATCCGCAGGAAAATCTTTCTATTGCCGAAAATTTCCTTTATATGCTGAAACGTAATTATACACAACTGGATGCTCGTACGCTCGACCTTTTGTTGGTGCTTCAGGCAGAACATGGAGGAGGTAATAACTCCACTTTCACAGTCCGCGTTACTTCTTCTACCGGAACGGATACATACTCATCCATTGCCGCAGGTATTGGTTCGTTGAAAGGCCCGCTTCATGGTGGTGCAAATATTCAGGTGGCTGATATGTTCCATCATTTACAGGAGAATATTCAGGACTGGACAAGTGTGGATGAGATCGACACTTACTTTACCCGTATGCTGAATAAGGAAGTTTATAATAAGACCGGATTAATTTATGGTATCGGACATGCTGTTTATACGATTTCTGATCCACGTGCTATCTTACTGAAAGAACTGGCTCGTGATCTTGCCCGGGAAAAAGGGAAAGAGCGTGAGTTTGCTTTCCTTGAGCTCTTGGAAGAACGTGCTATCGAAACTTTCGGTCGCGTAAAGAACAATGGGAAAACGGTATCGAGTAACGTTGATTTCTATTCCGGCTTTGTTTATGAAATGATTGGATTACCGCAGGAAATCTTTACACCGTTGTTTGCTATGGCTCGTATTGTCGGTTGGTGTGCACACCGTAATGAAGAATTGAACTTTGAAGGTAAGCGTATCATTCGTCCGGCATACAAAAATGTACTCGAAGATACGACTTATGTACCTATCAAGAAGCGATAAATAGGAGTAAAACGGTATAGGAATGAATAAGACTCACCACAGATTACACAGATTCACACAGATTTATTAATCTAATAATCAGTAAAATAGAATCTGTGTCAATCTGTGTAATCTGTGGTGAATTCATTCATAACCCATCAGTAATGAGACCGTTTTTTCTAAACTGTTTGTTCTGATTTATTGATTCTAAAAGCGGTTTTGTAACTAGTTGACTATTAGAGGCGTATAATAACCCTATCTCAGTATGCGACTGAGGTACCCTAAGTATCATACTGAGATACCCTAAGTATGGGACTGAGATACCCTAAATATACGACTATGTCTCATCCTGTTTCCTTTTGTAAGTAACTTTGTACTTGTTTCTGACGTAAATTGCGAACTTATCACTTTGATTTAAAGTTCATTGTTTTTTTAATAATTCGCTAACGTCTTTGTAAACTAATTAAGGGGAGGAAGTTTTCTTTTTCCTCCTTTTTATATATCTTTGCCCGTACTTAAATCGAAACAAGTATGGAACAAGGGACTTTTCAGTTATTTCTTGGTGCAATGAGCATCATCGCACTGTTTGTTTTTATCGCACTTTATTTTGTCAAAGCGGGATATGGAATGTTCCGAACTGCATCTTGGGGCATTTCTATCAATAATAAGTTGGCGTGGATGCTGATGGAGGCACCTGTGTTTATTGTGATGTTATTACTTTGGTGGAATTCAGCACGATATAATTCAATTGTTCCTTTAATTTTCTTTCTCTTATTCCAATTGCATTATTTCCAGCGCGCCTTTGTATTTCCTTTCTTGTTGAAGGGAAAGAGCCGTATGCCGCTTGCTATTATGATGATGGGAATGTTGTTCAACCTTCTGAATGGCTTTATGCAAGGAGAATGGCTTTTTTATCTGGCTCCTGAGACTCTTTATATGCTGGACTGGCTGAAGACTCCACAGTTTATTTTTGGAGTATTGCTGTTCTTCACCGGAATGGGAATCAACTGGTATTCGGATTATGTAATTCGCCATCTTCGTAAACCGGGAGATACGCAGCATTATCTGCCGTCGCAGGGGATGTATCGTTATGTCACTTCTGCCAATTACTTTGGTGAAATTATAGAATGGGCAGGATGGGCTATATTGACATGGTCGCTTTCCGGGCTGGTCTTCCTATGGTGGACAGTGGCTAACCTAGTTCCTCGTGCCAATGCTATCTGGCATCGCTATAAAGAAGAATTTGGAGATGCGGTAGGAAACCGGAAACGTGTTTTTCCGTTTCTATATTAATTTCTCTCACTTATAAATCACAAATCATTAATAATACTCATGAGCAAGTTATTTACTCCTGTAACTTTTGGCCCGCTGACTTTACGGAATCGTACCATCCGCTCAGCGGCATTTGAAAGTATGTGTCCGGGTAATGCCCCTTCGCAAATGTTGCTTGACTATCATCGTTCAGTTGCGGCTGGTGGTGTTGGAATGACTACTGTGGCCTATGCAGCTGTCACCCAAAGTGGTTTGTCGTTCGACCGCCAATTATGGATGCGGCCTGAAATTATCCCCGGATTAAAAAAGCTGACCGATGCTGTACATGCCGAAGGTGCTGCTGCGGCTATACAGTTGGGACATTGTGGCAATATGTCGCACAAAAGCATCTGTGGTGTTACTCCTGTCGGAGCTTCCAGTGGTTTCAATCTTTACTCACCTACTTTTGTTCGTGGCTTGAAGAAAGAGGAGCTGCCTGAGATGGCACGCGCGTATGGTCATGCTGTAAATCTGGCTCGTGAAGCTGGTTTTGATGCCGTTGAAATACACGCCGGACACGGATATTTGATTTCTCAGTTTCTTTCTCCTTATACCAATCGGCGTAAGGACTGCTTCGGTGGATCCTTGGAGAATCGAATGCGTTTTATGGATATGGTAATGGAGGAGGTAATGAAAGCTGCCGGAACCGACATGGCTGTATTGGTAAAAGTGAATATGCGCGATGGTTTTCGTGGTGGAATGGAAATGGATGAGACTATGCAGGTGGCAAAACGCCTGGAGCAATCAGGAGCTCATGCATTGGTACTAAGTGGAGGTTTTGTAAGTAAGGCTCCTATGTATGTGATGCGTGGTCAGATGCCTATTCATTCTATGACTCATTATATGAATTGCTGGTGGCTGAAGTATGGAGTACGAATGGTAGGGAAGTGGATGATACCTACCGTTCCTTTCAAAGAGGCTTACTTTCTGGAAGATGCGCTGAAATTTCGGGCAGAAATAAAGATGCCGTTGGTATATGTAGGTGGTTTAGTTTCGCGTGAAAAAATAGATGAGGTACTGAATGATGGTTTTGAAGCAGTACAGATGGCACGTGCTTTGCTTAATGAACCGGGCTTTGTCAACCGTATGCGTGAAGAGGAGAAAGCAATCTGTAATTGTAAACATAGTAATTACTGTATTGCACGAATGTATTCCATTGAAATGGCATGCCATCAGCATTTGAACGAAGAACTTCCGGCTGGCTTGAAGCGGGAAATTACAAAAATAGAAGCAAAAGGATAATGAAACAGAAACTTGCAGTTATAACCGGAGCGGATGGCGGTATGGGAATGGAGATTACACGCGCTGTTGCTACCGCCGGATATAAAGTCATTATGGCGTGTCGTGATCCTGAAATCGCAGAAGAGAAACGTCAGTTAATAATGCGGGAAACAGGAAATATAGCATTGGAAATAGTACCGGTCAATCTTGCTTCTTTATCTTCTACGGCTTCTTTTGCCAATGAACTTCTTCAGCGTGGAGAAGCTATCACCTTGTTAATGAACAATGCCGGCACCATGGAAACGAGACGTTGTATCACCGAAGATGGATTGGAACGTACAGTAAGTGTCAATTATGTAGCTCCTTATTTGTTGACCCGTAAATTGCTTCCATTGATGGGAGAGGGAAGCCGGATTGTAAATATGGTGTCCTGTACTTATGCCATTGGTAAACTGGATTTTCCTGACTTCTTTTTGCGTGGAAAGAAAGGCGCTTTTTGGCGTATTCCGATTTATAGTAATACAAAATTGGCATTGACTCTGTTTACAATAGCTCTATCGAAGAAGGTGAAAGAAAAAGGAATTATTGTCAATGCAGCTGATCCGGGTATTGTTTCCACAAAAATCATTACGATGCATATGTGGTTTGATCCGTTGACGGATCTCTTTTTCCGGCCTTTCATACGTACGCCTCGTCAGGGAGCAGCGACGGCCATCAGTTTGTTACTGGATGAAGATGCGGGAAAACGTACCGGAACATTGAATGTAAGTTGCCATCCTAAACAACTCTCAGAGAAATTCTTTCATCATGTACAGATGAAGGAACTATGGGATAAGACAGAAGAAATTGTAGCAAAATGGCTATAATACAAAAGCGCGGATGAATTTCATCCGCGCTTTTGTATATTTCACTATATTCTAATTAAATAGAGAGTTCTCTCAATACATTTACCAAGTCTTTCTTGATTGGCTTATCATTCTTGATAGCTTTTGTGAAAGGAACGTATACTACTTCGTCATGTTCGATACCGACCATTACATTGCGTTGTCCATCCATGATGGCATCAATAGCTGCCGCACCGAGTCGGCTGGCAAGGATACGATCGTGAGCAGTAGGACTTCCACCGCGCTGCAAGTGTCCAAGGATAGTAACACGTACATCGTATTGAGGATATTCATTCTTTACACGCTCTGCAAAGTGCATGGCTCCACCTGTCAGTTCGCTTTCCGCAACAATTACAATACTACTGTTCTTGGATTTGCGGAAACCATTTTTGATGAATTCTTCCAGTTGATCGACTTCCGTACTGAACTCTGGAATGATAGCGGCCTCTGCACCTGAGGCAATAGCACCGTTCAAAGCTAGGAAGCCGGCATCACGTCCCATTACTTCAACAAAGAACAAGCGTTCGTGAGAAGTTGCCGTATCGCGAATTTTATCCACAGCGTCCAGAATGGTATTCAAAGCTGTATCATAACCGATAGTCGTATCTGTTCCGTACAGGTCATTGTCGATAGTACCGGGTAATCCGATACAAGGTACATCAAACTCTTGTGCGAAAATACGTGCACCCGTCAATGAACCGTCACCACCAATGATAACCAAGGCGTCAATACCTTCCTTTTTCATATTATCATATGCAATCTGGCGTCCTTCGGGAGTAGTGAACTCTTGACAACGAGCTGTTTTCAGGATGGTACCACCTAATTGTATAATATTACTTACGTTCTGGCTTTTGAATTCTTTGATTTCACCGGTTACCAGACCTCTGTAACCTCTATATATACCTTTTACTTGTAATCCGTTGTAAATAGCAGCACGTGTTACCGCACGAATAGCAGCGTTCATTCCCGGTGCATCGCCACCGGATGTCAAAATACCTATGCACTTAACTGTTCCCATAACAATCTTTTAGTTTGGTTTAAATAATTGCCGCAAAAATAGTGCAAGTTGAGAGCAAAAGCAAAATGTTTTTTTTGATTTTGCCGAAACGCAGCCTATTTTCGCTCGGCAAAGATAGCAAAAAGCTGAGGGTGTGATTCATATTTAACGTTAATTTGTTGTTTCAAAACGATGACTTATTGTCCTGTAAGTCGTGATTGAATGGCCTTAGAAATTTCTTCCATCAGCCATTTGGGAGTGGAGGTTGCTCCACATACTCCGATAGAGGAAGCTCCGGTAAGCAGAGAACTGTCTATCTCTTCAGCGCTGTCTATCAAGTGGGAATTTGGGTTGACTTTTTTGCATTCGCTGAACAACATTTTTCCGTTAGAACTTTTCTTGCCACTCACAAAGAATACCAGGTCGTGCGAAGCGGCAAATTTCCGTATGTTTGGAATGCGATTGGCTACTTGTCGGCAGATGGTATCATAATATTCGAATGTGACATCAGGCGAGATATGTTCTTTGATATATTCTACGATTTTTTGGAATTCGTCCAATGATTTTGTTGTCTGCGAATATAAACGGATGCTTCTGGTGAAATCCAGTTTTTTAGCTTCTTCCAACTTTTCTATGACAATTGCTTCTCCGGTAGTTTGTCCTACTAAACCAAGGACTTCGGCATGACCGGTTTTTCCATAGATAACGATTTGTTTGTCCTCGGTATCTTTTTGAGTATATTCTTGCTTGATTTTCTTTTGTAAGCGGAGTACTACCGGGCAAGTGGCATCAATGATTTCAATATTATTGCGACGGGCAATTTCATAGGTTTCGGGCGGTTCTCCATGGGCACGCAGCAAAACTTTGGCATCGTGCAAATGATTAAAGTCGTCATGATTGATAGTGATGAGGCCCATCTCTTTCAGGCGCTCCACTTCACGGCTATTGTGCACGATGTCTCCCAGGCAATATAAAGTGCCTCCATTGGCTAGCTCTTCTTCAGCTTTATTTATTGCAGTGACTACACCGAAGCAGAAGCCGGAACCTTCATCTATTTCTACTTTTACCATAATATAATATGTTGATATATAGGTTGTAAACAGACCTTCGGAAGGGCTACACCCTTTTTTTCTTTATCTTTTAACGATCTTATTGAATTGCTCTTGCAACCATTCCTTTTGTTGAGGAATAGTCATGTCAGTATTGTCCAACAGCAATGCGTCATCTGCTTTGCGAAGCGGGCTTACTTCTCTATTCTGATCGATATAATCCCGTTGCTTTACATTCTCAAGTATTTCATCAAAACTGGCTTCTTGTCCTTTGGCCTTTAATTCATCATAGCGACGTTGTGCACGGATTTCGGGCGTGGCAGTTACGAATATTTTTAGTTCAGCATCTGGAAAAACCGTAGTTCCGATATCACGTCCATCCATGACAATACCTTTGGAATTGCCCATTGCTTGTTGCTGTGCTACCATTGCTTCGCGTACAAACCCTAAAGTTGCAATGGGACTAACATGGGAAGAAACTTCCATGCTGCGGATTTTATTTTCTACATTTACTCCGTTCAGATAAGTATCCGGACGCCCGGTCTCAGGGTTTAATTGAAAGGAAATATGGATATTATCTATTTCTTTTCGAAGTCTTTCCGTATCGATGTCATTTCCCTGAAAGATGCCGTTTTCTATACTGTATAAAGTGACTGCACGGTACATGGCACCACTATCGATGTAGATGTAGCCTATTTCACGGGCAAGGTCTTTTGCCATAGTACTTTTTCCGCAAGAGGAAAAGCCGTCGATTGCAATAGTTATCTTTTTCATATTTGAGTTATGCTATTATATATTATAAGGTATATGATAAATTAAAAATAAGTGAGGATGAACTCACATGATATTTGGCGTATGCCATTCCCAGTTTCAACCGTTTTAATTGAATACCTGTACCACAGGTGAAACCTGCCCAATGACTGGAACCGTTTATTTTCATTTCTTCTCCGCGGCGGAAATTATATCCGGCTGCCAGATAAAAGTTGTTGGTTGGTAGAAAGTCAATACCAAGGGCAATATGATTTAACAATTTCTTTCCGAAATTGTTTGCCGCTGTGGTTGAGGCACTCCAGTGTGTGAGGTCATGTAGGGTAAGGGAAAGCCGGAACGGAGCATGTGACAATCGTTTGCTGAATCCCAGTTGTACATCAACTGGTAATTTCTCATGCCGTTCCTCAAAAGCTTTAAGCTGTCCTCCCAGGTTGCGTGCAACGAGCGAGGCGGAAAAATCGGACTCCTGATGATAGTAGTTTAATCCCAGATCGACACCGATAGCAAATGAAGAATATTTATCATAGTGGGAGTAAATGAAATTGGTGCGTACACCTCCACTCCAATAATCACTTAAATCATAGGTATAAATACCCGATATAGAGATATCTTTGGCGGAGAAAGTTCCGGTTTCAATATTTTCTTCAGTCGTTTCTTTAAGTTCCCCATAGTCTACATATTGTGCGGTTATTGCCCAGGTGGAACGCTCACCGGCAGTACGTGCAAATGCGGCTCCACCAACGTTGACGCCATCCATGTAAAGCATGTAATTCAAGTTGAGAGTCTTATCCGCTACGCAGGAAAGAAGAGCCGGATTCTGGACAGCCATAGTCAAATCATCTTCTATAATAGAAATGTTTTCTCCACCCAATGCTGATGCATGGGCAGAAAAAGGGAGTTTTAGAAATTGAAAGGCGCTGGTTCCGTCTTGTGCACGTAAAACGGAGAAAATCAGGAGTAGTAGCGCTGTTATAAATGACTTTTTCAACATTTCATTTAAAATTATTGCCAAAGATACGGTATTTTTAAAATATCTCGTTACATTTGTGGCACAAAAGCACAGGTGTGCTTTCTGAAGGATAAAAAAAACAAAAATGGGTGCATATTGTCTTAAAAAAGATAGTACGGCTGAACGTTTTGCGGAAAAAGTACTATATTTGCCCAAAATGAGAAACACGTTAAAATAATATTATAATTATGGAAATTAAGAAAACACCTAAAGCGGATTTGGAGAACAAGAAATCGACTTGGATGCTTATTGGTTATGTTATTGTGCTTGCCTTTATGTTTATAGCATTTGAATGGACGAAGCGCGATATCAAGATTGATACAAGCCAGGCGCTTACTGATCTCTATTTTGAAGAAGAAATGGTTCCTATCACTGAACAGGAAGAAAAAGTAGCTCCTCCTCCTCCTGAAGTAGCTCCGATTAACGAAACGTTGGAAATCGTAGCGGATGATGCTGATGTGGAAGAAACAGTTATCGCCTCTTCAGAAGAAACAGGTAAGGCAGTAGAAGTAAAATATGTGCCTGTAACTGTTGTAGAAGAAGAACCGGAAGAACAAACCATTTTTGAGGTTGTAGAACAAATGCCTGAATTCCCGAATGGTGGTATGGCTGGTTTGATGCAATTCTTGAGCAAGAACATCAAATATCCGACTATCGCCCAGGAAAATGGTACGCAAGGTCGTGTAACAGTACAGTTCGTTGTTAACAAGGACGGTAGTATTGTAGATGCCAAAGTCATAAGAGGTGTTGACCCGTATCTGGATAAAGAAGCACTTCGTGTGATTGGTACCATGCCGAAATGGAAACCTGGTATGCAGCGCGGTAAACCGGTACGCGTTAAATATACGGTGCCTGTAATGTTTAGATTGCAGTAATACGTTATCTATATAAAAAGGAGGCTGCTTTTGGGCAGCCTCTTTTTATTCCTACTATTCTCCTAAATTTACTATCATTATGTTTACAGCTTCCGAGCTTCTCGAAAATTTTAATTCTCATATTGCTGGCTTACAATTTACGCGTACTCCGAAAGGATTGTATGCTCCGGTAGAATATGTATTATCTATGGGTGGAAAAAGAATTCGCCCGGTGTTAATGTTACTGGCTTATAATTTGTACAAGGAAGACGTGACCCGTATCTATGCTCCGGCCACAGGTATCGAAGTTTATCATAATTATACTCTTTTGCATGATGATTTGATGGATCGTGCGGATCGCCGTAGAGGAAAAGAAACTGTCCACAAAGTTTGGAATGATAATACTGCTATCCTTTCGGGAGATGCGATGTTGGTGCTTGCCTATCAGTTTATGGCAGAATGTCCTTCGACTTTTCTGAAAGAGGTTATGGATCTTTTCAGTTTGACGGCACTTGAAATTTGTGAAGGTCAGCAAATGGATATGGAGTTTGAGCAGAGGAATGATGTAACTGCAGAAGAATATCTGGAGATGATTCGTCTGAAAACTGCCGTGTTGTTGGCGGCGAGTCTGAAGATTGGAGCTCGTTTGGGGGGCGCTTCGGTAGAAGACGCTGATCGTTTATATGATTTTGGTATGCATATAGGTGTTGCCTTCCAGTTGAAAGATGATTTGCTGGATGTATATGGCAATGCTAAAGTGTTTGGAAAAAATATAGGTGGGGATATTCTCTGTAATAAAAAAACATATATGCTGATTAAAGCATTGGAGCATGCGAATGCGGATCAGCATAACCAGTTGAATAGCTGGATAAACGCAGAGACTTTCCAGCCGGCAGAGAAAATTGCAGCTGTGACGGAACTGTATGACCGGATTGGTGTAAAAGCAGTTTGCGAAAATAAGATATTGGAATATAGCAACCGGGCAATGGAAAGCCTTGCAGCTGTCAGTATTGCAGAAGAAAAAAAAGAAGAACTGAAAAAGATAATAGAAAATTTGATACACAGAGAAGTTTAACTGTGCTTTTTTGTAACTATGCCTTATAGAAGATTACCAAATACAGACCAGGCGAGAATACGGGCACTGAAAGCAGTGGTTGCAAAAGCTGATACCCATAACCTCTATGATTTGGCAGTTTCTTTAAAGACGTTGACTGAAGCCCGGAATTTCTTGATGAGATTTGAAGCCGCCCAATCGTATTATGTCCAATGCTTTGAACGCCAGTCGCAAGCAGGGCGTAAGCATCAGGCCAATGTAAAGATGGCTCGTCTGTATATTTCTCATTTCATTCAGGTATTGAACTTGGCTGTTATTCGTTCGGAAGTGCGTGCAGCCCATAAATCTTATTATGGTTTGCCGACTGATAGTTCAAATGTACCGGATTTATCGACGGAGGCAGCCTTGGTGGAGTGGGGGCGAAAAATTATAGATGGAGAAACCAAACGAACTTCTCAAGGAGGGATTCCTATTTATAATCCTACTATTGCGAAGGTTAGAGTTCATTATGATATTTTTACAGATAGTTATGACCGACAGAAAAATTTGCAGGCTTTAACTGCCCGTAGTTTAGATTCTCTTTCTACTATGCGAACTACTGCCGATGAATTGATCTTGGATATATGGAATCAAGTGGAAAAAAAGTTTGAAGATGTTTCTCCAAATGAAAAACGATTGGAATTATGTCGTGATTACGGGCTGATTTATTATTATCGTACTGGTGAGAAACGAATAGAAAAAGTAAACGAATGAGATTGATAGATACACATTCCCATCTTTTTTTGGAGGAGTTTTCAGAGGATTTCCCACAGGTTATTGAGCGTGCACGTGCTGCCGGAGTAACTCATATATTTATGCCCAATATTGACAGTACGACTATTGAAGCAATGCTGTCAGCCTGTAGCGTTTATAAAGGATACTGTTTTCCTATGATTGGTTTGCATCCTACTTCTGTCAATGACAATTATGAAAAAGAATTGGAAATAGTTGCTCGCGAATTGAAGTTTTCTAAGGAATATGTTGCTATAGGGGAGATCGGCATGGATCTTTATTGGGACAAAACTTACCTGAAAGAGCAGCAAATAGTACTGGATAAACAAGTCAACTGGGCTTTGGAATATGATCTTCCTATAGTAATCCATTGCCGGGATGCCTTTGATTATATATATAAGGTGCTGGAACCTTACAAAAAGACTCCTTTAAGAGGAATATTCCATAGCTTTACAGGAACGGCAGAGGAAGCTACCCGTGTATTGGAGTTTTCCGATTTCTTCATTGGAATTAATGGTGTGGTTACTTTTAAGAAGTCCCACCTTCCGGAAATTTTGGCAGGAATACCATTAGAAAAAATTGTTCTTGAAACAGATTCTCCTTATCTGACTCCAGTCCCGAATCGTGGTAAGAGGAATGAAAGCGCCTATGTGAAGGATACTTTGATGAAGGTCTCTGAAATTTACGGGATGTCTCCTGAGGCTGTTGGAGACGTTACTTCGGAAAACGCTTTAAAAGTGTTTGGAATGCTCAAATAACATCGGAAAGATTTTAAAGTTTATTAATTTTGAGATTTTATTAAAGATAAAACGGGGAGAATGAAGGGCAAGAACGAAAAAAAGAATACATTTGTAGCTGAAAACGCTTGTGGTTCGCATTTTTTTGTAATTTGCAGCCGTTTTTGAAAGAGGCCTCTATTGGAGAGATGCTCGAGTGGTTGAAGAGGCACGCCTGGAAAGCGTGTATACCCCTAAAGGGTATCCGGGGTTCGAATCCCCGTCTCTCCGCAGTGTGATGAAATGAAGATAAAACAACAAATTATAATAAATAAATTAATTAATTAATCTTAAAAATTAGACACACAATGAAAAAGTTATTTGCAATTGTTGCTGTGATGGGAGTCTTAACATTTGGCTCAACTCAACTTGCTCAGGCTCAAGATGCTCCTGCAGCGGAACAAACAGAACAAGCTGCTCCTGCAGCTCAGGCGGCTCCTGCCGGTGATGCTACTGTAGAAGCAGAAGAAGGTGGTATTCACAAGGAAATTAAAACTAAGTTTATTGAAGGTACTGCATCTTTCATGAGTTTGGTTGCTATTGCTTTGGTTATCGGTCTTGCATTCTGTATTGAACGTATCATTTATTTGAGCTTAGCTGAAATCAACACAAAGAAGTTCTTGGCTGCTATTGAAGCTGCTTTGGAAAAAGGCGACGTAGAAGCTGCTAAAGACATCGCACGTAGTACAAGAGGTCCTATCGCTTCTATTTATTACCAAGGCTTATTGAGAATCGATCAAGGTCTTGACGTAGTTGAGAAGTCTGTAGTATCTTACGGTGGTGTACAAGCTGGTTACTTGGAAAAAGGTTGCTCTTGGATTACGCTGTTCATCGCAATGGCTCCGTCTTTGGGATTCTTGGGTACTGTAATCGGTATGGTGCAGGCATTTGATAAGATCCAACAAGTAGGTGATATCTCTCCGACGGTTGTAGCAGGTGGTATGAAAGTTGCCTTGATTACAACTATCTTCGGTTTGATCGTTGCTTTGATTCTGCAGGTATTCTACAACTATATCCTGTCTAAGATCGAAGCTTTGACCAGCGAAATGGAAGATTCTTCTATCACTCTGTTGGATATGGTTATCAAATATAACTTGAAATACAAAAAATAAGAGAAATGGCTAAATTATCATATAGAGTATCATATTACGTACTGTATGTTTTGTTCGCTGCTATTTTAGTAGTATTGGGCATATTCTACTTCGGTGGAGATGCTCAGGGCGATGCAGTACTGCCGGGTGTTGATCCCGAAATGTGGCAGCCTGCCCAGACAGAAAGTCTGTTGTACTTAATGTATGGTTTGTTTGCTTTGGCTGTTGTTGCGATGGTAGCTGCGTTTATCCTACAATTTGGTAGCGCATTGAAAGATAACCCTGTGAAAGCTTTGAAATCATTGGTTGGTGTTATTTTACTAGTTATTGTAATGATCATTGCTTGGTCTATGGGTAATGGTGAACCGATGGTTATTCCGGGTTATAGTGGAACTGAAAATGTTCCGTTCTGGCTGAAGTTAACTGACATGTTCCTGTATACTATTTATTTCTTACTGGGGGCAACTGTTCTTGCGATGCTTTTCAGTAGTGTTAAAAAGAAATTATCATAATCGATTGAGGAAACTCAATCTAATGGAGTAATTACAATGGCAAAAGGAAAAAGAAAAGTTCCTGATATAAACTCAAGTTCTACAGCGGATATCGCTTTCCTGTTGTTAATCTTCTTCTTGATTACGACTTCTATGGATACGGACCGTGGTTTGGCAAGACGTTTGCCGCCACCACCCGAACAAGACCAAAAGAAGGATGATTCGGATAAGGTTAAGGAGCGTAACGTAATGACAGTCTTCCTGAACATGAACGACCAGTTGATGTGTAGCGGAGAATATGTTAGTGTAGATCAGTTGAGAGATAAGGCAAAAGAATTCATTGCCAATCCGTATAATGATGAGTCTAAACCGGAAAAGCATGCGAAAGACATTCCTTTTTTCGGGACTATGCAGATTACGGAAAAGCATGTGGTTTCTTTGCGTTGTGACCGTGGTTCTTCCTATAAAGCATACTTAGCTGTTCAGAATGAGCTGGTAGCTGCTTACAATGAGTTGAGAGATGAATTGGCTCAGGAGAAGTGGGGAAAGGACTATGCTGCTTTGGACGAAGACCAACAAAAAGCAATTCGTGATATTTATCCTCAGAAGATCTCTGAGGCAGAACCTAAAAAGTACGGAGAAAAGAAGTAATGGGAAAATTTAATAAGACTGGTAAACGCGAAATGCCTGCGTTGAATACTTCTTCTCTGCCTGACCTTATCTTTACTTTGTTGTTCTTCTTTATGATTGTAACAACAATGCGTGAGGTAACATTAAAGGTTGAGTTTAAGGTTCCGCAAGCTACTGAGTTGGAAAAACTGGAAAAGAAATCTTTGGTTACGTTTATCTATGTAGGAAAGCCTACAGCTGAGTTCCGTAAGAAACTGGGTAATGAAAGCCGTATCCAATTGAACGACAGCTATGCTGAAGTTGCTGAAATCCAAGATTATATTATTGGTGAACGTGCCAGTATGAAGGAAGAAGATCAACCGCAGATGACTGTTTCTTTGAAAGTGGACCAAGATACGAAAATGGGTATCGTAACAGATATCAAAGAAGCTCTTCGTAAAGCTTATGCATTGAAACTTAACTATTCTGCGCAGCCGCGTCAGTAAGAAGTTAAATCAAACTATATAAATAAAGGGTGCTTATTTCGAATAGGCACCCTTTATTTTTTTATTCTTGTACGTTATATACTTCCCGATATATAGAGTTTTTTACTGTTTCAAAATCCCTTTCATGCTCTAAATTTCCGTGTGCCATAAGTAGCATGGGTAAATAATCATCCCCGGGTCTGTATGGAGGCTGAAGATATGGTTTCTCCCAAAGAACAAATCCTTGGCGCTTGTAGAAATTAATACGCCTTTGAGCCATTTCTTCTTCCGGCATTTCCACTTCCAGAACAATAGGATGTTGAAGCAACTCGCATAAATGATTTAAAACGTTCTTTCCATGTCCGCCATTACGCTGGGCCGGATCAACAGCAAAGTGTTCTACGTAATAGAATTTGCCGAAATCCCAATAGGTAATGAATCCTACAGGAGTATCATGGTGGAAAATAATATTGTTATAGAAATGAGGTTTGTTATCAGTGTACAGGCGCAGTTCTTCTAACGGTCGGTATTCTTCAGGCGGGAAGGCGGCGGTTATTAACTGTTCCATGTACTCATACAAAAATCCATCAGCGGTGCTGATACGTTGAAGTCTGATCATAATGTTGGTCTTTAAAGTTTAGTTTCTCTTATTATTTGGTATAAAAATCAATGAGTCTTTGCAGTGATCGTTGGCATACCGGGCAGAATGTTGGATATTCATTGGTGCGCATGCGGCAGTTATCAGCGGGACGGAATATGCCTTTGGCTGAATATCCACCTCCTTCATATACTCCTACCGGATACTTTGCCTGTTCGTTGACAGGGGTAGGAATAGGAGTACCTTTAATGAGCATATCTTCCCATTTAGAAGCGAAATCGATACGGGTACTTATATTTTGTTCCCAAGGTTCTATATCCAATGGGTAGGTATCTGTCATGACATCATCGTCGTAGAAATATTCATCGGCCAACCCTCCGAAACTGTGTCCGAACTCGTGTACAATTACCGGACGGAACATTGGGTGATGAGCTGTAGTCAGGGTATAAGCATTATAGATGCCACCACCTCCATACTCTTCAGTATTGGCAAGAATAATAATGTGTTCATATGGTATTCCGGCCAAAGCATCGTGTATGGATTTGACACGACGGGTAGTCAGATAACGGTCAGAATAGAATGTACTGAAATGGGAACTAAAGGCTGTATGTTTCCATTCTCCCAAACGGGGAACACTTACCCCTGTGTCATCAGATGGGCTGGCAACAGCTACAATATTGAAGCGATCTTTCATACTCTTGAACGGTTCGTGTGAGAATAGGCTTTCACAGGCGATTTCCGCATCCTGATAGAATACGTTCATTTCTGCAGGAGTATATCCTTCGGCAAGAATGGCCACGTCGATGCACTTGTCAGTTTCACCATTCTTTAGCAGATATTTATGTGGAGTGATGTGTGCAGTTCCTTTCTGATGAATAAGTATATCATCGGGGCGTACAGTGTGCGTCAGATGTGTACGCACTTCTTTTCTCGGGCTTAACAGGGTGATCTCTATTTCCACAGGATGGAGCGGGTAGGGCAGTAAGAAGGTATTTTCAAATCCTTTGGTGACAGCCTTGGCTTCGTCCGTTTCCAGCCACTCTTGAAAGAGAGAAGAGAAAGAAGTAGTATAGATTGTCTTTCCACTTTCCAAGTCCTTCATGATGATTTGTCCATTACCTTGCAAAGGTAATTCAGCTAAATGATGACGCCTTCCGGCCCATGATGGAAGTGCGGACAGTTCATCCAGACATACATTCTGGCGGGCAGCATTTCCTGTAAAGATATAATCAATACGCAATGTTTTATCGGCAAAATACTCAGTGTAGTTTTGCGCATGGCCTATTATAACCATCAGTAAGCACAATGCAAGTACAAGATATTTTTTCATAACAATCTAATTTTGTAGTTATAGGCAAAGATAATGCAAATTGAGCGCAGAACTTTCATGCTCGCATGAAAAAGTTATGCCGAGATGCAGCTTATCTTCTTTTCACCCTGTTTATCGTAACTGTGGGTTTATTCATTTTTTAGCAAGAAAAGTAATAAATCGTATTTTTATTGGGAAAAATTTCGCTAACTTTGCACATTATCGTATGAGAATACGGTGAAGCAATCGTTATTTATTAATCATAAAATTAGAAATGGGACATCATCAATTGGATACTTTAGACGAGCAAATACTGAAATTGATTGCAGATAATGCCCGTATTCCTTTCCTGGAAGTGGCGAGAGCTTGCAATGTTTCCGGTGCAGCCATACATCAACGCATACAAAAATTGACGAATTTAGGTATCTTGAAAGGTTCGGAGTACGTCATCGATCCGGAAAAAATAGGTTATGAGACTTGTGCCTATATTGGCATTTATCTGAAAGATCCGGAATCTTTTGACGCAGTGACAAAGGCACTTGAAGCTATTCCCGAAGTTGTGGAATGTCACTTTACGACGGGTAAATATGATATGTTTATTAAACTTTACGCACGCAATAACCACCATTTGCTGAGCATTATCCACGATAAATTACAGCCGTTGGGGCTAGCGCGCACAGAAACACTAATATCCTTCCATGAAGCCATAAAACGGCAGATGCCAATCATGGTGGAGATGGATGAAGATTAGGAATTACTTACGGATATAATCCACAAATGCATAAGGGCAGGGATGTTTCTCGTCAACAAGATGAGATTCCCTGCTTTTTTCATGCCATATTGCGGACTCTACGGCAGGGAAGTAAGCATCTACCTGAGGTGCTTCTGCATCGATTTCCGTCAGGCAAAGCATGTCTGCCAATGGCATTGCCTGTTTATATACACTTGCTCCGCCCATAATATATACTTGTTCCTCAGGCTGACAGCTTTGCAAAGCTGCTTCAAGGGTAGGGAATACTTCTGCACCGGGACATTGAATCGCAGGATTAGATGAAAGTACCACATTTCTTCGGTTGGGCAGTGCGCCTTTAGGCAGGGACTCGAATGTTTTTCTTCCCATGATGATGGTGTTTCCTGTGGTCAATGCCTTTAAACGTTTTAAGTCATTGGGAAGCCAGAATAATAATTTATTTTGGAAACCGATTCCTAAGTTGCGGTCTACGGCGGCGATGATACTAATCATGATTGGAAATATGATTTGTTAAACAGAAACTTTACCTGCTATATGCGGATGTGGATCGTAATTTACCAATTCGAAATCTTCATATTGGAAGTCGAAGATGCTCTTCACATCCGGGTTTATCTTCATTTGCGGCAACGGACGTGGTTCGCGGGAAAGTTGCAGTTTGACCTGCTCCAGATGATTCAGATAAATGTGCGCATCACCGAGTGTATGAATGAAATCCCCTGCTTTCAGCCCGGTCACTTGTGCCATCATCTGCAACAGTAGGGCATAAGATGCGATGTTGAAAGGTACACCGAGAAAAATATCCGCACTTCGTTGATAGAGTTGGAGACTCAACCGTCCGTTTGCCACATAGAATTGAAAGAAAGCATGACAGGGAGGAAGATTCATATTGTTAATATCTCCCACATTCCAAGCGCTGACAATGATGCGGCGGGAATCCGGATTATGAAGAATTGTTTCTACAGCCTCACTGATCTGATCGATGGAACCACCTTTGTAATCAGGCCAGGAACGCCATTGATAACCGTAAATATGTCCCAGATCACCGTTCTCATCCGCCCATTCGTTCCAAATGCGAACACCATGATCTTGCAGATACTTGGCATTGGTATCTCCATTCAGGAACCATAGCAATTCATATATAATCGATTTCAGATGCAGTTTTTTGGTGGTGAGGCAGGGAAAGCCATCCTCCATATTGAAGCGCATTTGATGTCCGAATACGCTGATTGTACCGGTTCCGGTACGGTCTTCCTTGTGTACGCCCTCGGTTAATACCCGATTGAGCAAGTCTAAATATTGTTTCATGATTGCAGATTACGAATTAAAAACAACAAAAGGGGCAATCTTTTTTTTGCCTCGCCAAAGGTAACTAAACTTCGGCAGATAGCATAGAATAATTTTCAATTAAAAATTAGAGGAACGGAGGTATAATTAAAGGAACGGTGTCATTAAGTTACCCACCCAACCTACAAACTTCTTCCATCCTGAACGCTTTTTCCAAACTTCGGGAGTCAATAGCGTACTATTCTTTTTATCCCGTTCAAACATATCATTCAACTGGTGAGTGATTGTAGGATCGAAAATAAACGCATTCGTTTCAAAGTCATATCGCAGACTGCGGCTATTCAGATTGGCCGTACCCACAGTACAGAAATTCCGGTCTACCATCATAATCTTGGAATGGTGGAAGCCTCCGTTAAAGAGATAAACTTTTGCCCCTTTCTTCATCAGCTTGTGTACGATATAGAAGGATGCTTCCGGGGTGAAAGGAATATCAGAAACGGCAGGTATCATGATTTCCACTTCAGTACCTTTTTTTAATGCATATTTAATGGCCTTCCGGATGGATTTGGTCGGTACAAAGTAGGGGTTCACAATCTGTATGCTGTGTTGCGCAGCTCCAATGGATGCTGCATAAGCGTGACTGATGGAGCGGGGAGTTTCCCTCGGTGTACGGTCTACTATGGCTATTTCTTCGGCTATACTGTCGGGGAGTTGCGGTATATCAGGAAAGTAAACGGGGCCACCGACGTGCTGTTTAGTCTCCTGGTTCCACATCGTGAGGAAAATACCTTGCAGATAGCGCACGGCATCTCCTTCGATACGCATGTGCATGTCGTGCCATTGACCGATTTTGGGCAGTCCCGTAATGTAATAGTCGGCTATATTCATACCACCGGTATATCCTATTTTGCCGTCAATCACTACGATTTTCCTATGATCTCGATGCATGGCATGATTGATCCATGGGAAGGTGATCGGGTCAAATTTCACTATTTCAATGCCCCGGTCACGGATTGCTTTCAGGTGATGTTTCTTTAATGGTTTGTTATTAGACCAGTTACCGAAAGCGTCGAAGAGAGCACGGACTTCCACACCTTCCTGTACTTTTTCTGCCAGTAAGTCGAATAGGGCATTGGCTATGGAGTCATTGCGGAAATTGAAGTATTCCAGATGAATGTGATGTTTGGCGTGGCGTATTTCTTCGAAGAGATCCAGAAACTTCTCCCGTCCGCTCATCAGAAGCTTTACTTCATTGTTGGCGGTAACCGGAATGCCTTGTTGTTGTAGATAATGCATCACGAGCGAGTCACTGGTGGCGACTTGCGCGTGAATATTTCCTATAAAGAATAATGCAGATGATAATATGATGAATAATATTCTTCTCAAAACTTCTTACGCTTAGTTAGTTTTTCTAATTGAGTCGACAAAGATACAATTTATTGATGAGAAATGTTTGCTCAGTTAAAAAAAATTAGCCCTTGACCTGCAAAATGCAGGCAAGGGCTAACTAAATTATTGTAAGGGCAAACGGATTTATTGCAAGAATAAATGAGCTTTATGCTAAAGAACAAATCTTGCGATATCCTAAGTAGACCAATACTACTGCCACTATAATCAGTGATTTGGGATCGAGTTCCGCTGCACCGCTTTGTATGGCGCTGGTGAAAGTTTCGCGTAAGGCCCCCAGCACAAGCTGCAAGCCGTCGAGAACAAAGAACAACACTACGGCAAGCGTAAAACAGAACAAGCTCCACAACTGCGAAATCCGGTAATACCGGTTGGGTAGGTGGTGCATCACGCGGCGGCTGAAGCCGTTATCTTCTATCTCTTTCCGATTGTCAGAGAAGAACTGCTGCAAAAGTTTATCATCAGTTGTTTCCGTCATAACCATTTTGTTTTAAGTAGGTAGCCATTTTTTCTTTCGCCCGCGAGAGGTGGCTTTTGACTGTTCCCGCCGGGCATCCCGTGATACCTGCAATCTTTTCGATGCTCTGATCTTCCATGTAGAACAAGGTGATACAGGTTCGTTCCATTTCTTTTAGTGTCGCTAGCGCCCGGTAAACGTCCATCTGTTGTCCTACGTCATCTTGGCTGGTGTTCCAGCGGGTATCCACTTCCCGGGTGTCGAGGTCGGCTGTCTCTTTCCGACTGCGAAGATAATCATAAAATACATTATATGCAATGCGGTAGAGCCAGGTGGAGAAATTGGACAGGTTTTTGAATGAAGCCAGGTTGGTGTAGGCTTTGATAAACGTGTCCTGCGCCAGGTCGTCACTCAACTCGTTGTCGCCGCAAGTCAGGTTGAGGAAGAACCGTCGCACGGGCGACTGGTACTTTTTCACCAACTGGTCGAAGGCCCTGGTGTTGCGAAACACCACGACCTGTGCGACTAACGATATGTCATTGAGTTGGCTCATCTCTCCCGGTTGTTCTTTTTATTAGAGTCTTGCGTATAATAAATAACTAATTGTCCGAATCCGGTGAACATGATCAGCAGCCCGACACAACCTACTCCAAAGTTCTCGGTAATGGCCCAGAGGAAGATGAATAATCCGATGCCGATGAAGATGTTTTTGATACCTTTGGTACGGATATCTTCTGTTTTCTCCGCATTCTTGAAGAAGTCTTCAGGCAGTTGTTGCCCACTCGAAAGTGCTTGTTCTGCAAGGCGGTATTTGGCTTTTCGATTTTTGTAATTGAAGAAGAATACCGTAAAGACGATGAGTAGCGGCAGACCGAAGATGAAGACGATGGCAGTAACTGAAATGATGGTTTCAGAGGTTTTGCCATCTAAATCGAAGTCCCAGTCCCAACCACTGCCGTTGTGGTGTTTCCATCCTTTATCACTTTTGCTGTCTGAACTACTGCCTTCGTAGGTCATGATGCTGAGCGTATCGGTTACTGTCTTTCCGTCGATGGTAGTATCGCGCAGTTCGATCACGCGCTTTTTGTTCCCCAGACTGTCGTTTTCTGTAACCGTTCTGTTTTTTGCCTGTACCAGTGAACATAATGTCATGGCGGCGATGAGTGCTAAAATTATCCGTTTCATAATCATATTTTGTTTTATCTTTTATTGTTTCTTTGTGTATTAGACGTATCATGCCAGCTAGAAAGTTGCAAAGAGACGATATTTTTTTTAGAAAATCGGTATTATCTGAAAATATTTGCAGATATTTTAGATGTAAAGGGGGATGGTGGGATTGATTCTTTCATAACCGAAAAAAATGGATCACTTTTATTTAATAATAATGTAATATCAGACTTCTTGTACTCATAAGATGTAGGTATTTTGCTCTATATCCGGTTAAAACAACTAAATCCGGTTGCTTCTTATTGTAATTAGTGCTACTTTCGCAAATCTATATTAAAACGCTTTTGGAGAAGTTACGGAATATATTGAAATGGTTCCTTCCTTTATTATTTATCGCATATTTAGGAGGTATTACACTATTTACTCACTCGCATGTGGTAAATGGGGTAATTATTGTACATTCCCACCCGTTCAAAGGTGAACATAGCCATACGGAAGCGCAGGTTGAAACGATATTCTTCCTTTCTTCTTTTGTAGCTTCTTCTCTACCGGCTATTCTTTTTGTCGCATCGGCTTTCCTTATTTTATTGCGTGTACTGAGTGTTCCAGCTGTAGAACATACCAAGTGCGTGCGAGTTCGTTGCGGCATCAGTCTGCGTGCACCACCTGTAGTTCATTGACAATAGGAATTCCCCTTATTAAAATCCATTAAAAATTAGAACTACATGAAAAAATATATCTTTTTCGTGGTGGGAGTGATGTGTACATTGCTCTCCCACACCGCTTATGCAATTGATTTAAATAAATCTGACGCCAATATCATTGGCCACGTATTAGAGAAAAAAACAGGAGAACACCTTCCTTATATGACAGTAGCCCTGAAAGGGACCACTATCGGAACTATGACCGATGGTACCGGACATTATTTTCTGAAGAACCTTCCGGAAGGTGAGTTCATACTCTCCGTCAGTGCCGTAGGTTATAAACCACAAGAACGAAAAGTAACCCTTAAACGAGGCAAGACGCTGGAAGAAAACTTCGAACTGGAAGAAGATATGGTAGCCTTGGACGGCGTAGTTGTTACAGCCAATCGTAATGAAACCGCTCGCCGACTGGCACCTACCTTGGTAAAAGTTGTTACTCCGAAACTATTCGACATGACCAATTCGCATACCTTGTCGCAAGGTCTCGTCTTCCAGCCGGGCGTGCGTGTAGAAAACGATTGCCAGAATTGTGGTTACTCACAGGTACGTATCAATGGTATGGACGGGAAATATACACAGATACTGATTGATTCCCGTCCCATTTTTTCTGCACTGGCAGGTGTTTACGGTTTGGAGCAGATTCCCGCTAATATGATAGAGCGTGTGGAAGTGGTACGTGGAGGCGGTTCGGCTCTTTTCGGCTCTTCGGCCATTGCCGGAACAGTGAATATCATTACGAAAGAACCTCTCCGCAACTCAGGTTCGTTTGCCCACTCTATCTCCAATTTTGATGGCTCCGGTTCGTTTGACAATAATACTACGCTTAACCTTTCCCTGGTATCTTCGGATAACAAAATGGGAGCTTACATCTACGGGCAGAACCGCCACCGTTCGGCATGGGATTCCAACGGTGACAGTTTTTCCGAATTACCCAAATTGAAGAACCAGACAGTAGGCGTGAACGCTTATTATAGGCTGAGCCCCTATTCCAAGTTGAATCTGGAATATCATCACATGGAAGAATTCCGTCGTGGCGGTAACCGCTTTGATCTGCCGCCTCACATTGCCGAAGATGCCAATCTGAATGGTTCCGGCGAACCCGGACTGGTGGAGCAGATTGAACATTCCATCAATACGGGCGGCTTGAAGTTTAGTGCCTTCTCCAAGGATCAGAAGCATGTGTTCAATGCATACGCTTCTGCCCAGCATATCGTGCGCGACAGTTATTACAGTGCCTATGGGCATACCACCGATTTCACCGGCGTATTGGGCGCTCAGTATATCTATCATTTTGATAAGCTCTTTTTTATGCCTTCCGACTTGACGGGTGGGGTAGAATTTAATCATGATAATCTGGACGACAAAGCAACGGATATGCAAAAATACCGGGATGCCGCTTTGGCGGAAGATCCCACCGCAACAGGAGACCGTCTGCAACAGTTGATTGATAAATATACACCCGATCCCTTGAAACAGATTGTGAACATTGCGAGTGCCTATGTGCAGAATGAATGGAAAAGCGAGCAGTGGAGTTTTCTGATAGGCGGACGTCTGGACAAGAATAGCATTATGAGCAAAGCCATTTTCAGTCCCCGTGCCAATATCCGCTACAACCCTACGCAGGACATAAATATCCGTTTCAGTTATGCTGAGGGTTTCCGTGCTCCGCAGGCTTTCGACGAAGACTTACATATAAGTAATGTGGGAGGCGAGTTGATTTCCATCGTTCGTGCTAAGTATCTGAAAGAAGAACGTTCGCGCAGTGTGAACGCTTCGATGGACTGGTATCATTACTTCGGTGATTTCCAGGCAAATTTGCTGATAGAAGGTTTCTTCACGAAACTCTCCGATCCGTTTGTACTGACAGCACCGGTAGAAGATCCGAAAGGTAGTGGATATCTGATACAAACTCGTGTCAACGGTTCCGGTGCAAAGGTGTATGGTGGTACATTGGAAGGAAAGATCGCCTGGCGTGATAAAATCCAGTTGCAGGCGGGACTGACCGTGCAACGCAGTCTGTACGATTCTCCCGAGGAGTGGAGTGCAGACAAGGAACATTTGTCGGATGAAGAACGCCATAGCGACCGGATATTGCGTACTCCCGATGTTTATGGTTACTTTACTGCCACTTTCAATCCTACAAAAGCATTGTCAGTAGCCCTGAACGGTAATTATACCGGGCGAATGTATGTGCCTCATCTGATGTCCGAAGTAGATGGTACGGCAGACCTGTTGGTGAAGAGCCCGGATTTCTTCGAACTGGGTGCCAAGGTAGCTTATGATATAGATTTTTCCGGTATGTGCCTGCAATTCAATGTGGGAGTACAGAATATCTTCAACTCCTATCAGAAAGATTTTGATAAAGGAGCCACCCGCGATTCCGGTTACATTTATGGTCCGGGAGCGCCTCGTTCCTACTTTGCGGGAGTCAAGCTTAGTTTTTAGTGCCCGGCGGGTTTGCCTTGTATTGCCTTTTTATGTTACCTTTGAAGAAGATAAGCTGCATCTCAGCATAACTTTTTCATGCAAGCATGAAAGTTATGCATTCGATTTGCATTACCTTTGCGGACATAAAATAATTTGGCACATGGATTTACCCGTATCTTTTGCAGACCGTACCCGTCTCCTCCTGGGAGATGAAGAATATAATAAACTGGCTGACGCCTTAAATGGCGAACAGCCCGTAAGCATACGACTGAATGAAGAAAAACTACCCGATTCTTCATTCAGTCTTTTTCATACCTCTTCCGGGCGTGTGCCCTGGTCTTCCACAGGATTTTACCTCGACCGTCGGTTGACGTTTACCTTCGATCCGTTGTTTCATGCCGGATGCTATTATGTACAGGAGGCATCTTCCATGTTTGTGGAGCAAGCATTAAAGCAATATATCGGTGAAACGCCTTCCGTGATGCTTGACCTTTGTGCCGCTCCCGGTGGAAAATCTACCCATGCCCGCAGTGTATTGCCTGCAGGCAGCCTGTTGGTAGCAAATGAAGTGATCCGTAACCGTTCGCAAATCCTGGCGGAGAATCTGACGAAGTGGGGGCATCCCGGTGTCGTGGTAACCAATAACGATCCGGCAGACTTTGCTGATCTGGAAGGCTTCTTCGATGTCATATTGACCGATGTTCCCTGTTCCGGTGAAGGTATGTTCCGTAAAGATCCCGTTGCCGTCAGCGAATGGAGTCCGGAGAATGTGGAAATCTGCTGGCAACGTCAGCGACGTATCATCTCCGATATATGGCCCAGTCTGAAACCCGGTGGATTGCTTATCTATAGCACTTGCACGTATAATACGCAGGAAGATGAAGAAAATATCCGCTGGATGCGTGATGAATTCGGTGCAGAGATACTTCCGGTAGATGCTCCGGCAGCGTGGAACATTACCGGAAACTTGCTTGCTGGTGAAGATTTTCCTGTATATCGTTTTCTACCTCACCGTACAAAGGGTGAGGGCTTTTTCCTTGCCGTACTTCGTAAACCGGAAGGAGAGACGGTACGAATCCGTTACAAATCCACTGTTTCCCAAGTAAAGAAGAAAGCTGGTGCCTCAGCATCTAAAACTAATGCCGGAGCATCTAAGGAACAATTATTGGCTGCCCGTGCCTGGCTCCTTTCGGCAGACGACTATGAGATTTCTGCAAATGGAATGAATATTGTGGCTTTCCCTAAAGAATATATATCCGGATTGTCCGTCCTCCAACAATCTCTTCGTGTCATTCAGGCAGGCGTTACCCTTGCCGAAGTGAAAGGCAAGGACCTGATTCCCAATCATGCCCTTGCTATGAGCACTGTGCAGGCTTCCGATGTTTTTCCTCGTGAAGAAATTTCGTATGAACAGGCTATTGCCTATTTGCGTAAGGAAGCTATTGTGCTTCCCGATACTGCTCCACGCGGTTATGTGCTGTTGACGTATAAGGATGTTCCTTTAGGTTTTGTGAAGAATATCGGTAACCGGGCTAATAATCTTTATCCGCAGGAGTGGCGTATCCGAAGTGGATACCTGCCGGATGAGATACTGGTGATGAAATAAAGAAATCATCCGGAATTTCAGTTGCGTGAGTTGGAAGTAGCAAATGCCCTTCCTCACTCTGTGTTTTTAGCATCTATATATCGGTGGTGTTGGATATATAGATGCAATACATTGGATATATAGATACAACACGTTGGACATATAGATACTCCCCGTCCGATATATACAGCTAATTCCCGGGAAAGTTTTAACTCATGCACTGGAAGTTTCAGATGAACCAAGTTTAAATACCTTTTTGGGCTTCCAGATCTTTCAGCCCTCACCGGATTTTCCTCGTTCATTGGTCTTTCGGCTGAAACTTCTTTTTACTTCTTTGTAAGATAATAGAAAAACATCATCTTTTCAGTTTACAAGAAGTTGGGAGTTTGTCAACAGGAAGTTAACTTCTTGTCGGCAAATTCCCAACTTCTTGTAAACAAAGAATTAATATTTTGTATTCTTTTGATTATCAGAAATAAAGCGTTAGTTGAAATCAGTGCGTTTGTATATAAATATCATTGCTTTTGTCAGACATTGGCAAGTAGTTGTTCGAAAGAGTGGAATTTGTATTCCTTTTCTTTATGCAGTCTGAAATCTTCGGCAGACAATACCTGTAAGTATGGCAAATCGACCGTCCCTGACGTAGAAATGGGAGAACAAGCATAGCCATGCCGGTTGAGTGCATTTGTTGTCCAGTGCAGCAATACTTCATCATTGGCTTCCACAATGATACAGCGGTTACTATCCACTTTGGGATAATATACTCCGTGCGCATAATCAAACCGGATATCGTTGCAGGAAAACAAGCCGTCCATCCGGTGACTTAGAATCATATCTTCCGTTACTCCACATTGCAGTCCGTTTTCTTTTGAAAGTAACCAAAGTTTATCTGCCAGTACCAATGCCTGCTCTATGTCATGGGTGGAAAGCAGGATTGCTTTCTTTTGTTCCACTGCCAGGCGATGAAGCAAAGTCATAATTTCGATGCGACTCACTACATCTAGGAAAGCTGTCGGTTCATCCAGCAGAATGAGCGGACATTCCTGTACCAATGCTTTGGCAATCATGACCTTCTGTCGTTCCCCATCTGATAGCTCTGCAGTATAACTGTGTGCTTTATGACTGATGCTTACAGCTTCCAGAGCCTCTTCAATGATGGAGTGATCCGTTTTGTTCAATCTGCCGAAGAATCCCGTATGAGGTTGTCGTCCCAGAGCTACCAACTCATATACAGTCAGTCCGCCTGCTTGTGTCTTGTCTGTCAGTACTACTCCGATGGTACGTGAACGTTCTTTTTCGGAATAGGCAGACAATGGCTTTTCCTGTACAAATAATTCTCCTGACAAGGCCGGTTGCGAAGCCGCCAAAGTGCGGAGCAGAGTTGATTTACCGGTTCCATTAGCTCCCAGGAGGCAGGTCAGTTCTCCGGGATAGAGCCGGAAGGAGAGATGTTCATGTATCCGTTTCTCTTGCTTTCCCTGGCGGTAGCCGATGCATAAATCGTTTGCGGTGATAACAGCTTTCTCCATCAGTTGAAGTATTGTATTTTACGTTGGTTGACAATGACATAAATGATAACAGGCGCTCCCAGCACAGGGGTTACCGCATTGAGGGGAATAATACCTGCTTCACCCGGAAGGATGCAGATCAGATTGCAGAGCAAGGCAATTACACCACCTGTCAGCAAAGTGACGGGAAGCAGTGAATTGTGATTGGACGTACCCAGCATCAGGCGGGAGATATGTGGAACGGCCAGACCGATGAAAGCAACAGGTCCGCAGAAGGCGGTGGTGACGGCTGTCAGTAGTCCGGTGGCAATCAGTAACAGATTTCTTGTGCGACGGATGTTTACTCCTAAGTTTTCAGCATAGCGTGTACCCAACAGCAAGGCATTCAAGGGTTTGATAAGCAGGATGGAAAGTAACAAACCTGCCAGACAGAAAATGGAGAAATAGGGGAGTTGTTGCAATGAGACACCTCCGAAGTTCCCCATGCCCCATATCATATAAGAATGTACCCCTTCGGCAGTAGCAAAGAAATTAAGTAATGAAATAGCGGACGAAGTGATATAACCGATCATGATACCCGTAATCAGCAGCATGATGTTGCTTTTTATCAGTGTCGAAAAGAAAAGGATAAGTCCCATTACCACCATCGACCCGATGAAGGCACCGAGTATCACGGAAAAGAAACCGGATAAGGTAAATACTCCTGTAGCAATGCTTCCTCCACCGGCCAGCATCACCAATGCGACACCAAGACTTGCTCCTGAGTTAATGCCTAGGATGGATGGACCTGCCAGTGGGTTGTTGAATGCCGTTTGTAGCATCAGTCCCGAAGCTGCGAGTGCGGCACCACATAGTAATGCCGTGACGGCTTGCGGCAGACGGGACTCCCAGATAATAAAAGCCCAGCTGGTTTTTTCTACTTCATTCCCTATGAGAGTATTCCACACAGCTCCGGCGGGGATATTGATTGAACCGAACCAGAGATTCGCAGCCATCAATACGAGAATGAGGACCGACAGTGCTATGCCATATATATATCCTTTTGCTTTCGTTCTTATCATCAGTTCTATTCTGATAGTTTTTTGTAATACCTCAGCTCATAGCCTTCCAACAGTGAAGGGTGAAATATTTTAATCAAATCTTTCAATAACCAGTCCGGATGGAAAGGCGTTTCTTCGTAAAAAGGAACCCGGTTGGTATTACATCCGTAGATGTTCCGTTCCTTGAAAGCACGGAAACCTGCATAAGGGGCAAACTCTTTTTCCAGTTCCTTGTATGTTTTATCTATAGGTTGGTTATAGCGTATCAGCCAGAAATCCGTTTGCTGACCTTTCTCAAAGATAACTTCGAAAGGATAGGGGAGCGAGCCGCTATGTGTATCTTCTCTGAAAATATAGTTGGCGCCTGCATCAGCGTATAGCCTGGCAATGGTGCTGTTGCCACCCGGAGTGTACCAGGTAGAGCTTGTTTTCAAATCACACATCACGGAGGGAGCAAAGGAGATGGGTTTTACTAATTCCTGTAAATCCTTATAGCTTCTTTCTACCGAAGCAAACATAGCATCTGCTTCCGCTTTTTTACCAAATAGTAGACCGTAGAAACGCATCCATTCGGCACGTCCCAATGAAGAGGTTTCCATATAGTCGGCACATTCAATGATGGGTACATTCAACTTTTCCACACGCCCGTATCCGCCGCTGTTTTCAAAAGGAGAAAGTAGGATGGCATCGGGGTGTAGGTCTATGATTCTTTCGATATTGGGGTTCATGCCATCACCTACATCGGTGATGATTCCGTTTCGGCATCCTTCCTCGATTTCCGGTAGTTTGATGTACTTCAAGTCGCATACGCCACCAATACTATTTAAAGCACCGAGGTCTTTTAGCAAGCTGCAATGAACGGATGAGTAGATGACTGCTTTACTAAGTGGGGTGCGGACAAGAGTACCTTGAGGTAGTTCTTGGGGTAACGGCTGCTTTTTGTCTACTAATACATAGGTGTGTAGTATCTTTGTTGTATCCCAGGGATTGCGTAGCTGTGCAACGATGTAATCTTCGTAATCTATCAGAGAGAGATTAGAAGAATAGTGCAGCGGGATGCTGTCTCCTTGTGCAGAGCCGGAAACAGTGCTGCTCTTTCCGCCGCAGGCGGAAAGAAGTAGTACTGTCATCCAAAGGGCATTGTATAGACTAATTTGTATATGAATACGTTTGAGTAGAAGCATTGTTTTAATATTACTTGTTTACAACAAGGTTTTTAGCATATGTTATAGCTAAATATTTATATAATTATAAGAATACTATGTTATTGGGATTTTGACCGCCACAATCGAATTTTTCTACAAATGTTCCATCCTTTTTGAAACGGTAAATATCTCCGTTACCATCTACGTAATGAGTGGTTCCGATATAAATATCACCATTTTTTTCATTTATTTCCATTACATAAATGCTTGCGCTGGATAGTTCTTCAGGTGCATTCTTCAGGAAATTGACCTCACTTAATTGTTTGGTGGATATGTTATAAGTGAAAAATGTATTTACTGTCGTGTAAGGATAGCTGGAATAGTCAGTATCCGAGTTGATTAAATACAATGTGTTTTCTGATGCTGCCATGTGTGTCGCGGCGGTGATACTTGTTACTTGATTGTTATTCTTAGGGTCTATTACTTGGAGTTCGTTTCCTTCATCTCCACCCCATATTAAAGAAGCCAATAGGAATATTTTGTCGTTTTTCTCTAACAGTTTATTCGGATTCCTTCTCACAGTAAGTGTATTTTTCAATTCCATAGTGTTGGCATCAATAACGAATACTTCATTAAAATATTCATAGGCACCTGTTTCTGTTACAGTATAGCAATTGGCAACATAAAGCAGTCCATCTTCTTCAGCAATACCTTCTAGATTTTTTCCTCCTTCAAAAGTTTTCACTCGTTCTAAAGTATTTGCATTCAGTTTGGATACTTTGCCGCCATATTGGGTCACATAAATATAACCATCGTCAGCAGTCATATAGCGCGGACTTCCTTCACTGCTGGAAAAAGCGAAGCGTTGTTGTTCCACACCGGCTGCATTTAATCTTGTAATATATTTGGAGCCGGAAACAATCACATAAATATAATCATTGTACACGATCATGTCTTGTCCTGTGTCTCCTAATTTTGCATTATTTTGTTTTTGAAAAATATCTGCGATAAAGTCTATTGTTTTATCCGGATCATAGAAAGAAATATTAGCGTTATTTAGGTTTAGACTTCCTTCATTTAAAATGAACACTCGATTCTGGGAAAGAGCTACTTTAGAGCCACTGTCATCTCGTTTTGAATCATTATCGTCGTCGCTGCAAGAGATAAAACTTGTACCGAGTGCCAATAGGCAGATAGCACTGAATAATAAAGATCTGATTTTCATAATTAATGGTATTTAATAGTGAATAATAATATTGTTAGAGTTGAACACTTACTGTTAATTTCCATGAACGTCCCGGCATAGGGTAGTATTTTATTACCTCATACTGTTTATTGGTTAAGTTAGTTACATCTGCTTGCAATCTTAGTTTGCAGTTACTTATTTTGAAGTTACGTGAGATAGTGAGAGTATGTTCTAAATACCCGTCAATTTCGTTTTCGGGTATATTTTGTGAAAGATAATAACGTTTCCCTACTCCCATCAGAGTATAACCTGCATTAAGCCATGGGGTCTCAATTGTAGCGGAGGCGTTTCCACTATGTTTCGGAGTATAAGGTAGCTGGTCTTTGTAATTTTTGGCTTCCGGATTGGTTAAGTCTATTGCTTCTTGTAGAGTATATCCACAGGAAAAATGTATTTCTGATCGATGAGTAAGCGGAAACTCTGTGGAAAGAGTAGCGTCCATACCTATGATACGTACTTTACCATAATTCTGCATTCTCCACACATAAGTGCTGGGGAAAGCAACTATTTTATCTGTAACCCTATTATAATATCCATCCAGTGTGATAGAACAATAATTCAGGAAAGTGAAAGGGGAACCACCGTAAGTGATGCCTATATTATATTCCTGCGCTTTTTCTGGTTTTAAATCCTTGTTACCACTTCGGAAATAGTAAAGGTCGTTGAAAGTTGGGGTACGGAAACAGCCCTTATACATGGCGCGGATGAAGAACAAATGTTCTTTCCATGGACGATAGTTCATACTAATGCTAGGACTAAGGCGATGCAGATCAGCGGGAGCACTTCCTTTTTTTACATGTTCTGAAATGTAAGTTCCAAGTATATGAGCCTGAACGGTCAGATGAGGGAAGGTGTATTTGCTGCTGAGTACTGTCAATGAGGTGTAGCGTGTGGGATAAGGGCAATCAGGCAAGGTATTATCTAAGGTGTTGATAACGCCATCCTGAGATAGAGAAAATGTCCAATTTTGTATTGGTTGATATAATAAGCTTGCAGAGAGATAATATTCTTTTTGAGTGTGTCGGTCAGTCACCTTGCCACTGTCATATTGGGAACCTTTATCTTGATAACGGTTATAAGCATAGTTATATTTTCCTTGTACCTGTAATGTCCACTCAGGTGAGAACGTTTTCTTCCATTGCGTCTGTAGGAAGAGATTTTCATCTACTAATCGTTCATTAGATTCCGGATTATATAAGATGACTGCACCGGGAAGCCCTCGTTTGGAATGATAGTAATAAGCTTTGGTATTCCAATGGCTACTGTCAGAGAATTGATGGAAAAAGTTTATTTCACCTTGGTAGGAAAAAATGTCTGAATTGTATCGCTTTTCTGTAGCAGTATGTTTCCCATTCTCTATTGTAAAAGGATACGTTCCATCTGAACGCAGGAAATTCCCATCAATAGTAAAGGCTGAGTTAGTTCCCACTTGTTGTTCCCAACGTGCGATGCTATTGAACAAACCGAAAGAACCTCCTTTAATTTGTCCGTGGAAATTGTGTTTTTTATTTGAAATGAATTTGGGTTGTTCTGTGACAATATGAAGTATCCCTGCGGAAGCATACATACGGGCTGATTGTAGAAGATTATCACTTTGTCCAATACTGAGTGAGAGTGTGGATATGTTATCAGTTGCAAAACGCCCAATATCAATTTGGCCTGCTTGGCTGTTGCTAACGGCTATTCCATCATAACTAACGGCTGTATGTGCTGCACCGAGATTACGAATAGAAATAGTCTTTAATCCTCCTAATCCACCATAGTCTTTCACGTTCACTCCACTAAAACGTTTTACGGCATCTGCTATACCTTGTAAGCCAAGTGCCTCAAAATCTTTGCGACTGAAAGATTGCGTTGGAGTTGCAGAAGTGATGCGGCTTGATATTTTTCGTCCTTTTACTGACACTTCCGGAATGGCATGTACCTTTCCCGTAATGGAGTCTCCCGCCTGCTGTGCCTGTAAATTGACACAAAGGCAGCATGTGAAACAATATAAACAAAACCGTAGCCAGATGCATCGGCATGGATTATCCTTGATCATAACAAATAGCTGTAAAAATATAAGTATCTCATGCCCTTTCCTCGAAGGCATAAAATTTGATAGGTTTTGCAGGTCTTCTGACTTACTCCGGATTTACCGCCTTCCCACCGTGCGAATACCGGCAGTGGCATAGGTGATTGGTAAATCCTTGACAATGAGTTTACAGCAGCGGGACTGTTTGGGAGTTACACCCAATTCCCTTTTCATGAAGCATACCGAAAGGCATACTTCAACAAAACCGAAAGGCAAAGATAGGAAAGATTTATGTTTTATTTATTATAGGATGCAGTATTTCATAAATTTATGCATTTATTCTAACAGAGTAACTTAATAGAAAACTAATACTATAATGCTTATGCTAAAGAAAACTATTGCTGCGCTAAGCCTACTCAGTATCCTTGCAGCCTGTCAGAATGATGAGAATCCTTCTCAACCGGAACCTAAACCACGTCAAGACATCAATCTTACCCGTGCGGAACAAGAGTTTATGGACAAAGGTACAGACTTTGCTTTCCGTTTCTTCGATCAGGTGTGCAGTACCGAAAAAGAAAAACCGAATGTTTTTGTGTCTCCATTGAGTGCATCACTTTGTTTATCCATGATTACGAACGGGGCTACTGATAATACGCTTGCTGAGATGCAGAATGTATTAGGATTCCCTGCCAATACTTTCTCTCTTGATGATCTGAACAACTATAATCAAAAGTTAACTTCAGCTTTGTTGGATTTGGACAATACAACTCAACTCGGAATAGCTAATTCTATCTGGATAGAGGAAGGTTTTAAGGTTTATGACTCTTTTGTTGATGTAAATAAGAAAATGTACGATGCTCAGGTGCAAGAACTTGATTTCACATCTCCGACCGCCAAAGATGTGATAAACCAATGGTGCGCCACTCAGACTAATAATTGCATAAAAGAGGTTATTCAGGAAATACCAGCGGATGCTCGTATGTATCTGATTAATGCACTCTATTTTAAAGGTATCTGGAAAAGCCAGTTTGATAAGTCGGCTACTGGACAGGATAACTTTACCAATGTTGACGGCAGTCAGCAGAAAGTAGCTATGATGAACCAGACCGCAACGTTCAATTACACCCAGACTGATGATTTCTCTATTGCGGAATTACCCTATGGCAATGAAGCTTTTAGTATGGTGATACTGTTGCCATCCGGAGATAAGACCTTGGATGAAAGCTTACCCAACCTGAATTATGAGAACTGGAAACAGTGGAGTAAGAATATGGTAGGAAAAGAGCTACAAATTAAACTTCCTCGTTTTAAAGTAGAATATGACAAAGAGCTGGAAGAGGACATGATAGCTATGGGGATGAAAGATGCTTTCGATGCTTATAAAGCAAAGTTTGCCAATATGTCCGATGCAGAACTATATATTGGCCTTCTGCAACAGTTTACTTATATAAATGTGGATGAGGAAGGTACCGAAGCGGCTGCGGTTACAGTAGGAGGAATGTTTGATAATGCTGTCGGTTTTCCTTCTCCTGTTCCCTTCTTTGTGAATCGTCCTTTTGCCTTTATGATTAAGGAAAAGAGTACGGGAGCCATCCTCTTTATGGGAAAGATTACAGAACTATAGTTTGGTATTTATAAAGAAAGCGAAGAATCAACTCCTTCAATTGTGGGAGCCGATTCTTCGCTTTACTTTTATGATACAAGAATAATATTCTTATAGCTTACTCTTGTATATCTGTGCCATTACCTTCTGATACTGATTTTCCAATTGAAGTAGATTCTGCTTACTTTGATAAATCACAGAAACTTCTACAAAATATTCTATCACACTGATTTGTCCACCGGTGAGAGCTTGCTTCAGTAATGCAAGATCTTGTTGTGAACTGAATGCCTCCCTGTACTCCTGGATGGAAGTCTGCAATGATTGTGCTTCGCTGTATAGTTTTGCCAAGGTTGCTTCGGCTTGAAAAGCAGCGTTCTCTTTCTGATAATCGAGGTTCAGAGATTGCGCTTTGGCTATTTTAACCTTATTACGATTCTCAAACAGCGGGAAGGAAAAGCCTACTACAACTCCATTAAATGGAGTACCGGACTCTGTATTACGGCGATATCCAAGTTCCAATTTAGGTAACCAACCTTGTTTGCTTGCAGAAATCTGTTTGCGGGCGGCAGCACTTTCACTGCTTAATGACAGCAAAGTCTGATCGGCTGCCAACACTTCCGAACGTAACTGCTCATAGTCGGTAGGAAGAAGGGGCAATGGATAGTCGTTGATGGAGCGGAAACTGCTCAGCTCATTATCTTGCAAAGACTGGTCTCCGTTGAGTGCAAGGAGAGATTTCCAGGCGTTATCAAGCGCAGTCTGATTGGTACGGAATTCTGTGCGTACATTCAGTAACTCCAGATTGATCTTATTTGTTTCCAATACATTGGCATCACCTGTCTCCAGACGTTTCTTATAGTATGCAGAGAGTTCCTCAGCCTGTTTCATACGTTCATTCAGAATCACTTGCTGGTGCTGCAACATGATGATGTCGAAACAAAGCTCTTTAGCTTGCAACAACAGTTGTTGACGGAAGGCGGCAGACTGCGCATCAAGCGCACCGGTTTTGAGCCGGTTTACTTTTCCGCGTGTAGCATACAAGGTCGGGAAATCAAAGCTCTGAGAAACAACAAGTTCACCTATCGTCTCACTCTTATCTTCCGATCCCCACAGATGGGCATACGAGAGAGTGGGATCAGGCAAATTGTTCTCCGACTTGTTCTCCAATTTCTGTGAAGTGATGAGTTGCGCATTGGCCTGCAACTCCTTATTGTTTGCTTCAATACGGTGCAGCACTTCGTCTATGCCGACCGATTGGGCACGCATTCCCGCATATAGGAAAAAAGTGATAAAACTAAATATGAGAATTCGTTTCATTGTTTGATATTGTTAATGGTTGTTTTTTAGGGTGCATCATCAGATAAACAATCGGAATGATGAAACCGTTCAGGAACGTGGAAGTTAAAAGACCACCAAGGATAACTTTCGCCATCGGACTTTGAATTTCATTACCCGGCAAATCTCCTCCCAGTGCCAATGGAATAAGAGCGAGAGCCGAAGACAATGCTGTCATCAAAATTGGATTCAAACGGTCCATTGAGCCACGGATTACGCTATCGTACACGTTTATTCCCTCTTCCTGTTGTAAATGGTTGTAGTGGCTGATCAGTAACATACCGTTTCGGGTGGCGATACCGAATAGTGAAATAAAACCGATAATAGCCGGAATACTCACCTCTCCCGTTGTCATCAACAAAGCAAACACACCACCGATCAATGCAAGTGGCAGGTTGATAAGTATGATTGCACTCTCTTTTACACTACGGAATTCATGATAAAGCAGTAAGAAGATCACCGCAATACTCATTAATGATGTGAGTAACAAAGTGCGGCTTGCTGCCTGTTCACTCTCAAATTGGCCACCGTATTCCAGATGATACCCTTCGGGCAATTTAATATCCTTGTCCACACGGGCCTGAATATCATTCACTACACTGCGCAGGTCGCGGTCGGCAACATTGGCAGAGATTACGATTTTTCGCTTCACGTTCTCGCGGCTGATCGTATTCGGTCCCATGGCAGAACGCACTTCTGCGATGTAGTTCAAAGGTATTTTCTTTCCGTCACTGGTATCTATCATCAAGTTGCGTATCTTCTCCATTTCGTCGCGAAGATCATCACGTACACGTACGGTAAGGTCGAAGCTTTTACCTTTCTCGTATACCTGTGATACGGTTTCACCAGCAAGACATACATTCACGAACTCAGAGAATTCCGGTAATGAGATACCAAACTTAGCCAGCATTTCCCGCTTGGGCGAAATGATAAGCTGAGGACGTTCTATTTGTTGTTCCACATTCAGGTCGGCAATACCCGGAATATCCTGGATGGCACCTTTGATTTCATTACCCAAGGTAAACATACGGTTCAGGTCGTCACCAAACAGTTTAATTGCGATGTTGGCTTTCGTACCACTGAGCATAGCATCGATACGGTGGCTGATAGGCTGGCCGATTTCCACATTTGCTCCTACGATAGTACCTAACTTCTCGCGTACTTCGGCAACCAACTCACTACGTGAACGTTCTTTCAATTCGAACGGAGCTTCTATTTCCGAAACATTCACACCAAGTGCATGCTCGTCCAGTTCGGCACGTCCGGTCTTGCGGGCAACGGTTTGTATTTCGGGAATGCTGAGTAGCAATTCCTCTGCACGGTGTCCCATCTTGTCACTTTCTTCTAATGAGATGCCTGGTAAAGAAGATATGTTAATCGTAAACGAACCTTCGTTGAAAGGTGGCAGGAACGAACGTCCCAATGTGAAGAAACATACCAGAGCAACTACGAATAAACCGATTGTACTGCCCAGTACGATCTTCTTATGTCCCAGTACAAATGCCAATGCAGCACCATACCACTGTTTCATCTTGCGTGCTACGAACGAGTCGCTGCTCTCTTTCTGTTTCTTCTTCTTGTCTCTTCCTAAAAGATAGGAGCAAAGTACTGGTGTAACTGTCAATGCCACTACCGTAGAAGCTGCCAGTGCTACAATGAATGCAATACCCAGTGGAACCAGCATGCGGCCTTCCATACCGGTGAGGAAGAACAGTGGTACGAAACTGACTACGATAATCAGCGTAGAATTCAGAATAGGCATACGTACTTCTTTCGATGCGTTGAATACTACTTCCAGTATGGAAAGGCGTTCTTCCACAGGCTTCAACTTATTCTCGTGGAGTCGTTTATATACATTCTCCACGTCTACAATGGCATCATCCACCAGCGAACCGATAGCGATGGCAAGACCACCGAGGCTCATTGTATTAATAGTGAAGCCCATATAATGCAGCGTTACCAGTGAAGTAATCAATGAAAGCGGTAGTGTAACCAATGAGATCACCGTTGTACGTACATTCGCAAGGAATAGGAATAGGACAATCACAACGAAGATACCTCCTTCAAACAAGGACTTCTGTACGTTTCCGATAGAGCTTTCGATAAAGCGGCTCTGACGGAAGATGTCTGTGCTGACTTTTACATCCGGTGGCAGGTTCTTCTGCAAGTCTTTTAAAGATGCTTCTAATTTATCCGTTAATTCCAGTGTGCTGGTGGCTGGTTGCTTGGTTACTGTTAACAGTACGGCGGATTTACCCCGTTCGGATGCTGTACCCAGTTTGGGTAACTTTGCTCCGATATGTACATCTGCAATGTCTTCCAGTAAGATAGGAGCATTCCCCGAAGCGGTTCCACCACGTACTACGGCACGTGCCAGTTGGTCTACACGGTCGGTAGAAAGTACTCCACGCACAATGTATTCGTTACCATATTCATATAACACGCCACCGTTTGCGTTCAGATTCATTTCGCGGGTTACAGTCATGATTTCATTCAGCGTAACGCCGTAATGCCGCATCCGTTCCGGGTCTAATTGTATCTGATATTCCTTTATATCACCGCCAAGTACTGCTACCTGTGCCACACCGCCCGTAGAGAGCAAACGCGGCCGGATGGTCCAGTCGGCTATTGTACGCAGGTCGAGCATGGAGGTAGAGTCGGCCGTCAATCCGATAATCAGCATTTCACCCAGAATGGATGATTGTGGGCCCAGCGTCGGTTTACCTACACCGGTAGGCAGGCTTTCACTTACGACGGCCAACTTTTCGCTGACAATCTGCCGGGCCAGATAAATATCCGTATCCCAATCGAATTCTACCCATACTACAGAGAAGCCGTTGGTAGATGAAGAACGTACGCGGCGCACACCTGTTGCACCGTTCACTGCTGTTTCTACAGGAAATGTAACGAGTTGTTCCACTTCTTCTGCTGCCATACCGTTTGCTTCGGTCATGATAACAACCGTAGGTGCATTGAGGTCAGGGAATACGTCCACTTCCGTGTTCATGGCGGTGTAGGTTCCGCCTATCAGTAACAACACCGAGGCTACAAGTACCAGGATGCGGTTATGAAGTGAGAAATGTATGATCTTATTTAACACGATGATATATTTACTATTTTACTATTTACTATTTACTATTTGATACACCTTGTCTTTTACCATTTGACATTTACTATTCTTATCATCAGCTTCACGCATTGCGCAGCCAAATAGTAAATAGTAACTTGTCAAATAGTAAATAAGTTTAGTGTTCGTGACTGTGTGCCGGTATCGCATTCGTAGCGCTTGCCAGTTTCACTTGATAAGCACCTTCGGTTACCACGCGGTCTCCGGCTTTTACACCTGAGAGAATCTGTACGCTTTCACCGTTATCGGCTCCGAGAGTCACAAGTTGTTTCTTATATCCTTCTTCATCCAGTTGCAGGTAGACAAAGAAACTGCCTTGTTCTTCGGTCAATGCTGAATGGGGCAGGGATATTACGTTTTCTATAGGGGAAGACAATAAGAAGATTTCTACAAACGAACCGGGGATAATATCACCTTTGTTGTCGAACTCAAAGGTTACAGGTACGTAATATCCACCATCACCACCGGAAGCTTTGCCATAAGAGAGAAGACGCCCGTCTAAGTCTTTCAATGTATATACCTTATTATTATAAGGAGTGCAGAAGTTAGCAGAACCAATAGTACGCAGATATTGGTAATATTTCTCAGATACATCAGCACGCAGGAACAATTTGCGGTTTTGCGTAATGCTGACTAACGGTTGCCCTACAGCTACATAATCACCTTCTTTCACTAACAGGCTTTTTACATATCCGCTGATAGGAGAAATTACCGCTTGTCCGCTTGCTGAACTATTTTTAGCTACGGCTTCATAGCTGATACGTGCATTTTCGTATGCTTGTTCCGCTTGAGCGAAATCTTTTTCAGAAACAATTTTATTTCCTACGAGGGCTTTCATGCGCTCATATTCTTTTTGGGAAACTTCATAAGCGATACGTGCCCGTTCTACGGGGTCACCATCCGCCATGTTCTTGGAAGATAATGTCACCAGTGGTGTACCTTTACTGACACTCATACCTTCGATTACCTTTCCACGGAAAGATACTACACCAGCTACGGTTGCTACAGCCACGCTCTCATCTCCTTGTGCTGCCATTACCTGACCGCTGGTTTTTATAACCTGATGGAAAATCCCCGGTTCTACAACATTGGATTTTACTCCGGCAGCCTGTGCTTTGGCAGTAGGCAGAATGATTTCGTCACTATGTCCGGCCGCTGTTTGTTCATCGTGGCTATGTCCATCGTGGTTATGTTCGTCACCTTCGTGATTGTGGTCTTCGCCTTCATGATCATGATCACAACTTTCGTGCTCATGTTTTTCTGTTTCATGATTATGACCTTCGTGTCCGTCGCCGGATTTACTATTGCAAGAGCCTAACAGGAATAATCCCATGACTCCCATAAAAAGAATTTTTTTCATGATGATATTTTAATGTTCTTACTTTTATCTGTGTGCAAAATTAGAGATAAAAGCCTGCAATAAAGTTGCAGACTTTACGATAAAGTAAGAACACACGGAGGTGCGCGAAGTCCTGTGGCACGTGTGAGATACGTGCCATGAAGTGACTCCTGGTATATGCAGTCCTGTCTTTGCCCGCTTTCTTCGGGGAGGACCAATAGTCTGAGAAGGGGTTCGGAGAATAATGTGATAACCAGTGGAAAATCCGGATGTGTCCATCCGTTGTCCGAGCTGGGAGTTTGCTGGAAAAAGTGAGTAGTAACACATCCCGTATCGCAACAGCAATGTTCGCTATCCGGGGTGTGTTGTTGTCCGCAACAATTGGGAGTTATGTCATTCTTCATACATATCAACCCATTATTGTGATGGTGGTGAGGAATAACCGGTACCACCAGCATGACCATGCTGATGAATATAAAAAAGAATGTTATGTACCGTTTTCTCTGCATCCTTATTTTTTTATTGCGGACAAAGATAGAAGTTAACGGCTTAATTACCAAATGTTAGTTATTAAAAAGCCTTGAATAATTCATTTAAACCTTCACTCATACTGGGATGGGTGAATATGAAGTTACGTAAAGCCGAAGATTTCTGTCCGGTTTTCATGGCAAATGCTACTAGATTGATAAGTTCCGGTGCATCCACGCAGAAGAGTGAGCAGCCCAGTATTTTCTCTGTATCCGTATTTACAATAGCTTTTAGCATCCCATCCATATTCTGCAAAGTACGTGCACGAGGGATGGCGGAGGCGGGCAGACGTGAAATCTTGATGGGATATCCACGTTTCATAGCTTCTTCTTCCGTCAGACCGATATGTGCCATAGGTGGATCTGTGAAGATGGCGTAAGGTACGGGATTGCGGTCATCAACAGAACGTTCCTTATTACCGAAAAGATGATTTAAGATGATACGGGAATCGTCAATTGAAAGGTAATCATACATTTCCCCACCTTTGACGTCTCCCAAAGCCCAGACGTGTGGTGCAGTAGTACGTAATTGCTCATTGACAATGATCCCTCCTTGTGCATTAACCTGTATTTTTGCTTTTTCCAGATTCAGATCATCTATCATAGGTTTACGTCCTGTTGCAATGAGTAGGGCATCGCCTTCAAGAAAGTAAGGTGTGCCGTCCGAGGCATCCGTATAGGCGGCGGTAATGCCGTCCGCTGTATCATGTAAGGATTGTACGCGTGCATTCAGACGTATCTCTATATTTTTTCTTTTCAGACTTTCCTGCATATATTCGGCAATCTCCCGATCAGCTTTCGGCAATAAGCGTTTACCGGCTTCCAGAATAGTGACCTTGCTGCCGAATCCGGCATACATGGTGGCAAATTCCAGTCCGATGGCTCCGCTTCCTATTATCAGCAAGTGTTGGGGAAGAATCTCGCTATGCAGCAATGTCTCACTTGTATATATGTATCGGCTGTTTTTTAATCCATCAATATCGGGTAGGATAGGTGTAGAACCGGTATTGATAAAGATTTCTTTTCCTTCCAGTTCAAAGTAATCTTCACTTTCCGGTGAAGGAACTACCTTTACCGTGTCCGGACAGAGAAAAGATGCAGTTCCGTCATACAATGTTATATTAGGGTTATTCGTCAGATTTTCGACGTTCTTTTCTCGAAGAAAGGTGACTAACTTATCCTTGCGCCTTAGGGCGAGGGAATATAACTTGGATTGTTTCTTATAATCGTCTTGATAGATACGTTCGGCGAATTCCGATTCGTTTATCATGGTTTTAGTAGGGATACATCCTACATTTATACAGGTTCCACCGTACATGTCCGGGGAACGTTCGATGACCGCCACTTTCCAGTTGCGGTTGGCTAATTCGACCGCCAGTAGCTTGCCACCTTTGCCGAAGCCTATTATTATAGCGTCATATCGTTTCATTGTTCTCGTAATTAGAGTTTTATAAAAATGAAACAATATGACGCAAGAAAAGTTGCGGAAGCCCTGTTAAGGAACGTTTACCTTTCCAGTTCGCGGAGTGACTCCATCTTCTTCTTTTCCAGGAATTCGTAGATGCCGCTTAAGTGTTCCTTTACTTGTTTATTACCGAATTCGTAGACTTTGGTAACCAGTCCGTCCAGGAAGTCACGGTCATGGCTTACTACAATCAGTGTACCATCGAAATCCAACAGCGCTTGCTTCAGAATGTCCTTGGTCTTCAGGTCGAGGTGGTTCGTCGGTTCATCCAGAATCAGTAGGTTTACCGGTTCCAACAACAGTTTAATCATGGCGAGTCGTGTGCGCTCTCCACCGGAAAGCACTTTCACTTTCTTCATGGATTGCTCTGGTCCACCGAACATGAAAGCACCCAGCAGGTCACGTATCTTATTACGTATTTCTCCCTTTGCCACATCATCAATCGTTTGGAATACCGTTAGGTTTTCGTCCAGCAGGGAAGCTTGGTTTTGTGCGAAATAACCGATCTGCACATTATGTCCGAGTGTCAGCGTGCCATCGTGTTCAATCTCTTTCATGATACATTTCACCAAGGTGGATTTACCTTCGCCGTTTTTGCCGACAAATGCTAATTTGTCTCCCCGTTCCACGGTCAGTGTAGCGTTTTTGAATACTACATGATCGCCATAGGTTTTACCTACGTTTTCCATGATTACAGGATAATTGCCGGAACGTGGGGATGGCGGAAATTTCAACCGTAGTGCCGAAGTATCTTCCTCATCCACTTCCAAAATTTCCAACTTTTCCAACATTTTTACGCGGCTTTGTACTTGCAGGGTTTTGGAGTAAGTACCTTTGAAGCGTTCAATGAATTCTTTGGTTTCGGCAATGAACTTCTGTTGTTCGTCGTAAGCCTTTTGTTGTTGTTCACGACGTTCTTTGCGGAGTTCCAGATATTTGGAATAATTTACTTTATAATCATAGATACGTCCCATCGTCACTTCAATGGTACGGGTAGTGATATTATCTACAAACTTGCGGTCGTGGCTGATGACAATAACAGCTTTACCATTATTGATAAGGAAATCTTCCAACCACTGAATACTTTCGATGTCGAGGTGGTTGGTAGGCTCATCCAGTAACAGTACATCCGGCTTTTGCAACAGTAGTTTGGCAAGCTCGATACGCATACGCCATCCGCCGCTGAAGTCACTGGTCTGGCGGTTGAAATCTTCGCGGCTGAAGCCGAGCCCTAACAGAGCTTTCTCTACATCTTCCTCATAGTTGGTAGCATCGATAGAGTAGAATTTTTCACTCAGGGCGGAAACCGTTTCAATCAGTTCCATATAACTGCCGCTTTCATAATCGGTACGTGTTTCCAGTTCTTTGTTGAGGCGTTCTATTTCTGCTTCCATCTCATGCAGGTGTGAGAAAGCCTGTGCGGTTTCCTGGAATACGGTTCGTCCGTCTTCCGTCATCAGATGTTGCGGCAGGTAAGCGATAACACTGTCTTTAGGTGCCGAGATTTTGCCCCGGGTAGGTTGGCGTACTCCTGCCAGAATTTTCAGTAAGGTACTTTTTCCCGCTCCGTTCTTTCCCATCAGGGCGATGCGGTCTTTTTCATTAATAACGAAGGAAACGTCACTGAATAAGGTGGTGCCGCCGAATTCTACGGCCAGTCCGTCTATTGAAATCATACTCTATTTTTAAATTGAGGCGCAAAGATAGTGCAAACCGAGTACAGAATAAAATGAACTCGTTCATTTTTTATGCCGAGATGCAGCATATCTTCTCCAAAGATAATATATTTATATTATTTTTTATATCTTTGCCTCATTAAACAAAAATACATTGGTCATGGAAACAGGGAATTTATCAGAAGATTACCGTCCGCTGATACTGGTAGCGGAAGACGATGATAGTAACTTTAAGTTGATAAAGGCTATTATTGGCAAAAAATGCGAGATATTGTGGGCGAAGAACGGTGAAGAGATGGTTAATCTGTTCAAAGAGAACCGTGGAAAGACAGCTGCTATTCTTATGGATATTAAAATGCCTATCATGAATGGCTTGGAAGCAACAAAGATTATCCGTGAAGAGGAGAAAGAACTTCCTATTATCATGCAGACTGCTTATGCTTTTACGGCTGACCGTGAAAATGCAATGGCTGCCGGTGCTTCGGAAGTATTGGTAAAGCCTATTACCTTGAGTGCATTACGTACTTGCTTGAGTAAGTTCTTGCCACGGTTGCAGTGGTAATAGAATTTTCATGGCATAAATTATATTATAACGAACGCGGGATGACTTCTTAATGTAGTTGTCCCGCGTTCGTTTTTATATTTAGGAAGATATTTCTTTTTATTCTCTATAAGAATACTTCTTAGCGCATATTATTGGTACAATGGAAAAGAACCCTGTTTTCGGGACTTTAACGATTTCATCTCGTGCGATAAATATGTTTCAGCCAATGTTCAAATATGGGGTCTTGTAGTTCTATCCGGTTTCCCGGTAAAATATCAACCAAATCTTTTTCAGTTGCTGCCTTTTTTAGATTTTTGATATTAGCAGATGTCCCCAACTGATATTTAATGAGTACTTCTTTTGATGAGAAGTTTGTAACCCCATCGGCTACTGCCAGTAGAAAATTTATTTGCCGTGGTGTCAATGTATCGATGATATTGGCGAAAAGCAAACTAAGTTACCCGATAATATCACTGAAAGCCTCATCAACTACTTCGGCTGAGGCAACTGTCGCGGTTCTAAACCACACTTGCTGACTTAATTGTTGGGTATAATAGGGGTGATTCTTCATCAGGTCGGTAATCATGCCGCATAATTCTCCTGAAATTTCCTTTCCGGTTTCAGAAAACTTTCTTCCGATAAATTCGATCCAATCCTCTTTGGGTATCTTTTCCAGAAATAAGATGTCCCTGAATTTATAGAAAGGCATGTTGTAATTATGAAAAATATCCAGTAGCATATGTCTTTTGCTGCCGTACAGGCAATAGCATACGTCCGTATGTTTCTGCCAGTGCGAGCGTAGCTTCCGCTGAAATGCCAAAGGGTCGTCATACTCGTTGATATTTTGAAATTCGTCGATACAAACCACCATCTTTTTGCCGTAATCCCTACTGATGGCTTGTGGCAAATCCAAGATTTCATCAAATGTCATTTTATTGTCTTTGAAATCAAGTCCGAAAGATAATTCGCATGTTTGAGTCATATCTGAGAATGTGACAGAAGGTAGTAGTCGCCCCAAATATTTTCGGACGGAAGCAGCAAAATCATCCCATACGGAATGGCTTATTTTCAGTACGGCAGTTGCGCTTGAGCAGTTCAACTTCTTTTTTTCTATTCGTGAAATTGTTCTTATCGGCTATTCGTCCATATACAAAAGGTGTTCCCATAATGAATGACATTGTTTTTCAGTACAAAGATAGAAATAAAGATCAAAAGGCATAAAGGATGCTATCCTACATCGTATATATAGTATGTGAAATTTGAAAAATAAATAGATGTTGGACTCTTAAATCAAACTTACAAAGAATTTGCAAAACTCTTATTTTTGCTTTCGATTATAGATATTATTCCGAATGTAGTTTTAACAATCTTGAGTTTTAATGGTTTCTTTAATTTGTTTATTTTCCTTGTTCCGTCTCTTTTTCTTCCCTTTCCTGCATCTTCCGTTTCACAAACTCTATTTTCAGATTTGCTTCTTCCATCTCTTTCTTAATTTCAGTGATAGATGAAAGTAACTGTGCCAGTTCATAAACACTGGCTACTGCCTGGCGGTCTGCCGGAGTCATCGTAGTGGAGTAGGGGCGTTCACCCTGATAGTTCACTTTAATATTCTTGTCTTTATTCAGATAAAGGAAACCGATAACATTGCCGTCTTCTCCTATTTTATAATCAGCTTTTTCTATCTTTTCCCCCAGGTCAGTTGTTTCATAGCTATCTTTGGAGGCGGGTGTTTCAGCAAAACTACCATCGGGTGCGATAACCTTTACGCTGATGTGATGAATATTGCTTGGACCACAATAAATGGAAGTCATGCTCATTTGTCCGGTTTCGTTTACTTGAAAGCGGAGATATGAACGATGCAGATTTTTTTCTATTACTTGTGAGGGGTGCAGATAGTTGCCTATTTTCTGATATTCGGCATCTTTTTCGAGGGTGAATTTCCCTTTTATGGCATCCAATTCGCTTTGTTTCTTTTGAAGCAGGCTATCCAGGTAAACAAGTGTTTTTTCCTGTTCTTTCAGTTCTACCTGCTGCATCAGACTGATGCCTTCACGACGAGTTTCAAAAGCTTTTGGGTATAATATCTTAATGCTGTCAATCTGCATTTTTGCTTCACTGAAGTCTCCCCGTTCAAAAGCTTCACGGGCGGTTTGCAATTTTTCACCGGCTTTTTTCTCCACATTCTCGCAAGAGAAGAGCGTGCAACAGAGGCACGCAAGAAGTATCATTGTCTTCATAACTGTTGTTCTTCTGTTAGTGAGGACAAAATTATAAATAATATCCGTATCTTTGCAGCCTCAAATATAGATAAATTGTATTTTAGTTTTCTTAAGATATCGGATGTTTGGAACAATTATTTGTCCTCACTGTACCCGGTCCGTATCAAAGCCGTACCTGGTCCGTACCAAGTCCAAACGTATAGGTACGGGGCAAATACGAGGATGACACGGTTCGGATACATGGAAGGTGGAAAAATAGACCAAGAGACTTTCTACTCTTCGGAATGAAAACTATATGATTATTTTTTTAAGATGTATTATGGTTGAGTTGACAACAGAAGAATTGAAACAACATTTTAGTGACGACATATTTAAACGGATATCCGAGACGGCAGATGAATTGGGATTGGAATGCTATGTGGTCGGTGGATATGTACGCGATATTTTCCTGCAACGCCCTTCTAAGGATATTGATGTCGTAGTGGTTGGCAGTGGTATAGAAATGGCTGAAGCATTGGGCAAATGTTTGGGGCGTGGAGCGCACGTAGCTGTATTTAAGAATTTCGGTACTGCACAGGTGAAATATCGTGGGACAGAAGTGGAGTTTGTAGGTGCGCGTAAGGAATCATATCAACGTGATTCGCGTAAACCTATTGTTGAAGATGGTACGTTGGAAGATGATCAGAATCGTCGTGATTTTACTATTAATGCACTGGCTGTCTGTTTGAACCAAAGCCGTTTCGGGGAATTGGTAGATCCTTTTGGTGGCATAGAGGATTTAAAAGAAAAGACTATCCGTACGCCGCTTGATCCGGATATCACATTCAGTGATGATCCGTTGCGTATGATGCGTTGCATCCGTTTTGCTACCCAATTGAATTTCTATATTGATGATGCTACGTTCGAGTCTTTGTGTCGCAATTGTGAACGTATTTCTATTATCTCTAAGGAACGTATTGCGGAGGAACTAAATAAGATATTGCTCTCTCCAGTTCCTTCCAAAGGCTTTATTGATTTGGATCGTTCCGGACTGTTGCCGCTGATTTTTCCGGAACTTGCTGCATTGCAAGGTGTGGAAACCCGCAACGGACGGGCTCATAAGGACAACTTCTATCATACTTTGGAAGTACTTGATAATATCAGTCGCAAAACCGATAATCTTTGGTTGCGCTGGGCTGCCCTGTTGCATGACATAGCAAAACCTGTTACCAAACGTTGGGAACCTCGTGCAGGCTGGACATTTCACAATCATAATTTCATTGGTGAGAAGATGGTACCGGAGATTTTTCGGAGAATGAAATTGCCGATGAATGAAAAAATGAAGTATGTACAGAAGCTGGTAAGTTTGCACATGCGTCCTATTGTCATTGCTGATGATGTGGTAACCGACTCTGCAGTACGTCGTCTTCTCTTTGAAGCCGGAGATGATATTGATGATCTGATGACATTGTGTGAAGCTGATATTACGTCTAAGAATATGGAGCGCAAACAACGTTTTCTTAATAATTTCCAACTGGTGCGTCAGAAACTGAAGGATCTTGAAGAGCGCGACCGCGTTCGCAATTTCCAGCCACCTATCAGTGGAGAAGAAATCATGAAAACTTTCAATCTGGAACCCTGCCAGCAAGTAGGAACTCTGAAAAGCGCCATTAAAGATGCTATTTTGGATGGAGTGATACCCAATGAATACGAGGCTGCACGTACTTTTATGTTGCAGCGTGCTGAAAAGATGGGATTGAAACATTCTTAATATTTGTCACTGATTTCCGTGACAAATAAATATTCCGCATAGTTATCTTTTTGATCCTCTTAATCTTGTTTTTTACCTGTTTATCCTGTTAAAAGCCTCCTTAAACAAAAAAAACAGGAATTTGTTGACCGCTTGATAGGAATTTAATGTTTATATTTGCAAATAGTATGAAACATAAACTATTATAAACATTAAAGATATGGATGAAATGAGAATGTGGTTCCGCCCGGTCAAGGGTATTGCATTTTGTATTGTGGCTGCTTTCTTTGGCAGTCAGGCAATGGCGCAGGTACAGGTGAAAAGGAGTTTTCCTTCAGCGAAACGTATTTCGGCATTTGACAATACAACGTTTTGTACAGCTTTCCTGTCGGATGGTTCTTTGCTTACGATTCGCGATATCCCTATTGTCGATCTGAGAGATGTTGATAAAATAGCCTTTAACCCTACGGGTAGCTCACTGGCTTTGATGCGGGGGAAGAAACCTGTTAGTATTTATTCTTTCCGTGACCGGAACAAAAAGCTTTTTGAACTGAAAGAGCAGCGTAAGAGCAAGGAACTGAAGGGCAGGAAGAATCTGAATTTCTTTGTGCCCGGACCTGTAGGCGCTGAGTTGATGAAAGATGCATCAAAGGGAGACATTGTCCCTGTTGCCATGTGCTATGGTGCTGATGCACGCAATTTTTTGGTTTCCAATTCTTTAGGAGAAATCATAGTTTACGACACAAAAGCATATTTGCCTCAGGCTTATATTCAGGGAAAAGCTGTCGCGACGGCTATTACTATGAGTCCCAACAACTATTTTATCGCTGCCGGAACCGGTAAGAATATCGATATCTGGAATTTCCAGACAAAAGAACTGCGTACTTCTCTTCCGATGCCTGCCGAAGTAACTGAATTGGTCTTTTCTGCCGATGCTTCTCAAATGGCTGTTGTGACGGCAGACAAGCGTCTGACTATTTTCGACACAAAGACATGGGATAAGGTGGATATCTTTGATAAGATAGGTGGAACACTGACTTCTCCGTCCTTTCATCCGGATGGCAAATATATCAGTGTGGTTAAAGATGGTAACGCTATCGTCATCATGAACTTGAAAAACAGTGTGCCTGAACAGACATTGGATGAAAATCCAGGTGGTGTGACGGGTAGTCGCTTCTTTGTAAACAAGCAAACGAGCGATGTATTCATGCTTTCCAATCGCGCCAAAGGACTTGTGTTTTGGGATGCTAATGGTTTGAATCCTTTCTTTGGTAAATTGATGAGTAAGGAAGTGGATGCTAAGATGAACGAGTGGGTGAAGATGATGCAGGGTGAGTCCATGGAAGATTATGCTATCCGTGTGAATGACGAGACTCGCCTGAAGCAACAACAATTATTTGCTCAGGAAGTGGCAACGGAGTTGGCAGGCGACCGCATCTCTATTGATAATCCTTTCGTGGGAGAATATGACGCTTCCAAGAATATGCTGAACATCGGATTTAATGCATTGCCCGCGATTGCTTTAGAAGTGCCTTCAAATGAAGTAGGCGACTTTAAGGATGGTAAGAACCTGAAATTTGATAATGCGGTTTATGTATTGAATGATAAGGACGAATTTGAGTTGGCTTATGTAGAAGTGCGTAATGAGACTACAAATAAGGTCTATATTTATGATAATATCGGTCGCACTAAGTTGACCGCCTTGGAAGCAGATGAAAACTTTGTTCCGCTGGAAATTATGCAGCAGGCAAGTCGTGAAGAAATTCAGCTGAAGGAGATCAAAGAAGCTGTAATCGAAGAAAAGAAGCAGGATAAGCTGATTACGGAAAATACACAGATTGATGTGAGAACAGAAGTAATTCCGGGTGTGGATGCTAATGGTAATAAGATTCTGAATTACAAAGTGGGCTACCAGTATGAGGTGATCAATAAAGAGTTTTCTGCAAAGGAGGACTTCCCGTCAGGTGGTTATGATATTGAACGTTCCAATGCCGCAATGTCTCTGATGAAGATAATCAAGAATGCTTTTGAAGGCGATTTCTCCAAGTATCTGTCTGAAGGTAAACAAGTGAAGGTCATTGTTACCGGTTCTGCCGATGCAAGTCCTATTCGCGGACGCATTGCCTATAACGGACAATATGGCGAATTTATCGATGAACCTTATTATAAGGATGGTAATCTTGATAATATTACCGTAACAAAGGCTTCGGGCATTACTGCTAATGAACAGTTGGCTTTGATGCGTGCGGCAGGTGTGAAGAATTATATAGAAAAGAATGTAACCACACTGGATAACACCAAGAACGAATATGAATATCATGTGGAAGTAGCCAAAGAACGCGGTGGTGAATTCCGTAAGATTAACGTAGAGTTTGTAATCATGGATGCTTTTCCTGCAAAATAATTTAGTGAGGAGCTAATAAATAAATATGAAGAATTTTTTAGTACTGACAATCTTTTTAATGTTGGGAGCATATGGGAGAGTAGTGGCACAGGATGCCGCTGCTGCTTCTAAGCGTGCTAACCAACAATATGTGCTTTTTGAAAGTGAGCGCGATAAAGGAACGAACGTGACGGGTATGTATAGCTATTTGCTGGACAGTTACGAGAATTTCATGAAAGTTGTGGAAGCACCGGATAACGGTCAGTATTTGAGTGGCGCCAAGAATCGTTTGCGTGCTATGTATCCTTATCTGTTGAATGGTGCAGTGTATTATTCCGAACAGAAGCAACCCTCTAAGGCGCTGGATTTTGCGGCAGCTTATATTGAGATGCCCCGGCTGAAGATTTTTCAGAGCGAGTTGCTTCCCAAAGATAACCGCTATGCTTCTGTAGTATATTATGCGGCGGTATCTGCCTACAATCTCCAAAAGTATTCGCAGGCGTTGAAGTATTTCCAGGAGTATTTAAGCACGGGAACGGATACACAGCAGAAAGACTGCTATGTATATATGAATATGATTTATCAGTCGCAGAAGAATTATTCTGAACAGGAACGTGTTTTGGAGGAAGCCATAGCCAAGTATCCTGTTTCGCTTGATTTCCTTTATAATCTGGTGAATGTGCATATTGCCACGAACAATATGCCGAAGTTACTGTCGGCCATCGATCGTATTCTTGAAGTTGATCCCAATAATGATAAGGTATTGCCCATCAAGGCACGTATTCTGGAACGCCAGGGAAAGAATCAGGAAGCGCTTGATATCTACAAACGTTTGTATGCTCTCCATCCCGATAGTTTTGAGTTGCTCACCGGATTGGCACGTGTTAATTTCAATGTAGCTACTGAAATTGTGAATAACGGTGCTACTATTGCTAATGATACCGAATATGCGTTGGTACGTCAGCGTGCTTCCGGTTATCTGCTGGATGCTAAAGACCTGTTCCTGAAAATTCTGGAAAAAGAACCTTCATCTAAAATGTATATGCAGGGGTTGGCGGGTGTATATCAATATATGGATATGAAATCTGAGTATGAAGTCTTGATGAAAATTATTACTGACGGTGCTTCATATACTTCTTTCCCATCCCGTTTGCTGGCCTATAATGAGGCATTGAAGAAGACTGAAGGGGTGGCACAGCAACAGGAATCTGCTCCTGTGCCGGTGGAACCTGCTATGTTGGTCATCCATGTGGATAGTTTTATTGATGGTAATAATAATAAGGTAATAGATGCCGGTGAAAGTTTTGCTGTTCAATTTTCTGTTGAGAATAAGGGACAGGGGGATGCTTATAACATCCGCCTCCGTCTTTCCGAACAACAGGGATATGATGAATATTTCGACGGTCCCCGTGAGTTGGATGGTGGTAATATTCCCGCAGGAACATCGAAGCAATACACTTTCCGTTATCTGGTAAAGAAAGAAATGCCGTCAGCGCTGGCCAAGATCAATATCTATGCATTCGAAGCGAATGGTTTTGATGCTGATCCGTCGGAATTGATTGTTAATACACAGGAATATGCTATGCCGCGCCTGCGTGTGGCGGATCATCAGTTCTTTGCTTCCGAAGGTTCTTCTATCACTTTAGGTAAGAATGGTAAGCTGACGCTTGCTTTGCAGAATTTCGGTTCGAAGACAGCACGTAATGTGAAATTGAACTTCAAATTGCCGAATAATGTGTTTACAACTGATGTACCTGAAATGACGATTGATAGTATTGCTCCGGGTGATGTAGCAACACTGGATTATGGTTTCCTGGTGAACAAGCGTTTCGATGGTGATTCAATCGCTGTGATGGTAAGCGTGAGTGAAGATTCCCGTTCTTCTTATCTGAGTGAAGCCTATAAGGTGAAGGTGGGTGAATACTTAACAGCATCCAGCACAATCAAGATTGACGGAGCTGTTCGTAAGGCTGTTGATCTTAAGAATGTTAGTTTAGGACTCAATACTGAGTTGCTGCAAGATATTCCTGTGGGTGCTGTGAATCGTCACCGTTATGCATTGATCATTGGTAACGAAGATTATAGCATAACCGGTGCCAATGCAGAGATTAATGTGCCTTATGCCGTGAATGATGCTATGGTATTCCGTGAATATTGTGTACGTACATTTGGTGTACCTGATGGACAACTGAAAGTTGTTCCGAATGCTACGGCTGGTATGATGCACGAACAGCTTGACTGGTTGGTGAATATGGCAAGTACTGATCCTGAAGCGGAATTGATATTCTATTATTCCGGTCATGGTAATAATGATGAGGCTACGAAAGAACCTTATCTGCTGCCGGTAGATATTACGGGTAAGAACATTCGTCTGGGTATTTCTCTGGCGGATTTATATAAACGTCTGGCAACCTATCCTATCAAGGGAGCTTATGTTTTCCTGGATGCTTGCTTTAGTGGTGGCTACAAGAGTGCTGCTCCGTTGCTGGCCCAAAAAGGGGTACGTGTAGTACCGAAGGTGGGTTTGCCACAGGGACATACCTTGAGTTTCTCATCCAGTAGCGGTGACCAGACTTCCAGTGTTTATCATGATAAGAAGCAGGGATATTATACTTACTTCCTGGTTAAATGTATCAAGGATGCAAAGGGAGATTTAACCATGAAAGAACTGTTTGAAAAGACCAATGCAGAGGTGAAGAAAGCTACTGCTTTGATTGGCAAGATGCAGGAACCTCAGTATATGGTTTCTCCTACATGGTCTGATTGGGCAGATGTGAAGCTGAAGACACCGGCGACAATGAATTAGTTTATTGGCAATATAGAAAAAGGGACTCTGTCGACATAAATGTTGCAGAGTCCCTTTTTCTTTTTCATGCTTCTTTTCATAAGCGCATGTAAAAGTTCCATAAAAAAGAACTCGAATACTGCCTGGAATAAGGGCAATGCATAACTTTGTGAAAGCAACAATAAAGACATAGAGTTATGGAGGCAATGAACATATGCTGCGAATAGGTGTAAAGACTTCGATGTGGAATCCCTGGCATGGCTGTCATAAGTTTAGTACAGGCTGTCAGCATTGCTATGTTTATCGTACAGATGGTAAATATGGTAAGGATAGTTCCGTTGTGGCAAAGACAGAGAAGTTCAATCTGCCTGTGCAGCAAAAGAAAAACAAAACTTACAAGATACCTTCCGGTAACCTGGTCTATACATGTTTCACTTCTGATTTTCTGGTGGAAGATGCTGATGAATGGCGTCCTGAAGCATGGGAGATGATGCGGTTGAGACAAGATCTCCACTTTCTGTTTATCACTAAGCGTATTGACCGACTGAAGGATTGTTTACCCTCAGATTGGGGAGAAGGATATGATAATGTAACAATCTGTTGTACGATGGAGAATCAGGATCGGATTGACTATCGCCTGCCTATTTATAAGGCAGCTCCCATAAAGCATAAAATTATTATTTGCGAACCGCTTCTCAGCCGGATAGATTTCAGGGGAGAGTTAGGTGAGTGGGTTGAGCAAGTTGTAGCCGGAGGAGAATCTGGACGGGAGGCGCGTGTATGCGATTATGACTGGGTTTTGGAGATTCGTCGCCAATGTATAGAAGCTAATGTGGGCTTCTGGTTTAAGCAGACAGGTTCTTATTTATTGAAAGAAGGGAAGGAGTTTAAAGTAGCCCGACAATTTCAGCACTCGCAGGCCCGGAAGGCGGAGATAAACTATGAGCCGGATCGCACCTCTTTTATAGAAGAGAATACAGGCAGCGCTATATTGTAGTCTCTTGTGTTCAACTATCCTATCGGTTTGATTGTTATATATTCATATATCAATAGCATAAGATTTGTTGGAGAGCTGAAGATATGAAACAACTTATATTTGTATTGTTAATAAGTTGTCTGGCTTGTGCCAATAATCAGGCAGGGCAGGCAGAAAGGAAAAAAGATATGGAATCAACCAAGGAAATTTATCTGGCAGGAGGCTGTTTCTGGGGAACCGAGCATTTCCTGAAACTAATTGATGGCGTAGAAACTACGCAAGTCGGCTATGCAAACGGCAATATTGCCAATCCGACTTATAAGCAAGTATGTACCGGAACTACGGACTTTGCAGAAACCGTGAAAGTGCAGTATGATCCCCTCAAAGTGGACCTGCCTTTTCTCATAGATCTTTATTTCAAAACCATCGACCCTACCAGCGTAAACAGGCAGGGTAATGACAAGGGTACCCAATATCGTACGGGTATTTATTATACTGACCCGGCTGATTTAGCGGTTATTCAAGAAACTGTGCACCGTCTGGCAACAGCTTATCCCCGTCCGCTGGCAGTAGAAATAAAGCCTTTGAAGAATTTCTATCCGGCGGAAGACTATCACCAGGATTATCTGGATAAGAATCCGGGCGGATATTGTCATATCCATCCTGAACTATTTGACTTGGCGCGTAAGGCTAAAATGCCGAAAAAATCTGTTTATAGTAAACCGGATGATACGGTGTTGCGTTCTAAACTCACCCCGGAGCAATATGCCGTGACTCAAAAGAATGCAACCGAGCCGGCTTTTCATAATGATTATTGGAATGAACACCGTCCCGGTATTTATGTAGATATCACCACGGGTGAGCCTTTGTTCGTTTCAACTGATAAGTTTGATTCCGGCTGTGGCTGGCCCAGTTTCTCAAAACCGATTGACCGTAAACTTATTCATGAGAAGATGGATACTTCTCATGGTATGGTACGCACAGAGGTTCGAAGTGCTACGGGTGATGCCCATTTAGGACATGTCTTCACTGATGGTCCGGCAGATAAAGGTGGTTTGCGTTATTGCATCAACAGTGCTTCGTTGAGATTCATTCCTAAAGAGAAGATGCAGGCTGAAGGATATGGGGAATACATCCGTTTAGTAAAGTAATTTTTCGTATCCGGAAAACTTTCGTATCTTTAGCAAAAACGGAATTATGATTGAATTTAAAGCTGTACCATTGGCATCACTTCTGAATCTGAGAAATCAATATCTGGATTCTTTGCGTTACCCCCAGGAGTTACACTGCGAGTGGCTGGTTGCAAAAGGCACTTGTTTCTGTATCGAACAGGATGAAGAAAGAGTGGGGTATTTCATTCAGTCGGAAGAAGGAGAGCTGATTGAATTCTATCTGTCTGATGAACTGCTTTCACGAAAAGAAGAAATATTCGGAAGAGCGTTGAAAGAATTTCAGATTAAGAGTGTTTTCTGCAAGTCATTTGATGATTCCGCAGGCAGGGGTATGCAACGATGATTATTTCACATCTTAAAGAATCATGCTTAAAAGCGGGATATACTCCTATTGCAGGGTGTGCAGCTGATAATGTTGCTTCACGCAGGACGCTGGAGCGGTGTGGCTTTATGACAAAACATTGTGCCATTGCATTTGATTTCTATCGGAAGTAACATTAAACGGGTCGGGAACTTAAAGTCAAAAAACAGTAAATCATCGAATAGGAGGAAGCGGTGTTTCCTCCTATTCGATGATTTACTGTTTTTTTATTTTAGTCATCAATGTCAATTACTCTCATCTTAGAGTCGAACTTGATTTCCCAACGGTTAGACAGCTTTACTTCATATTCTTTTTTATCCCGTTCAATCTGTAAGATTTTAACATCCGGATAGTTTGTCTTTACATAAGTACGGATTGCTTCCGGGATGATCTGTGCAGGGACTTCACTTTGCTGGCATTTAACTTCTGTCCATTCTCCCGCCTTATCGAATTCTACTTTTTCTCCATTAGTGAAGACCACATCGTAGCTTTTATAGAATAATTCTGTTTCCTGTTTTGCCAATGCCACTTTATGATCTTTAAAGTAGGTATTGAGGAAAGTTTGAGCCTTTGCAGGGAGTTGATTTACCTGGATCGGTTTGTCATTATCCGCCATTACCATTGTGTGCATTGTGAACATACATACTAATAATAAAACTAACTTTTTCATATTCTTCTATTTTTAATAATTAATACTTTGGTTTATTCTGATATTGCAAAGGTAAAGGGAGATTCTGGAAAGAAACTGGAATCCTTTATCAAATGATTTGTTTCTCGGTGTGAAACTGTCAGTTTCATTACTTGGAACTGCTTGTTTCATTACTTGAAACTATCGGTTTCATTACTTGAAACTATCGGTTTCATTGCTTGAAACTGGAGGTTCCATTGCTTGAAACACTTCGTCCGGTCTGCTGAAACAGAACAGAGGGTCATTCGGCAGGTGGTAATAGGTTTTTGCCGGTGTTAGCGAGGATGTGATATCAATAAACTTTAGCTTTATTGGAATGACATCCTATTCTTTTTTTCCATAAATTTGTCGTCGATTTTAAAAGTAAGACTGCTATGCTTGAAGATATTCTGAAATTCAATAAGGAGTTCGTGCAGAACAGAGGATATGAGAAATACCTCACTAATAAATACCCAGACAAGAAGATTGCCATCATTTCCTGTATGGATACCCGTTTGCTTGAACTGATACCTGCCGCGCTCGGACTAAAGAACGGTGACGTAAAGATGATAAAGAATGCGGGAGGTGTCATATCCCATCCGTTTGGTAGTGCGGTGAGGAGTCTGCTGATAGCCATTTATGAACTTGGCGTGGAACAGGTGATGGTGATCGGGCATACCGATTGTGGTGCGCAAAGCCTGAATAGCAAAAGAGTGCTTGCACACATGAAGGAAAGAGGCATTGCAGACAAGAACATTGATATGCTGAAATTCTGCGGTCTGGATGTTGAGTCCTGGTTGAATGGATTTGACAGTGTGGAGGAAGCGATTAAAAGTTCCGTGGAGTTAATCAGGAAACACCCGCTTATCCCATCGGATATTAAGATAAACGGGTTTATTATTGATTCCATAACCGGAGAACTAAAAATTCTGATCTGATGAGGCAGGAATAAATTCACTTGGTCGTCCGTTGTAGGTTAGTGTCAGTCTATGCATAGCCCTTGTTACAGCTACATAGAGCATACTTTTGTCAATGGCTGAGTTGTAATTCTTGGCATTGACATAAGGAACGATTACTTCGTCAAACTCCAACCCTTTTGCCATGTGAGATGAGGTAACGATAATACCTTTCATAAAAGCAGAGCTTTGATTGGACAGGAAATGGATATCACCGGTATGCACCCGGAGGCTTTCTGATAGTTCTCTTGCCTGTGTTTCGGTTTTGCATACTATCCCGAGTGACGTATAACCAGACTTTTTAAAAGAAGAAATTATACTGAAAATACCCAGGATTTCCTGTTTTACATCTTCAAACCGTAGGATTGCAGGAGGTTCACCATGGCGTATGATAGGTTCTAATTCATGATTAGTCTGAATCCTTTGTGAGAAATCCGTGATTTCAAACGTAGAGCGGTAGCTTTTGCATAGTTTCATTATTTCGCCTATAGTGAATGCTTTCCGAATCATATCGGCTGTTGACGAACCATAAGGGTTGACAGATTGTGATGCATCTCCGAGAATAGTCTTCCGGCAGGGGTAAAGTTTCTGAATTACTTTGTATTGGATAGGAGAATAATCCTGCATTTCGTCTATCAAAAGATGTTTGGCACCGGACGAAGCAATATTTCCGTCTAAAGCCAGATGCAGGTATGCCAAAGGTGCCAAGTCAGCGTATTCCAACATCCGGTTCTTGCGTAATTTGAATAGTTCGGGTTTACCTACCCATACGAAAAACTCTTTATAAATCTGAAGATCGTTGTTACCTGCAAACATCTTCTTTATTTCTTTCTTCAACAGATTTTTCTCTGAAGTGGTAATTGTAAAGTAGTATTGCACCTTCATCATTTCCAGGATATAATCCGTCATAGCTTCAGAACGCTGGCGCATGGGATAACGGTTGAAGCGCCTGAATTGCTCTTCAATATATTCGGCTGGAATTGTGATGTGCCTGGTGAGTTTTACTTCTGCTGCTTTGAAGTAGTTGTTTTCCATATAGAGGATGAACTTATCGAGCTGTGAAATAAACTCGAAGGAAGATTTGTATTTGATCCGTTCAATGAAGTCCGAGGACGTTTTTTCGAGTAATTCAGTTATCTGTTCAAAGAAGTTCTGGTATTTGTATTTGTTTTCAAGAACTCCCGAAAGAATCTGCTCCATACTGGTTTCGGGCACACTTTCTTCGCCAAGCTCGGGAAGTACGTTCGAGATATAATCACCGAAAACTTTATTGGGTGAAATAATAAGTATATCTTTTGAGGAAATATTCCCTTTCAACGTATAGAGCAGGTAGGCGATGCGGTGTAAGGCAATGGATGTCTTGCCCGATCCGGCAACTCCCTGGATAATGAGCACGTGGGCTTCTTCATTACGAATGATCCGGTTCTGTTCCCGCTGGATGGTGGTGACAATATTCTTCATTTTATCATCGGCATTGCTGCTGAGTTCCTTCTGAAGAATTTCATCATGTACAGTCAGCGAGCTTTCTATCATATATTCCATTTTGCCTTTACGGATGCGGTATTGGCGTTTAAGTGAAATATCTCCGTTGATTTCACCGGTAGGGGAGGTATAAACCGCTTTCCCCAGTTCGTAATCGTAGAACATACCGGAAATGGGAGCCCGCCAATCGTATATCAGGTTCGTCTTACTTTGTGAATCATAGAACGTATGTATGCCTATATAAATAGGTAAAACACTACTGCCGTTTTTCTTTTCCTCGAAATCTATCCGTCCGAAATAGGGGATATCCAATATTTTGCCCAACCGCCTGCGTTTGTCAATTACGCTTTCACCCAGTGCGAAATGATTGAGGATGCTTTCGCGCATGGATCGGATTTCATGCGGATCGATATCTTTGTTTGACCAGATATAATCTTTGTATTCCTGTAAGGTTTCTACATGTTCTTTGACTGATGTATCGGTGTTCTGAATCGTATCGTTAATGATGCCGATGACCTGTTGCAAGTACTTTTTTTCCTGTTGTTCTGATAGATTGAATGTCATAACTCTTTTAATTTTTTATCTGGGAAGTTTGGAAAGGGTGGCAAAGTTAGTCCGAATTATCAGGTTATTAAATAGTTATTTATAGCTATATATCCGTCCTTTTTTCTACATTTGCACGTCATTACAAAAGAAAAACAATGGATATTCTTGATCTTGCCAGACGGAATCAACAGAAAGCCCGGAAAATTATAGAAGACACAAAGATCATCCCTATTTGGGAAAGTATAGGTGCCAGAGTGAATTTAGTAGGTTCTTTAAGTACAGGATTGCTGATGAAGCATCTTGACATTGATTTTCATATTTATACCTCACAATTTAGTCTGTGTGATAGCTTTCAGGCAATGGTGAAGTTTACGGAAAACAAGTCTTTCATGAAGATGGAGCATAAGAATCTGCTGGATACAGAGGAAGCATGTGTGGAGTGGCATGCTTGGTATCGGGATGCAGATAATGCGCTCTGGCAGATAGATATGATCCATATTTTGGAAGGTTCCCGGTATGATGGCTATTTTGAGAAGTTTGCCGAACGGCTTTCCGCTGTTTTGACCGATGAAACAAGGTATGCCATTTTAAAATTGAAATATGATACGCCCGAGTCGGAAAAGATTATGGGAATAGAGTATTATAAAGCTGTTATCCGGGATGGCATACGCAGTTATGAGGACTTTATGGAATGGAGAAGTCTGCATCCGGTTACGGGAATTATGGACTGGATGCCGTAACTTGCATATTTCTTTCGCAGAGCGGTTAGCTTAGTATTCCTGACTTTAATCCTGCATTGATAGCTTCGATAGAATTCTGTACCCCTAATTTGTGCAATAGGTTTTGCCGGTGAATATTGACCGTATGAATACTGATGCAGAGATTGTGAGCTATTTCTTTACTTAATAATCCTTTTTGAATAAGCTGTAAAATCTCCAGTTCACGCTGTGTCAGATGAATCCGTGGAATAGATACTAAAGTAGGCGAGAACATTTCTCCATTTTTGAGATTCAATACAGTGCATTCCACCTGATCGGTTTCTGTCTGATTGGGAGCAATCTCTATATTTCCAAGTATCAGCCATGCTTTTCCATTGAGGCTTTGTTCTAAAACCTGTTGCCGGCTGATTACCCGTATGTACTGTTGTTTGGCATTCATCAGCCGGAAACTATAGATATTACAATAATCATTTCTTTGTTCGTGAGGTAGGCTATAGATAAACTTGCTAAGGTTAATCTGCAATTGCTCCAGTCGGGCGAAATCGTCCGGATGAAAGCGTGATTCCAAATAATCTCCCTGCTTCTCCAGAGTAGCTATTTTCCGGCTGTCATATCCCAGTATATCTGCAAAGTTAGAAGATGCGAAAGCATATCTGTATTTATAAACATCAACTACAAATGAGCAACTTCTGCTGATTTGGGACATCTGTTGTAGCACAACTTTATCCTGTTCCCATATGGCATAGTCGATTTCATTTGCAGACAAATGTTGCTTTGCCCACATTTCTTCTCTTGTGATTTCAGTTGATTTCATGCAGTGGAGTAATTTCACGCAAAAATATAATAACCGTTGATTTATCCGGGTAAGATCACTTGCTTTTTTATTATTTTTCCTACATTTGCTGTGTAGAATTCACATAAAACGATTGTTCAACTCATGAAACATCAACTCTGTATATAGCTACGCTCCACGAATAGTACTTTCCAATAAAAGCTATTCGGCTATCCTGACGGATTTTTGTAATTCGTCACAGAGTTTTCCTATCTGATTATTTACATCGAGTGCCACGCAGCTATGTGTATAGTTGTGTAGCATACGTTTATTTTAGTTGAACAATGAATTATACGTATAAGCAAATATGGCTCATCAACTTTCCTGTGATGATGAGCATCCTGATGGAGCAATTAATCAATATTACTGATGCTATTTTTCTGGGACATGTAGGCGAAGTGGAGTTAGGTGCTTCTGCGCTTGCAAGTGTTTATTATCTGGCCATTTATATGCTTGGTTTTGGCTTTAGTTTGGGTTTACAGGTTATGATTGCCCGCAGAAACGGGGAACAAAGATACGAAGAAACAGGGAAGACTTTCTTCCAGGGATTATTGTTCCTGAGTGGACTGGCTATGTTTTTAAGTCTTGCGTCCTATATACTGTCACCTGTTATCCTGAGATATTTCATCCGTTCACCGGAGATTTATAATGCTGCGGTTGATTATCTGACATGGAGATGTTTCGGTCTGCTATTCTCTTTTCCATTTCTGGCATTCCGCTCTTTCTTCGTGGGAATTACGAAAACGAGAGTTTTGTCGTGGGCGGCTATAATGGCGGTTCTTATCAATATCCCTTGTAATTACTTGTTTATTTTCAGTCTCAATCTAGGTATATCCGGGGCAGCAATGGCTTCTTCACTGGCTGAAGCCGGTTCTTTATTAATTCTGGTTATCTATACTTTTCTGAAAATGGATAAAGAGAATTTAGGGTTAAAACCTGTTTATGATAGGAAATTGCTAAATTCACTTTTTCACTTATCCGTATGGAGTATGATGCATGCTTTCATTAGTGTTGCTCCGTGGTTTTTATTCTTCGTGGCTATCGAGCGGTTGGGAGAAAAACAACTGGCAGTGTCGAATATTATAAGAAGTGTTTCTACCGTTTTTTTTGTAATAGTCAATTCGTTTGCGGCTACTACCGGTTCACTGGTCAGTAATCTGATAGGTGCGGGTGAGGGGAGAAGTATGTTCCGGCTCTGTGGTAAAATTCTCAGATTGGGATATGCAATCGGTCTTCCTTTGATAATTATTGCTATGTTATTTAATCAACAGATTATCGGATTTTATACGGATAATGCAGAATTAATCGAACTTGCTCAGTATCCGTTTATCGTGATGTTGCTGAATTACACATTTGCTTTGCCTGGTTATGTTTTTATGAATGCAGTAACAGGTACAGGTAATACCCGGATTGCATTTATCTTTCAGATTTCCACTATTGTCGTCTATCTGGCTTATTTGTATCTATTGAGTTATTGTTTCACAACGACTTTACCGGTCTATTTGACGGCTGAGTATTTGTTTGTGATTCTATTAGGTGTTCAATCTTGCGCTTACCTGAAGATAAGCGGTATTAGTAAGGGGAATAAAGTAATATAGCCGATACCTTTATTTTATTGGTAAAGTGACGATCATTCGTATTCCTTCCTTATATGCAGGATCTATTTTTATCTCTCCGGCAAGTCGTTTTGTGATGAGCCGGCAGAGATATAATCCCAGTCCATTACCGGGAACAAAAGTGTCAAGTTTGGAGAAGCGGTTGAATACTTCTTCATGTTTCTCTTGAGGAATACCGCAACCGGTATCGGTGACATATATCAGGATTTTCTCTTTGGATTTATCCACTCCATATCCTAAAGTGATCTGACCTTTTTCTGTGAATTTATTAGCATTACTCAGCAAGTGTTCGATTACTTGGGTCAGGTATTGGGCATTGCTTGGAATAATCATACTTTCTTCTGTAATCTCCAGCTTATATTCTATGCCCTCCTTTTTCTTGAGTTGCTCCATTTCATGTACACAGATGTTCTTCAAATCTGTAGGCTGACAGGGAAGTTTTTCTTCGGAAACATCCAGATTGGCAACTTCCAGCATACTGTTGATAAGACTTGTTAGTAATACAGTATTCTTTTGAATTTCCGGTGGAAACTCTTTGCGCATCTCCGCATCGATTTCTTCATTCATGATCAGATCGGAGAATCCGACGATAGCGTTGAGTGGAGTACGTATCTCATGGCAGATTGAGTTGATAAATGATTGTTTCATCTTTTCGCTTTCCTGTGCTTTGAGATGCAAGGCTTTTAATTCCATTTTCATCCTTTTCTCCTTCTTCCAGGAAAAATATAAATAGGTACAGATAAGTACTACGATTATCAATAAAATGCTGAGAGAAATGAGCATCGTTTTCTTATTTTTTATCTCCAGCATAGTCTTTTCATTATTGAGAGTATTCAGATCATACTTTACTTGTAATTCATTGAGCTGCTTATGTGTAGCTTCTGTGCTTAATGAATCCTGAATCAGATGTGAAATCTTTAAATATTTCAGAGCATTCTGATAATCTTTGATTGCTTCATAAGTCATGGAATTGATGTTGTATAATCCGGGCAGATTCTGTGGTGCTAATGTTTCTGCAAATTTAATCAGACTGTCATTGGCTGCTATTGCCTTGCGAAAATCTCTTTCGGTACGGTTATTGGAATAATAGTTGTTGGCACAAAGATAATAATTGTATTTATCCAGATCATTAGTCAGACTCTTACCAATTTCCTGAATACGCTTCCAGTAATATTTTTCTTGTTCTAATGTCAGATATGGCAAACTGCTAATCATAAATGAATAGTACTGAAGGAGATATAAATCTATATTATAGAAAGGACGCTGTTTTTGGTAATCATTTTTGTATTTTTGCTCTACCATATTAATAAGCTGCTCCATGATTTTCACAGCTTCTTTGTTCTTACCTGCTTGGGCGTATGTAAAACATACTCTCCAGGTAATGAATTTTTTGTAGATGTATTTTTCTTTTTCCGGGAGTGTTTCTGCAAGTTGCATGGCTTTATCCAAATAAGGTATTGCCTTTTTGAATTGATCACTCATATAGAAACTCGTTCCCATATTATAGGCTGATGCTATTTGTTTGTATACATTGTCTTCTTTATCTGTCTCTACATTCTTGGAATCTAATTCTTCTTTGATAGCTTCCGTTCTCTCTCCGGAGTAGCATCGTGAGTCAAAAGTTCGCATATGATAAAAAGGTAATAAACTTTTGAGTTCATCCTCGGTCGCTATCTTTTTAAAATATTCGGTGTATTTGGCTATTGTATCTTTATTGTATTCGCTGATTCCGGCGATAAGAATATCGTCGAGTGCATTCAGCATATTTTTTCTGTCATCGATTGTGGCTGCTTCCTGGTACATCTTTAATAGATAAAGATGGGCTTCAGGATTTTCTTGATAGAGGTCTGCCAGATTTCTGTATATTTGAATTCTTTTCTCGGAAGACTGGTTGTTTTTTAAAACACCTAGGAGGCTATCTGCTGCCTGTGTTTGGTTTGAGGCAAGCACTGTCGAATTGATAAGTATAAATATAGCAGTTAGTAAATGTCGCATAATATGTTGCTACTTTGTAATGGCGCAAATCTACTGCTTTTTTTCGTGATTTTGTGTTGTTTGAGAAAAATATTTTCGGAGGTTTATCTTTGGTATTTTTTACCTTTCAGATTTGCTTTCTGAATTTATCCGATTTAGTGATAAATACTTGTTTAACTGCAATTTCCAGAAGTGCAATTCTTGTGGATCAGAAAGAAAACCTTATATTTGTAACATGACGATAAATGTCATATAAATCTTTATAGACTTAATACTTAAAAGCGTAACTAAATGGCAAAAATCAATTTTTACCTTCTCTTTAATGGCAATTGCGAAGAGGCATTCAATTTTTATAAATCAGCTTTTGGTATAGATTTTACTTTTATAGGCAGATATGGGGATATTCCTCCGCAGAATGGGATGCCTCCGATTTCTGAGGATGAAAAAAATAAAATAGAGAATATCTGTTTGCCTATTGCTGAAGAGACTGTTTTGATGGGAGCGGATGTTTGCGGCTATATGGCGCAAAATACTGTATTCGGTAATAATTTCTCTCTTTATATAGAAGCTGATAGTAGAGGAGAGGCAGATCGATTGTTTGCCGGGTTGTCAACAGAGGGACGTGTAACGATGCCTATGAGTGCAGCACATTGGGGGGATTATTTTGGAATGTTTACTGATAAGTTTGGTGTGAATTGGCTGATAAATGTCCGCAAGAATATAGGGTAATTATATAGTGATAAATTAAAAGAATAATAGTTTTACTATGGAAGAAATGTATTGTCAGAGTTGTGGTATGCCACTTGTAAAGGCAGAAGATTTTGCAACAAATAAAGACGGAACTCCTATGAGTGAGTATTGCATCTATTGTTTTAAAGATGGAGCTTTTACAGGGGATATCAGTATGGAGGATATGATCAATATCAGCCTGAAGCATATGAGGGAACTCTTCAAAGGTGATCCTGATTTCAACGAGCAGGCAGCATTGATTAAAATGAGAGATTTTTTCCCGGAGTTAAAGAGGTGGAAGAAGTCTCTATAATCTTTTCTTTTGGAAATGCATTAGGTAACATTCTATAGAAAAAGAAAAGCGTTGTAAATAAGTTATTTACAACGCTTTTCTTACAAGTGGTGCCACCAGCAAGAGAACTTTTATCTTCTCTCTGTTGATTATCACCGTTTTATAGTTTCTTCCATTTGGAAATCCACATGATTTAGCACACGATTATGTTTTATCGTTTTGCTTGCTATAAGAACGATTCTATTTTCAAATATCTCGTTGTTTAATATCGCTTGGGATTCTCCTTGCAGAGTTACCACGCTGATATTTAAAACTTTATATTTTTAGATTCAAGCATATCCCATGAATTATCCCACTAATTTTCTATATGCTTTTGCGGTAGTTTGCTCATGGAGAATACCAAGACAAAGATAAATTATTCTTTTTGAACTTTCAAAAATAAAAACGATTTTATACAATTGCAGCAAGAGAACTACTATTTTCTCTCTGTCGATTATCATTATTTTATAATTTCTTCCATTTAGAAATCCACACGATTAACGCACAATTATATTTTAGCGTTTTACCCCCCCCTATAAAAACGATTCTATATCTCAAATATCATATAAACACAGTATCTCCTCATACTCTCTTGCACGAGTTGTTATTTGATATTTCATGATTCATTCCACTAATTTTATTTGCATTTTTGTTTGTTGAATAATTTCAACAATTAACTATCCCTGTCTTGATGAATTCTAAGTTTTTATTTATATTAAAGTATTTTACCACTACGATTCATTTGCCTTTTCTACAATTTCCTTGTTTAAATCTTTGTCTTTTCCTATTAATTGTTCTACTAATTTATACACTGTGGTACATGGATTTTGTTTTGCATAATTAAAATCATTATAACTATTCTCTAACGATTTTGCTCGGCGTATAGCATCGGATTGACTCCCATGCTTATTCATAATATCGAAGTTTTTCAAATCATTTTTTGCATATACATATTTGATTTTATTTTTATAAATCCTCGATTTGTTTACTGCTGAAGAAATGGCATTCTTGTATTCCGATCTTTCCATAGAGGTAATTCTATCAATAAAGTGTAATAGATACCAAAGCTCGAATGCTTCATTACTCCAAGCACATCCGATATTATTATCTTTAGCCATCTGTATTGCTGCGTTAAATTTGGCATCAGAAAAGCTATCTTTGTCAAACACAGCCCATACTCTATCATATGGCTTACGATTAGCTATTGCTTTGTTTCTTAGTGCAACTGCTTTTTCAACAACCTTGGTAGTACTAATACCGCCACCATCAAAAGTTAAGTCGTACACAATAGTTCCATGTCTCTTTTTATTGAATGCTTTGAAATAATTAGGTTCTGTTTTTTCTCCCTCGCATACAATTAAAATAGAGCATGTAATATCTACTTTTTTGTGTGTGCGTTTCTGATATTGTCTATGCTTTAATACTGCATTATCTATTTTTATTTTTCTTGCCATATAGTTGCATTTTAATCGTTAACAATATAAGGAATCGCACCATATCGTCCATTTATATAATTCTTCTCAAAATTACTATCACTCCTAGGTTTACTACCATCAGGAAAAACAATATCCATGATTGAATATAAATCAGTTCTTTCTTGCTTATCTTTTTCTGTAAACCATATTTGGTCTCTCCGCAACATATTAGAGGAAAGCAGATGAGTATCATGGGTTGTAAATATAAGTTGAGCATTTTTAGGGTTGCTTTCTGGATTGTTGAATAAGCTTATTATATGTTGAGATATTAAGGGATGCATTTTTGCATCTAATTCATCAACCACTAAAACTGTCCCATTTAATAAAGTGTCGAAAATAGGTCCTGCAAGATCAAAAATTTTATTCGTTCCAGCAGATTCTCTTTTTTGTAAGTCAAAACTTTCTTCTCCTATAATATCACCTTTCTTATTATAGATTTTATGCGTGGTAATAATATCTATACTTTTTTTCCCTTTTAAATCTTTTAAAATTTTGTCTTTTAATTCACTAGGTATTTTTGACAGTAAAATGTCTTCGTCAATATCGTTTTCAGTTGCAAAAACGCTCTGAAATCCCAATTGAAGTTTTTTGAAAAGATTAAAAGCATCATCGCAACCTTTTCCTTTTTTTAAAAACATTCGTTTCGTAAATCCCTTGTAACCAGAACTATTAAGCCCTGAAATAACATTGTATCCTGTTTTAAACCATTCAATGATCTGTTTTGAGATAGTTCCTCCTAGTTGAGCAACCAAAGATAAAAAAAGTCTATTATCATTTGTCTTTTCTTCTAACCCTACCCCTTCTGAAAAAGTATCATCTGAAACTCCAATTCCTTCTTGATTTCGAATAAATAAAACATTTTCCGACGCATTCCCTTTTTTAATAAATAACCATTCTTCAGTGATAGATGTAAGTGTGTATTCAAATCCGTAACGAACTCTAATATTATCTTGCAAATATACTATTTCCAAATGAGTTGGTTTATTCTTACTCTCATTTGATAATAAAAATGGGTCATATGGTAAATCGTCGTTATCGTTCAACTTTACTGATTCTGTAACCATATTCCCCATAAGTCCCATAGCTTTTACAAGGTTGCTCTTTCCACTAGAATTGGCTCCATAAATCGCTGCAGTTTTGAGATACTTATAACGATTTTGAGATACGACGTTTGTGATAGGATCATCCTTTATACTTGAAGCTATCATTTCAAATGTCTTTTTTTCACTAAAAGACAGGCAGTTACCAACGGTGAACTGAAGTAATGTTGCCATATGAGTTCTATATTAATTATATATATTACAAATGAACAAATTTTCCATTGACATTCCTATGCCAAAATGAGAAAAAGTTTCAATTATAACATTTATACATACATATATACATATATAAACATTATACTAAATCACATTTCACTCTTGTTGAACAGTACAGTTGTTTATCTATTGATGTTGATTACTTTTTTTCTTCTTGGTTTGGCTATCAGTTATTCAGATAATTAGGATTCTGTGGAAACTCTATTTTTGGAATATACCTTTAATTTCAAATACAGAAAGGATTGGTAGATTCATAATTTTGATAAGCAGTGTATTAGTGGTTATTTTTATATTGCGTAATTCTCGCCATTAATGGATTAAAATCCTGACATTTAGGAAAATGCGCTGCTTTTGTCGCTGGCATACTTAATGCCAATATGATTGAAGCCGTATTTTCGAACTACTTCGGTTAAAAATCGAATAAAGTGCGTTTCGTGCCCTATCTGTTCTTTGGTAAAACTAAATCGGGCAATAATCAGGCAGTCAGGTAGAAATCGGCTTTCAACTCTTCGGATACACAAATGTAGATCTACTCGGCTATTTCTTTGGATGGCGATAATATTATCCATTGTTAGCCGTACAAGTGATTTACGATACTTAAAACGCTCCATTAGGTAGCGGAATATTTTGGTCTTTAGCTCTTCATATTCAATCATCTTCTTATTTCTTTCTGCTTTTTCTTTTTGCGTTTCTGTGCCTGTAATTCCTCTGCATGTGTTACGTCGTAATTATTAACATCTCCCAATGAAAAGACAGATAACAATGAATTACTACCATTATTATTTTTCTGATTATAAGCATCTTTGTTGTCTTGTTTACTATCAAGATTGCAAGAAATATTGTTTTCTTTTTCACTGAATAGTAATATATCTTTTTTCTTTTCGCCAGCAAAAGTTTGTGTCTGCAATTCAACTTGTTCGAAGATAGAGCCATTTCTCATCGTGTTATGGTAATCAAACGATTCGAATTGTTGGCGGTCGTAGCCAAAGAGTTTATCAAAGCCCTGTTCCGCTTTTTGAAAGAGGTTTACACGGTTGAAACCACCTTTGATAATCCCACTCTTAGTGTTCTTGTGGTTAGTAAGTGGTGATAGCTTCTTCTTGTTTGCTTGGTCTTTCCGGCTAACAATCAAATGACAGTGCATATTTAGTACATTATCTGAACGGCTACGGGCAAAATGAATTTTACCGTAAAATTTTATATCAGTGGCAGATAATTCTTTATTGAAGTTCTTTGCATATTCAGGAATAAATACTTCACGAATATAGCGTTTCATAGCTTCAGCTTGTTCCTGTTGTGTATTACCCATCGCTTGGAGTTCGTTTTCCGATGGGCTGACATGAATAGCGTAAAACTTAGCATCCGTTTTTAGGAGTTGTCCAATATTACTATCTATATCTTTTATAACCTTTGATTTATAGATGTTCTCATCTGTCAGATTGAAAAAGCCTTCGGCATAAGTACCTTTCTCCATCCTTTCTAAATCCTCGTGTTCGCAGTAATTAGCTAACTGTCGGCTACTCCCAGAATTATTATATGTTCCACCCGATGGTGGGGCAAAATCTATGTGCATGGCTCTATGTATTTATTAGGTTGGTAATTTCAGCCTTTAGGCTCTCTTTCTTCTTGCTATCCATCACACCACAAGCAGAAAGTTCTGAATAGAGTTGTATCAGGTGGAGTAACTTTTTATAATCCCGTTGATGTATCTGATAGAGTGCATTAATCTGTTTTGACTGGTTGTTTATCACATCAGCATGATTACAAAACTGTTCACTTAACTTTTTGAGTACGACTATTTGTCTCTCCTGGCTGGTTCTCAGTTGAGAGAGAATGAGAGTTTCTAAAGTTTTGCCGATAGTATCAAAGCGTAAAGCGATAGAGTTGGTTGTCCGAATCATGGGATTCAGTTGTTCTTCCTCATAGTGACGAATGAAGCGTATAATATCATCCTGTCTCTTATTTATTTTCGCCAGTTCTGATTTTACGGATTCAGGAGCTTCGGAAGGGTTGATGTGTGCCTTATCAATATACCCGAATGCCAACTTTACAACTTCACTCTTTTTCAGTGAATAGCGTTTGCATATTTTCTCTACCAAAGCTGCCGTTTCCTTGTCAATGGAAATGGTAGTAAATATCGTTTTTCGACTGCTGTTTGTCATGGTAATTACTTTTTTATAGAAATATAAATAGATAAACGCCTGATGATAAGCATTGTAACGGAAGTGCTTATTACAGGTGTCATTACAGCGTGTTCTTGTAACACGCTAAAGCCGAAGGCTTTGCCTCGCAGAGCAAGAGGGAAGAACAGGACTTGTCCAGTTCCCTCTTGCTCAATTTTGCGAAACGAGCAAAGCCGAAAGGCGTAGCTGTTTCTGCTAAATTGGGGTGATAGTACAAGGAAGGAGTAGTAATGCTTCATTCCTAAATTTGCTACCTTTTGCTTTCACGGCTGATTTTCTAATTGATTAGCTTTTTCAAACTGTTTGTAGGTTTGGGAATCGGCACGTTCACGAACGAAAGACCGGATATCACTAGCACGATAATAAGTTTTCTTTCCAATGGTAAAGAAAGGTAGTAGCCCGCTTACCCTATAGCGTTGAAGAGTTCGGAAAGATACTTTCAGAAGAAAGGCTAAATCCTGATTATCGAGTATCTTTTCATTATCATCTAATACTTTATCGGTATTGATTAGGGATTTTAAGTCTTTCCCTATTTCAGTGAGTTTCTTGGATAGCTTCTCCATCCATTTCTCAAAGTTTTCGTTGTCTATATACATTTTGCTTCATTTTTTTGTGATACATTATGAATGTCAATCGATTGATGATGCAAAAATCGGCAGAATGGAGAATCAGAAAAAGAGGAGTAGTTACCTACTCCCCTGAAAATAAAATTCAAATAGTTGTAAATGAGAGAATTATAAAACCATTTTACTTAATGTTTATTAGATCGTTTACGGGCTTCTTTGTTAATTGCATTCTTTAAAGCATCTAATGTTTTGGTCAGATTGAATGGTTTACGCATAAAAATAGCATCCAGTTTATCGTATATACTTCCAAATTTTAAATTGAAAAGGACTTCAAAACCGTGAGCTAAACGAACTAATGGGACGGGCTTTCCGTCTTTTCCGACTACTTCGCCTAAAAAAGATAACCCTATTACTATTTCAGCAATACCAATAATCCCCAAGTCCTTTGACTTAGGGATTACGTATAGATCTGATTCGGATGTTGGTGAGATAGGTGAAACAAATGATTCAGGATGCTTAATTTTTAGACTTAATAGTTCCAATTCTACATTGATAATAGCTAGCACTTTATGCAGATAAGAATTTTTAAGCGCATTTTTCCCCCTGCTCGCACTGATATAGCTCTTTTAAGGGTGCTATCTCAATACGAGTGAGATTCAGCATCCGAAAGATGTTGGAGTTATCTTTTGAATTGCCAATTGTTGCTATGCACCTGATAAATTCGTCATAAGCGTCTTGCATTTCTGTGTCAGTTACTTTTTGTGAGGAATCAGTCAATAAGATGATAATCCTCGTTTTTGATAAATCATTCATAAGCATGAAGTGTTTAATAATTAATGAGTATTAATAATCAGACTAAAGTCTGTTACATGTTGCTGAATGATTTCTGTATATCTTTAAAACATGAATCCAATCTTTATTGAAATAGCATTATGGCTTAGCTTCTCTGCAAACTCGGCTGTAAACAATGATTGCTTTTGTGTTTTCAGTCGTTCAAGTTTCTGGGATTCATATCCTAAAGCCAAGAATAACTTCTTACTTTTACAAATAGAATATTCTACCCCAGCAGACGGATTCAGATAAAAACCTCCATTAGCATTTTTATTCGGTGCAAAACTATATCCAACGCCACATTCTATATAAGGAGTGAACTTTCTAGGTTTTATGATTAAAAATTTTGCATCGGCAAATAACGGGATCAGAACTTTCTCATAAATAGATAATCCTGTCCCGACACCGACAGAGAACCGTTTGTTGATGGCATAATAACCCAGAACCTGTAATGAAAAAGGAGTAGCTGCTGGCTCGCTCATGTCAATACCTGTTCCTACACTTGTTGCAAAAGTGAAGTGTTCTTTCTTTTGGGCTGTCGCCATCGCAACAGTACAGCTTGCTATAATTAGTAGAATAATCTTTTTCATTGGATCGTTACAGTTATGCGTTTTACAATGTGTAAAGCTGTTGTAAGCCCGGATGTATCTTCATTAATCTCTCCCGAACTTCCATCTGGACTACTATGCCCGATTAAATTTGCTTCAAATGATTTTTCTCCTGATAATAAATCGACATTGGCAGTATATACAATCGCTGGTTGTCCACTTCCTTCTTTACCACCAGAATAGTTGGTTTCTCCTTCTTTGGCTAATTTGGGAAAGGCTTCATTGAAATCGGTAGAGTGATTGATTTCTATTTTTACCACAAATTTCTTTAGTGCTGTTGTCGGACTTAATTTGATATCAAAACTTCCTTGTGGGGTTGCCCCTGATATGCCATCTGTTAATGGTTCTTTCTTTGTGGGCAAATAAAGTCCATCATCGTATTTTATTCCACGTGAATAACACCAATGAGGTAGAGCTTCTTTTCGTCGGTTTCCTCCCGATGCTTGCCAAGATTGAGTGGCGATCTTATGAGTTACATAGACCGTTGAAAGATAATTCCCTTGTGTATCTTCCAACCAGACAGCAATTTGAGGTGGGGTCTTTTTGTTGATACCTAAGAACAAAGGAAAGTCATGCAGCCATTGTTCACCCTGTTCGATACATACCTTTACATCTTCTTTCTCATACTCAATCAATTCCTGTTGGCAGGAACAAAGGCTGACAAGCCATAAATAAATCAATGTCAATCCCATTTTATTCATATTAGTTTTATTAAATTGTTATTTTATTATTGTTACTAATCGGGAACATGGTAAGCAAAAAAATATTAGACTAGTAATGTTTCAATCTTTTTACGGGGAGAATAAGGGATTTGCTTTGCATAACCAATTCTCATTATTAATGTTGGGTGTTCCTTATTGACAGGTAATTTCTCTCGTAAGTCAAAAGCTAATGCCGCAACTTCGCACGGCTGATTCAAAAAAGCATAAGAAATCCCGATCTCAGTTACTTTTAACAGAAAGCGTTGGAGTGTTCGCCCCAAGTTAATCCACTCTTCGATTGTATCTCGTTGTGTGGTGCATACAACAAAATGCGAGGAAGAATCTATTTTCTTTCTATCCGATTTGTTTTGTGCATTAGGTTTTAAGAATAAGCTAACTATGGGACGTGCTAATATTCTAGGAAGTGGTGGATTTCCGAAAACCAAATAACTTAGCCCGTTATGTGTAGCCTCAACTTGTTTTTTATTAAACCTCATCCACGAAAGCAATTCATTCTTGAAAGCAATATCAGCCATTTGAATTTCATTCCCTTTCATTATGTATTGGGTTATTGTATTTGCAAATGGCGTATTTATTTCAGTAAAGTAGAATTGAATACCATTTTCTTTTGGAATGGATTGAAGTTGTTGCAGAATTCCATCTGATATTTTATTGCCATTATAGATATTGCGGTTTGTCTGTCGTTTCTCAATTTGATGGAATAGGGAATCTTCAATTGTGAGATCATTTTTCGTTAATTCAAGAATAATCGCTTCTATACTGCATTCTATTATATGGGTAGTGTAACCGAAATAGCTGGCAGCGATGCATAAGTTTTCAACAGCACAGCCTAAGCTAATAAATAACTCACGATTGTTTCTATCAACGACAGGTAACGCTACATCTAAGTTGGGGAGAACCGTAATAGTACTGTCCGTAATATGAAACTTCCAAGGCTGTGTGTTATGTCCCGAAGGAGCTTTGGAAGCATAACTGGCTATTTGTATGAAATCAGTTTTCATCTTGAAATACCTTATTTATTAAAACTTCAATTCCTTCGTTTATCTGTTCCCATCCTGAATTCTCATTCAGAGGAATGCCATTGTAAACTGGACAAAAATCTTCCAGCATTACCAAATAAGTAATTGATGCTGTCAGCATAGAGGCTATTGCTGCAATTTCCTTTTGGGGATGTCCTGTTAGTTCGCTTACTTTCTTTACAAGGTCTATTCCTACTTTTTCCCGTTGCTCTCTTAGCTTTACAATCATATCATTATTACAAGATAATTCCCAGCGATAAAGCCTTTTCAAAGTAGGATTATTCCTTAATTGCTCAATCTGTCCTTGAAACATACTTTTCACGAATGCAGGTAGTTTTTCACGGCTGGGATATTCAAGAGGGAAATTGATCCAAAAATCATGTTGCCGTATGTAAGCAGCCATAAGTCCCTCTACCGAACCAAAATAACGGTATATCAATATCTTTGAAACACCTGATTGGGTAGCTATAGCGTTAATGCCGATTTTCTCGAAGCCATCTTCGGCAATCATTTTACCGATAGTATCTAGCAACCGCTTTTCGGTAGCTTCCCGATCTCTTTCTCCTGTTATGCTTTTTCCTTTCATTTTACGCATTGTTACTATTCGGGAACAAATGTATGTTACTTATCGGAAACATGCAAATAATATGCTTGGTAAATTTGCAGTGGTAGAAAGTTTTTTGCTATCAAGCCAATGCTGAACTTACTATGCCATCCTTAGACAGTTTAGAAAACGGCTCTTGATTCTTCTTTCATTTGCTGGTGAAATAGAATCAACACGTTTTATAAACCATTTAAAATTAAAAGTATGGAAGCAGTAACCATTGAAAAAAGAACATTCTCGTATGTCTGCGAGCGGTTCACAGAGTTTGCCAAACGGATAGAAAGTTTATGCAGCACTCATACCCAAAAAGTAGAAAACTGGCTGGATAGTCAGGAAGTATGCCTGTTGTTAGGCTTTAGTAAGCGAACGTTGCAATATTACCGAAGTACTGGACGACTGGCTTATTCTCAAATCGGGAACAAGATTTATTATAAGTATTCTGATATTGAAAGAATTATTGCGGAGAGTGAAACACAGAATCAATCATCCAAACAAAGCATGCCTTATGAAAAGAACTAAAGAAGATTATCCGTCCTTCAACTTGTTTTCCATTGTTGGCACATGGGAAAGCATTAATCTGAATCCTACGGTTATCATTTATCGGAACGACAAAGATTATCTTCTATCTATTATCTATGTATCGGAAACCACCAAACAGGCTTCACCTACTACTTATGAAATACAGAAAGAAGGTAGCCTGTATTTTATTGCTCCTGCTCCTAAACAGATTTACATAGATTATGATCCAGTGAAAGATGTGCTTAACCTTTCATCACTGGGTGACTATCTGCGTAACTAATCAATCAACCAGCTAGTCATTCAACTGATTAGCCATCCAGCAATCTTGAAATCAATATTTCAATAAAACAATCTTTCAATCATGGAATTAATAAATAAAGATACACCGCAAATCAAAGAATTTATTTCTACGCTCGATTCAATGCTGAACGGTATTGAATCAATTGTCAAGCACTATAAACCTCACCTGAACGGAGAACGTTTTCTTTCCAATCATGAGGTTTCTAAAAAACTGAATGTCAGTTTGCGAACCCTGCAAGAGTGGAGAGATACAGGGCTAATTCCCTTCATCCAGATAAAAGGTAAAATCATCTACCGGCAAAGTGATATTGACAAACTACTGCAAAAGCATTACTTTGAAAGCTGGAAGGAATAACCTACCACCCTCGAAAACATTGTTTTTCGGAATTTAATTTGAATCATTGACTTTTCCAGTGAAGTATTTAGTCTGTGCAAGTCTTTAGATAAAAATACGCTCGAATGTAATGAGAGGAAGATTTTTATCTAAACCGAAGGCTTGGACTTGAACAGGCTAAATACGGAACTTACCTTTGTCAATGCTTCATATTGAGTTCTGGAAAACTTACTTTAAAAGAAAATGAATTTTGAGAAGTAATTATATATGGATATAGTAGCAATAGAAAGGTTTTCCTTCGATTCTTTTAGAAAGAAGCTGGAACAGATTGTATCATTGGCAGATAATACTTCTTTATCTCCCTCTGATATGCGTATTGAGAAAGAATGGATAGAGGGTAGGACATTGGCAGCTTCCTTAAATATTCCTTTGCGAACATTACAGTCTTTACGTGAGAGTGGCAAACTTTCTTTTTCGACTGTTGGCAAGAAAGTATATTATAAGGTTGCCGAAGTACAAAAACTATTGGATTCAGGTAGAATAAAAGTAACCACTAAAGAATAATTGCTTATGGATTTATACACAGATGAGGATAGTCAAGAATTATTGCAATCGTTAGATAGGGCTTTACCTTATATAGAATATGCATTGAAGAATAATAAGCCCATGTTTGAGGGTGAACGGTATCTGACAAGCGAAGAACTTTGTTCTATTCTCAAAATCAGCCGTAGAACTTTGCAGGATTATCGGGATGGTGGCATTTTCCCTTTTATTCAACTTCCGGGCAAAGTGCTGTTCCGTGAATCGGATATCAGAAAGGTGTTGGAAGATAGGTTTCGTTCTGCCTATAATGTAGAAGATTATTCTCTTTAGTTTTTAATAGGATGAATATAGAAAAACGGCTACCGTCCGAATGGATTGGGTAGCCGTTTTTCTATCTTTAGATGGTTTTAGTAGAGAAGCTCTCCCGTACATTCTGCATATCTCGGAGAATACTTTGATCTAATACTTTTGCGTATCGCTGCGTCATTTTTGTATTGGTATGACCGAGCATTTTAGCTACATTTTCCAATGATACATTATTGGCTAAAGCGACAACCGTCGAAAATGTATGCCGTCCGGTATGCGTGGTTAAATTTTTCTTGATACCGCATAAATCAGCAATTTCTTTCAAGTAACTGTTTAGCTTTTGGTTGCATGGAACGGGTAACAATGTTCCTTTCTTTTTTGCCAGTGGATGCCCTTCGTATTTCTCCAATATGGCTAAAGGTATATCCAAAAGAGGAATGTTGCACATGACTTTCGTTTTCTGTCTTGCTTTCCTAATCCATAAATTCCCCTGATTATCAGACACAAGATGTTCTGCCTTTAATTCAGATACATCTATGAAAGCTAACCCCGTGAAGCATTGGAATAGAAAAATATCACGCACTAAATCCAGTCGAGGAACATCAAATACTTTGTTTTGCATAGTTTCTAATTCTTCTTTGGTTAGAAACTCTTTGTGTACTTCTTGCTCATGGAAATGGATATTGATAAACGGGTTTTTCTCCATCCAATCATTAGCCAATGCCATGTTGGTGATTTTCTTCACTGCCTTCATATAACGGATTACCGTATTTTCTTGCAGATTCTTTTTTGATTTCAAGAAATGAATATAATCCTAAATGATGGCATGGCTTATTTCTTTCATGGGAATATCCTTTAGATGGTACTTTTTCAAAGCCATCTCTTTGAAATACCGTAAACAAGTATCAAATCGGGAGATAGTTACCTTGGCGTAGTCCTTACCAATCAGTTCACGGCATTTGTCGTTATGTTCTTGGAATACTTCAAAGAACAACAGGTGCTTTTCATCCAGTCCGAGAAAGCGTCTTTTAATCTCCATCGGATTGATAAGTTTATTCTCATCCTCCAAAGTTCGATGAATATCGTACAAGCGTAGTTTAACTGATTCAAGATAGCGGTTTACTTCTACTGATTTAGCATCTTTGCCCGTACACCGTTCCTTAGCTTGCGACCAAAGTTCAGGCTTAACGGTTCTTTTTAGCTGCATTTCAGCTAATTGCCCTTGAATTGTTATCCGCAACATGATAGGTGTCTCACCTGATTTTACTGTTCTTGTTTTGCGGATGAAGAACAGCACGTTGAAAGTCTGTCGTTTCATACCCTAAAAAATTAATGTTTAAAGTTACTGAATCGTGCAGAATAGCAAGAAACAAACGATAAGACAATCAACGACTTACGGTACAATTCGTGGACACTTTTTTCGAGACTAAAATTGTCCACGATTTAGCACAGCGAATGTGCGTAATTCTGCCCAAAATATGCGGATTAGGGGAAAAAGAAAATCCCTGAAATGTTTAGTTTTCAGGGATTTACCAAATTTGAAGTCTTTTAAAAGTGGTGCCACCAGTTCTAAAATGGGTTGCGCTCATTTTCTTGTATTTTTTAACTAAAATAATTTTTTTGTTGATTTTCAACTTATTGTCGGGTTAAAGCGATTTGCAACTTTCATTTTTTGTTTGTATGCTTTGTAAAAATGGGGCATAAATGTTTTACCCCATAGCTTGCAATCACCTTATTTTAGTTATTAACGAATTTAATTTTAGAGAAAATGACCGTAGCAAAATTAAAAGTAGTAATTAGGGAAGAAAAATTGGCTAAGTCTACTAACGAAGCACCCGTTTGTTTGAGAATTACAAAAGACAGACGAACAACGTACAAAACATTATTGCATATTGACCCTAAATATTGGAATAAAAAAGAACAGTGTGTGACGAAGAAGCATCCCAATGCAGAATTATTAAATGCATTAATTATTAAAAAGAGGGCAGAATTGGAGAAAGAAACCTCTCTTCTAAGTTTGGCTAATGATTCCGTTAGTATCTCTACTATAAGAAATAAGATAAACGATAGGACTTCTTTCGATTTGTTTGAATATGCAGATAAATACATTGAGCAATTGTATAAAGCTGGTAAACACGCTTCATATAAAAAGAATAAATCCGTTATTAAAAAGCTACGTTTGTATGTAGGCAAAGATAACTTGGCTGTAAAATCCATAACCTTAGATTTCATCAGACAATATGAGGGTTATCTAATGAATAATATAGGCAATAACAGGAATACGACTACTGTAAATATGAAAGCCTTAGCCAAATTAGTAGGGGATATTTATAGAAATTATGATTTAGACGAAACAAGTAATCCTTTCCGGAAAATCAAATTTAAGAGAGAACAAACAGATCGGGTTTACTTAGAAATAGAAGATATCAAGAAAATTTTGAATTTAAGGTTTAAAGTACATAGTCCATTATATGATGCAAGAGAAGTATTCCTTTTTGAATGCTTTACGGGGATTCGCATATCTGATATACTCACTTTAAAATGGAAAAGTGTTACCGATAAAGAAATAACAATATCTATGCGGAAAACAGATAAACCCCTTTCTATTCCTCTGCAGAATGTAGTTAAGGAAATATTGAAAAAAAGACGATTAATATTGGAGAATAATGGTGCACAAATACTTCCGGAAAAATACATCTTCAATATTTTAAAAGTAGATATAGAAAAAGTCTCTGCGCAAGATGCTTTAAATGCTATTAGTTCCGCAACAGCGATAATTAATAAACAATTAAAAAAGATTGCTGAAAAAGCCGGTATAACGAAGAATTTATCCACGCACGTGGCAAGACATTCTTTCGCCACAATGTTGGTTACGGGCGATGTAGGTATTTCCGTTATTAGAGATTTACTCGGACACGGAGATATAAGAGTTACTCAAATTTATGCGAAAGTTATATCTAAAAAGAAAGTAGAAGCTATTAATGTATTAAACAACTTATAATATGGATAATTCAAATATGCTTTTAACATCAGAAGCAGTTGCTGCTATTTTAATGGTAAGCAAACGTACATTGCAAAATTACCGTACAGAAGGTAAATTGAAGTATTATCAAATTAGCCGGAAAAACATTCGGTATCGTGTAGAAGATGTAGTTGAGTTCTTAAAACAGAGTTCTTGTTGTTCTTATCAGAAAGATAGAATCAATGCACTAATAGAAAAATATACTCCAAAATTCGAATAAAGTATATGCAACCTGCATTTTGTATTTGAAAAGCACTCTCCATAATTGACTTATTGTTGATTTTGAAGACTATGTAAGAAATACCTGTGAAATCCCCATTATATAAGGATTTCGTGGGTATTCTTTATTTTAGGTTACTATGTTTAACCTATAGAAAATAGGGTAAAAATGGGGTTGTATAAAAAAGAAATGTATTCAATCATGTAGATTGGTAAGTGGAATAGGTAACAAGATAGATGGTGGGATTAGATATAGCTTCCCCCCTTAAATGGACATAACAATTTATAATAGGCTGGGGTAGTTCGCTTATATTAAGGCAAGAATTTAGAAACAAGATATTTGTTACTGTTATATAGATAACTGATGTACTTTTTATATCTTTGCAGAAATCAAATTTTGAATAATAAGGAATAGAAAGTAATTAATAACATACATATTGATTAAAAGCATTAGCTTTTATTCTTGCTATTGAAAATCGCCAATTTTTAAAGCAGACAAGAGTAAAGAGTTGGTGCCCATGCTTTATAGCGTGGGCTTTACTCGTTTGTCTGCATGGTGTTTGGCGATACCTCAATAGCAAATGTAGTTTAGTCCACGTTTTTTATGCAGAAAAAAGAAAAAACTATTCGCGGAGTAGGGAAACTCTACATCCAGCGTTCAGAACAATTCCAATTAAAACAGGTTGTGTCTGATTTTATAGAGAACTTGATTGAACTTAGTGCAAAAAATGCGGCAAGGCATGTTTCTGTTATAGAATATGCTACATTCTGCTACGGAGAATTACAAATGCACTCTATAATTGTTCCTGCCCTTGCTAATTTAACGGATTGTTTTATTTTGGAATATCCAATTAGACGTGGTAAATCTGATAATAGTGGTCGTGTTGATTATTATTGTGTCAATGAAGTAGGTACAGCTAAAGAATATAACTTGTTCTTGGAGCTTAAATGTGGTAGGCAAGGAATTCCTAATGATAAATTCCGTAAAAGAAATATTGATTTATGGGATGAAGTTAATAGGCAGTTAGAAGATGTTGCTCAAGAGATTCGACAGTATAAAGACTTTTATAATAAGAATGTTGTCCGAGTATGTATGGAGATCATTACTCTTTATGCTGATAATTCCAGAATTGATAAAATAGACTCGGATACTCTATTAGAAGCATTACAAATATCAACAAATACATTAAGATGTAATGGGGCTGCATCTCCAAATATAAGTGTATTATGGAAATTTCACCCTAATATAGTCGATAAAGCAGTTGATGAATATAATCCGAGACGTAAGTTTTTGGGATTATTATTTTTATGCCGTGTTATGCCACCTATTTTGCCGACACGGAACCTGTAAAAACGAATGTTCTGTAATTATGATTATCAAACGTTGAAACAATATCAATAACTAAATTTTAGTATTATGAGAACACTCAAATATGTGATTTTCTTGATTTTCATCTGTACCTTTTTTCTATCGTCATGTTCTAAGGATACAGAAGAAGAGTATGATACTTCTATCGAGTTGAAGTTTTATAGTAGCATTATTGGTCTATGGGAAGGGGGAAAATATACGATACCAGATGAGGTTAATCCTCGTTCAATGGAAATTCTTCCATTCACGGGGTATCAAGGTAAACTTACAGTTCTTTTTGTTGAAGATGGAACTGTTATAATGAATGAAAATCGTATCCGTGTAGAAAATGATAAATTGCAGCCTTCTACTGAAACAATTTTTCCTCAGAAGTGTAAACTTGTAGAAGTCAATTATCCCAATTATACGTTAATGATAATTGAGGGTAAGAATCTTGGAAAAAGAATGTCTTTTAAATATATCCCAGATAAAAAAATAATAGAGTGGGAAGTATATTTCTCTTTAGGGTTCATTCAGAAACTTGAATATCTGAGAAAAGTAGATTGATTTTTGCTATTCAAAATTTCATTAGAATAGCTTTTAAGTGTAAGTAAAGTAAAATGCTCAAATCTGTATAATTGCATTGTAGAATATTGAGTGTTTATTTTGGGGTGTATAACGTTATTCTTTACTTTTGCACGCAGCAGACTTTTCTGTTGAAATATAGATGATTGTACCATGATTGACCGAATTAAGTTCTATATTGATGATGTAGATTTAGATGACATAGAAAAACGTTTAAGTTTATATCCAGCAGGCATAGCGAAAGATGAGAGTGTTCGCTATGCGGTTAAATATAAAAATCTTGATATAGTATATGTGAATAAGAGGTTGCAAATAACCGGGTCTTTGCATAAATTTATAAAAGGCAATAACTATTCTATATTTACCTATGAAGAAGCCAAGGAAGCGCTATTTGTACTTTCTGAATATATAGGAATCTCCTTAGAGCGTTTTATTGTTTCTAGTATAGAATTGGGTGTAAACATTCAGATGGAGAAAAACATAGAAAGATATTTGATGATTCTTCATTCTTATAAAGCACATCCATTTATTTATATGTCGCCAATGAAAGGTACAAGTAAACTGAAGGGACGTAAATGTCATTTGGCTGAATATACAATAAAGTTCTATGATAAAACTTTTGAAGTTATCAAGAGCACAGGACTTTCTAAAGATAGACGGGGAGAAATCCCTGAAAATTTGTTACGTTATGAAATACAACTGTCACGTAAGCAATTAAAAAATAGAGGATTTATGAATGTCACTGGAAAAAACTTGTTGAGCCATTTACATTATATTCGTTTTAAACGACTAATGAACAGCATCTTTAGTAAAATCAGTTTTGATGACATTACAATTAATTACTCAGAAATGCTGGAAAATGACGTGAAAAGATATATATTTGCAAAATCTGAGAGGTATGACTTATATCTGCAGTACCTTAAAGAAAAAAAAGGAGAAAAAGAGTATCGTAAAGAAAAGCGTAGGACAAATGAACTTTTTAAAAGAGTTGCTCTATTTTCTAAAGGAGAGTTCCAATCTGAATTAGAATCTAAGTTTAAAATAGCGATGTCCAAAATATAAGAAAACGTAAATTTTCCATGCTCCAATATATAGGAATAATACTTAATTTATAATTAATATGAAATATATAAATCCAGAGGAATATAAAGATTATTTTTCCATAGATGATGAAAGAAAAGATTCTAAAACTAAGTATGAAGAGGCATTAGCACGTGCATGGAAGAATCGAGATTTTGAAATCGAAATGTATTGGAAAAGAGCTACTTATTTTTGGGTATTTCTTGCTACTACTTTCGCTGGATATTTTGCATTACAAACAGTTGATATAACTGAGGAAAATCAGATAAGTATTTATTTTCTGAATTTAATAATTATATGTCTTGGTATATGTTTCTCTTTAAGTTGGATTCTTGTTAATAAGGGAAGTAAAAAGTGGCAAGAAAACTGGGAGGCTCATATTGATATGTTAGAGGATAAAATTACTGGACCTATATATAAGATTGTACTTGATAAGGAAAAATACAACTATTCGGTTTCTAAGATTAATTTGAATGTTAGCTGCTTTGTACTTTTTATTTGGGGAGTTATATTGCTAAATTTTCTATATACGTATAAATGTTACTTGTGTTTATGCCATACTGACAACCTACAATTTACTATTTTTATATATTCCGCATTAATCGGATTAGGGATATTTGTGTGGAAATTATTGCAGAAAAACAAGACAGATATAAAAAAGAAAAAATTTCTCTTTTATTTAAGGGAGTCGAAAGTTTCTGATTAAATAAGTAGCTATTCTGTGTAGAATCTTAACATTTCAATTAGACTTGAATATTTTTTTGAAACAATGGTCTTTATTTTACTATAGCTATAATAATGTTGTATTGTCTCAAAATAAAGCAAATCAAATGCAGTACTATCAATATATTCAATATTTTTCTGATACCCCGAAATAAGAGAACATCCAGTACGAGTAATAAAGTCAGTGATATTCTTTTCTGTGGTATTGAGGGTTAAACAACTTCCGAAATGAACGATTTTGCCGTTTAATTTGCCTTCTAACACATTTGCAATCTCTTTTAGTGTAATATCTTCATTTCCGAAACAAATGCGATTTTTACGCCCGTGATATGCGATATATAAAACGGTATATTTTGAATAACGTTTTTGAGTAAAAATTTGCAATCCTTTTATAAATTCGTCTTTGGTAGAGCATTTACGGTATATGTATTTAACTTTGGAGAAAGTATAGAGTAAATCCAAAATAGGCTTTATACTTTGTCTGCTTTTAGGATGTTTGTTCCAGTTACCCTCTAAGCAATAAATAAATTTTTCTCGGTTTTCGGTATGCTTCATAAAGTAATATCATTAAAAACGTCGTAGAATCGTGGCAAGTCTTGTTCTCGGATTGTTTCATCATTATATACTTCAAGCATCTGGATGCTGCGGTGACGGCTATATTTTGAAACAGTAAGCAATTCTCCCTTGTATGACTTAATAAGTTTAGTGATAAAAAAATGGCGGAAACCGTGGGTGCTTCCGTCAATCTCTAAAGTTTTAAAAACCTGTTTTATAATTTCCCGTATAGACTTTGTTGTTAGTCGTGAACCGTAGGAGTTATTACTTTCACTCCGGAACAATGCTCCTTCTCGGAATCGATATAGAGATAAATATGATTTGAGGACTTTAACCGTGGTAGGATGTAAATAGATTCTTTCTTTATCGTCTCGCCCTTTCCCTGTAATAAATGCGGTTTTGTGTTTCAGGTCAATGTCGGTAACATTTAATCGGATGACTTCTATTTGGCGTAAACCTTGAAAAATAAGAAGTGATAAAATAGATTTGAGTCGGAGGTTGGTTAAAGTTGGTTTTAACGTGGAGCAATAGTTTTGTATCTTGGTTATAGCTTCATCATTTAGACCCTCTTTCTTATGTAGTTTACTTTGTGAGAATCCTTTTATGTTATCCGTTATTTTAATCGGTATTAATTGAAGTCTATATAAACCGTCTAGAAAAACTTTTGCTGCAATCAAGTATTTATTCTTAGTCGCAATGCTAAAAGTGTCTATACCGTCTAAAAAACGCTTATACTCTAAATAAATATTGTGATTGATACCGTGAATTTTGGTGTATTGCACAAAATGTTTAATCCGTACACTATATTCTTTCCGTGTACTTTCCGAAACATCCAATACATCAAATACCTGTTTTTGAAGTGGTTCCAGTCTATTAAGCTGAATTGGCTCTACGCTAACATCTGTTTTCATACTTGTTTTTCGTTTAATGTTACCGTGAAGTTACTGAATAATTTTTATATTTGTAAAAGTAAGTGTTTGATGTTCAGATAAATAGAATAATCTAAAATGTTTTACCTATGTTTTACCGAAGACAAACAAAAAACGCTGTAAATTATTCATTTACAACGTTCTATGAGTTTTTAAAAGTGGTGCCACCAGGAATCGAACCGGGGACACAAGGATTTTCAGTCCTTTGCTCTACCAACTGAGCTATGGCACCATTGTTTCTCTTTTGCGGTTGCAAAGGTAGTGAAACTTTTGGACTATGCAAGCGCTTTGGAGATAAAAAACGCTGATATTTGCCTATGTGGCTAAGTATCAGCGCTTATATTTTAAGAAAAAAATGAATTCAGCTGTTTATTTGTTCTCACAAATCTTTATCTGCTCTTACAAATCTTTATTCGCCAGCTTTTTCGCCTTCACTCTCGGTAGTTTCCTCTTTCAGTGGATTCCATCCTTGTGCTTTCAGTTCAAACTCTTGACCATCGCGAGTGATCAGTGCACAACCTAATTCCGGTTTAGTGATGTGTCCTATTAACTTCACACCTTCCATTTCAGAAATCTTCTCGTGATCGGCAATGGGAACGGTGAAAAGCAGTTCGTAGTCTTCGCCACCATTAAGAGCGCATGTTGTCAGATTCATATTGAACTCTTCAGCCATGACGGCAGTCTGATAGTCAATGGGGATATGTTCCTCATAAATGCGGCAGCCTACTTTACTTTGCGTGCAGATATGCAACAATTCAGAAGATAGACCATCTGAAATATCCATCATAGAAGTGGGTTGAATACCTTCTTCCGCCAGTTTCTCAATGATGTCGCGGCGAGCTTCCGGTTTTAATTGACGTTCCAGCAGATATTCCTTTCCGGAGAAATCAGGTTGCATATCAGCCTTACCTTTCAAAGCCACTTTCTCGCGTTCCAATAATTGTAAGCCCATATATGCGGCACCCAGATCACCGGTTACGCAAATCAAATCTGTTTCTTTCGCACCATTTCGGTAGACAACCTTATCTTTGTCTGCCTCACCTATACAAGTGATACTGATTGCCAGTCCCGTAAGAGAAGAAGAGGTGTCGCCTCCTATGATATCCACATCATATTCCTCGCACGCCAGACGGATGCCCGCATACAACTCTTCCATATCTTCCACGGAGAAACGCTTGGAAAGAGCCAGAGAAACGGTGATCTGTTTGGGCGTACCATTCATGGCGTAGATATCGGAGAAGTTCACGACAGCCGCTTTATAGCCTAAGTGCTTCAGCGGGACATAAATCAAATCGAAATGCACACCTTCCATTAGCAAGTCAGTGGTAATCAAGACTTGTTTTTCAGTAGGATAGGAGAGTACGGCAGCATCATCGCCTACACCGTACCGGCTGGATTCATTCTTCAGTTCAATACCATCGGTAAGGCGGCGGATGAGGCCGAACTCACCGAGGCTTGATATTTCTGTTCTCATGATTATGCTCTGTTTATCAATTCTCTCATAATTTCTGTCATCTTCGGCTGGGCGGCATCAGCAGCTTTCTGCACTTCCTCGTGTGTCACCTCTACGATCTTACCTTCCACGCCAAGGTCGGTAATTACCGAAATACCGAATACCTTGATACCGCAATGATTGGCAACAATCACTTCCGGCACTGTAGACATACCCACTGCATCGGCACCGAGGATATGGAATAATTTATATTCAGACGGTGTCTCAAATGTCGGACCTTGCGTACCGATATATACACCATGCTGTACTTTGATACCCTTTTCCGCTGCAATTGCATTAGCCTTACGAATTAACTCTTTATCGTACGCTTCACTCATATCCGGGAAACGCGGGCCATATGGAATATTCTTGCCACGCAACGGGTGCTCCGGGAAGTAATTGATGTGATCTGTAATAATCATCAGGTCGCCGATTTCAAAATCCGGATTTGTACCACCGCTGGCATTCGAAACAAATAGGGTTTTGATACCCAGTTCGCGCATTACACGTACCGGAAACGTTACCTCCTTCATTGAGTAACCTTCATAATAATGGAAACGTCCCTGCATTGCCATGATATCCTTGTTTCCCAATTTTCCGAATATCAGTTTTCCGCTATGTCCTTCTACCGTCGATACGGGGAAGTTCGGAATTTCCTCATATTTTATTTCGTACTTCTCGGTGATTTCGGTGGCAAGACTGCCTAAACCGGTTCCGAGGATAATTGCTGTCTCAGGTTGTGTGTGCATCCTACCTTTCAGGTAAGCTGCTGTTTCTTGAATGAGCTCTAACATAGCCAATAATATTTTGGTTAAATATATGTTGTTGATTTTGTAAAAATTCTATCTCAATCGGTAAAATGTACAAATACGGCTTTAACGTTTCGGCGAGTGCCGGATGGTGTTGCAACCTTGTCGCATCCTTTTCCGTGGTGATAATCAGCTTCTTCTTTCCTTCCAGACGTTCGAAGCGTTCTTTTATAGCTTGCAAATCCTTGCTGCTGAAATCATGATGGTCGTCAAACTGACATAAGTTTACGTGCGGTGTGTGCACTTTTAGCTTTTCCACCAGCGGTACAGGCGAAGCGATTCCTGTTACCAGTAATACTTGTTCGTCTTTTTCCAGTGATGCGAGGGTTCGGCGTTTTTCTCCGAAGAGCGGTGTTAATGCTCCATATCGGAACGAGGAAAAATAAAGTTGCTGATACGGATACAGCTTTAGTCTTTTCGTGATGATATTGAAATCTATAGGTTTGATATCTTCCGGGCATTTTGTCACGATCACGATGTGCGCCCTGTTTTTGCCACTTTCAGGTTCGCGTAATCGTCCTGCCGGAAGTAGGGTATCGTCTGAAAAAAGCCTGTGGAAATCTGTTAGTAGAATGTTCAGCCCGGCTTTCACGTACCGGTGTTGATAAGCGTCATCCAGTAACACTACATCTACTTTGGGGTGGTCCAATTTCATCAGTTGTTCAATGCCGTGACAGCGGTTCTCATCTACAGCTACCCGGATAGCCGGGAATTTGGTTTTTATCTGATAGGGTTCGTCACCAATGCGCTTTACATCCGTTTCTTCCGTAGCAAGTACATACCCCTTGCTTTTTCGTTTATATCCGCGGCTCAGCATGGCAACGTTTGTTCCCGTTTGTTGTAACAGCTTGATAAGATACTCCGTGTGTGGTGTCTTGCCTGTCCCGCCTACAGCGAGGTTGCCGACGCATACCACAGGTACGTCAAAACTCTTTGACCGGTAATATCCCCAATCAAAGAGTTTATTTCTTAGGCGTACCCCCATCCCGTAAATCCACGAGATGGGGTATAGCCAATAGTGTATCTTAACCAGCGGTTCTTCCATCCACTCCTTTCTTTAATTGATGTTCAACTCGAACGGAACGCGTGCCTGAATTTTATCGCAGTTCTCAAAATTATTCAGCCAGTCGAATTGGTTGTAAAGTTCACCGACTTTGCCTTTCAGTATCCGAGATTGGATATATCCACCGGGTTTCGTATCCGTCAGCATATCGAAGAAACTTTTCTTGCCCGGATAAGACATTACTGTGTAGGCATCCAGTCCGGCCTTTTCGATAGCTATTTCCAAAGCCTTGTCCAGTCCACCCAGTTCGTCTACCAAACCCAGTTCTTTGGCTTTGGTGCCTGTCCATACACGCCCTTCGGCAATCTTCTTGATTTCATCCGTGGTCATGCCCCGGCCTTCTGCACAACGTTTCACGAACAGTTCATAGCCCTCATTCACCATATTTTGCATCAATGCCTTCTCACCGTCATTCAGCGGACGTCCCATTGCTCCGAAGTCAGCGTATGTATTGGTCTTTACTACATCGAATGACAGACCGATTTTATCCGTCAATCCTTTCACGTTGGGGAACATTCCGAAGATACCGATAGATCCTGTCAGTGTAGTCGGATCAGCTACAATACTGTCCGCGTTGCAAGAGATATAGTAACCGCCAGATGCTGCATAGTCACCCATGGAAACAATCACCGGTTTTTCTTTTTTCAGTTCGGTGACAGCGTACCATATTTGTTCCGAACCGAAAGCGCTACCGCCCGGAGAATTCACACGCAGCACTACAGCTTTCACGTCCTTATCATCTTTCAGTTTGCGCAAGTCGCGGATTACCTTATCAGAATTAATTCCATCTTCACTACCTGCATACGAACTTCCGCTGTCAATGGCTCCATATGCGTAGTACACAGCGACAATATTTCCGCTCTTATCTTTCGGAACGTTCTTCTTCACGTTCACCATGTCTTTTAAGCTTAATATTGGCATACTGTCATCCTTATCTATTCCCACCATTGTTTTCAGGTAGTTACGTACGTCATTTTTGTATACCAGAGTATCTGCCAGGCCATATTCCACGCAGTCATTGGCGGGATAGAACATCAGCATTTTGTCGGCAGCCTCGTTCAGTTTTTCTTTGCTTACGCCTCTTGATTCTGAAATATCACTCAGCATTTGTCCCCAGATACCATCCAGGAATACGGTTACCTGTTCACGATTGGCCGGACTCATTTCTGTAGAAATGAATGGTTCCACAGCCGATTTGTAAGTACCTACTTTGAATACCTGCATTTCAACGCCAATCTTTGACAATAAATCTTTGTAGAAGGTCGGGGTAGAAGCCAAACCGTACCAGCCGATTGCGCCTTGAGGATTCAGCAACACTTTATCCGCTACACTTGCCAGATAATACAGGCGTTGTGAGTATTGGTCACCGTAAGCTACCACGAATTTACCGCTGGTTTTGAAGTCAGCCAGCGCTTTGCGTATTTCTTCCAGAGAGGCAAATCCTATGCCCATTGAACCGGCTTGCAAGTAAATTCCTTTGATGTTTTCATTTTCCTTGGCTTTCTGGATAGACGAAAGAATGTCATCCAGTCCGTACGTAGTTTCATCTTCGCTCAGGAAGATGTCGAAAGGGTTGTCCTGGCTCCGTTCTGAGAGCATACCTCTCATGTCGAGCATCATCACAGAGTTTTTGCGTACCTGAGTTTCAGACTCTGACGAGGACAGCATACTAAACAGTATCAGGATGCTGACGAAAAACAACACGACGCTTGACACGATAATACCTGTGATGGTGGCCAGCGTAAATTTAAAAAATTCTTTCATTGTAGTTATTGTTTTTTGTATGCTAACTTATAAAAGCTAACAAAGATAAATAATTGAATTGATATTTACTCTATCTGTCGCAAGGTTTTTCATTTTGTCACACTGTTCATCACAAAACATTATTATCTTTGTGTCGTTTAATGTGAGAAGGAGAACGAACCATGAGTAATAAAATATATCCGATTGGCATACAGAGCTTTGAAAAGATTCGTAGAAACGGATACTTTTATATTGATAAGACAGCGCTTATCTACAGGTTGGTGAAGACTGGCAGCTATTATTTTCTGAGTCGTCCGCGTCGTTTTGGCAAGAGTTTGCTTATATCTACTTTGGAGGCTTATTTCTCGGGGGTACGCGCACTTTTCGAAGGACTTGCTTTGGAACAGTTGGAGAAAGAGTGGAAAAAACATCCTGTTTTGCATTTGGACCTCAACATTGGGAAATATGATACACCTCACAGTCTTGACGATATTCTGAATAAGGCATTGCTAGAGTGGGAAGCTGTATATGGTACCGGTGTAGGTGAAGTTACTCTCGCCTTGCGCTTTGCCGGTGTGGTGGAACGTGCTTATAAGAAAACCGGAGAAGGTGTTGTTATTCTTGTTGACGAATATGACAAACCTATGTTGCAGGCTATTGGAGAAAGAAAACTACAGGTCGAGTTTCGTAGCACCTTGAAATCTTTTTATAGTGTGCTCAAAACAATGGATAGATATATCCGGTTCGCCTTATTGACCGGAGTAACTAAATTCGGTAAAGTCAGTGTTTTTAGTGACTTGAATAATTTGAATGATATTTCTATGTATGAGCCGTTCGTCTCCATTTGTGGAATGACGGAGAAAGAAATACATGATAATTTGGAAGAAGACCTGTACGAACTGGCAGCTATGCAGAAGATGACTTACGAGCGGGTTTGTGCCGAATTGAAAGATTGTTATGACGGTTATCATTTTGTAGAAGAGTCTGAAGGCATTTACAATCCTTTCAGTGTGTTGAACACCTTTTATAAAATGAAGTTCGGCAATTATTGGTTTGAGACGGGTACGCCTACTTATCTCGTAGAACTGTTGAAACATAATAATTATGATCTGGAACGAATGGCCCACGAAGAAACCAGTGTGGATGTACTGAATAGCATTTATGATGACGATAGTCCCATACCTGTGATTTATCAGAGTGGATATTTGACTATCAAAGGATATAATTCTCGCTTTGGCATCTATAGTTTAGGCTTCCCGAACAGAGAAGTTGAAGAAGGATTTATTAGATTTTTAATGCCATTTTATACCCGGGTAAACAAAGCGGAAGCTCCGTTTGAGATACAGAAATTTGTTCGTGAGATAGAGAGTGGGCAGCCTGATGCTTTCTTCCGTCGCTTGCAAAGTTTCTTTGCCGATACTCCTTATGAACTGATTAGTGATTTGGAGCTCCATTATCAAAACGTCCTGTTTATCATTTTCAAGTTGGTAGGTTTCTATACGGAAGCTGAGTATCACACATCCGAAGGGCGTATTGATCTGATTTTAAAGACTGAAAAGTACGTTTATGTAATGGAATTCAAGCTTGAAGGTACTGCTGAGGAGGCTTTGCGGCAGATTGAAGAAAAGCATTACGCTCTTCCTTTTGAGTCTGATTTCCGTCAATTGTTTAAGATCGGTGTAAATTTCAGTAATCATACCAGAAATATAGAACGATGGATTGTGAAATGACATTCTAATATAAAAAGATTAAGATCATAGACAGATAGAGTCTGTCATTTTAAACATAGCACTACACGACGTTGTTCGTGTGGTGCTTTTTTCTTTTAATACTATTAATTATGAAGCAAAACAGTTTAACCGACATACAGAAAAACTGTGCGATGACGAAGGGAGATGTGAAACATGTGATTGAAACGCTTGTAGAGGAGGTTCAGGAAAATCTGGCTAACGGAAACAAGGTGAAACTGAATCAGTTTGGTACGTTTTACATGACATTCTGTTGTCCGGGAGTAGCTACTTCGGCAGAGTGTACGGTGAAGAATATCAAGCGGGTGAATATCCGTTTTGTACCGGATAAGGATCTGAAACTGGTAAACAATAGTCATGCTGCTACGCGAAGTCCGGCAAATGTAACCTTTCCTTAGAGAAATTGGAAGATAAGGAAGGCGGATCATCGGATGGAGGTAATTCCGGTGGCAACTCCGGTGGTGATGGTGGCCTGAATGAAAATCCTCTGGGATAGCTGATTCGCATTAATAACTAACCTAAACTATAATAATCATGAAAAAATTATCTTTGGATACTGTATTGAAGATTGTCATCGCTATTGCCTCTGCCGTTCTGGGTGCCTTGAGTGCTCATGCCATGACGGCGATGAAGTGTATTTAACGTGACCTTTATTTAATATCTTATGAGAAAGATTGATCTAATCGTCCTTCATTGCAGCGCCACCCGCACTGACCGTTGCTATACGGAATATGACTTGATCACTATTATATACGTAAGGACGGAAGCATCAAGAGCCTCCGTCCCGTTGATAAATCCGGTGCGCATGCCCGTGGCTACAATGCTCACTCGATTGGTGTTTGTTATGAAGGCGGGTTGGACACAAATGGTCATTCCTGTGATACTCGAACTACCTTTTAGAAACATTCCCTGCGTGTCCTGGTAATGCTTTTGCTGAAAGAATATCCAGGCAGTAGGGTAGTGGGACACCGTGATCTGAGTCCGGATCTGAACCATAACGGTGAGATCGAACCTGAAGAATGGATCAAAGAATGTCCCTGCTTTGATGCTGCTACAATTCTGCAAGAACCTCCTCCTTCGAATCCAGCTTACCTATAATACCTTTAATAATGCGAATCGGTGGCCCTTTCTCCTCCTCCCGGGAGTAGGAGTACCCCGTAGGGGGGAGGTGGTAGGTGAGTTAATCTACCTCGCTACACGCGCACGCATATATAATAATGTACCCCCTTCCAGCTCCTTTCATTCTCC